>Ga0187850_10002993_pt1 | contig 14850 bp, 11 predicted proteins | sample June2016WEW_4_15_FD_132436 | JGI IMG/M metagenome (GOLD analysis project Ga0187850, IMG submission 132436) | Peatland microbial communities from SPRUCE experiment site at the Marcell Experimental Forest, Minnesota, USA - June2016WEW_4_150 | ecosystem: Environmental > Terrestrial > Soil >... | reverse complement strand
GAGTTGGGCTGACGATAGCGGAGCTCCGGCAGTATTTGGAGAAGCCCTGGGTTCTCGTAGTAGACGGCAAGAGCAGTGACAGAACGGTTGAGATTGCGAAGAATCTTGATGTGGACGTGATTTTTCAGGAGGGCAAGGGCAAGGGCGACGCGATAGCATGCGCGATCAGACAGGCTAATGCTGATGTTGATTATGTTGCTTTCACGGATGCAGACTACACATACCCAGCTGAGTATGTTCCAAGAATGATTAGGATTTTGGAAGAGAATCCAAAGCTGGGAATGGTTTGCGGAAACAGGTTCAACTCACATTTTGACTTGAAAGAAATGCACAACATGTTCTATTTTGGAAACAGACTTTTGGCATTCACCCATAACATGCTGAACGGCGTGGCCATGCGCGACCCGCTTACCGGCCTGAGAGTGGTGCGATGGAAAATACTGAAGAACTGGACGCCGAAGTCTAAGGGTTTCGACGTTGAGGTTGAGTTGAACCATCATGTTGAGAGACAAGGTTACGGCATAGTGGAGATTCCGATACCGTATAGGCCTAGGCTTGGAGAAAAAAAACTCAAGCTACAGCATGGTGCCACGATTCTGAAAAGAATCTTGCTTGAGACTCTCTACTAGTTCGCCTCACAGTTCTGCAACGGCCGCTAATGGAGCTGAAAAAGGGGAAATGGGGAATTCTTCTCACAAGGTTCTTGTGACAGGTGGGGCTGGCTTCATAGGCAGCCATCTTGTGGATAGGCTGCTCGCTGAAGGGTTTGAAGTTACGGTTCTGGATGATTTCTCGAGTGGCAAAATGCAGAATATTTCTCATCACAAGAACGCGAAAGAGTTGCATGTTGTTCACGGCGACGTTAGAGATACAGGATTAGTCAAGAACGTTGTTGAAGATGTTGATTCGATTTTTCATGAGGCTGCATTGGTGGATGTGGCGTTGTCGGTTGAGGAGCCGTTTTTGTTCAACGACGTTAATGTTGTTGGTACTCTTAATCTTCTGAGGGTCTGTGCAGATTCGGGCATTAAGCGTTTTGTTTTCGCATCTTCGGCTGCTGTGTATGGCATTTCTGGGCCTGCGAAGAAAAGGGAGGGTATGCTTCCAAGGCCGATTTCGCCATATGGAGTCACAAAATTGGCATCTGAGAATTATGTTCGAGTCTTCAGCGAACTGTGTGGTTTGGAGACTGTATGCTTAAGATACTTTAATGTTTATGGTCCCAGACAGGGTGTTGGCTCTAGCTATAGTGGCGTGATAACCGCCTTTTTAAGTCGCTTGCTGAACAGTCAAGCACCTGTTATTCATGGGGACGGGAGGCAGACTAGAGACTTCGTGAATGTGGATGACGTTGTAGCTGCAAATATGCTTGCATTAAAGAGTAAGAATGCTGTTGGCGAGGTTTTTAACATTGCGAGCGGCAGGGCAACTACCATTAGTGATTTGGCAAAAGTTATGCAAAGAATCACAGAAAAGGAATGCTTGAAACCTGTTTATGCTGAGCCACGGCCAGGCGATATTAAACATTGTTGGGCAGACATCACTAAGGCTGAACGCCTTCTCGGTTTCCATCCGAAAGTCAAGATTGATGGCGGCTTATTGAAGCTAGTCCGTGGGCATCGCGATGCAAAGTATTCTATGCGGTTATCTGATTGATACCTGCGGGAAACTGCTTTTCAGCCTTGAAGGCAGGAATTGTAGTTTTTGTTCTGTAATTCTTAACCACAGTGCGCGTGCGTTGGCAACAGATTGATTGGAGGCGCGAATGATTGGATGACGAAGGCTTGAAGGTTGCCGTTGTTGGATTGGGCAAGATGGGGCTGCTTCATGCCGGTATTCTGAACACTTTGGAAGGTGTCAAACTTGCTGCGGTGTGTGACAAGAGTGGTTTGATTCGGAGATTTCTTAGGAAGCTACTTGGCGAAGTTAAAATTGTAGGTGATTTGGAGAAGCTATCTGACTTGGGCCTTGACGTAGTTTATGTGACCACGCCTATACCTTCTCATTTCCCTGTTACGAGGAGCATTTATTCAAGGCGAATAGCACGGAATGTGTTTGTGGAAAAGACGCTTGCGTCAAGTTATGACGAAGCTAAGGGCATGTGTCGCTTGGCTCAAGACTCTGGAGGTGTTAACATGGTTGGTTACATGAAAAGATTTGCGGTTACCTTTAGGAAGGCTAAGGAGTTGCTGGATCATGGGGATCTAGGAGATGTAACTTCTTTTGATGCATATGGTTACTCATCGGATTTTCTGGGTGTTGAAAGAGATTCAGGGACCTCTGGATCTCGAGGAGGGGTTCTTGCAGATCTAGGCTCTCATGTGATCGATTTGGCTCTCTGGTTTTTCGGCGACCTAGAGGTTGATACAGCGAGGCTAGAACCAACAAAGAAAGCAGGTCTTGAGGATTCTGTATCCTTCACGGTGAGGAATTCCAAGGATCTAAAGGGTAGCTTTGACATATCGTGGTGCAAGGAGGGTTATCGCATGCCTGAGTCTGGGATACTTGTGATAGGTTCGGAGGGGATCATTAAAATGGATGATGATAAAGTAGAGTTGATACCTGCTCATGGCAAGCCAATCAGATGGCATAAGCATGATCTTGATGACAGTGTGGGTTTCCTGCTAGGAGGGTCGGAATATTTCCGTGAAGATGAATATTTCATTAAATCGGTTTCAAATGGCAAAATGGCGGAGCCCAGTTTCAGCACGGCTTCAAGAGTTGATTGCATTATCACTCAGGTGAAAACCAAAGCTGACCAGGACGGACAAAGATGATATTCCTCGTTGGCGACAACCCGTTTCATGGCATCAGTCATCTTTCACAAGAGCGTGTCAGAGTCAGAGGTGACGCCGCTACTTCTCCAGACTATGCTGCTGGACTAGTTATGACTTCAGTGGAGAATGGAGCGAACGGCTTCATGTTCTCAGTCAGTGATACAACGCTTTCAATACTGAGAATAATCCGTCAACGAGGAAATGAGCCTCTGAGCCTTTATGCTCTTGTTCCCTACGCGTATGAATACGTTAGGCTGGCTACTCAGGTTGGAGGAATTTCTGGTCTCGCCAAGAAGCTTGCTGGGCAGCTAGTGCTTTCCGCGAACTTGAAAGCAGTCGCAATGGGTTTGAAAGGAGTCATAGGGGCAGATTCTGTGGCTCTTTTGAAAGCCTACGTGTCTTATGAAGTTTCTAGAATAAGGTCGGCAGCAGGCAAATCTGGAAAACTGGAATCAGTGTTGCTGCATGAAATAATAACCGACTTGGCATTAGGTCTCAATCTGAATCATCTTTTTGAATCGTACGTGGATTTCATGCTGAAGCTCGGCATAAAACCGGGCTTTGAAACCAGAAACTTTTCTTATTTTGTGAGCAGATTGAAAGAATTGGGTATTGATTTGCACGATGTTATGATTGCTACACCTTTCAACAAAGTCGGGTTTCAAATGAATCCTTCTAGAAGTGAATGCGAGAAAGTGCTAGCACAAGTTCCAGAATCCGATGTAATAGCTATGAGCATATTAGCAGCTGGGTACCTCAATCTTCCTGAAGCAATAGAGTATATAGAAGGTTTACCGAACCTAAAGGGAATTGTTGTAGGTGTGTCAAAGGAACGGCATGCATGTGAAACATTCCGACTCCTCCAGAAGGAATCAGACAATCGCGTTAGGCCGTAGAAGAAGCGCGTTGTGGGCGAAGTAATGACCGTTCAAAAAAGAAAGAATTCCCAAAAGATATCACCTCTTTGGGTGAGCTTTACAATTTTGGATGTTTTCCTTCATAAAACAGCTCTTTTAGACATCTTGAGAAAGTTTGCAGAATTCGGACATAAACCTTGTCTCATAGCGGTTCGATCAAGGAATGCGTATCGAAATGAAGATCCACCAGTGCGCATAATCTCTGTTCCCTTAAGATATGTGCCGCTTGTTTCGCGGGTTATGTTTACTATCATGCTGGTCTTATTTTTACCTCTCTTTATTGTCGTTTCAAGGCCAGACTTCATCATTTTTGAGCCTGAAATTCATATTCTTGCCTGTTTTCCGGGTCTTTTTGTTTCCAAGTTTAGAAAGGTAAAGGCTGTTTTGGATATTAGAACCGTACCAGTTGAGACTGTGGGATTTCGAGGTTTTCTGCAAAAATTCTGGTTCTCTGTGTCCATTCTTGTAGCTAAGAAATTGTTTGACGGCATAACAATTATTACTCCCTCAATGAAGAAAAAAATCTGCAATGACTTCGACTTAAATCCAGACAACGTAGGAGTATGGACATCTGGAGTTTCCGATAGTCTATTCAACCCTAAAAATTCCATTCCAGAGAACGCAGAATTGAAAAGAAGGCTGGGATTGACCGGGAAATTTGTTGTTTTCTATCATGGAGTTTTTACTCCTACCCGTGGATTGACAGAAACCATTGACGCCATTAAAATATTAATACCCAAATATCCTGACATTGTGTTCTTTCTTCTGGGAGCTGGGCCTTCAGCTTCTACGCTGAGCGCCTTGATTCAGAAGGAGGGTCTTCAAGGAAAGGTTATTATCGCCAATCCAGTGGATCACTCGGAAGTTCCGAAGTTTATCGGCATGTGTGACGTAGGAATCGTTCCATTGCCTGATCATCCTTATTGGAGGTTTCAGAGCCCACTAAAACTTTTAGAATACTTGGCCATGGAAAAAGTTGTTATTTTGACAGACATTCCAGCTCATCGGGCCGTAATAGGTGAAGCAAAATGCGGTGTCTATATCTCGTCAGTCAACCAGATGGAAATAGCAAAAGCAATAGAATGTGCTTACCTCAACAAGGATTCTCTTAAGGAATGGGGAAAAATCGGTCGGGAAATCGTCAAAAGAGAATATACGTGGGAAAAAGTGGCAGAGAATCTGGAAAATTATCTTCTATCGATTTAAGAACTGCGCGCCCTAATAGAAGCAATTTCTGCCACAAAGGCTTACGATCGCGCGCGCTCAGAATCATGAAACAAATGGCCTCAACGAAAGTAAGGCGAGCTACTGCGCGCGCTAGGATAGCCTCAAAGGTGGCAGTATATATGTGATTATATCATCTTGGGTCATTCCGTCAATCGATTAGTGTTCTTAGGGTGGTATATTTGACTGGAGATGTTAGGAAAACTAGAAAACCTAGAATTGCGGTCATTGGTTCGCGTGGGATTCCAGCAACTTACGGCGGGTTTGAGACCATAGCTCAAGAGCTAAGTTCGGGATTAGTCAAGAAAGGATTTGAGGTATATGTAAGCTGCGAATCAAAAGGGTTCAAGATCAAGCCTTACGGGAATTATCAGGGTGTAAGGCTTGTTTATTTCCCGGTAGTCAACAGTTTGCGAAGTCTTTCAGAAGTGTTCGTATATGATTCATTGTCGGTTTTGTGGACAACGCTACGGGTCGATATCATATACATGTTAGGCTATTCCAGTGTTCTAACTTTAATTTTCCCAAAGCTTTTGGGGAGGGTAGTGCTGGTTAATGTTGATGGCTTGGAGGCTGCAAGACCAAAATTTAATCCATTGCTACGGTTCTTTTATCGCTCTTTTGAGAAATTCGTGACGAAGATAGCCGGGCATATAATTGTAGATTCCAAGACTATGGGTTTTTATTATCGGCGAAACTATGGAGTGGCACCTATTTATATCCCAAATGGTGGTGGATGCACACTCACTATTAAACCTCTTGATTCTACGATATTGAAAGCTTATGGCCTTGAAAAAAGGAAGTATTATTTGTTTATTGCAAGACTCACGCCTGATAATAGTATTGACTTGATAATTGATGCATTCAAGAGGACTAATTCACGAAAGAAATTAATCGTTGTTGGCCCCCTTGTAAAAAACAGTTTCGTCAAAAGATTATTGGCAAACAGAGACGAAAGGGTAGTTTTTCTTGGAGGCATATATGAGCCCAGACTCCAAAGAACGCTACGTTACAACTGCTACGCTTATATACATGGTCACCAAATGGGCGGTACAAGTGTCTCGTTGGTTGAAGCAATGAGTTGCAGCAATACTATTCTGGCTTTGGATACTTACAGCAATAGGGAAGTTGCCGAAACTTCAGCAATATACTTCAAAAAGGATGCTGAAGATTTAAAAGAGAAAATTGAAGCTTTGGAAGAAACCCAGTCCTGCGTTCAAGTTAATGAGACTGCGTATCTTCTTTACCAAAAGAAGTATTCATTGGACAACACGGTGGGTAAATTTATTGATGTAATTGAAAATATCGCAGAAGCAAAGAGTCTGGCTCACAAGTATTGTCCATTGGCTTCCAACTTTCGCTAAAGAAGTTAATACTGTGTTTATGGAAGATGATGTAACCTAGGCGGAGACAAAAAATGAAGATACTTGTAACAGGAGCAGCAGGAATGCTCGGCAGTGCTCTATGTCCCACGCTAACGCGAAGAGGACACACTGTGTTCTCGACGGATTTAGCCCCAGATGAAGGAATTGAATACTTGGACGTTAGAGATTATAAGCAAATAGAAACGTCCGTCAGGAAGGTTAAGCCCGATATGGTTATGCATCTAGCAGCTGAGACAGATGTGGATAAGTGTGAACTTGAACCTGATCATGCATTTCTGACAAATACTATAGGCACTCAGAATGTAGCTCTAGTGTGTCAAAAACGGGGCATTGTGATGGTTTACATTAGTACTATAGGTGTCTTTTATGGGGATAAGCCTGAACCCTACACGGAGTTTGATAACCCCAATCCGATTAATGTTTATGGTCGAAGTAAGCTTGAAGGCGAGAAGATTGTTCAGAGTCTATTGGAAAGGTACTACATAGTTCGAGCGGGTTGGATGGTTGGTGGCGGTCCTGAAAAGGATAAGAAATTTATCGGTAAAATTATGAAACGAATGAATGAAACAACTGTACTGAAGGCTGTCAATGATAAAATAGGAAGCCCCACATATACTGTTGACTTTTCCAGCTGCTTGGCCGATCTTGTTGAAACCGGATATTATGGCCTTTATCACTGTACTAACAAAGGTTATGGTTCAAGATTTGATGTCGCCCAAAAAATTGTCGATTTCTTGGGAAGATCTGGTGTGACCGTTGAGCCTGTTGGTTCTGCGCATTTTCCTTTGCCTGCAGCACGGGCAAGATCAGAAATGTCCAGAAACTATAAGCTTGAACTGCTCGGCAAGGATACGATGAGGAATTGGGAAGACGCTCTCAAAGAATACATAAATTCGTGTTGGAAATAAGCTTGCGTTCAATTGAAGTTCTGCTGAGTTTTCCTTTTTCCATCTTTTCATTTCTTTCCTTCTTCCAGCTTAAGCTTAGATGTAAGTCCTAGTTCGACCATCAAAAAGAGTTACCTACGCTAAATCAAGCGGCACTTATCGGGACTTACGCCTTGTTCCCTATCATAATCCTTGATGATTTTCAAAAAAGCACCAAGATGTATGTTATGGAAGTAGTACTATTAAATCATGACTATCCTCCGTTTATTTTCGGCGGAGTTGGGACTTTTGTGCATGAACTGGCAAAGGGTCTTTCGCGCAATGGTGTAAAGGTTCATGTGATAACTGGATATAATGAAGACATTAGTTCAATGGGCAGTTTTGGGTTCCAGCGAAGTACAGAAGATGATATAGACGTTCTGAGATTCTCCTATCCGAATATTCCTCCTAGACACACGGTTTTTCAAGTGTGGAACATAAAGAAAATACTGAAAGTCATCCGAGATCTTGATGTAGACGTCATCCATGGTCAATGCAGCGCCACTTATCCAGCACTACCTCTTCTAAGAAGAGAGGCACCAGTCCTTGTCACTTTTCATACGAGTCCGATGATGCAGAAAATAGCGAGTACGCAATCGATTTTTCGTGGAGGAAGCTTTAGGGATTTCTGGACAAATTTGGTCGGTTATCACGCATATCATTTTGCATTTCTCAAAGAGCTTCAAGGCTCAGATGCAGCAGTTACTGTTTCAAGAGCTCTAAAATCTGAGATTTTAGCAGAAATGGGCGAAAAATATGCGGACAAAATACAGTACATACACAATGGTGTTGACCTTCAATCTCTTGACAAAGAATATGAAGAGGCTGAAACAGGGGCCACAGAATCTGAAAAAACAATACTCTTTGCGGGTCGTCTATTCTGGCTAAAAGGCGCGTTGAGCATTATTGAAATGGCTTACTTACTGCAAAAGAACAAGACAAAATTCAAGATAATTGTCCACGGAACCGGCCCGCTTTTCAATAAAATGCGGGAATACATAAGTTCACTAGGGTTGAGAAATATAGACCTTAAGGGCTTTGCCACAAAGCCACAACTCATGAATAGCATGAAACAATGCGCATTTGTCGCAATTCCAAGCATGTATGAAGCGTGTCCAATGATACTTCTTGAGAGTATGTGTTTGGGGAAGATTCCTCTAATGCTAAAACTCCCGTTCTCCTCCGAACTTACTGAGGACGGAAAATATGGAATACTTGGCGACGGAGTAAAAAGTCTGACAGATCGGCTAATAACACTGGAGAATACTCATTCCCTGAGCCAATTAAGTAACAAAATTCGAATATTTGCTAGGAATCTCTACAACATGGACAAGGTAACCCAAAAATATATCGCGATGTATCGCGATATATTTTCATAATGGGTTCAAGTGAACAATTGGCGCGCACCGGCTTATTGCTAAATCGATCGATCTTTGTGTCAACCAGTTTGTCCAGAATTCAAGAAACGGAATTGAAACCATTCTTGACCATTTTTTACCCTTTTCGGAACAGCCATGCGCCCCATGGGCATGGTTAAATATTCTCTCCCAGTTAACAATGGGCATGTTTAAATATTCTTCTCGATTTCTTATGGATTGGGAGAAGGTTAGGCTATATGCGGATTCACACAGCGTGCTTGTCCCGTGTTTTTCTAGTTCTCTTGCTTCTTTCTCTGCTTGAGGTAGGGTTCAAGGTTTCTGTGGCTTTTGCAGCCGAAGTAGGTTCTGGTCCACGTCTTCCTGACCTTAACGGTGATGGCGTTGTTGATATGCGTGATATAGCTATAGCTATACGCGCTTGTGGTTCCCAGGCGGGGGATCCTAATTGGAACAGTGCAGCTGACCTTAATTATGATGGCGTGGTGAATATGGACGATGTTGCCGCCATAGTAAAAGATTTTGCGAAGAAGTGCAGAACGTATGACTTTAACGATATGTCGGACTGGATTGTGAGTGGTGGAAACTGGAGTGTACAGAATGGTACTCTTGAGGGATCCAGCAGCTATGACGGTTTGATTTACGTTGGGGACGCTGCGTGGAAAGATTCCGCGTTCACTGCGAGGCTGAAGTTTGCAGGGGACAGCGAGTATACGGAGGCCGCTGTTGCGTTTTTAGCGCGCGCGCGTGACCCGAACAATTTCTATTATGCGGGACTCGGCTGCTGGGGTCATAGAGTCTCGATTTCAACTAGGGTAGGTGGTGTCTGGCGGGAGTTGGCGTTCAGCGGTGACGTAGCAGACGTTGAGAAAGATGTTTGGTACGTTTTAGCGGTAAAAGTTTCTGGTGGTGCGATTATGCTGTACTTGGACGGCTCCTTGGAATTGTCGGTGAATGATTCGACTTTTGTATCAGGCTCTGTTGGGATAAGCATCTGGGATTCACATGTGATCGTCGACTATGTGACTGCCATCGGGACAATCGATCGATCGAATGCAAATTTGGCCGTTATTCCGGACGATTGGTATTATACGCAATATCCAAACATCCATTTAGACTATGACGTTGTACGTACGCCAGGAGATCCAAGCATCCGCCTTGAACCTCATACCGCGAATGACACGAATAGCGCCCGAGAGGTTGATGGCAAATGGTATGACATTAAGCCTGGCGATCACGTTGTTGCTAAATGCTGGATGAGAGTCTTAACAGGGCCTTCAACCTATGGTTATCCCTATTGCGGAGCGCGAATCGGAATAGACTTCTATGGAGGTTCACCATACCGACTTTTAGACGCAGCCCAATTCTGGAGTGACTATTATGGTGGTGATTTCAGTAAAGGATATGTGCAGGATTCTAATGGAGGTGCTTGGCAACAGAGGATGATCGACATTGTCGTTCCTGCAACTGTAGGCGACTCTGCTGGCAATCCTCAAGTGCCCACTCAATTTGTTTTGTGGCTGCAAGGTGCGCCTTGGATTGTAGATTCAACCTCCACTTCAGTTTGGTTCGCCGACGCTGAACTGTACATTAATCCAACATGAGGTGTAGGTATAAGTAACCGAAAAGTTCATACGTAGACGGTTTCGTTTCATCCTGTCTTTGGCTATCCAAATGGTGGTCTAAGTCAACCTTTCGCTGGTCCATGTATTAGCGCGCGCGCTTAGCGAATAACGATCGATCTTCATGGATTGGTGGAGAATAATATGGATGACGATACTTACTTACCTACAAGACGCGAATTAGAAGATTATTATGAGGTAAAAGAGGTTGATCGAAGACTTTCGTATTTCCTTGTCACCTCTTCTTCGATAACGTGTGACGTTGGCGGAAGTATAGGAATTGATGCTTTGCCCCTGGCAAGGCTCGGGTCTCTGTGCATTTGCGTAGACATTAACAAGGGTCATGTCAAAGCAGGGAAAACTCTGTCCAAGAAAAAAGTTTTCATGAACAAGCTGGAGTTCGTCGTAGCTAGCGCGACTCATTTACCCTTCAAAGATTCTTCACTTGATCTGGTTACTTGTTTTTCTGTTCTGGATCATCTCCCAAGTAAAGAGGATGCCTGTTTGGCAGTAAATGAGTTTTCAAGAGTGGTTAGGGATTTCAAGTACGTCGTTGTCACAGTTCCGAATAGACTTTTTCTCATAGGAACTGTATTCATGAGATTGAAACAGCTTCTCGACTCTGATGCTTACTTTGAGCAAAGATTCACTCCGCAAGAAATGCAGAAAATGATGGTTATGTCGGGGCTTACGCCACTAGCTCTGGATTCAAAATACCCAACCAGCGCGCGCGGGGTTTTGAAAGAAAGCAATTTGCCAAGGATCATGAGTAAAATTCCACCGAAAATATTCGATCCTGTGCTTCTGATAGCAGAGAGTGTGTCCCGAAAACTGGAGAAAAGAATTTGGTTAAGGCTATTTGGCGCAAGGTTTGGATACCTGTCTCAAAAAAGAGTTGATAACTATGATCGATCGATTTAACCATTTTGGCACGCAGTTGGAATTCCCACCCTGGGGATCCCAGCGCGCGCAGCCGACCTTAATTGTGATGACGTGGTGAATGTTTGCGATGCTGTCATCCTACTCAGAGATCGATCGGTCAGACGAAGGAGCAGATTCCAAGAGAAAAGGATAAATAACTACCTCACATAGGCGCGCTATCGCTCGCTCTTTTGAGAAATTGATAAAGAAAATAGCTGATTATATAATTGTAGATTCAAAGACTATGGATTTCTATTATCGGCGAGACTATTGGGTGGCACCAATCTATATCCCAAATGGTAGCGCGATCGATCGATCGCATACAGTCTGGAAAATTATCTTCTATCGATTAGCGAACTGAGGAAGAAATAGAAGCAGTTCTTATCACAAGGGGTTACGACTTCGTTTTCCAGAATCATCAAACAAATGATCTTCAATGAAAGCAAGGCGCGTTAGAAAAATGAAATTGTTGAGTCTTGTAACGTGGTTATCGAGATTGAACTGATGCAAAGTCCATTATTTCAAATAGGAGTCGATACTGTGTTTATGTTGAACACTTCGACAGAATCATTTATATCAAGAGTTCCGATATCTGAAACAGAAAGAACTTCAGAAAATTGCATTGCGTGCGGATGTGTAACTAGTGGGAAAGAAAGAATGTCTTGCGTTTCTTTTTTGCCTGATACTATGTTATTCTCTTTTCCAAAATATCGTGAGGGCACAGAGTTCATCACATTTCAATATATCCTCTCAAGGAAGCATCAATTACACGCCTTCAAATGTAAACTTGGCTGTGATTCCTTATGACCCGAGCTTGCCATATGACAACGGTTGGGGTGACTATAAAGGGAACATAGTCTGGATGAGTGGAAAACCACAGCTTTGTTTCCTAGACAACAATATTGTTCGAACGGCTGGCAAACCAAGTATACGCCTTGAGCCAAATTTCAACGGTTGTCCGAATTCTGCACGAGAATGCGATGGCGCATGGTTTTCCATTAAGCCAGGAGACCACATTGTTGCTAAATGCTGGATGAGAGTCTTAACTGGACCATCAACCTATGGTTATCCTTACTGCGGAGCGCGAATCGGAATAGATTTCGACGGTTATGACGGTGACGGCAAATACGTCATTTTAGATGCAGCCCAATTCTGGAGTGACTATTATGGTGGTGATTTCAGTAAAGGCTACGTGCAGGATTCTAATGGCGGCGCTTGGCAACAGAGGATAATAGACATTGTCGTTCCTGCAACTGTAGGCGACACTCTAAATCGTCCGTGTGTACCTGATACGATGGTTCTGTGGGTACAAGGAGCACCCTGGATTATCAACCCTACTGCCAGCAATGTATGGTTTGCTGACGCTGAGTTGTATATTAATCCTGTTTAAGTAACATGCAAAATGGAAGCGCTCTCTGTCACCTACAAGAATATGCTGTGGGAAAAATCAGGAGTTCTTTGGGGAGTTATCGATTTTTTATTAAGACTATATCTGATAAGGTGAAAAACTTGGAAAGGAGTAAACTAGCACTTTTGCCATTTTTCGTTGGCTTAGCACTTTTATCTTACTCATGGTACACAAGCTATCCACTATCGATTGAATTCCCTGGCGATTTTGTTTTCAATCATATGTCAATTTTTTATTGGCTCAGTCTTCCATTGGTATTAGGTTCTCTTTACGTATTAGGCGTATTTTCGAAAAGTCGTTCTTTGAAATGTGCTGTATCCGTGGCAATCATTGTAGCCATTTATTCATTATCCTTCTTCTACTACTCAATGCCTACCGTCGATTCACAGTTTTTTAGGGGACTAACGGAGTATTTCATAAAAACGGGTAACTTGGACGCTTCTCAACCTGGTCACTTCTATTTTCAATGGCCATCTTATTTCTTTTTAGCTGACATTGTAACCTCTGTAAGCGGGTTAGAACTGATTTATTTCGAATTTTTGTTTTATGCAATAATTGGCGTTTTGCTGACTGCAACATTGTATGTTTATGCTTCAAGACTCTTCAAAGATGGAGCTTTGTTGGGGGTAATTTCTTTTTTTATTTCAATGTATTATTTCTTGAATTTTCAAAGCTGTCCTTTTTCATTTGCTCTTGCGCTCACTTTCGTCTTGTTTATGTTGGAAACACGAAAAAAGAGTGCCCCTTTGATTGTGTCGATGCTTGCAATATTTTTCTGCGTTTCATTGACCCACTATTTTGTCGCTATATTTTTTGTTCTTTATCTAATTTTCCGGAGTCTCATAAACAGAAGCAAACAATACGCAACGCTCTCCTTGCTGGCATTAACCGTTTACCTAGTGACTCAAACCACGCTTGCTTCATGGAACTGGATACAACTTACCATTGGAGAGTTGTTAACTTTGTCTCCAGAGTATGGATCAATCTCTCAAGCAACGTTGAATACTCCGGTTTCAATGCCGATTGACGTAATAGCCCAGACAGTATCGAGGACCGTGACAATTGCGGTTGTTTTGGTGTGCATCATTGGTTGCGCTTTTATGTTGAAAAGGCGAAAGTTGAGGGCCATTGATTGGGCCATTTTTCTTTCTAGCTTAGCTTATTTGGCTTTCGGTGCTGTTTTCCACACTCTGGGCTTAAGGGCTATCCAAGTGCTTTTCATTCCTGTCTCTTTGGGAGCTGCGTGTTTATTCGAAACCAGATTCAGATCGTATTTAAAAGGTCTATTTTTGGTTTTATTGATCCTTTTTGTTTTTGTGCCCATTCACAACTCGTACAATTCCTTTTCTGGTAGTTTTGTCCCTTTCCAAACGAAAGAAGCTTCTAACGCTGAACACTTCCTTATGGATCACTATGACTGGACGAACCCAAGCCTAATACTTGCCCACTCTCCTGTAGGAGTATATTTGCTATCAAGTTTGGACGCAAAACAGATTAAAGCAGCATTTGAAGACGAGTTTTCGCACCTTTTTCCTAGGCTAAAAGAATATGACTGCATACTTTACACGGTGGGTCTTGGCAACAACTTCTTAGGGTATAATTACACAACAGAAGGGATTGCTTACGAAGAGAAGCTAAATGTTGTGTACAATAATGGTTTCTCCCAGATAGCAATAAAAGGTTCGCACTTTGCATCGGTGACCCCATGATTGCAAGTTTTGCCACAATGATTCATGGGCCGCAAATGTATTACAACTTCGTTAGACCACACCAGGTCTTAGATGAAAAACCCCGCGATTGTGGGCTGCTTTCCCCGTCCCAGCAATCCTCTTTTTGTCACCAAGTGATTACATAATAGTTACAAAAATGACGTTTTGCTCGTTTTGTTCAAGTTAATTAACGAATTTTATACAGATCGATCGAAGTAAGATGTGCCCAATTGAAGTTCTGCTAGTCTCCTTTTAAGTGTATATGTCGGGAGAAGATTCCTGTAATAATGAGAAGTGTGAAGAGCTGGATACAATTCATTTCAGATTGAGTTCTAAATGAGGTGTTGAAGTTGTCTCGATTTGATGTTTCCGTTATTGTGGTCAACTACAATTGCCATAATACGCTGAAAGATTGCATCAAAAGCATTCTCCTTTCCGAAGCAGTTGGAGAATTACTATTAGTCGATAATGCTTCTACTGACAAAAGTATGGATCTGATAGAGGAATACATTGCTGATGTACGTTTAAAGATTATCCGCTTAAACCGAAATATTGGTTTAGCCAAGGCAAGAAATCTGGCAGCTG
>Ga0187850_10002988_pt1 | contig 14873 bp, 12 predicted proteins | sample June2016WEW_4_15_FD_132436 | JGI IMG/M metagenome (GOLD analysis project Ga0187850, IMG submission 132436) | Peatland microbial communities from SPRUCE experiment site at the Marcell Experimental Forest, Minnesota, USA - June2016WEW_4_150 | ecosystem: Environmental > Terrestrial > Soil >... | reverse complement strand
TTCATCATGCTCATACTTTCTGGTTCCATTGAAACTGCTTGCATCGCTTCAAAACTCGGCGCTTCATACACCTCAACTACCAGGTGCTCTGTATGAACACTCCAGCCACCAACCATTTTCACTCCGTGCTTCGCCATGAGCTCCGGGGCCTTGCTCATGTATTCAGCCATCGACTTTCTTGATTTCTCGTTATGGGCCGGACAATCTGCGGCAGTGTGCCTTGCAATCATTAAAAATGTCACCATCTTTGCTTCACCTCCTTTTGCAGCGGTAGTAGTGACCGCCGTTTTTTCTAAAACACGTATAAAGGTGCTCTGAGGAAATAAAGGTTGCTGTAACAGATGCTTGTCACCGTGATAGCTCTGTTTTTAGGCGACGAACGACAGTGCGACACAATCTCTTTTTTTAACCATCTTAGGAAATTTGTGAACAGAATGGTGATATTATTCAGAATCGGTCAAATAGAGCGTATATGATGACGCATGGTGTCAGCGGTATCGATTGGAAACACTACAAACATCCCCTGCCGGAGAACGTCTACGACGTTTATATGAAAGCTTGGGGAGATGTCGAACTTGCGGATTAAGGCACACGTTTGGTCTAAACTCGCAATGAAAGACGTTAAAAAAAACCTGAGTGAATAACAGTTGTTGAGGTAAGGATCGCTTTGGGGCGGAGCTTGAACTCTAGTTGATTTTTACTTGAAGAAAAGGTTTCTTAGGTGTGTTGTAGCCTATAGTGATCTCTATTACGCCATCGCTTCTCGTGGTGACTGTTTTTCTGCTCTCTTTGGGGTGATCTCGCCGATGGTGTACGACCCAGCCGGCACTCTGTTGACCGTAAGCACTGACAAAGCTCGTATCCTGTTTAGGACCATCTGAAACGACGACTAATTTTGGTGTAAAATAGTCAAACAGCTCAGTATAATACCCGTGTTTGCTTCCGTGGTGTGGAGCAATCAATATGTCTGTTCCGTCAATCGCCGCTCTAAACTTTGGTAGTTCTAACAGCTCCTTCCAGCTGCACTCTTCATTATCGCCTGGAATGATGACTTTGCTGCCCGCGTACGAAAGAACCGTTACAATGCTATGATCATTAATTGTTCTTGAGGTGCTGCATTCATATGGGTGAAAGTGATTAATATTAACCCCACCAGTATTTTCGGGGATAGTCAGGTCTTCATCGTCGGTGACCTCCCCTGTATACTTGTTTATAATTCTAAAGTACTCAGCGAAAAGATGCATGTCGTCTGACGTAACGTCTCGCAATATGTCTTCTTTGCTGAGATGTTTGGGGCAAAGAAATTGGAGCGGATCGAGGCTATCAAAATTCATTATGTCATCAATATGGTCTTTATTTGGGTGCGTTATTATGACTTGGTCTAGCTGTTTCACGCCCCAATCATCCCTTAGATGTTCTAAAGGACTAAAGACCTCATCATTTGTTTCCCATTTTCCAACGCCTAAGTCTTGTACTATATTTCTTCCATCAGGCGTTTGAATATAGGCTCCGCTGCCATGTCGAACGTCCCAAATTATGATCTTTAATGTCATTCATACCTCAACCAGAAAAGAATCATTTTTCCTTCTCTTTTGTCTCTTTGTTTGAAGCAAACACCGTTGAAGCAAGTTCCTCAAGTTTATTGGCAAACTGCGTAAACGAAAAACCACCTAGAAATGCAAGAGCGCAATAAAACATCACGCTCTTCGAGAAGTCAACCTGGGAGATACTTCCCACACTCAACAAACCTCCCACTATCAAAAAATAGACAAACTCGCCGATAGCTATGCTTATAAATGGCCGAAAAATATACCACCACGTCCACTTCAAATCAAAGGGTTCGTCTTTGCTTATTAAATGCTTATAAAAAGATCTTATGCAAAAAATAGTGCCACCAAGACCCCCAGCTACCCCGATGTATACGAGTGTTCGAATGAGCTGATCTGAAGAAGAATAATACGCTTTGACTGAAGTGGCTATTAGGGAGACAAAAAAAGCTAGAAGGTAAAGCCCTATTAGATCGATCTTGATCCGATCTTTCATTTTATGTAAGTTAGGTCTTTCAGTTATTTATTTTGGCGTATGCGTGCCTAACGATGATTCGCTTGGACCTGAGCTTGAAGAGGTGCAGCCAGCAACCCCGACGAGCACGAACACGGCGCATACCGTCTGCACTCTCTTTGTCATGAATTTTTCCTCCTACTGCACTATCACCCTAGCGTCAATCGCAGCTATAGAATTGCATTGTATATGCTTATGCAAGAGGCGAACGTTGGCTTAACTATTCCGATTTTACCGATTCGCCGGTCCGTGAATATCTGATATTTTTTGCAGCTCTACGGGCATATCGATTCGCTCAGTAGGCCCGGGGAATGCAATAGGTCAAGTTTAGCCCATGCTTTTATTCGGAGCTGCGAAAAACTACACGCAGCGAGGAGGAACCTCGAGAGATTTTTGACGAGCGTGGGGAATATGTGGAGCTGTACCATGTAGCTGCCCTATATTTTCTTGTTACGCGCATCGATAAGCGATGAGGTGATTAAAGTATGGCAGACCAACAAGATATGAATGAACGGATAGTTCTGCTTAAAGACACCGTATCTCTTGGACAGGAGATTGAGACTGCTTTTCTAAGCAAAATTCACACAGACTTTAAAGACCGTTCGCCATACGATATTACTAACAAAGAAGTAGACAATTATTTTGTTCATCAATTCCTTCGCAATGCTTTGGAGCATGCGAGCAGTGCTATCACGCTTGCAGAAAATGATTTCTCTAAGCCAGTATGGCTCATTGCGAGAACTATACTTGAGGGATGGTTTTACTTCAAATCTTTTGTAAACAATAGATCTCCCGGAAAGATGAACCCCATTACTCAAAAATGGCGTTGTTTTTACGTGTGTCAAGATTACCAATCAGTTCGCAAATCGGAGGGAGAAGCTGCAGCAATTCAAATGCTGAACGATCTAGAAAACCGTATTGGTACAGACTTGGTCAGGCAAGCTGAACGTGAATTTCAAGACTGTCAAAATGAAAAGTCAAAGTGGTACGGGCAACCGACTCTTAAAAAACTTATCAAAGTTGATGGGGATACGAGCCTTGAACGTTTTTATAAAAGCGTTTACAGCACATACTCTCAAGTTCAGCATTGGAATCCGGTAGTAGTAATAGCCACGGAAATAGACCCCGACATGGCACTCATTGGAATAGTCCATAACATCTTTAGAATGCTGTTGCACATAAACGATTTTTATGATCTGAAATTCGATGATCGCTTACAAGACATATATCGCCGCTCATTGAAGCAGTTATTCCGAGAGACTCTTTTACCCGAAGTGGGTAGCAAGTTTATCTTGGAATAACGGCTTTTAATTCCTATTTTTTCTACTCGGGGCGTGAATATAAATGAGGTTATGATATTGTACCAAAAAAAATGAACGCGGCTTCCGTTTGCAGAAAGAAGCTTGCAGTGGGCTGAAAAGAAAGCCCCCCGGTGGCCCCAAATCCTAGCACTTGGCTTCTTTTGCAACTAATCAACAACAACTTTCTTTTTTCTAGATCGGGGAAGCACTCTTTTATGAAATGGTTTTGAATTTTTCGATTTTTTTTGAGTGCCATCGCTTCCCTGAATGATTTGTGAGCAGCCAAATCTACAGAAAAACATCTTAAATCTCCGAGCTGCTGCTCACGATCGGGGGTATTAGAGTGTGCCCCCTAAATATCCATTTTGCTCATCGTTTTAAATCTCTGAGCTGTGCACTAACTCATCGATCAGCTTACGTCCTTCGATGCTCTGCTGTACTTTTCGAAAAATCGCTGCGATCTCGGCGGGATCTATTTTGGGGTAGTCAAGATGGATGTCTTTTACAATGCTAACCATAAGTTCGTCTTCCGTTGAGGCGCAAAAACCGCTGTTTTTTTCTAAACGGAGTCGTTCGCAAATAACTTCATTGAGAAAATCATTAGATGCGTCACACTTGTCAGGGCTATTCTCACATTCTTCTTTAGGTTCCGCTGTACTTATCACGACTGCTGCAGACCTTCGGGGACTAATCAAATCCTCCTTGACATCCGTGACATGAGAGTCAAAGGAGCTTAGATCAGGGGTTGTGATGTCGGTTGCCTGACTGTCCTGTCGTTCAATCGCACCGACAACTGATATACCTCGCCACGAGGTGGGTCTTCTTCCATCAACCGCTGGCTTAAAGCCCGATGTTGGCACAAGTGTTGGAAGTCGCCTGCCTATAGTTTGCTTGTCTACTGCAGCCAATCCATGCTCTTGGCAATAGTCTTCGTACGCTTGCTGAAAGTCGTCTTTCGTAGTGAAGCACCCTATTTTTGGCGAAACACAATGTTCCACAAACGACTGCAAGCTATCAGTTCGTGCAATCCACCGTTCTTTTATTGCCTCGCTTGCTTTCGACTGCGTGAACTGACCGTTTTGGAGCAAACGGTCAAGGCCGTCGAGGGCTAAGTTTAAGATTCCCGCAAGCTCCTCATCAGTCGTGAGTTTCTGCAGTAGCTGTGGATCCCGCTGCTTTTCATTGCAGTTCTCCCGAGGCTGATCGACAAATCGATATGGGGGCTCAATCAAGAGCCAGCGGTCGAAAAACGCAGGCGTCTGATCTTTTGTTACCGGCAATTCGTTTGTCGAAAAATGCATTTTGGCGTAGTTTATGAACTTGAATGGATGCTGATACTTTCTCTCAGCCGTCAGGCGGTCTCCGCCTGTGAGCATCTTGAATACGCCAGTTTTTACTAACGCCGTACTCGACAAATCAGCGTAAATGTTGGCGAACTTCCCATACAGGTCTGCTTTGGCAAATCGATCACGGTCTAGATCCTGCAACCCCCGTGTTGAAATATTCTCTGATCCGAGAAGGGAACCCTCCACGTTAAGGAAAATGGATTTTCCGTTGTCTCCGGAACCCAATAACATCAGGCTCTTTTTATGCCAGTAATTCCGGTATAACGTATCTCCAAGGATCTCCTCAAGAACAGGGGTATCCTCAAAGTGAAAGGTCTCGCTTAGATACTGCTTAAAGGCCGGGCATTTAGCTTTTGGATCAAATCGAGCAGCGATTTTGCTGATGAACGGATTCTCCGGCGTATGTGGCGTTAGTGTTCGCGTTCTGCGATCTAGCACTCCGTTGCTGACTGGTATGAGATCCGGCGATGCATTGAGTTGATCACGCTTAAAATAACGAGAACGGCGTATGTAGCCTTCGACCTCGTTGATGTAGTGGTTAGTCGTGCGTTCGCCTAGCAGTCGCTGCGTTTCGTCGCGTATAATCTGCTCGCCGCCGGGTCGATAAATGCCCTCTACGACGTCATAGGCAAAAACCTCCTCAGTATCGCTGAATGTTAAGAAATGGTGCCGACTTAAGATGTCATCAGCAATCCGCTTTGGCACAAACCGCGCCCCATCAAAGAACCGATCACTACCGTCTGAAGCTTCGCGAACTGAATAGCCATCATGAATTTCTTCACATGCCTTTGAGATGGTCAATGCTCCATAAGTCTGTCCCCCGCGTTGTTCGTCCCATTTTGGTCTGTATAGTTCAGAGTTACGAAAGAGTCGATCAATCTGCTCACGATCTCGGTCAGTCCAAAATGCAAGTTCATCACACAACGCAAGGTCAGCTTCCGAGTCACTAGGATATCCTGTTGTGTCGCCGTGGTAGTACAGCCGCTCAAACTTGTCGCCGTTTTTTGCGTTGACTGCCGTCATTAAAAGCTCAGCATCCTCCGACAACAATTCAGTGGATTTTTTGAACGCTGAATTCCAACTTGTAGAACTAAAAGCGTCCTTATAAACGGCGTCTATGCCTTCTTGGTTGTGGGTTATAGTGCCAAATCCTTCATACACATGGCCAGTAACGGTCAAAAATCTGCCCGAATCATATATTTCAAAGTCGCCTTTTTTCCTGCGTCCCCTAAGCAGCGTTGCGGCGACGAATATGCGGAGTCCTGTGCCGGAAGGCGAGGTCTCTGTGTAGCTGTTCACCTGACAAACAATGCGATTCGCCTCGTCAGTGATTTTCCCCGTCACAGGATCTCGGCAATTATCAATGTCAATACCTACGATTCCCACTTCTTTAGCGAGAAAGAAGCCGATGCCATCAAAGCCACCTTGATAATTAGTCAAGCAAACGTCAAAGTTGGCCCACGTTCGAGGATCGTTCGACCTAGCACGCCCAAGCCGATCCGGTCGATAGGGAACTTTTGTCCATTCCGAGTCTTTTGTTAGCTCGTATCTCCACATTCCCCAATTTGGCAAGACTTTCAATTCAGGAGGTATTGGTTGTGAGATGACTTCCAGAGCGCTGGGTTTCAGTTCGTGCGTCACAACGGCACCTCGCTACGACTTCGATGCATTCTTGCCAGAATTGATTGGAAAATCAAGGAGCATATCGACAGTTCTAGATTCTCCGACCAGTCAATGGCCGCATTTGTGGTGCATGCGGAAAATCGTCTTGCACCATCCTTTTCAAAATTAGAGAGGCTAAGATTATCCAAATTGAAATCTTCTACAAAAAAATTAGATCCCAACATATTTTCATATTCCCGTGCCATTTCTCAGCTAAAAGCTTAAAACAGCCTTTATTTTTCTTATTGATTCATTTTTACCACCGTTTTTTTGTTTAGCTCGAATAAAGTCACTGGAGCTAACAACCGATTACGACTAACGAGTTTCTTTTGTTCTTAGAGTGATTCGATCTGCCGCTTAGAGTTCTATGAGATCACACACTATCCTCTCAGAACGCGAAGTTCGGCGGAAAAACTTAGTGTAAGAAAGCGTCCAATGCATAGATATGCACGTTCTTGCGTAAAAATGATCTGAGTCTTATTGGTGTTACCTGCAAAGCACAGAGCACTCAATAACGCTTTACAACACTTTGCTTACGCTTAGATTTAGTCGATTTGCCTTATCACCCGCCTTTTTAATGATATTTGAATTGAGCCTTAGACCCAATCTCGTTTCTCTGTTAAAGAGTAAGAATGTGAGATATATAGATTTATGCATAAAACATTCAGCAAAGCAGTCTTCAAATCGATTTATTTGGGTAAGCTTGATTTTTTGACTAAACATAAAAATAACTTTTTGATGGTTTATAGGTTAAATAGCTTGTTTTTTAAGAGTTGCTAGTTTCACTTTGGGCATGTTAAGTGGCTTAGGAGCGAAACTTATATATGCAATTATGCAAAAATACGTTTTATACGACTAGAAATGAGAGGGGGTTCCTCGTAATGGGAACTGATTCGCAACATAATTCGCACTGCCAACACCAAAACAAAATGCGAGCGGCTCGTTTCTACAAAAAAATTTCACAGGCACAGATGGCCGATCTAGTAGGAACGACGCAGTCTACATATAGTCGAATAGAAAGCGGCCTTATTCAAAAGCCTGACAAAGAAGTTCTAATGCGTATATCAGAAGTCCTTCAAATTTCTACAGAAGACATTCTTGCGGAAAACGCCTCAGATCCATCAGCGCGAAGAACGCAGCAAACCCTCGAGCCGCTTAACCCTAAAAATATTCCTACCGTGCTTTTAAAGCTCAAAAAGCTAGTTGACCAAGGCGTTATTGAGGAGCATGAGTTCGAGGAAAAGAAGAAAGAACTGCTTGCGAGATTGTAGCGTATTTAAATACAACGTCTCAATGATTTTTTGGAAACAAGGCCCAAACTAAAGTGCTTCTCAGAACTCAGCGTCTCTGTTGTACCTTAACCACTGAATGCAGTAATGATTAATCTGCAATGCTCTAAGTTAATTGTTTCAGGCCACTTAGCCAAGCCATATGCGCACAGCCGATTAATTGACGGTCGAAACCGCTTATATCTGACGTTAACCCTTTTGTAGCAAAACTGAGCAGCGGAACGCCAAAGCAACGCTTATTCGAACGATCATATGTTCAGCTCGAAGAGAATCTTCCTTTTATGTTCTTACAGCGTCTTCACAGTATCAAGTCCGTTCTCAGGCTGCGCATTGGCTAGAAAGGGTCTGCAACAAAGATGCAGCACGATCCACCAAAGATATGTATGCGGCCACATCCAAAATGACATAGAGTCGATAAACCCGTGCGCTAGGTTGTTCCTCAAATTGGATCCGTGCTCCTCCACTAGAAGACCCCTCATGTCAAAAATCATGTCCTCTCCGAGGATGCCTTCGAGCAATTGGGCGTAAGGCCGATATAGCAACCTATTCAGATCACGCTCTTGCTGAATCCCCTTATCATCTAAACCGGACGTTACTCCGCCGAGCTGATCCACAATCGAGCGCATTGAATTCTCCAGCTGAGGGATCAAGAGATGAGTCGACAAAAGAAAGTCACCCGTTAACCCGTAGTAAAGCCCTCTTGCGAAAATAGCCTCCTTACCTGGAGGGATGTATGGGTTGTTCCTGAGTAGGGGGTATATATCATCAACTCGAACTTGATGTTCTAGGTTGATTTGCTTTCTAGCAGGTTCAATCACGCTAGCGACTATAACTTGCTCAATTAACTGAGCGTCGCTAAACATCTCTGCTGTGATGGTGGCTTCGCGTTCGGTTTCGCCAAACACGCCACTAGGACTCGTTGCCACGACTTTGCCCAATTTATTGAACGTCTTGCGTTGAAAAAGAAACAACGCTTGATGGTTGTCGAATGCGTCTTGGGCCAAACTTCGAAGGTAACCGACGCGCGGACATTGTACCATGAAAGCCAACGTGAAGAGTGCATCGCGGATTGTTTTTCCTTTGACGCTATCCCTTGCGCGCACAATGGTCGTTTGATCAAGCTCCAGTTCGGTGGATACCACATGCATTTCGGCTGGGACCTTCTTTCCGTCCTCAATTAGTCGCTTATGGAGTTCTTCGACTCGTTCTTCCGTGTTAGGAATAGCTCTGTACGCCATCAGAGCCTGCTGAAGCAAATGGTGCGCTACCAAGTAGCTCGGTTTGTCCCTGCTGTTTATTGCGTCTTCAGAATCTGCGACGTATGTTTCAGCTGCCATTATTTGGGCATGACGGGCTTCGTTGTCATTTCCCGATATTCGATGCCAAGCGGCTGCGATAGACCAGTACTGTTCAGCTGCAATCCAGTGGTGGCCGCTTGCTTGACGCTTAGCAGCCCTCTCTGCCAATCCCGCGTAGCCCGTCGGATCGATACGTTGGTACGAGCTCAACTTTTTGCGATTCTCCAGCACAGCCTTCATCAGTAAAAGCGTAGGCACGGAACAGCGATCATTATCACATCTTTCTAGAAGCGATTCAATATGGCTTGTGACCTTGGAAAGCAGAGCATCGTTCCCAAGTTGCATTGCTATGCGCATCGCTCTCTCAATTCTATCGTGGACATGCACGACCTCTCCAGCTTGTTCCAGGACAGTTGAAGATTCCAAGTAACATTTGACAGCACATTCACCCATCTTATAATCGCGGTTTCTTAGCCAAAGAATGTCAGTTACTCTGGCGCGCATTTCCGCATCTGACAACTCGGGCACAAGTTCCTTTAGTACTTCTAACTGCTTGTTGGATAGCAACTCTACCGTATTTGGTGGAGTGAAAGGCGGATCTGCTAGATCACCTCTTAAGATAGGATAGCTGATAACCGATAAGATTTGGAATACTTTGTGACAAGCACTGTTACCTTCTTCTGCTGCTTGCTTAGCTTTTTTATCGAAGCTTCTGCCATATTCTAAACAATCGTTTTTCTTACAGCTCAGAATGGCGTCCTTCCAGTTGCATCGATCAAAATCATCTTTCGTAAAGACGAAGTCTGCAATAGGATTTTCGTCCTCTTTCGTGCTCATTTCAAGTCCTTCCTAACGTTAATGTCCTTAGTACTACAATGAATAGGCATAATTCTTTGTTACAATAGCGTGTGTCAAATTCAGCTAGCCACAAGCTACTGCGTGCGAAAAGTTCAAGAGAAGGTTAGAACGATAAGCGCCTTTTAAGCGAGTACCTTTGCAGGCAGAGGAATAACTCGCAATGACTAAGCTTAGTGCAGTCCGAGTTTTGCATTATTTAGCGCGTGACCAGTATTTAGACCTCTTGACTTGGAAGGTTCCGCCAAAGTGTAAAATTCCGGAAGTCCATCGCAGCAAAATCTCACTCACATGCGATTGCTAGGTATTACTTTCCAACAATCCAGCTAGCCACTTAATCGTCCCTAATCGTAAGACTTAATTTTATTACGTCGCTCTCATTAAGCGATATAGTTTCGTGGGTGGCCTAAATGGGTCAATGGACATTTCTGGAACTAGCCAGACGAGTTTTGGAAGAAGAAAAGAAGCCGCTGTCCCCACTAGAGATCTGGGAAGTTGCAAAAGAAAAAGGGTACGACATAAACGTAGGATCTATCGGTAAAACACCGTGGCAATCCATTGGGGCGCAAATTTATGTCAGTATCCGAGATAAGGAAAACAGTCCTTTCATTAAAGTAGATTCGCGCCCTAAACGATTTTATTTACGCTCACTTGAAAAAGCGAGTCATATTGAAGCCGAATATCTAAAAAAGACAACTAAACCAAAATATCTTGAAAAGGATCTGCATCCGTTTCTTGCCTACTACGCGAATCTCTATTTGAAAGCATACGTGAAGACCATTCATCATCCCAGGTCAAGAAGGGAGTATAGCGAATGGCTGCATCCAGACATGGTGGGGTGCTACTTTCCAATAGAGGAATGGACCGATTCGGTGATCGATTTTGGAACTGCAATTGCTAATACTTCAATAAAGTTATTCTCCTTCGAACTTAAGCGCGATTTGAACTTTGCAAATCTCCGTGAATCGTTTTTTCAAGCTGTCTCAAATTCTTCTTGGGCGAACGAGGGGTATCTTGTAGCGGCGGAGGTAGACGCAACTGATGATTTTCTCGATGAGTTAAAACGGCTCTCGTCATCATTCGGTATAGGTGTAATCCAACTCAATCTGACGGATCCAGACTCATCAGAATTGCCTTTTCCCGCACGATCCAAAGAGGTTTTGGATTGGGATACGATCAATAAGCTCACGATTAACCCAGACTTTGAGGCTTTTTTGAAGAGAATAACGATTGACATAAAGAGCAAAGAAATCAGGAAAGAAAGATACGACAAGATTGTAGACAAAGAAGAGCTGATCGGGCATACCGAAAGTTGATTGTTTAATCGTGGGCTGAATAGAAAGGTCTAGCTGCTCTTGTAGATTTCGAGCACAGAAATCGCAAGCTTTTCAGCGTCGTGTGTGCACATCACCTGCTGTAACACTTCAATGAGCTGGCGGAGTGGTGGCTCCGCAGCATTTTCCGCGTCTAGCTCACGCAGCCTTGCCAGAATCGACATGACAAACACAGTGAGCAGAGTTTAGAGGGAGGGGCGCTATTAGATAAGAGATTTTTCTTTTTTTGATTTCCTTTGATTCTTGAGACCCGTTCAGAAGCGTAGTGGCAACAGCACGAGGCGCAGCTCAAAAAGCACTTGAAACGCACTGCCGCGAATCGCAACCGTTAAGCTTGAATGGCCCCTCCAGTGACGTATGCAACCGATCTGCACGCACAAAATAAGCGTCCAGAGTTCAAAGCCCTCTCACGCTTACCCGATCATAAGATTACCGCGTGAATACCGAGAATTGGCAGGATCACGAGCTGATATTTTTCAAACTACGCATCGAGGGAAGCTTGCATTTCTTGTAACTACAGACAGAGAAGTAGACAACAGTTGTCTACTTTTGCCAGAGATAAACCAAGAAGAAGGTCTTGCGCCTTCGGAATTCACGCAGCAATCAGAGGCAGAAAAATGCTTGTGCTCCGGTTTAGAGGGCTCCCCTAGCTCCACCATCGTCCGCGGGCCACGGCGTTGTAACCTGATAGGGTCCCGATCAGCAGGCCCAACACGAGCCCGACGGCGACACTGGTCGATGAAGTAAGGTAAGTGAAGAAGTACGTGCCGAATATCGCCGTACCCACCGCTGAGCCGATGGCGCTAAAGATCATGCCCATCTTCTTCCCTCCTGCAAGTGCCCCGGCGACGAGACCAGCGATGATCCCGACGACTGCGCCGATGTATGCGCCGTCAACGATCCCTAACGTGCCGCCGAAAGTGACGCCGTAGCGAGTAAATGCGATCCACGCTGCGACCGCCCCGAGGACGCTAAAAAATGCCGTGTGAAACGCCGCGGGCCAGTTCCGGAGGTGCAGTATCAGGCCGATAAACGCGCCCAGAACCCCGCCGAAGATCCCGCCGAGGTACAGCCCGGCCAGGGCGCCGAATATCCAAGAGCCGACGACGCTCGCGATCCAGGTGAGGACCACGCTCACGATGAAGTAGAGGATGAGTTCGAAGAGGCCTCCGAGAATGGCACCGAGCACGAGCCCCGCCACGAGGCCGAGTATGACGGCAATAAGCGTGCCGACCAAGCTGCGCGTCATGGAACTTCCCATCTTGTGTAGTGCATCGACGCGCATTAAGCGTTCCGCTTTGGCGCTATGCGATGCAAATACGATCTTTACCGACCTTGTGCTCGAGATTGCTCGTTTGGAACTTTGCTCACGGTTTAAAGACCACCAAAGCGGGAACTTAGACTATGCCGATCAAGCGGCACTGCGTTCTACAATGAGTGTAAAGCGGGCGGGAAACAGATGTGCCTCCATCACGATTGAGGAGAGCGCGCCATCCATCCGTTGCTGGCCGATGAGGTTCCCGGCTGTGCTGCGTCCGTGAAAACAGTCAATAATTGCCTCTTACGAAGAAGATAGCATCATCTCCATTTGCGTGAATCCAATCTAATTGTGCTGCAGTGAGCGTGCCCTCTAAGTGGACCCGTCCGCTGTTGTTAACTGTTGAATGCGCAATAGCTATATGATGCGGGCTCGCTCCGTTGTTTACTGCAATTAGAGTCACCTGTTCGTCTGCCAATTTTTTGCCCACATGCGCGTTGGCGATGAATTGATCGGTCTCCGTGTCTACAGCGAGTTCACCGTATTTGTAGTCCCCTACCTCTATGTCAAACCGCTGAACGGCTGAGTTGTCCGTTGGCGCTGCTGTTACCCCTGTAGTCGCTTTCAGTGTGCCTATAAGGACCAAGCATAAGGCTACTACAATCGATGTGTTTCGCATTGTCATTCGCCTCTCTTGTTATCTGTTTTGAAAGCACGCTACTATGATAAAAGCATGATAAACACAATTATTATGTTACTTAGAAGGGCACGGCGACCATTTTTTTAAAGTGATCTTTTGGAAAGGGATAGGGGTATATTAGGGCTTTCAATGCGCGAAATGTGCTCGATGAGTTCGTGACTTTCGAGCAGCAAGCGCTTCACGCGGTTGACTTCTGAGTCGGCGCGATTCTCCACGTCCTGTTCTCCTTCATCTGACCGTTGCGGTGGTCTCTCATAGCCCTAACGTTGCGGTATCTATACAACTACCTTTATTTCAACCGATTGTCCACGCCGGTTGCGACGTCGAAGGGCAAGCGTGTGGCTGAGTTGACAAGCTGCGCCCCGCTTCGGGCGCTCGCTCTGTTTTTAACAATATTTGCTGCTATCCTAACTTTGATGTTGACCGCATGTGTTTTTCATTTTTGTTGAAGTGTTACCACGTTAGAGCGGATGAACTGAACTTTGAAGCGTCTAATGTGTAGCGCTAAGGCACGCATGGTCAAAAAGATTAAAACGAAAAGTTTTTAATAGATTAAGCGGTACCTTACTTCCGGTATAAAAGCTATGAGGAGCGAATTGTAATGGATACCAAAACAGCAGTCGGAATCACGCTTGAGAAAAAATGTCAGAAAAACCTGACGTTTGACGATCTGTCCGAAAAGACAGGAAGAGATCCAATGTTCATCGCTGCTGCGCTTAACGGCATGCAGCGATTGAACAACACAGATTTAGATACCATAGCTCAAGTGCTCGAGCTTGATGCAGAAACGAAGGCGGCTTTTGCGCATATGCCCGTGCGGGTCGAACCTCCTATGGCCGCTGATCCCTTCAAGTACCGCCTGATGGAGATGGTAGGAGTCTATAGCGATGCGCTTCGACAGCGAATGCAAGAACTCTTTGCGGATGCAACAGGACGAGGCGGGGACGCCATTCCAAGTGCCATCGACTTTACAATCGACCTAAAGCGCGGCACTGGCAAAGCTGGAGAGCCGAGGATTATCATTACGCTCGATGCGAAATACCTTGAGTACCGGGAGTTCTAAGCGCGAACCGAATTTCACATTTAATTGAGGGCGTTAGAGTGCGCGTCTTCGCTGTTCAAAATGACTATCGGCATCCGCTGCCTGTTTAGATCGACGTGGTTGTCGAGGCGGAAGACGTGGAACGCATTGCCCAAACGATCATGCAAATAGCCAGAACGGGCAAAAGGTGAGAGACGGCAAGATTTTCATTCCCCCATCGAGGACGTCATGCGCATCAGGACAGGAGACCGTGGCAAGGCGCGCTTTAGTGCGAGGCATAGAGGTGGGCACTACCCCTCGCCTCTTTCTTTGCCGTTTTGCACTAGAGCCGGGGAGTGATCTTCACAGCAGTTTGCTTGCTTTGACAGGAGCACGAAGGGGGTCCCGCTTAACTATGGCAATACATACCGCCACAGTACGAATGATTGGAGACGGCCGGGTGACTATACCATCGGAAATTCGAGAAGTTGAAGGCATCAAAGAAGGCGATTACATTAAGATCACGGTCGAAAAGATAAAGGATCCCGGCCGCAGGACATAACCATACAAACGTAAAAATGGTGCTTTATAGTAGCGTGAGCTCTAGGGGCTGCAAGGTCGTGAGTTCAAGCTTCTTCTGACGGGCCTTTCTGCGCCCCCCTTACCGGCAAATCATTGGCGCGTGACGATCACAACCATTAGTCTACAGAGCAGAGCATGTGCTTGTTACGCTAACTTTCAATCAATT
>Ga0187850_10002980_pt1 | contig 14902 bp, 11 predicted proteins | sample June2016WEW_4_15_FD_132436 | JGI IMG/M metagenome (GOLD analysis project Ga0187850, IMG submission 132436) | Peatland microbial communities from SPRUCE experiment site at the Marcell Experimental Forest, Minnesota, USA - June2016WEW_4_150 | ecosystem: Environmental > Terrestrial > Soil >... | reverse complement strand
GCGAGTATTCGCCGGGTTCCAGGCTCTCGTCCACCTCGATCTTATAGCCGAGGTCCGTCTGGCGGGACTGGATTCAACAGGGCGGCTGAGCAGCCGAAATCGCGCGATGCCGAATCCTTCAGTTGCTCGGCCAGGTCCTGGCGCTGAATCCGGAGATACAGGGGGATGGTCGCAGCCGCGGCGGCGCAGGTGTGCCTGCGTACGATTTCGCACGATGGGTTGAACGCCGGGCCGTTCGCGCCCGGTATGGTGGCGCAGCCCTGGGAATCCAGACCATCGCGGTATAGACTCAGCAGGACCTGTCTCAGGCTCATGTCCGACGTCACGATTACGCCTTGCACCAAGGCAACCGCGGCTTCGTCCGCGCGGCCGTTGGCTAGAAATGAAGCCGAGAGTTGCCGGTAAGTCTGGGAATTGAGCGGGTCCAGCTCGAGCGCGGCGGAGGCCGCCGCCAGCGCCTGCGACGGGTCGTTCAGTTTCAGGCGGGCGCCGGCAATCGACCGTTCGAGTTCGGCCAGCCGGGCATCGGGTTGGGGAGCTTCACGGCCGCGCGCCCGTTCGTTCGCCGCCAGCCGTTCATGGGTTGCATTCACGATGGACTTCGAGCGCAGCAGCAGATCCAGCGCCTTCCGGTACGCCCGCCAACTCTCCGGGGTGGCCGCCGATGTTCCGTCCGCTCCGCGCCCCGCCAGCAAGTCGCCTTTCGTCATGTAATAACTGCTCGCCTGGCGATAGGCCTCGGCGTTATTGCGCCAGTCCGGCGCCGAATCGAGGATGGCAACGCTCTTCTCCGCTTCGGCGATCGCGCGGTCGATATTGGCATGGCTTGCGTCGGAATCGTACAGCGCAGCCGCCAGCGAGCGGTGAGTCTTGTAGCTGTCAGGCGAGGCCTGGGCCGCGGCAGTCATCAGAGTGAGATCGTTTTGCCAGTCGGAATTCCGCGCCCAGGTGCGCGCGGCAAACGCCGCCACCATCAGGCACAGCGCGATGGGGGCCAGCCTGGCCAGGCCGGCGCGGCGTCCGATTGCATACAACGCCAGGACGGCGCACACAGCCAGCGCGATGGACGGCAGGTACAGGAAGCGTTCCGCCATGATGGTGCCGATGGGGAAGAGCAGGTTGGAGGTAGGCAGGAACGTGACGAACGCCAGGCCGGCGGCGAAGAATGCGGTGCGGTTGAATCGGAACATCAGCAGCGCCGCGGCGGTGACGGCGGCCACGGCGGTCCACGCCAGCCAGTCTTGTGGGCTACCGGTTGCCAGGGGGATCTGCGCGTAGGAGTAATCGCAGGAGAGGCGCGCCGGCCACACCAGCAACCCAAGATATTTGGCGATGACCTTGATCGCGGTGAGCCTGGCCGTCCAGAAACCGGCGCCGGCCAGCGGGTTGTCCCAGAACGGAAACTCGGGGGCCAGCAGATTCGCGAGTACGGCCGACCGCTGGTACCACATCGCCTGCAGAACCGGCAAGACGGCCAGACAACCCAGAAGCAGCGCCCTGCCTGGTTGCCGCTCTTTCCACCAGGTCAGCTCGTAAAGCGCAATCACGCCCAGGATGGTGGCCGCGCTTTCCTTGGAGAATACGCCCACCGTGGTCGCGGCCATCAGGCCGGCAAGCCAGGCCCATCGCCGCCAGCCTTGAGCTTCCGCGCTCTTCAGATACATCAGCAGCCCGCTCAGCACCGCCATGCCCGCCAGCAGGTCGGCGCGTCCGACCATGTTAGTTACGGATTCGGTCAGGACGGGATGGACCGCCCAGACGGCGGCGGCGAGCGCCGCCGGCCGCCACTCCCGCATGAGCCGCAGCGCGAGAGCATACACCAGCAGGACGTTGCCGGCATGCAGCAGGAAGTTGATCCAGTGATAGTCGGCGGGCTGGTCGCCGTTGCCGAGGATGGCGTAGTTGAAAAAATAGGTGAGCGTGGTGATGGGCCGGTACAGGCCGCTCTCGCCGTAGGGCCACCAGTAGGTCTTATGGAGGATGAGGTCGATGTTCTGCGCGGTGGCTTGGCGAATGCGCGGATCCTGAAGCAGCAGGCCCTTGTTGTCAAACGTGAAGCCCGCGCTGAAGGAGTTCGAGTAGGCCGCCAAGGTGATGCCCAAGAGCGCGAGCATCACCAGCCATTGCCGCGTGCGCGGCGCCGGACCTCGGGAACCAGGCGAGGGTTTGCTTGCCTGCGGCGCGGCCCCGCGTTTCTTGTGGGCCTTCATGAGACCGTGACGGTATCAGGTTAACAGACTGCGAACGGCGGCAGCCGCGGCTCGAACGCGGCAAGCGACAAGTAAATTGAGACCGCATGCTACGATGTCTTCTTATGCCGGAAGGGCATCGGGCGCCCGCGGTTTTTGTTCTCATTGCCTGCGCGCTCGTGGCGCTGTTCCTAGCGCAGAGTTTTCTGGCCAGCCGCGTCAAGAGCCCCACATTCGACGAGGCCACGCATATTGCCGCGGGGCTCTCCTATGTGCGGACCGGCGAGGTCCGCGCCAACCCGCAACATCCGCCTCTGCTGAAGACCATCGCCGGGCTTTCGCTGTTACTGGCGGGCATGCGGCTGCCGGATATTCCCGAGACTCGCCGGATGCTCGGCGGCGCGGGAGGGGAGAACGCCGTGGGGCGTGCGGTGATCTCGCGGAACGGGCCGGACCGCGTCATGTTCTGGGCGCGGCTGCCGTTCCCGCTGCTCGCGGCGATGCTGGGCCTGCTGATCTACTTCTGGGTACGCAAGCTGGCGGGGGATGTGGCGGCGCTGGCGGCCCTTTTTCTGTACGCGCTGGACCCGACCATCCTGGCGCATTCTTACCTGGTCACCATGGACGTGGGGCTGGCTTTATTCGCGGTCTTGTTCCTGTTCGCGCTCTGGGAGTACTTGCAGTTCCCCAGCAGCAGGCGCCTGCTATTCTGCGGCCTTGCGATGGGAGCGCTCCTGGCCGCCAAATTCTCGGCGGTCTTTCTGCTCCCCGTGGCGGCCGCGCTCCTGCTCGCGGCGGTGCGCTGGCCCCCGCAACCGGTTCCCGACGACCGGTCTCAGTTGCTTTGCCCTTACAGCCGGAGCAGCGCGGATGCCAGCGCTGTTCGCGGCTATGCCGCGGCCGCTTGCGCCTTCCTGGCGATATGCCTGATGGCAACTCTGGTCATTCAGGCGCTCTACTTTTCGCCGGGCGGCCTGTTCCTGTACTCGACGGGAATCCAGCGGGTGAACGTCGACCACGCCCCGGACTATCCGGTTTTTCTGGCCGGCCGGTTGCAGCACAACTTCACCGGCTATTTTGCCGCGGCCTATCTGCTGAAGGAACCGGTTGCGAGTCTGCTGCTGGTGGCCATCGGGTTGGTTGCCCTGGCGCGGAGCAAAACCATTTCCGTGCTGGCCAAGCTCTTTCTTCTGCTTCCACCGGCAGTCCTGTTCGCGGCGCACACCATCTGGGCCGACAACATGGGCATCCGGTACATGATTCCCGAGCTGCCATTTGCGTGCTGCCTCGGCGGCATGGGAGCGGCATGGCTGATCCAAAGCCGTTCGCGGTGGACCAGGCTGCTGGCGGTGGTTCTCGCGGTATGGATCGTGGTGGCGGCGATAGGGATTTATCCCGACCACCTGTCGTACTTCAACGAGGCCGCGTGCCTGCCTGGACACCTGAACCGGATCGGCATCGACGGCGGCGCGCGGTGCGGGCCGCTGTGGCTCGACGACAGCAACGTGGACTGGGGACAAGGACTCAAGCAACTGAAAGGCTGGCTGGACCGCCATGCGAGGGGGCGAGCCATCCGGCTGGCGTACTTCGGCACATTTCTTCCCGAAGCTTACGGGGTGGCTTGCGAGAGGATCGGGCCCGAGGAATTGATGGAAGACCCGCAACCCGGCCTGTATGCGGTGAGCGCCCATTTCGTAGCTCGCGTCCCCGCGCTGGGCGCGCGCCTGAAGCCCGGCGCGGGCGAGTGGCTGCGGCGCACTCCGCCCGTGGCGATTGTCGGCCATGCGTTTTACGTTTACGAAATTGGCGTAAAGACCACGGCCCGTCGGATGGGACGCCGCATGGCGTCGCGGCTGACGTTCTGATCGGGCTGGCGGGCCGGATCTTCCCGCGCGGGCCGGCGGCCGCGAGCCGCTTCCGGCGCCCACAATTCCAGATACAAAGCTATCAAGATCGTTTTCCCTTACAATGAGGACATGCTTGCTGTGACCGCTAAATACAACGTTTTGAACAAGGATAGACTGGAGGCGCTCAGGTCAAACGAACCCGAACGCTTTCAATATCGGGCCGAGGGAGGAGCATACCTTAACCTCAAAGGCCTGCCGCTGGAAGCATTGCCGGAAATCGACGACGAGGCCATCGCCAAACTGAGCCGTATCGTGCGCGGCCTTGGGTTTGCGATGGTAGACGGGGCCGACTCAGGCCATGTGGGGGGATCGTCCTCAAAGACCGAGCAGGTTCTCACGCTGCTGATGAGCGGCGTGGTGGGGTTCGACCCGCTGAATCCGAAGCACCCGGGCAGAGACCGCCTGGTCTGGTCGGCGGGTCACACGACGCCCTTGTTCCACGGGGTGCTGTCGCTGATCTATGAATCTCTGCGCCGAAAGGGCGTGGCGCTGCCGCCGGCGGCGCGGAGCTACGCGGTTTATCCCGAGCAACTGGCTCGCTTCCGGCGTTGGGGAGGGCCGAGCGGTCACGTGGAATCGGAGTACGCGCTGGCCGACACTTCCACCGGTTCGTCCGGTCACGGGTTCTCGGCGGGGCTGGGGTTCGCCGTCTTGCACCGCTCTTGCGGCCTGCCCACCAAGGCCTTCGTGATCGCCGGCGACGCGGAGAGCGAAGAAGGCATGAGCTACGAGGCGCGCAACATCGCCTCCAGTGTGGGGGCGCAAAACCTGATCGTCACCCTGGACTACAACAACTTCGGCATCGACGGGCCGGTCACCGAAGTGCTGCCGTCCGCATACCTGAACCACTGGTTCGCGCAGGGCTGGAACATTATCGAGGTGGACGGCCAAAACATCCGCGAGCTGGCGTACGCCTATCGCCTGGCGGCCGATGGCTTCGGAAGCGCGAAACCGATTGTCGTAATCTGTCATACCACCAAGGGCCTCGGGTACGGCAAGTTCGAAAACACCGGCGACTCCCACGGCGCCCTGCTCCCGCACCCGGAATACGTCGAGGCCATGCATAAGCTCGGCTTCCCGGTCCCCGGCGTCAAGGGCGACGTGGCGGCCGATATCCGGGTGGTCATGGACGCCTTGGGCGAAGCCGAAAGCGCCTATCTGCTGGAGCGCCTCCAAGCCGCCGCGCGGCGCATCCCGCCGGAAGAGCAGTTGGTGGGGCGCATGAAGACGGCGCTGGCGGGCCGCCCGTTGGTGGATTACCGGCAGATCCAGCGCCCGGCTGAGCTGCCGCCCGAGTTGGTGTTCCAGGGCGGCGATTCGGTGGCCATCCGCAAGGCCACGGAAGCTTGGTTTGCCTGGGCCATGCGACAGACGGCGTTCTTTTATATCGGCGCCGGCGACCTGATGAAGTCCATCCTCACCGGCAAGGCGGAGAACGTCTACGGAGTGATCAAACCGGACAACGTGCTGGGACGCGGCCTCCGCTTCGGAATCGCCGAACAGAACATGGCGATGATGTCCTGCGCCATGTCGCAGGACGTGTTGCCGGGAGGGTTCCGGCCCATGACGGCCTTCGCCACCTATGGCGTATTCACGTGCCTGCTGTCGAATGCGGTGCGCATGACCCTGATCAACAGCGACGTCAACCCCGACGCCTCGGCGTTTTTCATCGTGCTGGCGGCGCACGACGGTCCGGAAACCGGTGAGGATGGTCCCACTCACCACGGCCTGTTCTGGATGTCGCTGTACACGGCGTTCCCGGGGATCAAAGTCTATAAGCCGCTGGACGCCAACGAGGCGGTGGAAATGCTGTTTCTCGCGGCGCAGCGCGGCGAACCCGTGGCGTTTTCGGCCACGCGTCCCGGCACCCCGGTGCTGAAGCGCGGCGGCGGTGTGCCCCCGGCGCGGGAAGCCATCCACGGCGCTTACGTTTTCAAGCCGTTCCGCGAGAACGGAAAGCCGAAGAAGGTGCTCGCCATCAGCGGCGGGCAGGTGATGCACAACGCCCTGGAGACGCTGCCGGAGATCGAGGAGCAGTTCGACGTCAAGATTGTGGCCGTCACCTCGCCGCAGCTCTACGAGGAATTGAGACGAACCGACCCGCACAAGGCCCAGGCGATCTTATCCGACGAAGAACGGCAGTATGTGGTTGCCCTGCACAACGGGTGGCCGGGCTTCCTGTACCCCTTTGTGATGCCGGGGGATTATCAGAGCCGCGTCTTCGGCATGGACCGCTTCTCCCGGTCCGGGAAGCCGGACGAAATCTACCGCCACGCGGGCTTCGATTGTGAGGGGATCAGGAAGAAGATCCTGAAGGGTTCGAAATAGCCGGCCAGCACCTTTGGTTGGGGCAGGTAGTCAACCCGCCCCAACCATGCGCGGTTTCACTTCTGGCGCAGGTACGAATCGTCGCCTTTAATCCAGTCCTCGCGCACCGGCGAGAAGATCTCCATAATGACGGTGTCTTCCAGAGCTTCGTTGCCGTGCGGGACATCCGGCGGCACGTGGACCATTTGGCCTGCCTTGAGCTCAAACTGTTCGTCGCCTACCTGCATGCGGATGGCGCCTTTTTCGACAATCGTGACCTGATCGTTGCCATGATGGTGCGATGCCACCTTGTTGCCTTTGTCGAAGCGGAAGTGGGCCACGGTGATGGCCGAGCCGTGAAGGGCTTTGCGCCCCGCGAGTGGATTCAACTGCTCTTCGGCGATGTCGTTCCACGTTTGGATTTTCATGGCGGTATTCTAACACACCGTATGTGCGCCAGGCGCGTCTCCGTAGATCCATCTTTTCAGCAACTTGCAGCCGCTTCCGAATCCCGGTGAATCTCTGCTATCGGTTCAGTCATCCAAGCGCACAAGAGAGGGTAAAACACTATGTCCAGCAGAATAGGAATCATCGGTCTCGGCGTGATGGGCAGGCCCATGTCGCGGAACCTCTTGAAGGCGGGTCACAAGCTGGTGGTCTATGATATTACTCCGGCCGCCGTCAGGGAGTTGGTGGCCGCCGGGGCCACGCGCGGCTTTTCCGCCAAAGACGTTGCGGAGCGCTCCGACATCATCATCACGATGCTGCCCGACGGGCCGGATGTAGAGAAGGCCGTTCTCGGGCCGAATGGGGTGCTCGAGGGCGCGCGGCGCGGCGCCACCCTGGTGGACATGAGTTCCATCAACCCGATGGTGTCGCAGAAGGTCGGCAAGGCTTGCGCGCAGAAGGGTGTGGAATTCCTGGACGCCCCCGTGAGTGGCGGCGAGCCCAAGGCCGTTGACGGCACTCTGGCGATCATGGCCGGCGGGGACCAACCGGTTTTCGACAAGGTCTTGCCCATCCTGCGCGCGATGGGTTCAGCGGTGACCCTGACCGGTCCGGTGGGCGCCGGCAACGTGACCAAGCTCGCCAACCAGATCATCGTGGCGGCTAACATTGCCGCCATGGGCGAAGGCCTGGTGCTGGCCACCCGAGCCGGCCTCGATCCGGAGGTGGTCTTCAACGCCATCAAAGGAGGTCTGGCCGGCAGCACCGTCCTGAACGCCAAGGCGCCCATGGTCATCGCGCGCAATTTCAAGCCGGGCTTCCGGATTCGCCTCCACCAGAAAGACTTGCGCAACGCCCTGCTGGCTGCCGAAGAATTGAAGGTGCCGCTGCCCATCACCAGCATCGTTCAGGGATTGATCATGTCACTGATGAACGAGGGCAAAGGCGACTACGATCACTCCGGCATCGTCACTGCCATCGAAAAGATGGCCGGTATCGAGGTCTCCAGGCCGACTGCCGCCGCTGCGGATCGACGTATCGCCGCCGACTGAGGGCCGGCTGCCGATTTCTGTGTCCCGGCTTCCGCCGCCGGGCAGGCAGCGCGCCCGGAAGGGTGTATCGAACCGGCATATCGGAAACCCGGGCAAAACGCAAAAAGGCCAACGCGCCGGACGCGTTGGCCTTGTGATGCGGAGGAATCGGAAGGCTGTGTTACCGCGCGAAGCGCTTGCGGCCCAGAAGCCCCAGGCCAATCAGCGCGGAGCCGAACAGAGCCATGGTGGCCGGCTCGGGAACGGTGCTGTAATCGTAAACCACGTACCCAGTCATGCTGGCACTCGTGGTCTGGGTCTGAGTGCTGCTGCCGCCGGTATTGGACAAATTCGTGTACACGTTCGTCCATACGGGTAGAACGATAGTTCCAGCCCCCGTGAATTCGGCCAGGACCGGCGCCGAAGTGTAAGTGTTCTCGAGGTTAGAAACGCTATGGGTCAGCGTGCCGCTCGTGGTGGACGCGCCTGGGGCCAGCGAATAACCGAAGCTCGGGCTAAACATGTCTATTGGATTGACATTGATATACAGGGGAGGAGGCGCGGATGGTCCAGTGTACACTGTCATATTCCCTCCCCCCGGCTGTGCGGCATCATCGATTGTCTCATAAAGTTCGGTCCTGGCGGAGCCGCTGGAGGGGTCACCCTCAGGCAAATTATTCGTGACCGTTATAACAGTGGATAACGCGCCAGAGAGGAACACATCAACCTCGTAAAGGGTCCCCGGCCCATTGAACTGCGCGAAGGTCAAGGTGTTGGTCCAGTCCGTGGCAGTAGCTGGAATGGGCGTGGTGGTCCAAATCGGTGCAGTACTGGCTGCCTGCGAAACCATGCTCAACGCCAGCAACAATCCGACAATCAAAAAAGAAACCTTCAATATACGCATAAGCTACAACTCCTTTGCCGAACGGCCGTCACCATTCGTCCACGATTTCCGATATTCCACTATACTACAGCAGGTGCTTCCGTTGAAATACCTTTTTTGAGGTTTTTGGGAGCATATGGTACTAGTACCCTGCGCCCACCGACCGGCGGATGGTCGGGGCGGGCAGATTCGAACTGCCGACCCCCTGCGCCCAAGGCAGATTGGGGCACGTTCCGAAAATGGCCTATTTTCAACTACTTAGGTTTCAACGAGATACGGGCACACTATTGAGGCCTGTTGAACAGTGTTGAACTTTGAGGCACCGGGCAGCTACAGAATCATCTACAGGTTTGGTGGCTGGTCGAGATTGTTCGCCCGGTTAATTAAGTTGCCGATGCGCGACGCTTCGTAGTTTTGTCTCTTAGATGCTGATCCGGCCGGCCCTCCTCACTTCCTCCCTGCTGGAACCAGCGTCCTGTGCCGGCGATATGTGCCAAAATGTGATACTCGGGGGAATTCCGAATGGCAAAGAAACCCGGCTCGAAAAAGCCTGCGAAAAAGGAACCGGCCAAGAAGGTAGCACCCAAGAAAGCGGCGTCCTTCAAGAAGGCGGTCCTGAAGAAGAAAGCGCCTGCGAAGAAGGCCGCGAAAAAGGCGGCTTATAAACAGAAAGGTCCGGGGCGCAGAGGCCCGTTCATGGGCGGGCCGGGGCCGGGCCATTAGAATAAAGGGAACATCTGACAACCTATGGCGGTACCGGAGGACAAGACGCTTGGCAGGGGGCTTTATCCCTCTCCGACCGAGGCGCTCAAGAAGGTCTGCTCGGAATACGAGTATTGGAGCGGAAACCTCACAGAGACCAGCCTGCAGATGTCCTATGCGCTCATCGCCGCCAATTGGATAGTGTTCGGTTCACTCAACGGCATCCTGGGTAACTTCTGGGCGAAGGCGTCCCTTTTGATGGTGATTCTTGCCCTCGCGACGAACATCATCGGCACATGGCTTCTCAGTGAGGCTCTCAGGAAGAGGGTTGCTTATGGCGAGTCCGACGAGGCCCGCTGGAAAGAGGAGTTCGACAAGTACTCGAAGATAAGCTGCCCGTGGCCCTTCACCGAATCTATTGATGGCATCGGCAGGTGGATGCGAATCATCAAGGCGACCTTCACGCTTGTTGCCGGTGTGCTTCTCATCATCGGTGCAATCGCGCGGTAATCCGAGGAGTGAGTAGGGCCCGCCATCGCTCCCACGGCAATTCGGACAGCAGCGTGACAAGACCGCGGGAAGCACTTACTTCGGCCTGGGCCGAAGCGCAGATGCGCGTACAGGCCCAGAGTCAGGCTATGCCCAACGTTTTCAATGCCGGGAATGTGGTCAAACAGCTAATTTGGACGCGAATGATGTCATTCATGCCTTCTTCGGTATCGCTGCGTAAATCTCGCGGAATATCCGGGGACCTCTCATCGCCTCGAGCGCTATTTGCAACAGATCCCATTCCTCCGCCTTCTAACGAGAGACTCTTGGACAGATTACCGCAAGTCCGCCGGCGTCAACTTGGGACTCAGGATGTGAACCACAAAAACTGCAATGATATAGACCGAGCCGGACACGACGAACATCGGAAGGTAGTAACGGGGATCTTTGTCGAGAATGCGGCCGGTCATTTCGGAAAACAGCACGGCAGAAAGGCTGCCAATGAAGCCCCCGATACCAATCACCGACGCCACGGTGTGGCTCGGAAACAGATCGGACCCCAAAGTGAAGATGGTTGTGGAAAACCCCTGATGGGCGGCAAGCACCAGGCCGACCAGAAGGACTGCCGTCCAGGGGTGCTTGGTAAAGCAGGCGATTACGACAAAAGGCGTAACCGCCGCGCAACACGCCATGGCAGCTTTGCGGGCCCAGTTGACAGTCCAGCCTCGCTTGATCAACCAAGAGGAAAGATAGCCGGCAGCTAGAGATCCGAGACCGGTCATAGTCCATACGGTGCTGAGATACGGCGTGATCGCGGTCCCACGTATGTTATGTTCCTGGGCCAAATACTTCGGAAGCCAGTAAAGGTAGAAATAGAATACAGGATCGATCAACACTTTTGGCACTGCGATGGTATAAGTCTGACGATACTTCAAGAGTTTTGCCCACCGGGTCGTTGTTTTTCTTTCTTCCCGTTCAGATCCCTCCCGGATCAATCGGAGCTCTTCGCTGGTAACCCAGGGGTGAAGCTCGGGCCGACGATAAAGAATTATCCAACCGGCGAGCGGAATGGCACCCGCCAGACCCATGATGATAAAAGTGCCCTGCCAGCCGTAGGACTGATTCAGCCGGGGAATGACTACCGGCGAAACAATGGCGCCGAGCGTGACGGCTGCGTTCAGAATCCCGGTAGCGAGGGCGCTTTCCTTCTTCGGGAACCACTCCGAAATTGTCTTCATCGACGCTGGGAAATAAGGCGCTTCACCCACACCGAGAAAGAAACGGGCGATGCCGAATCCAAGAGGCGTGCGCGCAAAAGCATGCGCCGCTTCAGCAATCGACCACCATATGATCGCAATCGAATAGCTCAGCTTGGTCCCGATCATATCGGTGATTCTGCCGGAGACCATCATCATGACGGCGTACGACAGTTGGAACGCGATCACCATCCGGCTATAGTCGAGTTCAGACCAGCCGATATCCCGCTGTAAATCAGGGGCCAGGATACTGAAAACCTGCCGGTCAACCAGGCAGATGATGATTGCAAGAGAAATCAAGCCGACCACGTACCAGCGTAAGTTTCTGATCTTGAATCCCGCGCTTCCGAGCGCCATTTCCTTTGGCAATACCTCTGGCTTCATCCAACTTCCAGGCTTCCTTCGAAGCTTGTCAGGCATTCACCGATCTTTCGTAATCACTCCTTATGCTGAGGGGCGCACGATCATTTTGACCACTCCACCGGCGTAGGCCTCGTTGATCTCAAACGCCTCGGATATGCGATCCAGCGGGCGACCGTGGGTCACCAGCGGGGCGAACAGGGGAACATTGTTCGCCAGCAGTTCCAGCGCCGCTTCGGATTCCCGGTTGGAGCGCCTGACGTTGTAGATCGTGAGTTCCTTCCGGCGCATGGTCGACATGTCAAACAGCACCTGAGCGGTGGAATGGATCCCGGTGATCACGACACGTCCGGCGCTGCGTGCCGCCTGCAGGGCCCACTGCGTCGTGTGCTCCTTGGCAGCGCAATCGATTGCGCAATCCACGCCACGCTTTCCGGTATCCCCGAGAATCTGTTTGGTTGGGTCGAGAGCGGCCGGATCGAGAACCGCATCCGCGCCCACCAGTTTTGCCATTTCACGGCGGTGCGCAACCGGTTCCACCGCCCAGATTCGCCCCGCGCCCGACGCCTTGAGGACCGCGATCGTCAGCAGGCCGATGGGCCCGGCGCCGAAAACGGCCGCCGTTTCACCCAGGCGCGGACTCGCCGCCTGCAGCGAATGAACCGCCACCGCGAGCGGCTCAACGATGGTCGCATGCTCAATGGCCAATTCAGGAGGGATCGCCAGCAGGTTATGGGCCGGCAGATTGACGAATTCCCGGAAAAAGCCGGGCTCTTCGCCTGCCGCGCTGAAGAAGCGGATGTTCTCGCAGACGTTGTGATGTCCGGTCTGGCAGAACTGGCAGTGATAACAGTAGACGGCGGGCTCCAGCGCGGCACGGTCGCCCGGCGACCAGCCGGTGACGCCTGGCCCAACCATGGCCACCGTACCGGCCGGTTCATGGCCCAGCACCATCGGGTAGACGTTCGGGTACTCGCCGACACCGCCTTCGGAGTATGCGTGCAGGTCGGAGCCACAAATTCCGACGGCCTGCACTCTCACCTGCACCTCGCCGGGGCCGGGATCCCGAATTCCCTGGGAGACCACACGAAACTGGCGTGGGGCCGTCAACTCGGCCACCTGCATCGGTTTCTGCTGTTCCGTCATGTTGGATCGTTCTGGAAGAACATTCTCCTGAGTTGACACTTTCTTAAGAATAAACAGATGCGACTGTCTGATTCAAGGCATCGTCCAGCATACCTGAACCTTTGCTAAGAGATTGCCGTCGACGGCGAGCCACATGCAGTATCCATGGGCAAAGGATATGTACCGTAAGGCTCTGCAGAGTTTTCCTCGCGACCGCCAACTCTGCCTTTGTGGCGGGCGCCAGCGGGCGGCGCGGTCGGGGCTGATGATTCGTGTACAGTTGTCTGAACATTGATCCAGAACCCTTCGCTTGATTGTACGAAGTGGAGCGCAGGCCATCAACCCAAGAAGACAATGCGAAGGCGAGTCGGTGGAGAACAGTCTTTCACCGGATCTGCATCGGGCGACAAGCGCGCGGATTATCGTCCGCCGCGCACGGCGAATTCCCTGGATATCGCTTCGGCGTGTTGCATGACACGCTGGGCCAAGTCGTGGAGCCGCGATTCTGTCATGCGAAAACTAGGGCCGGAGACGCTGATTGCGGCGACCACTCGCCCATTGGAACCGCGAACCGCTGCAGCGGCGCAGCGTACTCCTGCTTCGCTCTCTTCCCAATCGAGCGCATATCCGGCCTTGCGAATGGATTCAAGCTCCCGCTCCAGTCGGTCCATGCTTGTGATCGTATTCGGAGCCATGCGGATAAGGCCGTGCCGCGCCACTTCCACCCGGACCTGGTCGTCCGGCATCGCCGCCAATATGGCTTTTCCTAAACCGGTGCAGTGAAGGTAAGCACGTCCTCCAGCGTCGCCGCGAGTGTGCAATTGGAAAGCGGATTCCGCTGCCGCAACAATAAGAATCTGCCCATCCGAGGGAACCGCCACTTTAGCCGTTTCGCGTGTCGCCTCTCGCAGTTCCCGGAGGTGCGGGTAGGCGATGGCTTCGACTTTCAAAATCTCGGACGCGCGTAAGCCGAGTTCGAAAACTCGGGGTCCAAGGCGAAACAGTTTGGTTTCCGCATCCTGGGTCAGGAAATCCGACCCCCGCAGCGTACGAAGGAGATTGTGCGTCGTGCTCTTCGGAAGGTGCAGTTCACGGCTGATTTGGCTTACGCCCCACTCTGCGGGACCGGACGTGAACGTGCAAAGGATCTCGAGCGCTTTCTTCACGGAGCCGACCTCGTACTGTCCGTCTTTCTTTGTTGAGGCACGCATGCTGCACTTTATTGTACTTCAATCGGTGCAAGCTGTTCATCTGGGCTGAACGGAAATAAAATATAAAATGAGACAAAAATGAGACAAACGGTTCCAATGGAGGCGGTTGGGTGTACAATGATTGCCAGCCACGATCGCAAAACGGAAATCCGTGCGCCGGGATAAACCGGCACGAAGCAGAGAATGCAAGAGTCTCACGAGAAAGGGGTAGCGATTCGCTCGGCCTCGAGTTTTGCGCTGGGCGCCGCGAGGTGTCCGGCGAAGCGTAAACAGGGGTATAGGTGGGCTGGGTATGGAACTTCGAAAAGTTGCAATCAGGACGCCGACGCTCTGGATTTGGCCGAAGGCAACATGACCGGCGGCGCTAGCGCGAGCCGGCGGTCAGTCCTGCGTAGTCGTGCGACCGTTTGATCACGATCGCGCCCCTTAAGACCGACTCTGTCACCGGGGTTTCTCTTTCGGTAAAGAATTATCTCGGGATCGCCCCCGGTTCGAAATACGGCTTCCCGAAAGCCGGGCTGCTGAAACTGGGGACCCCGGACGAGGTCATGATAGACGTGTTCAGCTATCACCCGTCAGATTTCACCATTGCAGGCGGCTGTTGGGGCGTGGAGGGCGATGGGCCGGACGGGCCCGGCGCTTCCAGCGTCCATCACAACATCGTCATTGCCGGAGTCAAGGCCGTCTGCGTGGATGCGGTGGGGGCCGCGGTGATGGGCTTCAACCCCCGCCGGCCTGCCGTTCCTGGCGCTCGGCGACAAGAAGGGGTTCGGCACCCACGATGTGGATGAGATCTGGACCCGTGGCAACGAGATCGAAGAGGCGCGCAAGAGCTTCCGCCAGCCTTCAAAGTGGCGCTCCGCTGCTAGCGGCCGGAAAGCCGTCCATGACAACCGCCGGACTATCGCCTAGGCCCGCCGCCAGCGGTGGAAGCGCGAAACGGTGGGTCATCATCGGGCTGTTGAGCCTGGGAATGATCATCGCCTACGTGTCGC
>Ga0187850_10002979_pt1 | contig 14908 bp, 8 predicted proteins | sample June2016WEW_4_15_FD_132436 | JGI IMG/M metagenome (GOLD analysis project Ga0187850, IMG submission 132436) | Peatland microbial communities from SPRUCE experiment site at the Marcell Experimental Forest, Minnesota, USA - June2016WEW_4_150 | ecosystem: Environmental > Terrestrial > Soil >... | reverse complement strand
CTATCTCAATGAGCAAGCAAGTTAAAGGCTCGACAAAGTCGAGCCAAGGGGACACCTGGGTTGGGGTCATTCCCTCCCGGCATCACTTGCAATAACCGCTCCAGACCTCCTTGTCCCGAATCCCGCCCTCAAAGATTAAACCTGTCTAATGTATTTCAGCCTTTCTGATTAATGATTTCATAAAGCGACAGGATGGTGTAAACGGAGTGATTTGAGACAGTGACGGAGAACAATCGGCAGAAAGTTGTGTGATTATAATGTCTTAATGTACATCGTTCAGATTGTAGCCAGTTGGGACAGCAAGGGAACCCCTCAATGAACAGTGCGTGTCAGGGCGTAGCCATGGAATCATGCGCCAGGACTTACCCTTGACCCAGACTTCCGTTTTCAAATAGTCTCAGAGAGAGGAGACTTATAATGCCGTATCGACGGACGGAGGCACAACCCATGAAAAACGCGCTCGTAACTCTCACGGTGGCTTTTCTATTCTGTTCAACCCTGATGGCTCAGGACACGGAGTTGAGTCGGATATCTCTGAAGGGTCTTACTGGGTTTGCGGTGGTGGTTGAGCCTCTAGATCCCAATGCGGAAAAAGACGGACTCTCAAAGGATCAAATACGGACGGATGTGGAACTACGCCTTAGGACCGCGGGAATTAAGGTTTTCACGGAGCGAGAGAGCGTGTCAGCACCAGGAGTACCCTATCTCAACATAATGCTGAACGCTTTGAAGAGCCGGGCTAGCAAGATGTGGGTCATTGCTCTGGAAGTTTCCTTGCGTCAGGGAGTGGCCCTAACGAGAGATCCCAAAGTCGTTGTTATTGGTACGACATGGAATGCTGCGGGCGTTGCAGTTGTGGGAACCACAAAAATTGCCCAGACCAGGGATTCGATAAAAGATCTGGTGGAAACATTCATCAACGCCTGGCTGTCGGTGAACCCGAAGAACCCGTGACAATCCATAACCAACAACGGAACGCAAGGTGGATGCGGCTCAGTGAGCGTGTGGCGCTGAATTGCAGGCAGCGCGCGATCAGTTCCCGCAGTTCCGCAATCACCTGGAATGACTGATACCGTCGGGGCGCGTCTCCTTGTCTTTGTCGAGAAGCACTCGGGCATTTTCGGGAATGCTCGTCTTTTCGGCAGCGCCCCTCTGGATGAGCTGCAGCAGGTTCAGGCCCGTCGGGTAGGTCTTTTCGAACGCCTCGGCCTTGTCCATCCACGCGCGCACAGTCAGGCCCATCGGAACGGGCAACGCTACCAGGATGCTGTTTCCCGAAGAGGCGCATTTTACGACGTGCAGTTCTGGAAAAACCGTGGAATAGGTTTTCAGCATATTCGGATAGTCCGCCTCCTCATCCCACAGGTTCGCGCACACGAGCCCCCCTTCGGCAAGGCGCGCCCTGACCGCCCTGAGAAACTCCTGCGTGGCAAGCATGTATGGAATCGAGGTGGCCGTGAACGCATCCAGGAAAATAATGTCGTACTTCTCCTGTGAACTCTCGATAAACTTGCGGCCGTCCCCTATGTGGACGACCTGGCGCTCGTCTTCCTTGAAAAAGAAATACTCGGCAGCAATTTCTCGGATCGCGGGATCGAGCTCCGCGGTCTCAATCGTGGCTGCGGGCAGAAGTTTGTGCAGATAGCGCTGCATGCAGGCCCCCCCAAGTCCCACGATCAGGATGCGCTTCAAACCTGCCGCCACGGGCAATGCGGCCATGATGTGACGGGAATACGAAAGCGTCAACTCCTCATGGTTGGAGAGGTTCATTTCTGATTGGATGGCGTCCGTGCCATCGAACCTGCCGTCGAAGATCAGCTGCCGTAAACCACCGGCGGTGTCCAGCACGGTGATGTATTGGTACCGGCTCTGGACTTCATAGACGACCTGAGACTCCTGAGCCCTCACAGGTGCAGCTAGGCACATGCCCAGAGTCAAACCAATCCAAAGCTTGAAGAGAAGCTTTGCGCTGGTCATGGAATTGTGGCTGCCTCGTGTCAGTCGGCTATTCACGTTTCACAGAAGTGCGGGGCACGTGGAATCATCCATTAAGCGGTACCCGCTTACCCCCCCCCTCCAATCTCATCCCGGATCGACGCTCTTACCAGATTCCGAATCCAGACATTCAACTTAAGCTTACGAGCGACGTCGGGCCAGAATTCCTTGAACAGGTCAAAAGCAGCATCTGAACACAGGTTGATCCCGATGTTTTCGAAATTCCCATCGACTCCTACATCGGCGCCGAACGCCGAATAGTACCCGGTCGAAACGGAGGTGGCGACGACCGTGCCGAAGACTCTGGACTTGTTGAACTCCGATTTCCCTGAATCGTTCCGCGTCACTGCGACGCGGCTGAGCGCGTAAAACATGCGCCGGCAAACGGTGCCGTGATCAGACGGTATGTAGCGCGGGTCCTCGTGAAACAACGTCGGGAAGAAAAAGCCGTTGAAAAAGGCGAAGTCAACCTCGTCGGCTACGTTCAAACCGTACCTGCGGAAATAGCCGCTCGCGCCCGTGCCAAGGTAAGAACGGTCCCCGATCGCACTTGAGATCCCTGCATCTAAAGCCAGGGAAACATGCGTTTCCCAGTGAACCAGGTCGTGGTCAAAGAGATCGAACTTTTCCCGGCGCGTAAGCGGCCTCCAGTTGGCAGCAGACAATTCGATTAGATGAGGCTTCTCATGCTTGGCTTGAGGGCTATTGCCAGGCCAGGACGGATTCGCCTCGCCATTATCCACCGCGCCATTGCTGTTGCCAAAGAGATCACGCGGCAGCAGGCCAACCGAAGCAAACGTTCCCGGGGAGGGAGAATCAGTGTTGTCTTGAGATGCGTTAGCCTGCGCCTGAGACCGTTGAGGCGCGCCTGGGCAGGGCACGCCATCGGGCCCGCAAGGGACAAGCTGGCTGTAGCCTCGCACGGGAAACGTCAGGAAAAGGAGTAGAGCAGCCAACTTGGTCATAATCTCAACACTCGCTTGGTCGCTGCCAAATTATAGCATCAAATCTTTGCCAGCGGGGCGATCATCGCACCAAGAGCGCGGCAGCGACATGATCAGCAGCAGAAATCTTGAATCACGCCTTTGCCGGTGGTTGGAAAACGGCGTATGGTGGAACCGCTCGTATCTCTTACACGCCACGGCGCTGCATTTCCTTGCGTGCCAGTTCGCGGATCGGGGCGCAGTCGACGGCCGGGTTCTGCACGGCAACGGCATCCTTGCGATAAAGGATGTCGGGCATTTCGCTGACGCGCCTTAGAACCTCGAGCGGCACGCTCGTGGCGGCAGATGTCGCCAGAATCTGTGCCAGAGCGGTGGAAGCGGTGCGCGCCACATCCACAGCCTCAGGAAACTCGTTCGAGAGCACACCGTTCTGCTTGATTGCATCCGCAAGAACCTCAGCAGCGCCGGCATTACCCATATCTCCCAGTGCGCGCGCAGCCAGACATTGCACGGTAGGATCCTGGTGAGCGAGCAGCTCACCGAGACCATGAAGAGCCGCGCTGCCGCACTGTGCGATCGCAGCGGCAGCCGCCTCCTGGACCGCCGGGTCGTGATCTTTCATCGCAGACAGCAACGGTCGGATGGTGCCGGGCAGGCGCAACAGCCCAAGAGCATCCACTGCCTGCCTGCGCCGGTTTGCGTCCTTGGAACCAAGGGTTTCCGCCAGCGGTAAGAGCGCCGACTCTCCTTCCGCGACGGCGCCGGCAAAATCCCCAATCAGAATCGCCGCCACGGCACGTTCAGCAGCCGTTGCCGGATTAAATCTCAGACTATTCAACGAATCCATTGCCGCGTCGCGCACGCTCTTCCGGCTTGAGTCTGCAATGGCCCGCAATCCGGCTCCGGCCCGCAGGCCTCCGATCCTTCGGAGAGCTTCGACGACCGCCAGCTGCACGGGCTCATTCAGATCCTCCGCTACCGCTCGCAGCGCGTCGACGGCGCGGACGCTGCCGATACCGCCAAGGGCCGTGGCGGCAGCCCGGCGCAACTCATGGTCACGGTTGGAGAGGCACTTGATCAGCGAGTCGAGCGCGCCTGCGTCCCCGATTTCACCCAAAGCCTGCGCCGCCGCCTTGCGCACTTCCGAGCGATTGTCCGCAAGCATTCTGATCAGCGGCTCCACGGCGCGCGGATCGCGCGTGAGCCCGAGAGCGCGTGCAGCCCAGCGCCGCGTGTCTCTTTTCTCTACGTTGAGCAGGCGAAGCAAAGGCGAGACTGCGGCGGCCCCCAGAGCTCCCAGAGCTTGCGCCAGCGCCTCATACTCGGCGCTTTCGGAGAGCGGCTCCGCCTCCGTTTTCCCTTCCTTGGGCCGGAGGGCAAGGCCCGCCAGCAGACCCGCCAGCGGTTCCGCGGAAGCAGGATGACAGAGCGCTGCCAAGGCATGTATCGCCGAGAGCCGTACCGCTCCCGACGCGTCATCGGCAGCGCGGAGCAAAGCCGGCACGGCCTTCTTCTCACGGGCGGTGCCCAGGCGAGCGGCCGCATCTGCCCGCAGCTGCCACCGTGATGATCTAAGTTGCCACTTCGTCCACCAGAGCATGAGGGCGCGCTAGTCCTTTCTCTTAAAGACATAGATGCAGGAAGCGTTGGGAGGGATGACGGCAATCGCCGCGGCATTCTTCCGTCGCGGCGTGCCCGATGCCGGAAAGCTCTTGGGCTGCCGGATTCCCTGCTCCTTCCGCTTCCTGTGGCTCAATTGCATCCCCGGTCAAATGGTATCTTGATGAACAACGGCATACGTCTCTGAAGCACCCCGCGGGAGAGGCGCAAGTATAGCACCGGCGAAATTGCAGATACTCACCTCTTTTCGCGATTCCCTCTCAAATCTCGCAATCCATCTCCATCCTGCGCGCGGCTTGGTCGAAGAGGAGAGTGGCGGACCCGCTCTATGGACAGCGCGGGGTGAGTGGTGATATTCTTCGCGCTCGTAGGTCGACTCAGCCGTGTGCGCCTGTAGCTCAGCTGGACTAGAGCGTCGGTCTCCGGAACCGAAGGTCGCAGGTTCGAACCCTGCCAGGCGTACCACTTACCTGTCAAACATTTACAGCCAACCCAGCTACCAATAAAAAGGCCAAAAATGGCCTTCCATCTAACACCCATCTAACAACTCGCCGGAGTTCAGAATGCTCTCAAATTCTCAGAGAGATTTCTGCGCGTCAGCCCCACGTGCCGGCGCGCTTCTTCCAACTCGTCGATCTATGAGGCTCGCCGGCAGGCCGGCGCAGTTGGGTCTGCCGGACTTGCGCCGCTGCTCGTAGACGGTCCCCACTGTCTAATCGCAGACTCGTTGAGTTAATGCTTGTTTTGCGAAGATGAGATGGCTATAATCCGCACACGGGTTCAAGACCGACGTTCAAAACCGACGTTCGCAAAGGTTGGGGCTACCACACCTGGTCTACGGGGGGTTTCCCTGGCGATCGCGCTATGCTTGGAGTCCTTATGACCTGCGAGGTTGCGAGGAGGTCTGATTCACTTTCTTTAGTTCTGCATAATCTTAGAAAGATTGTAAGAGCCAAACTGGGCCTTTCAAGCCCAGTCTCGAGGATTGACCATTCAACCTAAGGAACCCCTATGAGACATTGTCTATTTGGAATAGCTTTGACTATGCTCCTGGTTGCGACGATCAGCTGCTTCGCTTATGCGCAGGGAACTAGCTCTTCGCTTTCAGGAGTGGTCGTCGACCAGTCTGGCGCCGTTGTCCCTGGCGCCGACGTTAAAATCAAGAACGACGCCACCGGCGTGGAATTCAAGACCGTCACCGCGGAAAACGGAACCTTCTCGATTCCGGCCCTTGACGCTGGTACTTACACGGGCACCATAGCGATGGTCGGCTTTAAGCAAGCGATCATTAAAGACATCAAGATTGTGTCCGCCACGCCCGGCAATATCCGCGTTACCCTCCAAGTCGGCGGCAGCAACGAAACCGTCACTGTGGTGGCAAACGCAGAGTTGCTGCAATCGCAAACGGCGAACGTCGCAACCACATTGACTCTTCACCAGATCGCCAGCCTGCCGTTGCCAACCCGGAATGCGATTGACTTCCTGGTCAACCTGCCGGGAGTAAACACGACGACGGGCTCTCGCAGCTCCACAATTTCCGGCCTGCCGGGTTCCACGATAAATCTCACGATTGACGGCGTCACCAATAACGATATGCCTGGAGGAACTAGCTTCTGGAGCTGGATCACCCCGCGCCTGGACGCCACCGAGGAAGTCACCGTGTCCACGGCCACACCGGGGTCTGAGAGCGCAGGCTACGGTGCTGTCCAAATCAGGTTCATCACCCGCGCGGGGAACAACGATTATCACGGCAGCTTCTACGAATATCATCGCAACCCGGACCTCAATTCCAACTACTGGTTCACCAACCGCGACGCGGCGCCCACCTACAATGGCAGCAGCAATCCTTGCACGCCCCAGCAGATGGCGACAGCGTTCGATAATTGCAAGGCGCCGCGCAGCCGGGTGCTGCTCAATCAATACGGCGGCCGTGTCGGCGGGCCCTTCATGCTTCCGAAGAAGCTCTTCGGCCCATTGGGCTTCAACGGCCATGACAAGGCCTTCTTCTTCATAAATTATGAGGAATTCCGGCTACCCCAGCAGCAGTCTCGGACAAGGACGATTTTTAATCCGGCGGTCGAGACTGGCATCTTCCAGTACACTGCGGGCGGCGCGACACAGCAAGTTAACCTGCTTAACCTGGCAGCCGCCAATGGACAGACACCCACGATCGATCCGACGATCCAGAACCTGGTGGCCACCATCCGCCAATCGACTGCCCAGGGGGCCGTTACGAATACGAGCGATCCCAGCTACCAGTACTTTAACTTCGTAAACAAGACCTTGAGTATCCGCAAGTTCGTTACGACCCGCTTTGACCTCAATCTGACAGGCAAGCAGAAACTAGAGGGGGTCTGGAACTACGCACAATATAACTTCGATGAAGACATTCTCAATAGCGGTGATCCAGCCTACCCGGGTTCTCCGATCATTGGCGGCTATAGGGATAGCCGCTTTTCCTTCTCCCTTACGCTCCGTTCGACCTTGACATCAAGGTTGGTCAACGAAGCGCACTTTGGCGGTGTTGGGGGACGCACAACTTATGCCCCAAATATCAGTGCCAGTGAGTTTTCCATTTTGGGTGGATATGCATACGTACCCTACGGCACTAGCGCGCCCTATGCAACCGAAGCTATTGGAACTCCTGAGCCTGAAGTTTCGCCGCTTTTCATCTTCGAAGACAAGCTGAGTTGGACCAAGGGTACGCACAGCCTCAGCTTCGGCGCCAGTATCACCCGTAATGGAGATTGGACTCAGTTCTCAACTGTGGTGCCCTCGCTCAGCTTCGGCGTGGACACTACCTACGACCCGGCGAGGATCATGTTTGACGCGACGAATGGGTCGAAGAATTTCCCCGGAGCATCCAGTTCGCAAATCAGCGAGGCTGCTGGCATCTACGCGTCCTTGACTGGGCGCGTCACAGCCGTCACCGGCAGCGCCGTCCTCAATGAGAATACCCTTCAGTACTCGTACAACGGAAACAACGTTACACGCGAGCATCAGAGTGAGATTGGATTGTTCTTGACGGATTCCTGGCGGATGATTCCGACTCTGACGCTAAACTACGGCTTACGTTATGAGTTGCAGCTACCATTCACTCCGGGCAACGGTGTGTTATCGTATGCGTCAACTGCGAATGTCTGGGGGCCTTCAGGGGTAGGCAATATATTCAAGCCTGGCTCAACCGGTGGGCAACCGGTGCAGGTCACTCAATTCCTGAAGGGCGACGAAGCCTACAACCTCTACCACAAAGCCCTCGCTCCGAGTCTCGGCTTTGCCTGGAGTCCAAGTGCGGCGGGGGGCTGGCTCCGGCACATCGTGGGCGGGAACGGACAGACGGTGCTCCGCGGCGGTTTCTCAATGGCCTACAACCGCTATGATATGAGCACATTCACCGGTGTATTTGCTAACAACCCTGGCGTCACCGTCGATGCCTCGCGCAACGTGACTCTCGGTAATCTCGTCACGGGGACGGCTACCTGGCCGCTCCTGTTCCGTAACGACAACCTCGGCCCGCCTGCTTTCGCGACGACACCGAATTATCCGCTCACGCCGTCGATCACGAGTTCGATCAGGGCCTTCTCTCCCACTATGCGTACGCCTTATACCATGTCCTGGACATTCGGCCTGCAGCGGGAGCTCAGCAAAAACATGGCGCTCGAGGTGCGCTATGTCGGCACTCGCAACCTTCAGACGTTCACCTCGATGAACCTCAATGAGATCAACACTGTTGAGAATGGGTTCCTCAGCGAGTTCAAGCTGGCCATGGCGAACCTGCAGTCAAACATAGCAGCCGGGCGTGGGAATACCTTCAAGTATGCAGGGACCGGAACCGGCACCTCACCCTTGCCGATTACCCTGGCCTACTTCTCCGGAATCCCGGCTTCCCAGGCCAGTGATACAACCAAGTACACATCTTCTCAGTTCACCAGCAGCACTTACGTGAACACGCTGGCTCAGTACAACCCGGTTCCGACCACCTTCGCCAGCAGTCTGTATAGCACTCCGGCTCAGCGCGCCAACGCCGTGAATGCCGGTTCGCCGGCCAACGAGTTCCTGGTCAATCCATATGTTTCCACTGCCTATGTTTACCAGAATAACGGATACAACCACTATGATTCTATGGTGGTGGAACTGCGCCGCCGCATGGCCAAGGGGTTGCTGGTACAAACCAGTTACACCTTTGCCAAAGAGCTTGACTCGTCGCGGCTCTCGTTTCGCGCCCCCCTTCTCAAAGTTCTTGGCGCCTCCCTACCGGGTGCCTTCAAGGTCAATTGGGTTTACGAACTGCCGGTTGGAAACGGCAGAATGCTGTTTGCCAAATCCCATGGTGTGCTCGACCGCATTGTCGGCGGTTGGGAATTCCAGGGTATAGGCCGTATCCAGTCCGGCAACCTCCTCAACTTCGGCAATGTCAGACTGGTCGGCATGACGCCGCAAGACCTCCGGAACGCGGTCGGGCTGCGCTTCGATGATGCGAACAAAAAAGTCTACTACGAGCCGGCGGACATCATTGCCAACACGCTCGCGGCCTACAACACAAGCGCGACGAGCTCGACCGGTTACAGCACTGCCTACGGTATTCCCACCGGACGCTACCTCGCGCCCGCGAATAGCGGGGGCTGCATTCAGGTGGTGTCCGGTGACTGCGCCCCAACCACCCTCTTTGTTCGGGGTCCGCGGTTCACGCGCTTCGACCTGAGCATTGTGAAAAGGATCAGGTTCTCTGAGTCCAAGAACTTCGAGCTGCGCGGCGAATTCCTGAATGCGTTCAACTACATTAACTTCTACGGTGTTGCCAACCCCAGCAGCAGCGCGACATGGGGCCAGGTGACAACTGCATATACGGACGCGAGCCAACAATTTGATCCGGGCGGACGACTGATTCAGATCGCTCTTCGGATCAATTGGTAGCGAACCAATTTGTTGTCAGGGGAGGAACCCGGCTGTGCCATGTTCCTCCCCTCACATCCTTATAGACCGCGCTTATAGACCGCGCTTTCGCTTTCAAATCGTCGATTGATTCTCAGGGGCTGTCCAGTGAATCACCAGGAGGTATAGATGACTTCCAGAAAACAGGTGCTGAAGTGTTTCATCGGATTCATCCTTCTTTCCTCGGTCCTGCTTGGTGCAGGAGGTGAGCAGGCGTCGCAGCGCGTAACGTCCACCGATCCCGCCTTGCGGCTCAAGGGCTTCGCGCAGCACCAGCAGGTGAAGCAGACCTCGCCGTTCAAGGATCTGAAGTGGCAGTTCATTGGTCCGAAGAACGTGAGCGGGCGGTGCCTAGACATCGCCGTGGTCACGCCCAGGGGGAAGAGCTACACGATCTATGTGGCCAGCGCCTCGGGTGGCTTGTGGAAGACCGAAAATGAGGGCACAACCTTTGAGCCCGTGTTCGACCAGGCGCCTTCGACAACCATTGGCGACGTCACGGTTGCGCCGTCGAATCCGAATATCGTCTGGATCGGCACGGGGGAAGCAAACATTTTCAGAAGCTCACAGGCAGGTATCGGCGTCTACAAGTCGGTCGATGCCGGGAAGACCTGGCAGCACATGGGGCTGGCCGACACCTACACCATCCCGCGAATCGTTATTCATCCCACGAATCCCGATATCGTTTATGTCGCGGCTTCGGGCCACGAATGGACGAACAACGCCGAGCGCGGCGTCTACAAGACGACCGATGGCGGCAAGACCTGGCAAAAGATTCTCTACATCAATGATAAGACCGGCGCCATCGACCTGGTGATGGACCCATCCGATCCCAACACGTTGTACGCCTCCACCTGGCAGCGCGTCCGCCTGAAGTGGAACGACCCGAGGAACTTTCCCGACTACTCGGGGAGCGGCATTCAAAAGACCATTGACGGCGGCAAGACCTGGAAGCCGATCAACAAAGGCCTGCCCGATGCCAGATTCCGCGGCCGCATCGGCATCGACCTCTGTCTGACAAAGCCGAATGTGGTTTACGCGTTCGTTGATAGCTACGAGGTCGCCCGCGAGCCCACCGAGGCAGAGAGGGCCGATTCGTACGGGCTCCCGTCGAGCGGCATGATCAAGGGCGCCACGGTCTATCGGTCGGACGACAAAGGAGAAACATGGACGCAGGTGAGCGGCCTCACTCCTGAACAGAAACAGTTTATGGAGCGCCATTCGAGTACCTACGGCTGGGTGTTCGGTCAGATCCGCGTCGACCCGAACGACCCGAATACCGTCTACACCATGGGGCTTGCATTAAACGTGTCCACCGACGGCGGCAAGACCTTCGCCAGAGTTAACGCGCCAGGCGGCGACGACCATGGCCTCTGGATCGACCCGGACAACTCCAACTACCTGATCAATGTGTGCGACGTGGACGCCGCCATGTCTTATGACCACGGCAAGACCTGGAAGGATCTCACCGGGAATCTGCCGGTCACCCAGTTCTACAACGTTGCCTACGACATGGACACGCCGTTCCATGTGATCGGCGCAGCGCAGGATAGCGGCAGTCATCGCGGCTTTGTCGATCTGAGCCGAGGACGTGACAGGATTCCAACCGTGGACTTCGAGAGAGCGCCCGGCGGCGAAGGCTCAACCCATGCGATTGACCCGTCCAACCCGAACCTCGTGTACTCCTCCGGGAGCTACGGAAACTTCACCCGTACAGATCTCAGCAAGGGGCAGGGGCGCGGCGGCGGACGGGGCGCATCACTGCTGCCGACGCGGTACCAGGATGAGCCGAAATTCCGCGGCCAATGGCACGCGCCGACCGTTCTTTCGCCACATAGCAGCGATATCATTTACACCGGTATGCAGTACCTCTTGATGTCGAAGAATCGTGGCGACTCGTGGGATCTGATCAGCCCCGACCTCACCTATAACACACCGGGAGAAATGGGCGACATTCCATATCACACGATCTACGCGATCTCAGAATCGCCGCTCCGCTTCGGGCTGATTTACGTGGGGACCGATGACGGAAAAGTACAGCTGACAAGGGACAGTGGTAAGACCTGGGCGGAAATCATGAACGGCCTGCCGTACCAGAAATGGGTCTCGAGCATGTCGGCGTCGGCCTATGACCTGGGCACGGTTTACATGACCCAGAACGGCAAGCGAGATGATGACTTCACGCCCTATGTGTGGAAGTCGACCGACTACGGTAAAACCTGGACGAGCATTGCGGGCAACATCCCCATGGGACCGGTCAACGTCATCCGGGAGGACCCGGTCGACAGAAATATCCTGTATGTGGGGACCGACACCGGCGTTTACGTGACGACCGACGGTGCGAAGTCGTGGTCAGTGCTCGGCGCAAACCTGCCTGCCACCTATGTGCACGACCTCATCATCCACCCGCGCGACAACATCATCGTTATTGCAACGCACGGGCGTGGAATGTGGGCACTTGATGCCAACCCCGTTAACAAGAAGGCGGAACGGCCAACGAGGCGAGGTCCGGGCGATTGAAATCATGAAAAATTCATGATCGGCACGCCCGCGGGCGGCCTGTGGAAAACGACAAGCGGCGGGCGCGACGTGGCAGCGTGCCGGGCTCGCGGACACGAAGCACATTACCGGACTGCTGATCGATCCGCGGGGATCCAAACAGTACTCGGCTGTTTCTTGGGTACCGAGTTAGAAGAGCAATAGCAAAACATGTTGCAATCTCGGGCAAATATATGTTACCAAAGCTCACTCGCGCTTGATTGATCTCCGGCCAGCGATCCTTGCCCGTGGTCGGCGTGCCAGAGCAAAGTGAGATGTGTTCCGGCAAACGAAGCGACGCACCTGTCGCCTAAACTGTCAATGGTTTATGGCTATCATCGAGATCAGCGATCTCGATCTATTATACAAGAGGTTTCTTATGACACTTCGAAAAACTGTGGTCGTCTGCGCGGCTCTAGCGGCATTACTCGGCACGTGGCTTAGTGCGCAATCGGCGAAGATCAGCGCGGACGCGCACCTCGCGGCGTGGGACACGCACAAGACGATGACGGCATCGTCGCCCTACAAGAATTTGTCGTGGTCGTATCTCGGCCCGACGAACGTGGCAGGTCGCGTCTCGGGCATCGCGGTCGCGGACAAAGACGGCCAGCGGCGCATTTACGTAGGGACGTGCTGCGGCGGCGTGTGGAAGACGGACAACCTGGGGCAGACGTACGAAGTCGTCTTCGATCAGGCAGCGTCGTCAAGCATCGGCGATGTCGTCGTGGCGCCGTCGAACCCGGATATCGTGTGGATCGGCACGGGCGAATCGAACATCTATCGCAGCTCGTACGCCGGAGCGGGCACCTACAAATCGGCGGATGCGGGCAAGACGTGGCAGCACATGGGACTGACGGACACGCTCACGATTGGGCGCATCGTGATTCATCCGACGGATCCCAACATCGTCTATGTCGCGTCGGCCGGTCACGAATGGACCGAGAACGAGATGCGCGGTGTGTATAAGACGACTGACGGCGGCAAGACCTGGACGAAGGCGCTTTCGATCAGCAAGAAGACCGGCGTCAACGACCTCGTGATGGATCCGAGCGATTCGAACACGCTATACGCCGCGGCTTGGGAACGACAGCGGCAGCATTTCAACGATCCGAAGAATCAGCCGGGCTTCAACGAAAGCGGCATCTTCAAGACGACCGATGCAGGAAAAACGTGGACGCGCTTGACCAAGGGCCTGCCGGCGTCCGACGTCACTGGACGCGTGGGCATCGACGTCGCCCGCTCCAATCCTAAGGTTGTGTACGCCTTCATCGACAACTACGGCAAAGGCGACCCGGCGCCGCCCGGCACGAAGGATCCGTATGGCAACGTGGTCACGAACTATCCGATCGGCAATGAGGTCTATCGCTCCGACGACAAAGGCGCCACGTGGAAGCTCGTAAGCGGGCAGGATCCGGCGGGCGTCGATCCGAACGGCCGCGGGTCGCAGCACATGCTGATGCGCAACATGTCGTCGAGCTACGGCTGGTTCGCCGGCAACATCCGTGTCGATCCGACCGACGAGAACACCGTGTATGTGCTGGCGCTCAGCGTGAGCATGTCACACGACGGCGGCAAGACGTTCGGCCCAATTATTCCCCCGACAGCCCAACCCGCCGGCGGTGCGCCCGGCGGCGGTGGCGGCATGGGGCGCGGCCCGGGTGGCGACAATCATGCGTATTGGATCGATCCCAAAGATCCCAAGATCATGCTGAGCGGCAACGACAGCGGCTTCCGCATCACTACGGACGGCGGCGCTACGTGGAAGCACGCGGAGATGCCGATCAGCACGTGGTTCGATCTCGCGTACGACATGGACACGCCGTTTCATGTCGTCGGATCCGTGCAGGATCATGGCAGCTATCGCGCGGTCGTCGACCTGCGCAACGGCCGCGACAACCTCAAGGCGATCTCGTTCGAGAGCGCGCCTGGTGGCGAGGGCAGCGAGCACGCGATCGACCCGACCAATCCGAACATCATTTATTCGATCAGCTCGTACGGCAACATCACGCGCACGGACATGAGCGCTCCCGCCGGCGCACGCCGCGGCGGTGGCGGTGGCGCGAACGCCGTCCCTCCCGCGGTCACGCCGCCACCTCAGCCCGCCGGCCCGCAGCGGACGACAAACATCAGGCCCCCCGATCCGCCGGACGCGAAGCTGCGCGCGCAATGGCTCGCGCCGGTCGCGCTCTCGCCGTTCGATCCGAACACGGTGTACTTCGGCGCGCAATTTCTCTTTCGCTCGCGCGACCGCGGCGATCACTGGGAGAAGCTGACCGGTGATTTGAGCGCCGGCGACCCGAAGCAGCTCGGCGAGGTGCCGTATCAGGTGGTCATTACGATCGGCGAATCGCCGAAGACTAAGGGCGTAATTTATGCGGGGACCGATGACGGCCAGCTGCACATCTCGATGGACGACGGCAAGACGTGGACGAACCTGACGCCGAGCCTGCCACAGCAACACAAGTGGATCGCGAAGATTCTGCCGTCCCAGTACGACGCGGCCACGGTGTACATGGCGCAGCAAGGCCGCTACGACGACGACTTCACGGTCTATCTCTACAAGTCCACCGACTACGGCAAAACGTGGAAGAGCATCGCAGGCAATCTGCCCGGCGGGCCGATCAACATGGTGCGCGAAGATCCGGCCAACGCGAACGTGCTCTATGCGTGCAACGACTTCGGCGTCTATGCGACCATCAACGGCGGCCGGCAATGGAACGTGCTGGGCGGCAATCTGCCGTCGGTGCAGATCATGGACATCATCGTCCATCCGCGCGACCGCGTGCTCGTTGCGGCGACGCATGGTCGGGGCGTGTGGGTGATTGACGTGAGCGGATTGCAGAAATAGCCTCCCTCACCGCGGTAGACGAACGATGGTG
>Ga0187850_10002977_pt1 | contig 14922 bp, 18 predicted proteins | sample June2016WEW_4_15_FD_132436 | JGI IMG/M metagenome (GOLD analysis project Ga0187850, IMG submission 132436) | Peatland microbial communities from SPRUCE experiment site at the Marcell Experimental Forest, Minnesota, USA - June2016WEW_4_150 | ecosystem: Environmental > Terrestrial > Soil >... | reverse complement strand
TAGCGGTGTATCCATCTTCTGGCTGCGGTTTGGGGTAGGGCGTCCGTTCGGCGCGCGATACGAATTATTTGCTAGCTCGTTCGGCCGCACGCATGTGAACTTCTTTCTACTCTATTCGGCGTTGGTAGTTCTCTGCTGCACGAGCCAAAGACTTTACAGTACGCCGCGTGACCGGGGGTTCATGACTGAGACCGTAATAGTGGTCAAAGCCGTGGGCCTGGCAACAGCACTTCTTGTGTTCTCCATTTTTGCTTCTGGAAACAAAGGTTTGTCGCGAATTGCTATCACCGGGTCGGCTGCAATCAGTGTTTTGACGCTTTCGGGATGGCGCGCCGCCAAACGGCAGTTTCTGCTGAGGCGGACGGCAGCGGGTCATGGCGTTTCGCGGGTGTTGATGGTTGGTGCGGAGCGGCAAGGACACGCACTGGCCCGCTGGCTGGAAGAGAATCGGCATCTTGGATATGAGGTGCGCGGCTTTCTCGTTGCCGACCCCAAGGGGGACGCCCGCGCGCTTGGATCATTACGCGATCTGCGTGCCGTGGCCCTTGCACATTTTGTGGATGAGCTCTTCATAGCACTGCCTTTTGACCGGGAACTTGTCAAAGAGATGGCCCTCGACGCGCGCCAATTGCGGCTTGGGCTGAAAATCGTGCCCGATCTGTACGATGGTCTCGCGTGGCGAGCCCCGCTGCATACGATCGGGGGTTTCCCGGTGATGGACCTGCACTGGCAGCCGATTCCAACTTTAGGCCTTGCGCTCAAGCGGGCCATGGACATCTCGGTCGCGTCGCTCGGTTTAGTTCTCACTGCTCCCATAATCGCCATTGCGGCGCTGTGGATTCGCCTCGATTCGCCCGGACCTGCCATATATGCTGCGCCACGGGTGGGGAAGAAGGGACGCAAATTTCGCTGCTACAAGCTGCGTACCATGGTGGCGAACGCCGACGCACACAAAGAAACCCTGCGCGGCGCAAACGAACGCAATGGACCTTTTTTCAAGATGGAAAAGGACCCACGAATCACACGCTGTGGACAATGGCTTCGTAAATTCAGCATTGATGAATTACCCCAATTGATCAACGTGTGGCTTGGAGACATGAGTTTGGTGGGCCCGAGGCCACACCCGGTGGACGATTATGACCGCTACACGCTTGAAAATCTTCGCCGACTGGACGTCAAACCCGGTCTCACGGGTCTGTGGCAAGTTACCGCCCGGCGCGATCCGTCCTTTGAGGCGAACATGGCGCTTGATCTCGATTACATCGAGAACTGGAGCCTCTGGCTAGACATGAAGATTTTGCTCAAGACCATACCGGAAGTATTCCGTGGAACCGGACATTAGCCTGGGAACGAAAGCAATGCAGATGGCAGATGTTCATCCGATACCTGGGTGTAGAAGGGTATGGAATCTATCTCCTTTTGACTGGTCTTTTCGGTCATTTCGGTCTACTTGATTTCGGATTGTCAGATAATGTTGTCAAATATGTTGCCCACCACCAGGAACTTGGGAATCACGAGTCGGTAGCGGAATCGGTGAGTGCTGCGCTCCTTGTCCAAGTGATTGGGGGCGGGCGCCGCGTAGGGAACTTATGTCTTTGGCAATACCAGCAGCTGAAACTCCCTTTGTGCGCGAAGGGCTTCGTGCCTTACTAACAGCCTGGATGCCTTGGGTGAGGATGGACCCGGCACAATTCACGCCATCACGAAGACTTGGTGGTGACCGACACCGCAAACCGTCAAGCAATTGAGAAGGGATTTTTCAGGGCTTCAGGCTGAGGAGGATCTCGTGGCCATCGCGTCACTCGGGTCGAAATGGCAACAACTTAAGACCCATCCCGGATTCGAGGATGCGCCTGTCAGAACCCTGTTCAGACTTGCTTCGTGGCGCACACATTGCCTGTTGAACAGATCAGCGGTAGTGGAGCTGCCCCAATGGGGTGTGAGGATGTTCCTGCCGCCTAGGTGGGGCGGCGAAGGTACAACGATGATCTATGCGACCCGTGAGTATTACGAATTGGAACTGAAGCATTTGGACCGTTTCGTTTCACACGGGATGACCTTTGTTGATGGAGGTGCAAATCTGGGGGTCTATACCCTCGCAGCATCGAAGTTGGTTGGGGAGTCAGGACGGGTCCTTTCCTTTGAGCCAGGACGACGTTCATTTGCGATCCTCGGACGGAATGCGGACCTCAACGGGCTACGGAACGTCCAGACATACCAGTTCGCCCTCTCCGATGAGATGGGGAGGGCACGTTTGTATCACCACTCTCACGGCCCGGTGAGTTTCTCATTGGGCCGAGAGGATCTCGGTGCCGAGACCTTTGAGGAAGTCTCTACAGTTACCCTTGACCACATCGCGAGCCAGGAGCAGATTGAGCGAATCGATTTCATTAAGCTGGACGTCGAAGGCGCGGAAGAGCTTGTCTTGCGTGGGGCCCTCCAAACCTTAACTCATTCTCACCCAACGGTCCTCTTCGAAACCAATAAGGAAGCAGCCCAGCGTCTAGGCCTGTCGGGAGATGGTGCCTGGTCGCTCCTCTCCGAATTTGACTACAAATTCTACGCTGTGGACGAGGCGGGAGGGTGTGCCCAGCTTCCGGAGCCGCCCGCTCGAGGAAATGTACTCGCAGTTCACCGAGGGGAGGGTTCTTGAAGGTCCTTTTATCTGCATATGGGTGCCGCCCTTGTTTGGGTTCTGAGCCCGCAGTCGGCTGGGGATGGGCCCCCGGCCACTTCCCGTGCGTGATTAGCAGGGATTCGACCAACACTGGCAGCGCCACCGCTTCAGCGTCCCCCCGGGCATCACCTGCCTGTGGCAAATTAACGGTCGCAGTTCCATCCCCTTCGAAAAATGGATGGAAATGGACATGCAATATATCGGCCAGTGGTCGCTGTGGATGGATTTCAAAATCCTTGCGAAAACCATTCCCGCCGCTCTGAAGGGCGCGGGAGCCGCATAGGGAACTTATGTCTTTGGCAATAGCAGAGTTAGAAACTCCCTCTGGGCGCGAGCCGCTTCGCGCCTCGCTAACAGGCTGGATGCCCTGGGTGGGCAAGGGGTCACTCGCCGTCCTCGACCAAGGACTCTTCGCCAGCTCGAACTTCCTGCTCAACGTGCTGCTGGCCCGCTGGCTCGCGCCAGCCGACTACGGCGCCTTCGCCCTGGCGTATTCCGTCTTCCTGCTGCTGCTTGTCTTCCACAGCGCCATCCTCACCGGACCCATGCTGGTCTTCGGTCCGGGCAAATACCGCGAGCGCTTTCCCGAATACCTGGGCATTCTGCTGCGCGGCCACTTCGCGCTGATGGTCCCCGGCGCGGCCCTGCTCGCGGCGGCGGCCTTCCTGCTGAGATGGCTCTATTCTCCGGCGGTCGAGCGAGCTTTCCTCGCGCTGGCGATTGCCGGACCGTTCATCCTCCTCCTCTGGCTCCTGCGCCGGGCGTTTTACGTCCGGCTCAATCCCGGATGGGCAGCAGTGGGCGGCGGTGTTTACCTCCTGATCCTCCTCGCGAGTGCCCTAACGCTCCGCGCCGCCGGGCGCCTCACGCCTGCCACGGGCTTTCTCGCCATGGCCGCTGCAAGCCTCATCACCTGCCTGATTCTTCTCGTCCTGCTCCGACCCACGTTGGCTAGGGACTCATCCGCCATGCGCGCTGTCGCCGCCGACCACTGGCGCTTCGGCAAATGGGGTGCCGCTGCCGCTGGCCCCGGCTGGGTCACGGACAATATCTACTATCTCGTACTGCCCGCCTGGGTCGGCCTCGCTGAAGCTGGCGCACTGAAAGCCCTGCTGAACCTTGCCATGCCGGCATTGCAGAGCATCTCCGCGCTGGGAGTGTTGCTTCTGCCTATCCTGGTGCGTGACCGCGACTGCGGCGGCCCTCGCGCCATGAAGAGAACCATCAAGCTGTCTCTCGCCTTGTTCCTTCTGGGTTCCGCCTGCTACCTGGCGCTGCTTTGGGGATTCCGATTGCAGATCTTCCACTTCCTCTACGCCGGCAAATACGCCGCGTACGCCTCGTGGCCGCTGCTGCTGGTGGGTCTGCTTCCTTTCGCCCAGAGCCTCCCAACCGTCATGGGCGGGGCGCTTGGGGCACTCGAAAAACCAAACTTGGGATTCTGGTCCTCTGTTGGAAGTGGCGCCGTCGCGCTTGCGCTCGGTGTTCCACTTGCCTCCAGCTTGGGAGCCGGGGGGGCTCTCGTAGGATTCGTGGTGTCTTATGTCCTTATGGGCGTCCTCATGCTTTTCTTCCTTATGCGATCCGTGCGCCGCGAGAGGTGCATAACACGCATATGAAAGTCCTTCTTTCGGCATACGCGTGCGCGCCCGGATGCGGTTCAGAGCCCGCGGTGGGTTGGAACTGGGTGCTACAGATCGCTCGGTTCCATGAGGTGTGGGTGGTGGCCTTGGGGGAACAACAGCCAGCAATCGAACGCGCATTGTCCTCACACCCACTCCCCAACGCGCACTTCGTCTATCTGGATTTGCCACGATGGAGAAAGATTAGGAGGCTGGGCTGGCTGGGCGGACACATCTTCCACTACGCATGGCAGATTGCCGCGTACTTCGTCGGCCGAAAATTGCATCGCCGGGAAAGCTTCGACCTCGTGCACCATGTGACCTTCGGTTGCTACTGGAGACCAAGTTTCTTGGCGCTCCTTCCGCCGCCCTTCATATGGGGGCCTGTGGGCGGGGGCGAGTCAGCGCCACGTGTCTTTTGGCCGTCTTTCAGCCTCCGAGGGAAGATCTTCGAGCTGGCACGCGACCTCGGTCGCAAGATGGGTGAGTGTGACCCCTTCGTTCGACACGCTGCGCGGAAGGCTACACTTGGTCTGGCGGCGACGGAACAGACCGCAGCGAGGCTGAGAAGACTCGGAGTCCGGCATGTGATTGTCCACCCACAATTCGCGATGACGCGAGAACAGGGACGGCCCTTCCGGCTTTTGCCCATAAGACGGCAGAGCCCGTTCAGACTTATCAGTATCGGACGCCTCCTCCCTTGGAAGGGATTTCACCTCGGCCTCCGAGCCTTCGCCAAGCTCCAGGCGATTTATCCATATTGCGAGTATTGGATCATTAACAACGGCCTTGAGATGAACCACCTCAAGGCTCTGGCCAGGAAGCTTGGAGTCGAAAATAAGGTCACCTTTTGGGGACGCTGCCGACACTCCAGGAGGTGTATAGCAAGCTAGCAGAGTGCGACGTTCTGGTGCATCCGGCGCTACACGAGGCGTTCGGAAATGTTTGTCTCGAAGCCATGGCGAGCGGCCGACCGGTGATCTGTCTTGACTTGGGCGGGCCTGCCCTTCAGGTCACAGAGGAGACGGGGATAAAGGTGCCAGCGTGCACACCGGACCAGGTGGTGGCCGACTTGGCAGCAGCAATGCTTCGACTGGCAACCGACCCAATCCTGCGAATCGGCATGGGCCATGCATCACAACGCCGTGTTGAGGAACACTTCGATTGGGACAGAAAGGGAGAGTTCCTGGCGCGAGTTTATGCGGACATAGTGCGAGAGGGGCGCGCTCTCGCATGCTGAGACCGCGCACAATTTGGATGAACGACACATCCGCAAGCCATGGCTAAAAACACTCAAGACTGCCTCTTTCCTACTCCGCGCCTTCCGGTCTCGGGTGAGCCGTTTGAAAGCTTTGGAGGATGGAAGGCTGCGCTGGCGTTGAGCATGGTGGGAGCCGGGGCTGCCGCGCTATTCATCTATGCTCCCTGGAGCGCCGCGCTTGTAGGGATGGCGGCAGTACTTCTTCTGACCGTGACCCGCTGGCCCTACGGGGCCCTCTTGGTGCTAATCGGAGCGAGTGCGATGCCCCGTTTTTTCGTCGAAATCTTTGGCTTGAAGGCCCGGCCGGAACACTTTGCTGTGGCGATCGTTTCCGTAGCCGTTGGCCTTTGGCTTTTGCGCCACAAGCGAGAAATGCGGTTGGAGAAATTGGATTATTGGCTTGTAGCGTACGTGGTGATCAACTATGCGAGCTCTGCATTCGGGTCTTCTGTGCCGTCTGCTACTTTGCGCATGGCGCTCATGAATAATCTGGCGATTCTTCCCTATTTCTTGATTCGCTTGCTGATCCGAGACTTGGAAACGCTTGGAAGAGCCTTCCGGATTCTACTGAGCGTGGGAATTGCCGAATCGGCCTACGGGATACTCTGCTACGCATCGCACCATGTGCTAGGCACCGTTGCCGGGATGGATATTGATGTGTATCTGGGCAACATCGCGGTACCCCATGGCTCGTTGTATGAACCTAATCTGTTCGGAGCGTATACAGCATGCTGCGCGGTCTTGTTTCTGGCGCTGTATTTGTGTGAAGGGCAGCATCGCTTCGGCTGCCTGGTTTGCTTCCTGGTCGCTTTGCTGGCTACGGTCCTTAGTTTCTCTCGGGGGGCTCTCTTCGCTTTTGTGGTAGCTCTTGGTTGGGTCTTTTGGGGGGCCCACCCACTCAAGAAAGCGCGTCGCAACAAACTCAGTACTTTCATTTTAGCGTTTGGACTGATTTTGGTCATGGCTGCCAGTGTGACGGGCGGCGGGCTGCTAGAAAGATTTGGCAACCTCTACCAGCAAGGCTTGGGGGAGGGAGGCGTTACCGCGCGCGTCATTCCGATTCTGGACGCCTTGCAGGAGGTACCGCAGCACCTTCTACTAGGCAGCGGCACGAATAGCTTGGGGCTCTCGTTTGACTTGGGGGGAGGGGCGGGGCAGGGGGCTTGGGTATCAAACGTGACCGTCCGAATTCTCCACGATACCGGCCTTCTTGGTCTAACCGTATTTGTGGGCTTTCTAATTTCGCTTTGGCGGAGGATTCGACGGCGGTTGTGCGGATGGAATAGCCAGGTTCCGATGCTCATTGCCCTCTCGGCCGGAGCTTTGCTTTATGGCATTTCATTCCAGGCGACCGATGCCACTATCTTGGCTTTTTGCTGGGTGCATCTGGGACTTCTCGCGTCGGCAGCAATCTTTATGAAGGGGCCTAGCCACAATGGCGTTGTGCGAGGAGAGACATGAGAACTGGCGCTAAGGCTCTTTTAATTCTGCCTTTCTTGGTACTCGTCCCGCTGTTTTGTGGCGCTCAGTGCACGAGTAGCACAAGTGCCTGTAGCCAAGGGGTGCCACACCATGTCATCTAACTGGAACGCGTTGGCTGAGCTTGACCCGCTCTGGGCGATCCTTTCTGACCCGGAGAAAAAGGGTGGCAAATGGGACCCTGCGGAATTCTTCAGCACTGGAGCGCGCGAAGCTGAGCGCGTTCTGGCGATGTGCAAATCCAATGGGATTAGCGTTTCTTACGGAAAGCTCCTTGATTTCGGCTGCGGTGCGGGGCGAATGACCAGGGCATTCTCTGCCTTCTTTCAGTCGTGCGTTGGAATCGACATTTCGCAGAATATGGTCAGCTTGGCGAGGAAGTTTAACGCTGACCAGCCGCGCTGCGAATTTGTAGCCAGCGACGCTGCTGTCCTTCCGTTTGGAGACAAGAGTTTCGACTTCGTTTTCTCAGTACTCGTTCTCCAGCACCTCGCAACAAAGAGCATGATCCTGCGCTACATTGGCGAGTTCATCCGCATTGCGAAAGACAACGCTGCCATCGTATTCCAGCTCCCGAACGAAGTTCCACTTCGGCGGCGAATTCAGGGCAGGAGACGGCTTTGGTCCTTGCTCGCGGCAATAGGAATTCCTCATGCTTGGCTGTTTAAGAAGCTTGGGCTGGCGCCAATAAAAATGAACGGAATTCCCAGGCGGGAAGTTGAGAAATTCATCTGCCGGCAGGACGCGCGGGTACAAGCGGTGGAGAGGTACGATCCTAGCGAGGGCCAGTACCACAGCTATTACTATATCGTAGTCAAGCCGCGTGATTTGTCCAGCCAAAATGTTCCGCACTAGGGCGGAGTGGGATTGCCGCTCTGAGCGCCGAAAATGAACGGCTACGATCTAGACATCGCCTACCGCACCTATCCGAAGGTTGCGGAGTCTGCGCTGGATCTTCCGCTCAGCGAGAATGGCGTTGCGCGAAGAGAGACATGAAAACTGGCGCTGAGGCTCTTTTAATTCTGCTTTTCTTGGTACTCGTCCCGCTGTTTTGTGGCGCTCAGTGCACGAATAGCACAAGTGCCTGGAGCCAAGGGGTGCCGCGTTTCGTGAAGTTTGGCGGAGTGCTAAAGAACGCTACATGTGCTCCCCTCAGCCGCGTCGTGGCGCTCAAATTCGTCATCCACAGCGATTCGACTGGCGGAACACCTTGAGCTCGAGAACACCCGGCGTTGAAGTTGGTCACATGCCATCCACGGAGCCGTTGCTTTCGATAATTATCTTGACCCATAACGATAGCAACAAGTTCTTGGGGGGATGCCTCGGATCTATTCGGGAGAATGTTTCCTGTCCGTTCGAAGTCATTCTTCTCGACAACGGATCGACGGCCAGCATATGTCAGGACCTTGCAGGGCAACACCCCTGGATACGGTTGATTCGGAGCGAGACGAACCTGGGCTTTAATGCAGGCAACAACCTCGCGGCGAGGAGTGCGAGGGGCAAGCACATCCTCCTGCTTAATGTGGACACCATTCTGTTGACCGATGTCGCGCCTGCGGTACGCTTACTGGAGTCGAACTGCCATATTGGTGTTGTGGGGGCGGAGGCGTATAGCGCCTCTCACAAAGCGCGCCCTTCGGCGGGACGATTCCCGCGAGCTTGGCGGCTCTGGTTGTTTCGTAGCCTCTGGCTAAGACCACGGGTTCGTTACGGACCCGAGGAATTTCACGCATACAAGGTTGACTGGGTAGAAGGCTCGTTCTTCATGACGAGTGCCGAGAATTGGGCGGCGGTGGGCGGCTTTGAGGAGCAGAACCCTCTGTACGGTAATGACGTTGATTTTTGTCAGGCAACGCTTGCTCGTGAGCTTGCTGCCGTTCAATGCGCAGACACGAAGTACATACACTATGGCGGCTTTGAAGTCAGCAGGACGAAACATCTCTACGCCGGCTTCCGCCGATATCACGAGAAGTTTTCCAGCCGCACTGAGCAATTTGCGGCGAACCTTGTCCTGCGTGCGGGCCTAATCGCGCGAATCTTAGTCTACGGATTTTGGTGTCGGATGACGAAAAACAAAAGAATTGAGGAGAAACTCTCTCAGTTCATTGAGCTTCACAGGACTTGGGCTCAGAGGGTTCCTTGAGTTCGGTAAAATGTGTCTGGAGTCCGTCCAATGTGCGATCTCCTCTACCGTAGCCTGCAGTACACCCTAAGCCGTATCAAGGGGCATGGATACCGGATCGATCGTTCCGTGCCGTTTGGCGTCCTGATGGGTGTGAGCTGCCGTCGGCTTGTCTGGGTGTTGCGTGGTATCTTGAAGTGCCTCCTGTCAGAACGGAAGTTCCGCTTTGTCTTCATGGCGCCTGGCGTCAATTTGCGCAACGCTGTCCTGGTACGTTTTGGCAAGGCTGTAACGCTGGAACGCGGAGTGATTATCGACGGCCTCTCGCTCCAGGGCAATGAACTGGGCGACAACGTGATGATTGGGGCGTACACAACCCTGCAGGCTAGCATGCTCTCCCGCATGGGGACAGGGTTGCGGTTCGGCAAGAACTCATCCTGCGGCCCCTATTCACATATCGGAGCCGGCGGATTGATCACCATTGGTGATGGCGTAGCCATGGGCCAGCACGTCTCGTTTCACGCGGAGAACCACAATTTCGAGCGCACAGACGTCCCGATCCGCTTGCAAGGTGTGAACAGCAAGGGAATTGTGATCGCACACGACTGCTGGGTCGGAGCTAACACTACTTTTCTCGATGGTGCTCACGTGGGACATGGGTGCGTGATTGGGGCTGGTTCAGTCGTGCGCGGCGAAATACCTCCGTATTCCATCGCCGTCGGCGCCCCGGCACGCGTTATCCGATCCAGGCTGCCGGAAGGAACGACCCCAGCTTTGTCGCACTCGAATGCGACGGGTGATGTGTCATGAATTCGATCCAGGCTGGAATCGCAAAGCAACTCTTGGAGGATTCAATACTTTCCTCTCAGACAAAAAGCTGATGACCAAGAACTCTAATGGACTGAAGACTATCCTATTCGTACATGGCAATAATGATTTATATGGGGCGGAAGTAGTTCTGTTGGAACTCCTAAAAGGGTTGGATCGCAACAGGTTTTGTCCGATCGTAGTCCTTCCGACAGACACGAAACACATTCATCGTCTATCGGCATGCCTCGATCAAGAGGGAATCGAATACCACTTTGTCCGGATGGGAATCCTGCGGCGCAAGTATTTCCATCCGGTGGGGCTTGTGCGATTTTCAATAGGCTTTGTGTTCGGGATTATGAGCCTGGTGGCCCTCATTCGCCAAAGACGGGTTGCTCTCGTCCACAGCAACACAATAGCCGTGGTGTGCGGGGCGATTGCGGCAAGCATTACACGAACCCCACATGTTTGGCACCTGCACGAGATCATCGTCGACCCAGTTATCGTAAGAAGGGCTATGCACTTTCTAGCGTGTCATCTCTCACAAGCGGTCGTAACTATCTCCGGCGCAGTGAGAAGTCACGTCCTGAAGGATTGCGCAAGCCATTCGGACAAGATTCACGTTATCCATGATGGCATCGACTTAGAGCGGTTTGCGACTTCTGGCCACGGTCAAGAACTTCGCAGGGATTCTGGTATTCCCTCTGAAGCTCTGCTCGTTGGAATGATAGGAAGGGTTTGCCGCTGGAAAGGACAGCTCCTATTTTTGCAAGCGGCAAAGTTGGTCTTGGGGCAGCGGCCTGGAACCTATTTCCTCGCGGTGGGCGGAGTCTTCGACGACGAGACCTTCTATATGGACCAGTTCCGCGAAGCGGTAGAAAACTCTGGTTTGCGGCAAAACTTCGTAATTAGTGACTTTCGTGTGGACATCCCGGAGGTCTTGAGCGCGCTCGACATTTTTGTACTTCCATCCACACAGCCGGAGCCTTTTGGGATTGTGATCCTGGAGGCCATGGCAGCGGGTAAGCCGGTTGTTGCCGCTGCGCATGGCGGGCCCACAGAGATAGTAGTCAACAATCAGACAGGGTATTTGGTGCCTCCAAGAGATCCTCAGGCGCTTGCCTCTGCCATCCTAAAACTTGCGGAACGTCCGAGCCTCATGGCTGCCATGGGGGCAGCAGGTCGCCACCGCGCATGGGAACACTTTCATGTGGATCGATACGTGGGGGATTTTGAATATCTGTACACTGAGCTCCTGTCGGGAGGGGCAGGATTCCCCGGTGCAACGAACAAACCAAGCAGATCGGATCGCGTTCAAACAGTCCTTCGTGACTAGCGGTCTCCGAGTGCTTTGAGCGTGCATTTCCGCCCGGATTGACGCAGAGAGCCACCCCCTGGGTTGAAGAACTTCTGGAACTCCCTTCTTTCCCATGCACATTAAGCCAAGGAAAAGCTGGCCTGACGCTTCACCATGGACCCAGTGCAGCGAAATCCAACTGCAGCCGTTCGGAACCATACATAATGCGAATAGCCATGATCGGAATCAAGGGGATCCCGGCGCGTTTCGGCGGATTCGAGACGGCAGGCGATGAACTGTCGCGAGGCTTGGTGAAACGCGGACTCTACACGAGGGTTAATGTCGAGCGAGCAACGGCGGGGCAAGCGCCCAAGGATAAGTGTAGCGGTCAAAGCCAGCCAGACTGCCTTCCTTTAACCGAGGAGGCCCAACCGATCGCGGACTAGTTGTGAAAATAGCCATCCTAGGAGCGCGAGGAATACCGGCTTGTTACAGCGGGTACGACACGCTGGCTGAGGAGTTATCGCTCCGATTAGTGCGCTCACAAGACATATCGGTCCTCGTGTACTGCAGGAGGCCCTACTACAAGGCCCGGCCGGCGTCATATGAGGGAGTTCAACTCGCTTACATTCCCGTGCCTCGCATCAAGGCAGTTGAGAGCCTTCTTCATTCCTTTCTGTCTTCCTTGCACGTACTCGCACAACACGCAGACGTCATCTACTTCCTTGACCCGGGGAATGCCCCCTTCTGCGCTCTCTTGCGGGTGCTAGGGAAGCCGGTCGTCATCCATACTGATGGGCTGGGATGGAAGCGTCGGAAATGGGGCCGCCTCGCGCGCCGGTACTACAAAATTGTGGAATGGGTCTGCGCGCGAAGCGCCACGGCCCTAGTCACCGACAATCCGGTAATGCAGGGTTACTACAGGCAGGAATATGGCGTCGACTCCGTGTGTATTCCGTATGGAGGAGAAAGCCACTACGGCGTCGATGATTCCGTCTTCAAGGAGTTCGGAATCGAACCCAATGGTTATCTGTTGGTTGTCGCCAGGCTGGAGCCGGAAAACAACACGGACTTGGTGATAGGCGAATACACAAGAACAAATTTGAATTTCCCGCTACTCATTGTCGGGGACTCTTCCTACAACTCAGACTTTATGGCCCGGCTGAGGACACTCGCCGATCACCGTGTGATTTTCGCTGGGCGTCTGTCTGACCAGCCAAAGCTCAACGCCCTTTACGCTGGGGCGTATATCTATATCCATGGACATGAGGTAGGGGGAACAAACCCGTCTCTTCTACGCGCCATGCACGCGGGAACCGCGCCCGTCGTGCTAGACGTGTCTTTTAACACTACGGTAGTCGGGGAAATCGGCTACGTGTTCAACAAGGACTCGGGGAACCTCGCCAGGATGTTGGAAGAACTTGCCGGAAAGCCGGACGAAGTGAGACAAACTGGGGAAAGAGCGAGAGCCCGCGCTCAGACGCACTTCAATTGGGATGCTGTCGCCAGAGAGCACGCGCGACTCTTCAGGGCAACCGTTGCGGACAAGGGCCGACGCTAGCCTGCCGTCAAAGTCCCGGCCGTGCGCGTGGATGCGGCGACGGCTCCGGCGGCGGTTGCCGCGATGGTCGCGGTTCACCATGGGCTCGGCACTTGGGAGCAGAAGGTGACTCGATACATCGCCCTTTCCGAGTTCTCGCGCCGCAAGTTCATCGAGGGGGGGCTCCCGGCAGAACGCATCATAGCGAAGCCTGATTTCGTTCATCCCGATCCGAAGCCGAAGAACGAACCTGGTTCGTACGCCCTTTACGTGGGCAGACTTTCGGAAGAAAAAGGGCTCCGTATCCTGCTGGCAGCTTGGGGCAAGGTTCGGCGGCGGATCCCATTGCGGATCGCGGGTGACGGTCCGATGCGCAAAGAAGTGGCCCCAGAGATAGAGGCGAAGGGGTTACAGAGCGTGGAATTACTTGGCCATGTCTCGGCGAGTGGAGTCGTTACACTCATGCACGGGGCTCGGTTGCTTGTGGTTCCAAGCGTATGGTATGAAGGTTTTCCTCGTACCATTGCCCAAGCGTTCGCTTGTGGGCGGCCTGTAGTGGCTTCGCGGTTGGGCTGCATGGAAGAGATCATCGCAGACGGCGAGAACGGACTACACATTACTCCTGGCGACGCTTCAGAACTCGCCGAAAAGATCGAATGGGCGTGGACGCATCCAGCCGAGATGGAAGCCATGGGCCGCGCGGCGCGCGCCGAATACGAAGCCAAATACACGGCCGGACACAATTACGAGCAGCTCCTGAGTATTTATCAAGGAGCATCGGCTTAAGCCTCCCGTTGCGGGAACCAAGAGCGTGCTGGCGCACCCTCACGGAGGTCAGCGCAAAAGAGGCGAAGGCAAATGCACGTATTGATGGTCCACAACAAGTATCTGCAGCCCGGCGGCGAGGATATTTCGACGGAAGCCGAGCTAACGCTGCTAAAGGATAACGGAATTGATGTCGAAACTCTGTATGTAAGCAACGAACAAATCAAGTAAATTGGGAAAGTCAAAACCTCACTACGCGCAGTCTGGTCTCAGGAGATATATGAAGAAGTTCTCAAGAGGCTTAGCGAGACGCATTTTGATGTCGTTCACGCGCAGAATTTCTTCCCGCTCGTTTCCCCCTCTATCTACTACGCGGCAAAGAAGAAAAAGGTGGCAGTGGTTCAGACTCTCAGCAATTACCGTCTGTTTTGTCCCAATGCCATACTGTTCCGAAAAGGCCGCCCTTGCGAGGATTGCCTTAATCGCCGCACCGCGTGGCCCGGAGTAGTTCATGCATGCTACAGGCGAAGCCATTTAGGCTCCGGTGTTGTTGCGGCGATGCTTCTTACCCATCATGTTCTGCGGACCTGGACCAGTAAAGTGGACGCTTATGTTGCTCTGACTGATTTTGCGCTTCGAAAGTTTGCTGAGGCAGGATTTCCTCGCGACAAGCTTTTCATTAAACCAAACTTCGTTCATCCCGATCCGGGCCTGAAGAACAGGGCCGGCGAATACGCGCTCTACGTGGGCAGGCTGTCGGAAGAAAAAGGACTCCGTGTCCTGCTGGCAGCTTGGGGTATGGTTAGGAGTTGGATCCCATTGCGGATCGCAGGTGACGGTCCGATGCGCAAAGAAATGGCCGCAGAGACAGAGGCCAAGGGGTTGCAGAGCGTGGAGTTACTTGGCCATGTCTCGCCGAGTGAAGTCGTTACACTCATGCACGGGGCTCGGTTGCTTGTGGTTCCAAGCGTATGGTATGAAGGTTTTCCTCGCACCATTGCCGAAGCGTTCGCCTGTGGGCTGCCTGTAGTGGCTTCGCGGTTGGGCAGCATGGAAGAGATCATCGCAGACGGCGAGAACGGACTACACTTTACTCCTGGCGACGCTTCAGAACTCGCCGAAAAGGTGGAATGGGCGTGGACGCATCCAGCCGAGATGGAAGCCATGGGCCACGCGGCCCGCGCCGAGTACGAAACCAAGTACACCGCCGAGCGCAATTACGGATTGCTGATGCAGATCTACCAGCGCGCCATCAAGACCCACCGGGCGCTCCGCACCCCTCAACGCGAGCTGAGCTTTCCTGTAGACGAAAGCCAGTAGCGGCGGGGCCGAAGAGGCTTTGCGAAAACCCC
>Ga0187850_10002946_pt1 | contig 15009 bp, 16 predicted proteins | sample June2016WEW_4_15_FD_132436 | JGI IMG/M metagenome (GOLD analysis project Ga0187850, IMG submission 132436) | Peatland microbial communities from SPRUCE experiment site at the Marcell Experimental Forest, Minnesota, USA - June2016WEW_4_150 | ecosystem: Environmental > Terrestrial > Soil >... | reverse complement strand
TCGCCCGGCAGCCGCCCCGAAAAATGGCGCGAGTAGTTCTCGATGCCGTGGCAGTAACCGATCTCTTTCATCATTTCCAGGTCGAACATGGTGCGCTGGTACAGCCGCTGCGCCTCGATGGGCTTCCCCTGCTTCTCCAGCTCCTGGCGCCACCACTCCAGCTCCGTCCGGATGCTGTCCATGGCGTTGAGCTTGGTTTCCTCCGACATCACGTAGTGCGTCTTGGGATAGATTGGCAGCCGCTGATAGGTCTGCTTCACCTGCCCCAGGAGGGGGTCGATCTGCGCCAGGCTCTCGACTTCGTCGCCCCACAGCTCGATGCGATACGCGTAATCGTCGTAGGTGGGATAGACCTCGATGACGTCGCCGCGCACGCGGAACGTGCCGCGCCGAAAATCGAGGTCGTTCCTCTCGTAGAGGATCTCGACCAGCTTGGAAACGATCTGGTTGCGCGAAATCTTCCGCCCTTTCTCGAGCATCAGCAGCATGCCGTAGTAGGCCTCGGGCGAGCCGAGGCCGTAGATGCAGCTCACGCTCGCCACAATCACGCAGTCGCGCCGCTCGAACAGAGACTTGGTGGCGGAGAGCCGCAGCTTGTCCAGCTCATCGTTGATGGTGGCTTCCTTTTCGATGTAGACGTCGCTCGCGGGGATGTAGGCTTCCGGCTGGTAGTAATCGTAGTAGCTGACGAAATACTCGACGGCGTTATCGGGGAAGAACGACTTGAACTCATGATAGAGCTGCGCCGCCAGCGTCTTGTTGTGCGCCAGGACCAGGGCCGGCCGCCCCACGGCCTCCATCACCTTGGCCATGGTGAAGGTTTTTCCGGACCCGGTGACGCCGAGGAGCACCTGGTGCTGCTCTCCTTCGCGGATTCCGCGCGTCAACTCGGCGATGGCGGTTTCCTGATCGCCCCGCGGCCGGTAATTGACCACCAACCGAAACCCCATTCCTTCAGAGTGGCATAAGCTATCCTGAAAAAGCAGTGCCGTTCAACCCGTCCTCCATGTCGAAGGTGCTGGTGCGCGCCACCAACTGGCTGGGTGACGCCGTGATGTCGCTGCCCGCCATTCGGGCCATGCGGCAGGTTTTTCCGCGCGCCTACATCGCCATCGCGGCGCGTCCCTGGGTGGCCGATCTGTACGCGCGCGAGACCTCGATCGACCGGATCATCCCCTACGCCGAGCGGAAGGGCTTGGTGGCGGCGCTCCGCCAGGAACGATTCGACGGCGCGATCCTGCTGCAAAACGCCTTCGACGCCGCGCTGATCGCGTGGCTGGCCGGCATCCCCGAGCGCATCGGCTACAGCCGCGACGGCCGCGGCCTGCTGCTCACGCGCGCTATTCCCGTCCCCGAGCCGGGCGACATTCCGCGCCACGAGCGCTTCTACTACCTGGAACTGCTGCGGCGAGCCGGCATGATGGAGCGCTTTCCCCGCACGGAGGCCATTCGGCTGGAGGGCATCGAAGCCGCGCGCGAATCCGGCGCCCGCCGCGTGGCCGCGATGGGCATCGCCGGGCCGGTGATCGGAATCAGCCCGGGCGCGGCCTATGGCAACGCCAAGCGCTGGCCGCCCGAGCGGTTCGTGGAGGCGGCGCGGAAACTGGCGCCGGCACAGGGCGCGGTGCTGGTGTTCGGCTCCGCATCCGAGCGCGATCTTTGCGAGCAAGTGGCGGCGGAGCTTCGCGGTGGCGGCACGGAAGCCCGCAATCTCGCCGGCGAAACCACGCTCTGCGAATTCATTGACCTGGCGGCCGCCTGCCGCCTGTTTCTGACCAACGATTCCGGCGCCATGCACGTGGCCTCGGCCCTGGCCGTGCCCACCGTCGCCGTTTTCGGCGCCACCGACGACGCCACCACCGGCCCCACGGGCCCGCTGGCGCGAGTGGTTCGCGAGCATGCCGAATGCAGCCCCTGCCTTCTACGGGACTGCCCCATCGATCACCGTTGCATGACGCGCATCACGGCCGACCGGGTGGCCGCCGCCGCGCTCGAACTATGGACACACGAAGCAAAATCCTGACACTCGCCGGCGCGCTCGAACTCCGGCCGCCGGTGGTAATGGCGACCGGGTACTTCGACGTTCTGCGCGCCGAAGACGCCCGCAAGCTTCAGAAGATTCGCGATCGCACGGGCGGGCAGACGCTGGTGGTGGCCGTGCTGCCCCTCGCGGGCGAGTTGCTGTCGCAACGCGCCCGCGCCGAGTTGGTGGCCGCACTGCGCGTGGTAGACTACGTGGTGACTGCCGATGATGGCGATGTGGAGAGGCTCACCGAGTCCCTCAAGCCCGCGGAGGTGGCACGCCTGGAAGCGGAGCATGCGCGCCGGAATGCCCTCTGGGCCCGGCAGTTGAGGGAGCATGTTCACCGCTGCCAAACCAGCTAGCAGCCGCATCCTGGTGGTGCGGCTCGGCGCCATGGGCGACATCATTCATACGTTGCCCGCCGCCGCCTCACTCAAGCACAGCTATTCGGGCTCGCGTCTCACCTGGATGGTGGAGGCGAAGTGGGCGCCCCTGCTGGAGGACAACCCTTTTATCGACCGCGTGGTGCTGCTGCGCCGCGATACGCCCGCGGGCCTGCTGGAAAGCTGGCGCGGCCTGCGCGCGGAGCGCTACGATTTCGCGGTGGATTTTCAGGGGCTGATCAAGTCCGCGGTGGCGGCCTCCGCGGCGCGCCCGGATCGCATCTTCGGCTTCCACCACACCCAGGTCCGCGAGCGCGCCGCCGCGCTTTTCTACTCCAACAAGACGCTCAGCCGGGCCGCGCACGTGGTGGAAAAGAATCTCGACCTGGCGGCCGCGGCGGGCGCCGCCAATCTGTTGCGAACGTTCCCGCTGCCGGCCGGCCGGCCGGAAGGCGATCTGCCGGCGGGCGATTTCGTGCTGGCTTCGCCGCTGGCGGGCTGGCGCGCCAAGCAGTGGCCCATGGAACACTACCAGGCCCTGGCCGCGCTGCTCGGCCGCGAACTGGGCGTCCGGCTGGTGCTCGATGGTCCGCCCGGCTCCGGGCTCGAGCACTGCTCCGGCCTGCCCGGCTTGATCCACGCTACGCGGCGCGCCGCCGCCGTGGTGGGCATCGATAGCGGCCCCCTGCACCTGGCCGCCGCGCTCGGAAAGCCCGGCGTGGCCATCTACGGCCCTACCGACCCCGCGCGCAACGGCCCTTGCGGCGATTCGCTGCGGGTGCTCCGCAGTCCCGCCGCGGTCACCACTTACAAGCGCGGCGCCGCCATCGACGCCAGCATGAGAAGGATCTCGCCGGAGCAGGTTTTCGAGGCCCTCCGGTCCATGCTGGGCGAGCGGCGCCGCCCCGCCGGATGCCTGGTCTGATGCCGCTGTTTCCCAAGCGCTATGCCGATGCCGTGGCCAGGCTGCGCGTTCCCGGTGGCTTCGTGCTGGTGGCGGTGTTCGCCTGGTTTTCTCGCCCCACATCCCATTCGCTCGCCCTGGGCCTGCCGTTCGGGCTTCTGGGACTGGCGCTGCGGGCCTGGGCCGCCGGCTGTCTCGCCAAGAACCAACAACTGGCCACCGGCGGGCCTTACGCTTACACGCGCAACCCGCTTTATCTGGGCACCCTGCTGGTGGCCGCCGGGTTGGTGATTGCCTCGCGCAGTGTGGGCCTCGGCATGCTCTTCGCGGCCGTGTTTGTGCTGGTTTATCTGCCCGTGATCCAACTGGAAGAACAGCACCTGCGGAAGCTGTTTCCGGAGTACGGCCCCTATGCCGAGCGGGTACCTGCTCTCTGGCCGCGTCTCACACCGGCCCCTACGAAAAACCCGAATCCTTTTCGGGCAGCCCTTTATCTAAGGAACCAAGAGTATCAAGCCGGCGCCGGATTTGCTGCCGGGATGCTGTTTCTTCTTTGGAAAGTGCTGGGTTAAGTTGGAGCCCGCTCTCGTAGCGGGGTGGCCTGCACCAGGGGTTGTTTCGTCCAGGCCGGGGCACCTTGCTATTGTGGTCCCGGGCCTGGACGCGCAATCGATCACACCCTCTTAGATCATTTCAAATACGTTCCGCTCCCGGCCCAGAGGGTACCCCGGTCGCGGCTCTGTGAGCAAGTCTGCGCGCCCCCCTGCTATATTGGAATTCTCCCCATGCAAATCGAGAAAGTGTACGAGCCGCAGCGGTTCGAACCGCATTGGGCGCAGTGGTGGATCGACTCGGGCATCTTCCGCGCCTCGAACAAGGCCGGCGACCGCGTATTCTCGCTCGCCATCCCACCGCCCAACGTAACCGGGTCGTTGCACATCGGCCACATGCTCGAACACACCGAGATCGATGTCACCATTCGCTGGCGCCGCATGACCGGCGACAACACCCTCTGGCTCCCCGGCTGCGACCACGCCGGCATCGCCACCCAGATGGTGGTCGAGCGCAAGCTGGCGGAAGAGGGTCTCGACCGCCGCGAGCTGGGCCGCGAAAAGTTCGAGCAGCGCGTGTGGGAGTGGAAGGCGCAGTACGGCGACACCATCAAGCGCCAGATGATCCGGCTCGGCGCGAGCTGCGATTGGAGCCGCGAGCGCTTCACCCTGGACCCCGGCCTCTCGCGCGCGGTGCGCGAAGTCTTCGTGCGGCTTTTCGAAAAGGGCCTGGTCTACCGCGGCGAGTACATGGTCAACTGGTGCCCGCGCTGCCACACTGCCATCTCCGATCTGGAAGTGGCCCACTCCGACGTGCAGGGACACCTGTGGCACGTCCGCTACCCGGTGAACGGCATGCCAGGCCGCTGGGTGACGGTCGCCACCACGCGGCCCGAAACCATGCTCGGCGATACCGCTGTCGCCGTCAACCCCAAAGACGATCGCTATCTCGATCTCCACGGCAAGACCGTGCAACTTCCGCTCATGGACCGCGAGATCCCCGTCATTCTCGACGATCTCGCCGATCCCGAATTCGGCACCGGCGTGGTGAAGGTTACGCCGGCGCACGACCCCAACGACTTTGAAGCCGGGCGCCGTCACAACCTGCCGAAGGTGCAGGTGATCGACGAACACGGCCGCATGACCGCCGCAGCCGGGCCTTACGCCGGCCTCGACCGCTTCGCGGCCCGCAAACGGGTGGTGGCCGATCTCCAATCGCAGGGCCTGCTGGTGACCATCGAGAACTACCGGCTCAGCCTGGGCCAGTGCTGCCGCTGCAAGACGGTAGTGGAGCCGCTGGTCTCCACCCAGTGGTTCGTGAAGACCAAGCCGCTGGCCGAAAAAGCCATCGACGCGGTGGAATCCGGCCGCATTGAATTCATCCCGGCCAACTGGACCAAGACCTACTACGAGTGGATGAACAACATCCACGACTGGTGCATCTCGCGCCAGCTCTGGTGGGGCCATCGCATTCCCGCGTGGCACTGCCAGGAGTGTCATGAGATCGTGGTGGCGCGCGAGACGCCCGCCGCGTGCCCGCGCTGCGGCTCATCCAACCTGGCTCAGGACCCCGACGTTCTGGACACCTGGTTCAGCTCCGCGCTTTGGCCGTTTTCCACGCTTGGCTGGCCCGATCAGACTGACGATCTCACCACGTTCTACCCCACTTCGCTGTTGATCACCGGTTTCGACATCCTGTTCTTCTGGGTCGCCCGCATGATCATGATGGGAATCGAATTCATGGGCGACGTGCCCTTCCGGCAGGTCTACATACACGGGCTGGTGCGCGACGCCGAACGGCAGAAGATGTCCAAGACGCGTGGCAACACCGTCGACCCGCTGCTGATCACGGAGCAGTACGGCACCGACGCGGTGCGCATGGCCCTGCTCCAGGGCGCCTCGCCCGGCAGCGACATCGTCCTCACCGAGGAACGCATGGAAAGCTCGCGCGCCTTCGCCAACAAGATCTGGAACGCGGCGCGGTTTCTGTTTCTCAACATGGAGCGTTCCGGCGTCCAGCCCTGGGTCCCCGAGAACCTCGAGCGGTTCCGGCCGCTGGCGGACGCCGACACCCTGGAAGTGCCCGTCGAAGACCGTTGGATCTTCAGCCGCCTGAACAGTTGCGGCGAGCAGGCCGGCCGCGCTATCGAGCAGTACCGCTACCATGAGGCCGCACAGGTGCTGTGGCACTTCTTCTGGCACGAGTTCTGCGACTGGTACCTGGAGCTGAAGAAGCCTCGCTTCCAGGAGAACTCCGGCCTGACCGCTGGCTGGCGCAACACGCTGGCGGCGTTCGAGACGGCTTTGCGGCTGCTGCATCCGGCCATGCCGTTCCTTACCGAAGAGCTGTGGCAGCGTTTGGCCACGGATCGGACCATCCGGCCGGCCTCGATTGCGCTCGCCTCGTATCCTCGGTACAGCGCGGACACCACCGATTTCAAAGCCGAGCGCGAGATCGGAATCCTTCAGGAAGTCGTCACCATGGCCCGCACCTTACGCACCGAGAGCAAGCTCGATCCCAAGCAGCAGCTCGAAGGCATGCTGTACTCGCGCAGCTCCGCTCTGAAGGTGGCGCAGCGCCACGCGGGGGCGATCCAGAAGCTCGCCAACGTGAAGCTGGAATTCGAAGCGGAAGCCGCTCCCAAGGCTGCGGCCATGCGTTCCACCGCCGAATTCGACCTGGTGCTTCACGTGCCCAAGTCTCAGGAGGACGCGCAGCGCAAACGTCTCGCCAAGGAGCGCGAGCAGCTCGCCAGGAATATTGCCAACTCGAAGCGCCAGTTGAGCGATGAAACCTTCCTCAGCAAGGCGCCGCCGCGCGTGATTGAGAGCATCCGCCACAAGCTGGCGGATTACGAAACGCAGTTGTCCAAGATCGACGCCGCGTCATGACGGCGCACCGGGACTTCCGGATGGAGGTGGGATGAGCACGCTGGATATCGACCGCATCCGCCGGGAGCTGCCGGGCCGCAGCATTCTCTATTACGCGACCGTCGATTCCACCATGCGCGCGGCGGCCGGGTGCGAACCCGGCACGGTAGTGCTGGCGGAAGAGCAGACCGCGGGCCAGGGCCGCCACGGGCGCTCGTGGCACTCCGAGGCGGGCAGCGGCATCTACTGTTCCGTGGTGCTCGAACCGAAGCCGGCCCTCACGCTGGCGCTCGGCTTGGCCACGGCGGACGCCATTGCGCGCGCCACCGGCCTGGCGTGCGATCTGCGCTGGCCCAACGACGTGATGCTCGGGGGGAAGAAGGTCGCCGGTATCCTGGTGCAGTTGGCGGACGGGAACGCTATCGGCGGCATCGGCATCAACGTGAACCACGCGTCGTTTCCTCCGGAACTAGCGTCCGAAGCCACGTCCCTGCGGCTTGAGACAGGCGCCCCAGCCTGCGCCACGGGCATCCTTCTCGCCCTGTTGCCGGCCATAGATACGTTCGTGGAAATGGATGGGGACACGATTCTGCGGCGGTTCGCGCGCGCTTCGAGCTATGCCGCCGGCCGGCGCGTGACGGTCGAGCAGCCGGAGGGCACCATCGAGGGAACTACGGCGGGGTTGGACCCTGCGGGCTTCCTGATCGTGCGTAAAGACGACGGAACGGATACCCTGATTGTTGCAGGAGGCGTACGTGCTGCTGGCTCTTGACGCAGGCAATAGCAATATCACCATCGGAGCTTTCGACGGCCGCAAGCTGGTCTGCCAGTGGCGGCTGCGCACCGTGCAGGAGCAGACCGCCGACGAATGGGGCATCCTGCTGCACAACCTGTTCGGACCGGCGGGACTGGACATCGAAAGCGTCGACGGCATGATCATATCGAGCGTGGTGCCGCCCATCGACTCGACCCTGGCTTTCATGGCCGAGCGCTACTTTCACACGCAAGCCATGTTCGTGGGGCCGCGCACCGATACCGGTCTGACCATCCGCTACGACAACCCTTATGAAGTCGGCGCCGACCGCCTGGTCAACGGCGTCGCCGGTTTCTACAAGTACGGCGGCCCGTGCGTGGTGGTGGATCTCGGCACCACCATCAACTTCGACGTGATTTCGAAAGACGCCGAGTATCTCGGCGGCGCCATCGCCATCGGCATTGGCATTTCAATCGACGCGCTGTTCAGCAAGACCGCGCGCCTGCCGCTGGTCGATTTCCGCCCGCCCAAGAGTGTCGTGGGCACCAACACCGTGGCCAGCATGCGGTCCGGCCTGTACTACGGCGCCATCGGGATGATCGATGGAATCCTCGAGCGCATCATCGAAAAGATGGGGCCGGACACCAAAACGGTGGCGACCGGCGGCCAGGCGCGCCTGATCGTCGCCGGCTCGCGCTACCTCAAGACGGTCGACGAGCACCTCACGCTGGAGGGCCTGCAAATGATCTGGGAGCGGAACCACCGACAGTGAGCGACGAAGACTGGGTTTACAATTACTTCAACTACTTCACGGAAATCGAGGAGCATTTTCAGCGCGCGCGCGGCACGGGCCTGTTTCTGCTTTCGCCACTCGATTGGGCGCTCATCGAGACCTGGAAGAACGCCGGAGTGCCGCTGGAAGCCGTGATGCGCGGCATCGATGCGGCCTTCGAGAAATGGCGCGGCCGCAAGGTGAAGACCCAAATGGTGAACTCGCTGGCCTTCTGCGCGCAGGCGGTGCTCACCGAAGCGCAGATCATGGCCGGAACCGCACAGCCCAGAGCGCGCCGCGAGGTCGCGCCGCCGTTTGACGAGGACGCGCTGCGCATGTACCTGGGCGAGAATTCGGACACGGTTCGCAGCGCCGCGGGTTATTCGGAGATCGCCGACGCGCTGGAGCGCCTCGCCGATGAGGCGGAGCAGCACTACACCGACCTGGAAGCGCTGGAGCAGCGCCTGACGGTTCTCGAGGAGAAGATGATCGCCATCGCGCGCACGCGCCAGAGTGAAGAGGACCTGCTGGCCGCGCGCCGCGAGATGGACCGCCAGTTGCGCCCCTATCGCGGCAAGATGACGGCGGACCAGTTGGCCATGCTGGAAAAGCAATACCTGGAGCGCAGCCTGCTGGAAAAAGCGGGCCTCCCGCGCCTCAGCCTCTTCTACATGCGCTGAAAACCCGGCGACCGCCTTTCAGGGAGGATGCTGCCGGTAGGCCAGTATGCAGGAAATGCGCAGCGGCCTCGGGCACTGCGCCTAAGGCCGCCAAAATCGGTTACAAACGAAGTGGGAGGTTAGCGGCGGGCCAGAACCATCACCACCTCGGGCTTACTGAGCGACGCCCTGTTGGCTCTTTCCCGTTCGGTGCGGGACATCCAGATCGAGCGGCCTTGGCCCGTGTAGCCGTCCCAAATCTCAGCGAGGAAATAGTCGCCCCCGTAACGATGGAACGTGAGAGACGCTTCGCCAGGAACCGCCAGACGCCCGGGCACACTGGACGTGATGACGATGGGCGTGGCCCCATTGGACACGTTCCGAACCTCCAAAACCCCTGACTCGGTAACGTTGCTGACCACGTAGTCGCCCGCGGGCAGGGTGTGCCCGCCGACGACGAAGTCGAACGGCACGCTGGCCTTCAGCGTAAGAATCTGAGCCGACACGGGAGGCGCCAGCACAACCGCCATCGCCGCCATTGCCAAACATCCCAATACCCTCTTCATTGTCTTTACTCCCCTTCCTGATTTCTGAACGCCCGCCTGCCGCAGCCACATCGGCTCGTGAATCCTTTCAGGAACGGCGAACTTTCGTTTTGGCGCTCACACCCGATTGGATTATCCGAAGGTAAACTTGGATGCAGAATTTATGCGCGCTACACGGATGCTGCTGACGGGCCAGGAACTTCAGTCTCGGTCGAGGTGATGCGGAGGTATTTACCGCGCGGATCGTTTTCGCCCGCGCCTCAGGGGAAATGCACGGTCCGCTCAAGCGGCGGCGTCGGCGGGATGCAGAACCTCGATGCCGGCGTAGCGGGAGAATCCGGTCCTGTCGAAGGTGAGAATGGTGGTGAGGCCATGTACGTGCATGGCGGCGACCAGGCGGGCATCGTGAGCGGCCTTCCCGGAAACCCGATATTGAATGACCAGGCTCTCCCAAACCGGATAGATTGCCGGCGTATCGGGCAACAGAGGAAACATGCTCTTGAGGTGCATCAGTTCGGCCGCCGCCTCCGTAGCGGACAACCCCAAACCGTTTTGGGCAACCGGCCGTGTCGCCACAGCCCACAGCTCGACCAGGTTTTGAGGAACGATGTGAAGGTCGCGGCCCCGCGCGGTCAGGGCTTTGATCGCGACGCGGGCCGTTTCGCGCTGCGGATGCGACGGCTGCAAGGTCCGAAGCAATGTGCTGGTGTCGATGAGCACGCGGCTAAATCAGGTCCGGGTAGATGCTCTCCCGGCTCATGTCTTCGTCGGAGAGGACCGGGATATTAGGGTCATGGCTGTTGACCCAGGCATCGAAATGCCGAGCCCACTCCTGGGGATTGGTCTTCTGCAAGTGCGCAATGGAAACGGGCTGCACTTGCTGGTCGGCAACCTCCAGCATCCACTGCTCAAGACTCAAGCCGCGGGCCTGCGCCTGGGCCTTGAAGGCAGCCTCCTTTTCCGGCGGCAGATTGAGCGTGACCGTCATAATTTCAGCCCTACGTCTTCAGGTTAGCGCAATCGGTCTACATCGGGGGGGCTGGGTCGTGAGGGAAACGCGCGCCTCGCTTGGTGTCGCCAGGTCGCTCGAAATGGCGGGCGGCAAGTCTGCGATTTCTCAGCCCGGATGCTGCTGGCGGGCCAGTATGCACGAAATGCGAAGCGGCCTCAGGCAGTGCGCCTGAGGCCGCCAAAATCGGTCACGAACGAAGCGGGAGGTTAGCGGCGGGCCAGAACCACCACCACCTCGGGCTTACTGAGCGACGCCCTCGCGGCTCTTTCCTGTTCGGTGCGGGACATCCGGATCGAGCGGCCTTGATCCGTGTAGCCGTCCCAAATCTTGGCGAGGAAGTAGTCGCCCCCGTAACGACGGAACGTGAGAGACGCTTCGCCACGAGCCCCCAGACTCCCAGGGTCCGACCCGATGATGGTGGGCGTGGCCCCACTGGACACGTTCCGAAGCTCCAAAACCCCTAAATCGGTAACGTTGCTGACCACGTAATCGCCTGCGGGCAGAGTGTGCCCGCCGACGACGAAGTCGAATGGCACGCTGACCTTCAGCCAAAGAGTCTGAGCCGACACGGGAGCAGCCAGCAAAACCGCCAGCGCCGCCATTGACAAACATCCCAATACCTTTTTCATTGTCTTCACTCCCCTACCTGATTTCTGAACGCCAACCTGCCGCAGCCACATCGGCTCGTGAATCCTTTCAGGAACGGCTAACTTTCGTTTTGGCGCTCACACCGGATTGGATTGTGCGAAGGTGAACTTGGATGCAGCATTTATGCGCGCATTGGAAGGATTGGACTTACAGGTTTTCGCGCCAGCCTCCTCAAATCTCAGTCGAACTCCCACGCCCGGAACCGGTGCTGGTGCTCCGCCATGTCCACGCGGCGGCCACGAAAGCGCACGCCCTCGAGCTCGAGCCGGGTGCGCTGTTCCAGGCCGGCTTCGTACTTCAGCTTGATGGCGCCGCCGGCGCCTACCACGCGCTGCCACGGCAATGAGTTCCCCGCCTTGCGCAGTAACTGCGCCACCTGCCGGTGAAACAGAGGGTACCCGGCAGCGGCCGCCACCTGGCCGTAAGTGGCCACCTTGCCGCGCGGGATCTGCCGCACCGCCTTGCGGATGGCCGCCTCCCGCGGCTCGCTCTTGGGCGCGCGAATCAGCCGGCGCGCCACTTCCCGATGCGTCAGTTTTCGCATGGCGAGGCGCGCAGCAGTTCCTTCTCGATCGTTAGCGCATAGCAGCCGGGCGTTTTCAGGTCCTGGAGCGAGAGCCCGTTCCAGTAAAGGGTGGCGGGCGTCCAGGGCGGCGGGATCGTCACGCGCATTTCCGTCACGGTGCGGCTGATAATCTGGATTTCCTTGTCGGTGGGCGAATACTGCGCCTGCACGCGCGCGGTGACCGCCGAATCGCGCTTCGGAAGAACGATGCGGGTTTCCACGCGGATGCGCTCCTTGCCGCGCTGGACTAGCGCCACCACGGGCTTCTCCTCCACGATCTTGTCCATGGTTTCGGCGAACTGAAGGGCGTCTTGGATGGGCTTGCCGTCCAGCGCCACGATGCGGTCTCCCATCTTGAGCGGGCCGCTGTACTTTTCGGGAAGATGCGAAACCAGCACGCCGGGGCCGGGATCGCCGGGGTTGTAACTGAAGGCCCCCAGGTCGAGCATGGCGCCGGAGCCGCCCGGCACGCGCGTCGAGGGGAGCACGTCGTTGCGCTCGCTGGCATCGAACTTGGTCATGCGGACCCAATAGCAGCGCGCGAACGCGGGCGAGTTGGTTTCGCAATCGATGGAATCGGGGAACTCCTCGCGCTGGTGTCCGGCCAACCATGCGAAGACGTCCGCATTGGTAATGCCGGCCGCCGAGCGCCATTCCAGGTTGAGCCCCGCGGATTTCAGCTTATCCGCGAGGGCCTGGTCGCCGGGCCCGCCGAGCCACAGCACGGGCGCATGGGTGAAATTGGCGGTGAACACGCGGTTGGTGTCGGCGGCCGGCTTGGGCGAGCCGCCCAGGGCGATGCCGGCGGCCCACAGATCGGGAACGCGGGAGATGGTATAGAATACCGCGGCCGCCGCGCTGCCGCGGCCGGCGAGGTAGACGCGCGCGGGATCGACGCCGGCGTCGCGGATGGCAGTCTCCACCGCGGAGGCCAGGGCCTGAACGCGCAGATCGATATTGGCGTTGGCGGCGTCCCCGGCGGGCGCAATCACCTGCCAGCCGAGGCTCTTCGACCAATCCCGCCACTGGGCGGCGTCCGCGCCGTCCACCAGCGCGATGGCGGGCGTCCTGGTGGAGACGGGCTGCGCGGCCGCGGCCCCGCGCGCGAAGAGGCTAATTATGCCGCAGGCGAGAACGGATTTTCCGGACCAGTTTCTCAATTTCATCGGTCTTCTTGAGCGTGGAGATGGAGAAAACGAAGCGGTCGTTCTTTTCCAGCTCCTGCTTCAGTTGGTCCGCCAGATCGGCCAACTGGGCCGCATCTTTGAGATTTTGCGCGTGCTCGGCCTTGAGGATCTCGTCACGCTGGGACTTCCCGTCGGGCAGGCGGACATCGGAATCCTCTCCTTTTTGGGGAGTTACCGGGGGCGTCCCGCGCTGGGACAGCGCCAAGCCCGAGACGGCCGCTAAGGACAACATCAGCACACAGCGCCGCAACCAAGGTTTCATGGGAGGACCTGATGTTAATCATAGCCCGACCTTCCGGCTGTTCGGGACAGCATTTGCAGGGAGCCAGCCCGGAGGGCGGCAGAAAGAAGCCCATGGCGCAAGCCATGGGAGAAAGTTAGAAGAGACAAAGCCCCCGGCGGGGGCGAAAGAATGTCTTCAGCAACCGCCTTAGGCCTCGGTGCGTAGCAGCTTCTTACGCCCCTAACCGGGGCTGGCCGGCTCCGTGCCCGGGTGCCCAGCGCTCACGCGCTGGGCTACTTTCTGGCGCCCCTGCGGGGCCGAGCATGTGTCGCGTCCCCTGTTGGAAACAGCGCTGCACGTTGATCGAGAAGGCCCGCCTGATATCATGAAACACATATGCAGGAAGTCAACGTCGGCATCGTGGGCCTGGGCAACGTAGGCTCGGGAACGCTGGCCATCCTGGCCGAGAACGGGGACCAGATCGCGTCGAAACTCGGGTTCCGGCTCAAAGTGGCGGCAGTGTGCGACCTCTTGGTGCACTCCAAGAATATTCCGGCGGCGCTCGGGCCCGTCATCAAGACCACGGACTGGCGGCAGTTGGTGACGCATCCGGACGTGCAGATTGTGGTGGAACTGGTGGGCGGCACCGGCGTCGCGGCGGAGATCATCTACGCAGCCATTGAAAATCGCAAGTCCGTGGTGACGGCCAACAAGGAACTGATGGCCGCGAGCGGTCCGGAGATCCGGGAGCGCGCCATACAGGCGGGCATCAACCTGGCGATGGAGGCCAGCGTGTGCGGCGGCATCCCCATCCACGCGGTGCTGCGCGAAGGCATTTCGGGAGACCGCATCACGGCGCTGTTCGGCATTCTGAACGGCACCTGCAACTACATCCTGACGGAGATGGAAAAGCGCGGGGCGCCGCTGGCGGCGGTGCTGGAAGAGGCGCAAAAACTGGGGTACGCCGAGGCCAATCCCAGCGCCGACATCGACGGTTTCGATGCGCGCTCGAAGCTGGCGCTGCTGGCGGCGCTGGCGTTCGGCGAAAAGATCACGCCCTCGGATATTTTCATGGAGGGCATCCGCCGCATCACGCCGCTGGATTTCCAGTACGCGCACCAGTTGAAACACACCATCCGGCTGATCTGCGGGGCGCGCACGACGCCTCACGGGCTGATCCTCTCGGTGCGCCCGGCGCTGATTCCAGCCAGCACGATCCTGGCGAGCGTGCAGGGATCGTATAACGCCGTCTGGGTGAAGGGAGAGTACGGCGAGGACACCTTCTATTACGGGCGGGGCGCGGGGGCGCGGCCCACCGGCGTGGCAGTGGTGAGCGACCTGATGCGGGTGGCGCGAGAGATTCGCAGCGGCAGCCCCGAGCGCGTTTCGCCGTTCGCGCACGAGCGGCTGGGCGAGTACCAGCCGGTCTCCGTGACGCTGCAAAAACGCGCGTACTACCTGCGGTTCCGCGTGGACGACCGGCCCGGCATCATCGCCAAACTGGCGGGGATTCTGGCCAGCAAGCGGATCAGCCTGGAGGCGGTCTTGCAGGAACCGTGCGACACCAAGCACGATCTGCCGTTCGTGATCACCGTAGAGCCGACATCCGAGCAGTCCGTGAGAGACGCGGTGGAGGAGATGTCGCGCCTCGACTTCCTGAGAGAAGCGCCCCTGGCGCTGCCGATGGAGACGGCGTTATGAAGAGCATGGGAGTTTTCGCGGCGCTGGCGCTGGCGGGCGCGATGTCCGCCCAGGTGGCCACGCAGGCAAATTCCACGTACCAGACCCAACGGGGCCGGAATGCCACGGCAGCCGGCCTGGGCAGACCGGATCGCGACCAGTTTCAGAAGCCTCTCGAGCTGATGAGGGCCATGGAGCTTCAGAAGGGCATGACGGTGGCGGACGTGGGGAC
>Ga0187850_10002945_pt1 | contig 15011 bp, 10 predicted proteins | sample June2016WEW_4_15_FD_132436 | JGI IMG/M metagenome (GOLD analysis project Ga0187850, IMG submission 132436) | Peatland microbial communities from SPRUCE experiment site at the Marcell Experimental Forest, Minnesota, USA - June2016WEW_4_150 | ecosystem: Environmental > Terrestrial > Soil >... | reverse complement strand
TTCGCCCGCCTATACTATGCGAGCCGGTAGAGCGATGCAACCGGATTCAGCAGAACAGGAGGGGTGAGAATTGTCCCCAGAAGCGGAAAAAACCCGGCGTGAATTCCTGGAAGAGGCGTTGCGTGAGGATCCGGATAATACTTTTGCGCGTTACGGGCTGGCGCTGGAGATCGCGAAAACCGAACCGGCAGCGGCGTGGATCCACTTCGAGTACCTGCTCCTGCACCATCCCGAGTACGCGGCCACCTATTACCCGGCTGGGATGTTCCTCATCAGCCAGGGGCGGCCCGACGACGCGCGCAAGGTGCTGGCCGCCGGGGCGGAAGTCACCGGCCGCCAGGGCAAGCAGCACGCCCAGCGTGAGCTGCAGGCAGCCCTGGAAGCCCTGGATAGCGGGTTGTAACACGCTGCGGCACTTGGGCCAGGGCGTCCAGGGGTGGCGCAGACCCCGGGCGTTGATGTCGGAGCGTTCGGAAACCCGCAGACATGCTAAGAGGAAGTGTGTCTGCATCACCCGCGGCAGACGCGAGTATTTTCCCCAATTCAAATCCGGGACAACCTCATGTGGAGCTGGGCAGGTGTGGTGGCGGCTGGAATCCTGAACGGCAGCTTTGCCGTTCCGCTGAAGACCGCGCGCATTTGGTCGTTCAATCATATCTGGATGGTGCATTCGCTTCTTGCCATGGCCCTGCTGCCCTGGGCCTTCGCCCTCCTGGTGGTCCCGCGCTGGAGCGGGATTCTGGGCGCCGTTGCGGTGCGCGGGTGGCTGGGACTGATCGGCTGGGGTTTGCTTTTCGGCGTGGGCTCACTCCTTTATGGCGTGGCTGTGGACTTGCTGGGCATTGCGCTGGGATTCTCCATTCAGCTTGGCCTTTCGATCGTTCTCGGCGCGCTGTTGCCGCTCATTTGGGCCGGAGCCCTTCGGCTGCGCACGTACGCTGACGCGTGTCTCGTAACGGGTCTGGCGGTGATGGTGGCCGGCGTCTTCCTGTGCGCGCAGGCGGGCGGCTCAAAAAGCTCCACTCCGGGCGCCACGGGCGGGCGCTTCCGCAAAGGATTGATCGTCGCACTGGTGGGCGGCATCCTGGCGCCGTCACTCAACTTCGGTATTCAATACGGTACGGCCTTGCTGGCCACGGGGGGCGGCGTGCAGGCGGGGGCGGGCTTCCCCGTTTCCGTTTATCTGGCGTGGGCGGTTTTTCTTTCCGCCGCAGCCGTATTGCAGGCGGGCGTTTGCGGGTGGCGAGTAGCGCGGGCCCGCGAGACCGGCGCATTCCGCCAGCCGGGAGCGGGTCGCGACGCGCTCGGGGTGCTGCTGATGAGCTCGCTGTGGATTACCAGTGTGTTTCTCTACGGCCGCAGCGCCTTCCATCTGGGACCATGGGGAAACAGTTTTGGCTGGCCCATCTTCATCGCCCTCATCATCATGGCCTCGAACGCCTGGGGCGTGGTGCTGGGAGAATGGAAGGCAGTTCCCAAGGCTGCTTTCTACCGGATGCTCGCCGGCTGCGGCGTACTGGTTCTGGCCGCTTTCCTGATCGGCCAGGGCAATCGGGGGTAAGTGCGGCCGCACAGGTTTGCGGAAAAACTCGTAGGCGCTGTCATTCTGAGCCCGTCGCTGTCATCCTGAGCGAAGCGAAGGATCTCGGTATTTCGCTCAGAGTAAACTGCGCGAAGAACCTCTGCATTTGCAGGATCAGGCAAATGCCGAGGTCCTTCCTTCGTTTCACTCAGGACCGGCTTCGCCTCCTCAGGATGACAGCTTTGGCGGTTTTTCCGCAGCCTGCGTAACCCACGGTTTCTAAGTTCAGGGTATAATTCCACTCAGGCAAATGAATCTCTATCAGGGCAATAGCACGCCTGACGCATACAGCCGGGAGAAACAAGCCGTCGCCTTGACCTCGGTCCTGGCGGCAATTGTGCTGACCACGCTGAAGATGGCAGTGGGACTCTTGACCGGCAGCCTGGGAATTCTTTCCGAGGCTCTGCACTCCGGTCTGGATCTGGTGGCGGCGACGATCACGTATTTCTCCGTACGCGTTTCAGACCTGCCCGCTGACCCCCAGCATCCCTTCGGGCACGGCAAGGTCGAGCACCTTTCCGCCTTCATTGAGACCGGCCTGCTCTTCGTGACCTGCGCCTGGATCGTCTGGGAAGCGGGGCGGCGGCTCTTCTTTCGCGAGGTGCACGTGGAGCCTTCGCTCTGGGGCTTCGGCGTAATGTTCATTTCCATCACCATCGACACGTTCCGCTCGCGCGCCCTCTTCCGCGTAGCGCGTAAGTACAACAGCCAAGCGCTCGAAGCCGACGCGCTGCACTTTTCGACCGACGTTTATAGCTCGACGGTGGTCATCCTGGGCTTGATCCTGCTCTATGTGGCGGAGCAGCGGAACCTGCCCTGGCTGCGCAATGCCGACCCTGTGGCGGCCCTGGTGGTGGCGGGGATCGTGGTTTACATCACGCTACGACTGGGCAAGAAGACGGTGGACGCCCTGGTGGACGCCGCCCCCACCGGCACCAGTTCGTTGATTGCGGAAGCTGTGTCCCGCGTCTCCGGCGTGCTTAGCCTCGATCGCATCCGGACTCGCCAGAGCGGCAGCCGGGTGTTCGTGGATCTGCGGCTGACGTTGGCCAGCGACACCTCGCTCGAGCACGCGAAATCCGTGGCCGACATCGTGGAAACGGAGGTTCACCACCTCTTCCCCACCGCGGACGTGGTGATTCACACCACGCCCCAGGAACCCTCCTCCGACGACCTGGTCGCCAAGATCCGGTCCGTGGCGCACCGGCGTAATTTCCTGGTGCACGAGGTGACCGCGTACGAGGTGGAGGGTCGCGTCAACGTCTACCTGGACCTGGAAGTGGACCCGAGCTTGCGGCTGGCGGAAGCCCACGAACGCGCCACGCAGCTCGAAAGCGAGATCAAGGAGAACCTGCCGGAAGTCCATGAAGTGAACGTGCACCTGGAACCGCTGCTGGTGGCCGTGGAAAGCGGGAACGAGGTCCGGTTGGATCACCTAGTCGTGGAACATAAGCTGGAAGAACTGACGCGCGAGACCGCGGGCGTGCTGAATTGCCACTCCGTCGAAGCTCATCAGGTGGGTGGCAACATCGTGGTGCGGTTGCATTGCACCCTCGACCCCGACCTCCCCATCTCCAAGGTGCACGACACTACCGAAACTCTGGAATTCAAGTTTCGCCAGGCCTTCCCGCAGATTTCCAAAATCAGCATCCACGCCGAGCCCCGGGACCGGGCCTGAGGGGGCAGCCCGTCGGCGTTGGGCGCGGTGGCCAAGCTCGCGCCCCTTCGGCTGGCGCGTGTGGCAGATGCTCGCAGAGGATGAGCGCAGCCCTCGGTTTTTCGGGCGGGGGGATTCAGGTTCCGTCGCAAGGGTAGGTTGGCGACAACGCAAGGATGAGAGTAAGCTGGCGTGGCTCATTACCCCTCCGCACCGCGTGGGTACGGCGACTGGTCCTCTAGAGCCCTCGGCCAGCCTGACTCGCGTGGGCGGGAGCTTCGAACGGGAATGAGCACTAAGGGCACTTGTAACACGAATTCATGATCCGTATTACCGAACAATGCCCCGCAGGGCACTCTGGGCCTTCGGCTTCGGAGGAGGCAGATCGATGGCGGAGTTGGCGAGAACAGGGATTTCGCTGGACCGGGAACTGCTGGAAAGGTTTGACCGCGTCATCCGGAAGAAGGGCTATAAGAACCGCTCGGAGGCGATTCGCGACCTGGTGCGAGACTACGCCGTAGCCGAAGATGTCGAGGAAAACCGCACCGTGGTTGGAACCCTGACCCTGGTGTACGACCACCATCGTCCAGGGCTTTCGGAGCGATTGATCCACGCCCAGCACCATGCGCACGGCAAGGTGCTGGCCGCCACGCACGTTCACCTGGACCATCGGAACTGCCTCGAGGTCGTCATCATGAAGGGCCCCAGTTCCGAGATGAAGCGCCTGGCCGACCAGCTCCTGAGTCTCCGGGGCGTCAAGCACGGCAAGCTCGTTTTCACCACCCAGGGCCGGGGGCTGGCATGAATCAGGCGAGTGCTTGTCTCTGCCAGAAGTGAGCGCCCCCGTTGTCCAACAACTACCGCCCCCCAGTCCACTCCGGCTCGGGGGCTTTCGCTCTAACCTGACTGCCAGAACCTTCCACATGCCAAGAATGGAATAAGCCGGCTTCGAGGCGCCAAACCGCCGCAGTGATGTGAGGGCTGGCCCTGCTCGCCTGGCGCCCCGAAGTGCGCGTGGTCAGTTGCCGCGTGATGCGGCAACGCAAAACCTGCTCGAGTCACCGTCCACAGCGCGGCCCCGGCAAGCCCGAAACGATCGTGTGGGATATCGGCAAAGTCAGACACTGTCTCTCTGGCATTTATTGGGGCATGCTGCTAAGATGTGGGATTGAGTGTTACGAATTATGTATTCGTGCTATCATTTCAGTACAAGGAGCAGGAATGATTTTCCGAACTTCCTTTATGATGGTTTTCCTCTTCACCTCCGCGCTGGCCGCTGCCGCGCAAGACATCACGTTGCGAGTGGTTGACCCCCGGGGCGGGGCCGTCCCCGGCGCTGCGCTTGAGATCCGGAGCGTCAACGCAAGTTCCAAGGTTTTCTCGGGAGTCACCGACGCTCAGGGAACCTTCACGGTGAAAGCAGATCTCCCCTTGGAAATCCAGGTTACGGCCCCGGGCTTTGAATCCCTGCGGCAAAAGGTGGAAACCCATACGCCGGGTGGCATCAGGGTCCAGCTTGTTCCTGCCGCCCTCCGCACCACGATTGAGGTGGTCGTGCACGACGCACCGGCGATGGAAAGCACGGTCGAGCAAACGGCGCTGGACATTGAGCGCGGCGGCGCCCGCACGGTCTTCGATGCTGTCGAAAACTTGGTGCCCAGTGCCTATGTGACCCGCATGGGCATCTTGGGGCTGGGACTGGGCGAGTCCGGCTCGATGACTCTCCGGGGAATTGGGGGTTCGCCCACCACGGAGATCCTGGTGGTCGTGGACGGGCGGCCTGACTTCATGGGATTGATGGGCCATCCCATGCCGGATTTCTACACGCTCACCGACGTGGGAAGTCTGAGCGTAACGGAAGGTCCCGCTTCGGTTCTTTATGGCAGCAATGCCATGGGTGGCGCCATTGAAATCAAGCCGACCCGTCCTCTTCAGGGTGTGCACACCGATTTGGTCGCCAGCCTCGGCTCTTACTACACGGGGCAATACCGGCTGACGAATGGCGCCCGCCTGGGACGCTGGTTCTACAACCTGACAGGCGGACTCGGTCACACCAACGGCGCGCGTCCGGACTCCGCCTTTCGAGACCAGGACGGCACGCTTGCGCTCGGCTACGACCTTTCACAAAGGTGGCGAACTTCGCTGGAAGGCCGATACGGGCACTTCTATGTGGAAGACCCGGGCACGGTTGACGATCCGCTGGTTGGGAATTGGTCCCGCGTCGGCCGCGGTGGGTTCAGTTGGGACCTCGATAACTCCGGCAGCCGGACTTGGGGGCTAGCGCGAGTCTATTCCAGCTTTGGGCACAATATGGTCTACGACGGCTGGCGGTCCGTGGACAATTCCCTGGGCGTGCGCGTGCAGCAGAGCTTCCTCGTCGCTTCCCAGGTCACGATCGACGGCGGAACCGACATCATTCATTACGGTGGCAGCGGCCGCGACATCAGCGCGGGTTACGACTACGGTGAATTCCACATCAACGACTACGCCGGATTTTCACGCCTCCGCTACGCCGTGACCAGGAGCCTCCAGCTCAACGCCGGCATCCGCTACGACGACAATTCGCACTCCGGTGACATTGTGGTGCCGGAATTCGGCGCGACCTACCGGTTTGCAGAGAACTACTCCTTCTCGGGATCCGTGACCCGTGGGTTCCGAAACCCCACCATTCGCGAGCTCTACCTTTTCCCCGCGCCCACGCCCACCTTGCAGCCCGAGCGAATGTGGAATTACCAAGCCACGTTCCAGGCGCGGCCCATCTCCAAAGTGCTGGCTTGGGTGACGGGCTACTGCTCCAACATCGACAACTTGATTGTGACCACCGGCTACTGGCCAAACATGATGCTGCAGAACACCGGCCAAGCCATCAACAAAGGGATCGAGACGCATGCCCGCTGGCAACCCGCGCGGAGGGCGAGTTTCAATGCGGCCTATGCCTATCTCCATTCCACCAACCTGGCGCCTTACTCCCCGCAGAATAGGCTGACCTACTCTCTCGACATTGATGCCACGCGTGCGTTCATTTCTGTAGGAGGCAATACCGTGGGCCGCACCTATTCGGGGTTCGGGCAGACCTCGCCCGTGAGCCAATACGCGCTCGCACACCTCAAATGCACGGCGCCGATGGGAAAACACACCAGCCTCTTCGTGATGGTTGACAACCTCTTCAATCGCCGCTATGAAGTACTGGCAGGCTATCGGATGCCGGGCACCAACGCCGCCGGAGGCATCGATCTGAAGTTTTGAGGGAGCTGCGCCGAGGCCGCATCTAAGCGGAAGGCCAAATCATCCAGGAGATCTTATGAAGCGAATCACGCCAACTGTTATCGGAGCCACCCTGATTTTGTTCACGATTGCCCTGCTGCCCCTTCCCTCCCAGGAGCCCCGGCCCCAGCCGCTGACTTTGCCCCTCGAATGTCCGGGCGGAGATTGTCCCTTGCTGCGAGGGACACCCCAAACGGCAGGGATGCGCTCGGGGTTCGTCCGGCTGAAGCCGGGCGAAACCGTCGGCTGGCACACGACTGGCAAGAATGAAGAATCGCTGGTCGTGCTGCGAGGCCGCGGCGAAGTGCGCCTCGAAGGCCAGCCCCCCCGCGCCTTCGCCGCGCCGGCGCTCGCCTATATTCCGCCCGCGACGCGGCACAACGTTGCCAACACTGGTGACACGCTCTTGGAGTACGTGTACGTGGTCGCGCCCGCCAAAGCGCCGTAAGTGGACGAAGTTAGGAAAGTACCGGCAAGTTGGGGGCTCGACCTCGAAAGACACCCCACCCCGTGTCTCCACGGGGTCGCGGTGAGAGACCTCAGGAAGGCATTCCGGCGCGGCGGGAGTTACGGCTTGGGTTTGGTCGCCGACGCCGGAGGGATCACGACCGGCTTGGGACTGGTGGCTGGCCGGGTCGCGGGTGCGGCGGGCGCGGCAGGCGCACCTGCTGCGCCAGCATCGGCCACCGGGTTCGCGGCGTCATACCGCTTCACGACTTCCTCAGTGATGTCAATTTCCTTGGCAGCGTAATAAACCGGAATCTGGGCATTATCGATCACCAGCGAGAAACCGCTCTGCGGCGCATATTCGCTGATGATGCGGACCATCTTCTGCCCGATCCGGCGGATGGCCTCGTCGCGGTCGGTTCCAAAATCAGCCTGGGCGTCCTCCGTGGAGCGCTTCAAGAGCTTTTGCTTGTCCTCCGCCTCCCGGCTCAGGCGGCGTTGCTCCTCATCACTGAGGGTGTTCGCCCCCTTACTTAGCTGGTCATTAATGGCCTGGATCTCCTGCTGCAGGCGCTGCAGTTCCTGCTGGCGGGGCTGATACTTCTTCGACAAGTCCGCGAAAGCCTTCTTGCCTTCCGCCGTGGTGCCAATCGCTTCCTGGATGTTGATCACCCCGATCTTGCTCTGGGTGGCGGCTGGGCTCTGGGCGCGTAACGCGATAGGAACTCCCAGAAGCGCCAGCAGTGCGGTGAGTGCAGTCAATCGGTTCTTCATTCAAACTCCTTTGGAATGTAATATCCGCAATTGTGCTTATATTCTAACTCATTTTCCCAGCGTCTGGGAGGTTGATGAAAAACATGGTAGCGCCGACCTTTAGAGCCTGCCCTGAGCGGGGCGAAGGGTCGGCACGTGCTGAGCTAAAGCTCAGCGCTACAACACGCCATCAACCTGGTCAGAGGCCGCGAGGACATTTTTCATCAACCTCCTAGAACGTCCGCTCCACCGTGAATCCCACCCGCCCCTTGCGCTCCCGCAACCGGAAAGGAACGAAGTACCGCAAGGAGTCGAGGTAAGTCGCCGGGTTCGGAAAAAGCGACTCGGGGGGTAGATTTTGGGGCGGTGTGATCACACTGTCCAAGCGCGACCAATTGTATCCGTAGAAGATGTGGAACGGGGCGTTAATCATCGGAAGAATGACCTGTAAATCGAGTCCCGTCGAGCTGCGCGGGTGGAAATTGGTCACGCCGATCGGCCTCAATTGGGCGGGGATAGGGAAATAGGGATATTTGCTTTCAATCGTGCTCAAGGCACCGGTCGTGAGCTTGAGCTGGTTTGGCCACAAGACCATTGCGCTGCCGGCGTCCACAAAATACGCCGCTGTGACCGGCCCGGCGATGGGGACGCGATACTCGAAGTTGGCGATAACCTCGGTATCACCGCCCGGGAAGATGGGCGAATTAATGGGAAAGGACGTTGAAGATCCGCACGCGCCGGTGGGCCTGCCATTGCCATCGACCGCCATGATCTGGTTGCCCTGGTTGTCCCGGTTGCACACTGACGCCGTAGAGGGATAGAACGCCACCGGGCTGACGGTGCGAATGTCAAAGCCGCGCACATCCATCTCACCGCCGATGTAAAAGCGGGAGAAGGGCGGGGCCACCCTGCCCCCATAACCTGTAACCGTGGACGCAAGCAAGCGCATGCCGATGGCCGTGGGCTTATCCGAGCGCACGTGCTGGACCGGGTGGAAATATTTGACCTCGATCACCGGCCGGATGGTGTTCACGTTCCCACCCAGAACGCTCCCCGAGAAGGCCACGGAGGCATAAAGATATCTGCCCCGTGTCGGATTCCAAACGCTATTGATCGTGTTGTAGAGATAAGTCGGCATGACGGAGCTGGAAATGATCCCGCTCAGAGCGCTGGGACCCGTCAAGCCGCTGAAGTTGATGGCTTCAAAATAGGCCGTAGAGGCCGCGCTGAAAGCCTGCAAGCTGCTGCGTGAGAAGCTGTAGGTCGCCCCGAGGCGCGCAAAACTGCGCCGCAACGGGTAGGTGGCATAGAGCGTGAAGCCGTCAGAATTCTGCGTGAAATTCTGCCCATAGAACTGGGCGTAAGTGGATTGAGCCAGGAGATTGGGATTGAGACCGCTATAGATTGCGAGCTGGCGAATTTGGTTATAGTTGTAGTCGCTCTTGAACACCGTGAAACCGGCGGTGATGGGACGGTCAAAGATGTAGGGTTCCGTGAAGCCGAAGGAATAGAGCTTCTGAAAAGTGCCCCACTGAAGCTGCAGGCTGAGTGTTGCACCCAGGCCCAGAAAGTTGTTGGTGGCGTAATTGACCCCCACGAAGTTGCCCGCCAGTCCGCTTAGGCCGCCCGAAAATCCGATGGAGTTCCTCCCCTTCTCCTTAACCTTCAGCAGAATGTCAACGTTGTTCTCCTTGGTGTTCTGCTTGATCTCGTAATCCTCTTTCTTGACCTCATCGAAGAACCCCAGTTGGTTCACGCGCAGAACGCTCAAGTCCCAATAGCCGGAGTTGAAAATGCTGCCTTCATCTACGAGCAGTTCGCGGCGGATAACCTTGTCACGAGTCTTGGTGTTGCCGGAGAACTGAATGCGGTGGACGGAAAACTGCTTGTCTTCCTCGAAGTCGAGCGCCAGGTTGATGACTTTCCGTTTGTTGTCGGGTTCGATGTCCGGCGAGGCCGTAAAGTTGATATACCCGAACTGCCCGTAGAGCTTGGTGAAAGTTTCAATCGCCTTTCGCACCCTGGAGAGAGCGAAGACATCGCCGGGCTTAAGCTGCAACACGGGCGCCAGTTGCTCCTGTTTGAAGAGCTTGTTACCGCGAATTACGAATCTGCCCAATCGGTATTGAACGCCTTCCTCGATGGGGATCTTCAGGTCCACTTGCTTGCCACGCCCCCAACTCCAGAAAAAAAACGGCCAGCGCCGCCCCGTGTCGACCATCTTGGTTTGGGGCTCCTTCGGCAAGGCGTAAAAATAGCCGTGGTCGCGATAAAGGTCCCGGAGGTTTTCGAGGTCAGCGTAGACGCGGTCCTTGTCGTAGGTCTTGTGGAACCAGTAGAACCAGGGAGGCAGCCCCGTGGGGCGCGAATACTTCATGGCACGCTGCAGTTGGAGGTCCGAGAACACTGTATTGCCATCAAACCGCACGCTGCCGACTTTCACCTTGGGGCCTTCCACGACGATGAAAAGTAGCGCCACAGAGTTGGGCGGAATGGTACGGGTGCGGTGACGCACGGTGGCGAACATCTTGCCGTGCGCGGCCAACAACCCCTGCAGCACCACCTCCGCGTGCTTGATGACGACCGGGTCATACTGAGATTGGATGGAGAGGCCAACCTTTTGCTTTTTGAATTCGTCCAGCACATCCGACGTCTGCACGCTGCTCAAGCCCTTGTAGTCTATGCTGCGGACCAGCTTCTTCTCCCGCACGTAAAAGGTCAAAATCTTGTTGCCATTGGGTGCGTCGGCGACTTCCAGCCGAATATCATCCAGGAAGCCGGTGTTCCACAGCGACATGAAATCGCGCTCCAGGACGCTCTCATCGTAGACGTCGCCGGCTTTGGAATAGACCCGGGCTCGGAGTGTGGCTGCGGGAACCCTCCGGTTGCCCCGAAACACGACCTGCTCGATCGTCGGCTTGTGCTCTTCCTCGGGTGGTTGAGTGGGCGCCGGGGGATTTTCCAGTTTCTGTCCCTCCGCCGGAGCAGCTTTGGGAGTCTCCAGTTGCAGGTTCTGGGGTGGCGGTTGAGGCTGCGCTCCCGCCTTGGGCGCGGGTTGCGAGGCAGGGGGCTGGGGAGCCTCGGGGGTTTCCAACTTAAGCTGCCCCGGGGCCGGCTCTACAGCTTTCTTCTCCGCAGGTGGGGGGGGCGTGGATTCTTTCTTCTCCGCGGCGGGCGGAGGGTTCTGTGTTTTCGCATCCGCGGGAGGGCTCTGCGCATTCATCAGCAGAGGCAACGACAAAATCAGGGCCAGGGTGAGAACACCTAACCTGCACGGCCTGCGTCGAAGTCCAGCCACACACAAACTCGTCTTTTTCAAGAGAACGCGTTCCCCCCTCACACCTCGGAAAATCAAGACAATCCGATGCCAGGATTCCGCCAGAAGTTGGCCGGAAGTATTCTTATACCAGAAAGTACCTCCCCGTCTCCTGGAGATTTGGGCTTCGCAGGAACGGGTGCGTGGATTGTCCGCTTGGCGGCCGGTAAAACCGTGGCGACTCGCCCTAGTGGGAGAGCGGTGTGGCCCCGACCAGTTTGTCGTTCACGGAACGATAGTAGAGCCCCTCGTTCTCGACGATAACTTCCAGGACCGCCGGAGGGTGAATCTCACCCTGGATTAACGCCTCCGAGAGCGGATCTTCAACGTACTTCTGTAAAGCGCGTCGCAGTGGCCGAGCGCCGTAAGAGCGGTCAGCGCAAGTTTTGTCCATAATCCACTTGCCAGCCTCGGGCGAGAGCGTCAGCGAAATGCTCTTCTGCGTCAGATTCTGATTCATCTGTCCGACCAGCAGTTCCAGGATCTGGATCAGGTCATTATCGGTCAGGGCGTTAAACACGATGGTTTCATCGAGGCGGTTCAGAAACTCAGGATTGAACAGTCGCTTCACCTCGCTCATCACCAATTCTTCGGCCTTCTTCTCCGTGGCGCCTTCCACGCCAGACTGGAACCCCAGGTGGGACCGGCGCTCCAGATAACGCGCCCCGATGTTCGAAGTCATGATGATAATCGCGTTCTTGAAATCCACCGTGTTCCCGAGTCCGTCCGTTAACTGGCCGTCCTCGAAGACCTGCAGGAGAATGTTAAACACATCCGGGTGGGCCTTTTCAATCTCATCCAGCAGAATCACGGAATACGGCGCCCGACGCACGCGCTCCGTGAGCTGGCCACCCTCCTCATAACCCACGTAGCCCGGCGGCGAGCCAATCAATTTCGACACCGAGTGCTTCTCCATGAACTCGGACATGTCGAAGCGGACCAGGGCACGCTCCGAGCCAAACATGAAGGCGGCCAGCGAGCGGGCCATCTCCGTCTTGCCCACACCCGTCGGACCCAGGAACAGGAACGAGCCCACGGGCCGGCCCGGCACCTTCAATCCCGCACGGGAGCGGCGAATGGCGCGCGCCAGGGCGCTAATGGCGCGGTCCTGGCTGATGATGCGCTTGTGCAGCTCTTCTTCGATCCGCAGCAGCTTGGAGCCCTCTTCTTCCTTGATGGAGGTGACGGGGACGCCCGTCCAGCGCGAGACCACTTCCTCAATGTCTTCGCGCGTCACCACGCCCATGGCCGTCTCGTCGATGTTGTACTTTTCGCGCAGCAGGCGCAGATTTTCGCGCTCCTTGCGCTCTTCGTCGGAGTAGAAGCGCGCCTTCTCGAATTCGTGGTTGGCGATGGCGTTCTCCATGCGATGCACCACGAATTTGATCCGCTTCTGCACGTCGATCATTTCCTCGGGCAGCGAACTCTGCCGCAGCTTCACCCGCGCGCCCGCTTCGTCGATCAGATCCACGTCCTTGTCCGGGAGGAAGCGATCGGGAATGTAGCGATTGGAATGATAGACGGCGCCGTTTAGGGACTCGTCCGTGTAGGTCACGGCGTGGAACTTTTCATAGCGGTCCTTGATGCCGAAGAGAATCTTGATGCCTTCGCTTTCCGAGGGCGGCGGGACCTTCACGGCCTGGAAGCGCCGCTCCAGCGAGCGGTCCTTTTCGATGGACTTGCGATACTCGGCCGGAGTCGTAGCGCCGATGCACTGAATCTCCCCGCGCGTCAGCGCCGGCTTCAAGATATTGGCGGCGTCGAGCGACCCTTCCGCCGATCCCGCGCCCACCAAAGTGTGCAACTCGTCGATGAAGATGATGGCGTTCTGCGCCTCCATCAGCTCCTTCATGATGGTCTTCAGCCGCTCTTCAAACTGGCCGCGATACTTGGTTCCCGCCACGATCAGCGAGAGATCCAGCGCCAGAATGCGTTTGTCGGCCAGGAACGACGGCACATCTCCATCGGCGATGCGTTGCGCCAGACCTTCCACGATGGCGGTCTTGCCCACGCCCGGTTCGCCGATCAGCACGGGGTTGTTCTTGGTACGGCGGCAAAGAATCTGCACCACCCGTTCCAGTTCGGCTTCGCGGCCAATCAGCGGGTCGAGCTGGTTTTCCATGGCCGATTGCGTCAGGTCGCGGCTGAACTCACCCAGCAGCGAAGTCTCTTTGGGGCGGCTGGGGGTGGCCTTTTCGCTCTGCACGCGGGTCATTTCCTCACGCAGCGCGGAGAGCCGCAGGCCGCGCTCGTGCAGGATTTCGGCTGCGAACGACTTGTCCTCGCGCAGCAGGCCGAGCAGCAGGTGCTCCGTGCCGATGTGTTTGTGGCCCAAGCGCTCGGCTTCCTCCGCGGCGTAAGCCAGCACGCGCTTGCACTCCTGGCTGAGCGGCAGGTCCACGGAGGTGGAAACCTTCTCGCGAATGGGCGTGCGCCCCTCAATCTGTTTGCGTATGGATTCAATGGAGGCGTGGGAACGCAGAAAACGGTTCGTGAGGGCCTTGTCTTCGCGCAGCAATCCCAGGAGCAGGTGCTCCGTCTCAATATACGGGCTGCCGAACTGGCTGGCTTCGTAGCGCGCAAAAAAGATGACACGCCGGGCCTTTTCCGTGTACCTCTCGAACATAGCTCCTCAGTTCTTTCTGGAACCCCCGCCTCCCCTGCCACACGCCCTGCCCAGGGAGTGCGGGGGTCATGGAACCATGGGAACTAGCGTTTCCGTCAGCTTTCCATTCGCCAAACGCAAGGTCCGATTGGCGCGATGGGCCAAGTCCAAGTTGTGCGTCGCCAGCACCGAGGTCAGGTGATGCGACCGGTGCAGGCCTTCCAGCAAATCACTCACGCGCTGCGCCGTGCTGTGGTCCAGGCTTCCCGTGGGCTCATCCGCCAGCAGCAGGGCAGGTTGATTGGCCAGTGCTCGGGCCAGCGCCACCCGCTGCTGTTCCCCGCCGGAAAGCTCTCCCACGCGGCGCCCCAAGGCGTTCCCCAGGCCGACTTCGGCCAGCAACTCCCTGGCGCGCGTCCGGGCCTCGGGAAATTGACGCCCGCCAATCAACTGAGGAATCACCACGTTCTCGAGCGCGCTGAACTCCGGCAGCAGATAGTGCATTTGCCAGACAAAGCCTATCTTCTCATTGCGATACAGAGCGCGCTCATCTTCAGGAAACTCGCTCAATCGCTTCCCTTCGAAGTATACCTCACCCCTCGTTGGAGTGTCCAGAGCGGCCAGCAAATGCAGCAGCGTAGTCTTGCCGGACCCCGACTCTCCTACCAGCGCCACGAATTCACCGGAGCTAACTTCGAAACTTAAGTCCTCAAAAACTACTACCCGCTCACTGCCGGAATGGAAAATCTTGGCAAGGCCCTCAGCCCGTAATACCGCCTTCGTTGAGACCCTTAGCTTGTCCTGAGAGAGCACCACAAGCCATCTTACCACAGGAAGACTATGCACCCCACGGTTTACCCTGACGCCACCCCCCCCGCGCAGGGTCCAGACGTGGAAAAACATCGATCGAGACCACCCGGTTCTTGCGAGGCTGCTGAAGAAGCCTTGCGCTGATGTCATCCTGAGCGCTTCGCTGTCATCCTGAGTCCTTCGCTGTCATTCTGAGCGAAGCGAAGAATCTCGCCCTGCCCGCTCAGGATAAACTGCGCGAAGGATCTCGCTCTGCTGGCTCAGGGTAAATTCCGCGAAGGATCTGGCTCTGGGTTTCTGCGTGAAAGGGCCGAACCAAGGCGAGATGCTTCGCTGCGCTCAGCATGACATATGCCCTCTTTCAGCAGCCTGCCAGGACTTTTAGGCCGGTGAGTGCTCGCCAGAGGGCGCGTTTCCATACCTTTCGAAAACAGGGTCGATGCTCTCGAGAAAGCGCCCCGTATCCAATCGTCCTTCTCGCAACAAAGCGACGGCATCCCTCACTGCATCCAGGTCCGGCCCGGACATCTTCGCAAACTCCGGGAGGAGAATCCGCTCCACATCCCGGGGCTCAAGC
>Ga0187850_10002944_pt1 | contig 15013 bp, 7 predicted proteins | sample June2016WEW_4_15_FD_132436 | JGI IMG/M metagenome (GOLD analysis project Ga0187850, IMG submission 132436) | Peatland microbial communities from SPRUCE experiment site at the Marcell Experimental Forest, Minnesota, USA - June2016WEW_4_150 | ecosystem: Environmental > Terrestrial > Soil >... | reverse complement strand
CGTATGCCATGGAACCCAGCGCCACCGCCAGGAGCTGGAGATAGGGGTTGCGCCGGTACCAGCCGCTGCCTTCAAAGCACAGGATGAACGTCAGCAGGTAGATGCTCAGCGGCAGCACCCACAGGAACGGAATGGCCGCCACGTTCTGCGAAAGATGATTGGTGATGGCCAGTAGCAGCACCGAGGCCATGGCCGGCAGCAGCAGCCACATCAGGTACTGTTTCGCCGATGGCGGCACGATGTCCGCATAAGCCGCCGCCTCATCGCTCCCCGGCCCCTGGCCCCCGGCCCCCGGCCCCCAAAACATGGCCGTCACGCCGCACAGCACCACAAACACGCCATACGCCGAAGACCACATCCAGGCCTGCTGGTGCGTGGTGAACACCGGCTCGAACAGCACCGGATAACTCAGCAGCGCGAACATCGAGCCGGCATTCGAGAGGGCGTACAACCGGTACGGCATGGCGCCCTGGAATCGCCTGGCGTACCACGCCTGGAGCAGGGGCCCGGTGGTGGACAGCAGAAAGTACGGGAGCCCCACCGTCATCGCCAGCAACCCCAGGATGCGCAGCGTGGGTTCTTCCCCGCCCAATGGCTTCCACGAAGTGTTCGGATACACCGGAAGCGCCAGCGCGCTCACCAGCAGCAGGGCCGCGTGAAGCAGCATTTGCGTTCGCGGTTTGAGATATCGCACCACCGCGTGCGCGTAGAGGTACCCCAGCAGCAACGCCATCTGAAAAAACAGCAGGCACGTAGTCCACACGGCGGCCGAGCCGCCGAACCACGGCAAAATGATCTTGGCGATGACCGGCTGCACTTGAAACAGCAGGAAGGCGCTCACCACAATGGTCAATGCATAAAGAATCATGATTCAGTCCACTATTCCCGGCCCCCGGCCCCTGGCCCCTATTTATAAGCCGCCACTCCTGTCACCTTCTCCCCAATCACCAGGGCGTGAATGTGATCGGTGCCCTCGTACGTCTTGACGGTTTCCAGATTGCAGAGGTGACGCATGACGGGGTACTCGTCCGTAATTCCGTTGGCCCCCAGCAAGTCCCGGCTCAAGCGCGCGCACTCCAGCGCGATGGCCACATTATTGCGTTTCAGCATGGAAATCTGCGCCGGCTCGAGCTTTCCCCGGTCCTTCAGCCGGCCCGCGTGCACCGCCAGCAACTGCGCCTTGGTGATCTCGGTGATCATCCAGGCCAGCTTTTCCTGCACGAGCTGATGCGAGGCGATGGGCCGTCCGTCGAACTGTTGGCGTTCGAGCGAATAGGCGCGCGCCGTCTCGTAGCAGTCCATGGCCGCGCCGGTGGCGCCCCAGCCGATCCCATAGCGCGCTTGCGAAAGGCACGCCAGCGCCGCCTTCAGCGCCTTGGCCCCCGGCAGCCGGTCGCGCTCGCTCACCCGGCAGTCTTGAAACGAGAGGCTGGAGGTCACCGACGCCCGCATCGACCACTTTCCGTGAATATCCGAAGAGGTGTAGCCTTTCGTGCCGCGCTCGACCAGAAACCCGCCGATGCCCTCGCCGGTGCGCGCCCACACCACGGCCACGTCCGCCATGCTTCCGTTGGTGATCCAGGTCTTCTCGCCGTTGAGCACCCAGCCATCGCCGTCCCGCTGCGCGGTGGCGCGCATGCCCGCCGGGTTGGACCCGAAATCCGGCTCCGTCAGCCCGAAGCAGCCCACCGCTTCTCCGCTCTGCAACCGTGGCAGCCACTTCCGTTTCTGTTCTTCCGACCCGTAGGTGAAAATGGGGTACATGACCAGCGCCCCTTGCACGGAAACGAAACTCCGCACACCGGAATCGGCGCGCTCCAGCTCCTGCATGACAAGCCCATATTCCACGTTGCTCATGCCCGCGCAGCCATAGCCTTCCAGGTTGGCGCCCAGGAACCCCAATTCCCCCATCTCCGGAATCAATTCGGAGGGAAACCGCGCCTCGCGGTAGCAATCGCGAATCAGCGGCAAAACGCGCTCGCCGGCAAACCGCCGGGCCGTCTGCCGCACCAGCAACTCCTGTTCGCTGAACAGGGAGTCGATAGAAAAATAGTCCACACCGCGAAACGCCATTTTCGTGATCCTCCATTTGAACACGGATCGGACGGGATCAACCAATTCTTGGCGTGCCCGGCTTGCCCGGCGTCGTCCTCCGCTCCCTTACGGTCGCGGCTCTGTGAGAAGCCGCGCACACAGCCGCGACCGTAAGGGAGCGGGAGGCCCCGGCGCGGGCAGTTTATGGATTATCGCTGGACAGGCGCGGGTGGCCGCAGGCGCAGCAACACCAGGCGCGTATGGACCGGCACTCCGCCACTGATCTTCACCTCGAGTAAAGCCTCGAAATCAGGGAGACGGCCGCGGCCTTGTGCCCGCAGGCGCAAAAGCAGGTCGCCGGCCAGATCGGCGCGGCAGGTAAAGTCCACCGCGGCCTGGACACCGTAGGTGGTCGTCCCCGCGAGGATCAGAGTGCGGTGCCCCGGCTTGAGCCCGGGCAAACCGGCGATGACGGCATAATCCGACGTGTACGGTCTCCCGGAGCTGAAGTAAATCTGCTCCTCACCAGGCTGAGGATGCAGGTTGATAATTCCTCCCACGCCCAGGCGTGGCTCGGCGCGCGACGACTTGAAGGCGAACTGATCCAGTGCCGGAACCTCGCGCATAGGCGTGTTGGATTCCGGAGAACCGAGGAAGATCACATTGGCGTTCTGGGCATCGTCCCAGGTCATCAGTTCCGCCCGCTTCAACTTGAGCGAGCGCCCGGAAAGCAGGAAAAGCTGGGTCAACTGATGGACGGCCATCACGGTGCCGGTTCCGGAGTACGTGTCGTTCAGGTCGGCCGGAGAGTCGATCCCCTCCCGAAAATAGTGCAGGCCAGTGGCGGAGGTGCCGGTGAAGCGGTGATTGGAAAAGACCACGATCGGCTCCTGCGCGGAATCGAAAAAAGGTTTCCAGAATGCCTGCACCGGCGCTGGGATGCCGGCGGGCTTGCCCGCCAGCCACAGCCAGGCCGCTCCCCAACCGAGCAGCGCCGCAGCCACAAAACCCGCGGCAAACCACTTCCACCAGTGGGGCAGCCGCCTTGGTCGGGCGCTGTCTTCGTCCACCTTTTCCGGCTGTCCGGCCGGGTATTGGCCGCTCCGGTAGTGCCAGGAAACCAGATACGCGCCCCTGGGTACGTCGATTTGGACCGCATCGTCCGCGCCCTCGGTCTGGTAGTATTCGGCCAGCTTCGAACGGAGCCTCGCGGTGTGCACGCGAACGGCCGAGTCCAACCGGGTGTCGAACTCCGCCGGCTTGCCGAGTACTCCGACCGCCAACTCGTACTCTTTAGCGCTTTCCCCAGGCCGCTCCAGGGCCCGTTCCACCAGGAAAGAGAGGAGATTCCGAAGGAGCTCCGATCCGGCAAACTCGCGGCTGTGCAGGATCTTCTCGATCTCCACCCGAACCTCCGGGCGGGGAGGCTCGTTCGGACCTGGCACATGGCCGATCATCGCTGTGGCGCCATAACCGGGCACAGGCTGCCCTCGCCGGATGCCCGCGACCGTTCCATACCCTACGTTACCACCCCGTCAACCACGGTTTTATACCGATCGAGGGATACAGGAGTTGCCAGTTACGAATGGGCATACGCTGTCGAAGGATCGCGGCGCCGGCGTTAAACCGGACGTTAACGACTGTTATATACGCAAGCTTGAACTTGGCTGCGCCGGTCCAATCAAACATAATGGAGGGCGTCGGGCCAAGGTCTTTGGGCGCAGGCGCTTCCCGGAATTCAGTGAGGCTAGAAACATGAATGGTCACCGTCCAAATTCACTCCAGTTGCAGATTGTTGCCGCGGCACTCGCGTTGTGCGCTTCGGCCTGTGCCGGCCGCCACCAAATGCCGCCGGTTGCAGCCAGCCCGGTTGCGGCGTCGCCCATGCTTGCCGTCCTCGATCAATTCATCGCGCCCAACGTCCCCGCCATGGGTCCTTCCGAAGCCGGCCCCACCCCTCGCAACTGGCCAGAGCCCCCCAGCGTCCCGGTATTGCCGGGCCACGGCCTCGCCCAGCACCCCATGCTCTACGCCGGCGAAGGGTACAACACCATCTTCCTGGTGAACCACGGGAAGGTGATCTGGACCTATTCCACCGGGCGCGGCGGCGAAATCGACGACGTCTGGATGCTCACCAACGGGCATATCCTTTTCGCCCGCCAATTCCATGTCGAAGAGGTGACGCCGCAAAAAGAGATCGTCTGGCACTACGACCCGCCCCAGGGCACCGAGGTCCACAGTTGCCAGCCCATCGGCCTCGATAAGGTTCTCCTGGTCCAGAACGGCCTTCCCCCAAAGCTGATGGTCATCAACAAGAAAACCGGCGCGGTCGAGATCGAACACGCACTCCCCGCCGAGAGCCTTACCGACCCGAGAACCGTTCACCCCCAATTCCGCCGCATCCGCATGACGGCCAACGGCACCTACCTCGCCCCCTTTCTGAGAATGAACAAAGTCGTCGAATACGACAAGGACTTCAATCCCATCTGGAGCTGCGAGATCCCCACGCCATGGGCAGCCGTCCGGTTGCACAATGGCAATACTCTGATCGACGACGAACATGACCGCCTGGTCCGCGAGGTGAATTCCAATTGCGCAACCGTTTGGGAGTTCAAACAGGCAGACCTGCCGTCCGGCATCGTTCTCCACAACATTCAGACCGCCGACCGCCTCGCCAACGGCAACACCGTCATCTTCAGCTCCACCGGCGGCGCCAAGGCGGAGGACCGCCCCAACATCATTCAGGTCCTCGAAGTCAGCCCGGACAAGAAACTCGTCTGGGTGCTCCAGGATTGGAAAAACCTCGGCCCCGCCACCACCGCGCAATTTTTGGACGAGCCCGGCATTCCGGAACGTCCCGGGGCCCTGCAACGTTGAGAACCGCGGATGTATCGAGGACAACAATGAACGCTTTGGGGGTTGTGACGAAATAATCATGCCAGGGAAATGGCCTGCGAACGTGGCGCACGCACTCCTGCGTGCCGTGTCGGCACTCCTGCCGACACCTGCCTCACGCGCGGCCTGCGTGTCGAGAAGAGTCTCGACACGGCACGCAAGAGTGCGTGCGCCACGGTTGAGATGCAACGGTTGTTTCTTGACAGTCCCTCAGTCAGCTTGAGAAAGGAGCTTGAGCCATGTCATCAGAACCGCGCCATCCCACCTACTGGCATTCGCGCGCCTATGGCCTGTTCGCCGCGAACCCCTTCGGCGTCAGAGATTTCACTGCCGACAAGAGCCAGGACGGCAGCCTCACGGTCGAGCCTGGGCAGCGCCTGTCCTTCCACCATCGCGTGGTGATTCACCCCGGGGATGTCCGAACCGCCAACATCGCGGCGCTGTACGGCAAGTACGCCGCCGAGCGGTAACGGGAGGCCCACGGCGGCTCCGAACCGGTGTTTGGCCAAACGTTAAAGACTGTTTAATACGTAAGCTTCCACTTGTCGGGGATGCGGGTAAGGTTCATAATGTCGCAAGGGCTAGGAGGTTACTTATGTCCGCTGTCAGGTTTGGCAAACTGATTCTCCTCGGGTCGATCACCGCCTGGTTGATCGGGCCCGTCTCGTGGTCGCAGGAATTCCGCGGAACCATCACCGGCACGATTACCGACCCGCAGGGCGCGCTGACGCCCCAAGCCGCGGTGCGTGCAGACGAAGCTAACACGGGAAGCCGCTTCACGACCTCCTCGAATGCGGAAGGTCTGTATACCGTTCCGTTTCTACCGCCCGGGGTCTACCGGGTCACGGTGGAGAAAACCGGCTTCAAGCGCTACGTCCGGGAAGGCATTGAGGTAACCGCAGGACGGACAGTCGCAATCAATGTGCGGCTCGAACTGGGTAACACCACCGAGGCGGTGACGGTCACCGGCGAGGCGCCGCTGGTGCAAGCCAGCGACGCCAACGTCGACCAGATCGTCAGCACCCACGAAGTAGATAACCTGATGCTCAACGGCCGGGTTCCCATGGCGCTGGCCTGGACGGCGTACGGCGTGGCTGCCCCGCAGAACACACAATTGGACCGCCCGTTCGACAACTCCACTCCGGCAGGCATTTCGATTGGCGGCGCGCCGAGTGGGGCCAACGAACTGGAACTCAATGGGGTCCCTAACAACCAATCGGGCTCGAGCCTCGCTTACAATCCGCCGCTCGACACGGTCGAGGAGGTTCAGGTGCAGACCCTGCCCATTGACGCCGCCAACGGCCACGCCAGCGGCGGCACGGTCAATGTGGTACTGAAGAGTGGCACCAATATCTTTCATGGCAGCCTCTACGAGTACAACCGCATCTCCACGCTGACGGCCATTAACTTTTTCAACAATCTCCAGGGAGTGGGGCGGCAACCCTCCTACTTCAACCAATGGGGCGGGATGTTCAACGGCCCGCTGATCTTCCCCAAGATATTCAACGGGCGCAACAAGGCGTTCATCCTCTTTGCCTATGAAGGCGTAAAGGATCGGCTCGACGAACCGGTTTATTCTACCGTCTTCACGGCGCCGGAACGCACCGGCGACTTCTCGGCGCTACTTCCGCTGGGGTCGACTTACACCATCTACGACCCCGGTACCGGCGTGGTCTCCGGCTCGACCGTGGCGCGAACGCCGTTTCCGAACAACGTCATCCCGACGAGCAGGTTGAATCCCGTCGCCCTGGCTTACTTGAAGAATTTCTACCCGCTGCCAAACACCACCGGAACGGCCAACGGCCAGAACAACTTCTTCGCCCCCGCCAACGGGGAGGCCAATTTCTTTAATAACATTCTCAGCCGTCTCGATCTGAATCTGAGCGACAGGCACAAGATCTACTTCATGGGCCGACACAACACCCGTGACGGTTCCGGCCAAAGCGCTCTGGGCGGCCCGCTGACCCAACTCTACTCGCAGGGCGGCAGCTACCGCATCAACTTTGGCGCCACCGTGGACGACGTTTATAGCTTTAGTCCCACGACCGTGCTGAACACCCGCCTGAACTGGACGGACTACTACCAGATCACCGCCAACTACAGCGTGGGATACGATATCACCACCCTCGGTTTCCCGCAGGCGTTGAAAAATGAAGCGGCGCAAGCCGTGCTTCCGCAAGTCAACATCGGTGCCTATACCACAAACAATAATTACAGCGGGCTTGGCGTGTCGGGGCAGGGCCCGTCACGCTGGGACGTCTACCAGCTCTTTTCGTCGCTCACCAAGGTTTCCGGCCGGCACACGCTCAGCTTCGGCGCCGACCTGCGCCAAACGCGCCTCACGGCCCTCAGCGCCGGCTACCCCAGCGGCACCTATACGTTCAGCACCAACTGGACGCGCGGTCCGCTGGCCACCGCCAGCGGAGCGCCCATCGGCCAGGAGGGAGCCTCGTTCCTGCTCGGGCTTCCGACCTCAGGCGGTATTGACGTGAACTCGCCCAGCACTTTGCGGGCGGGATACTACGCGCTGTTTGCGCAGGATAACTTTCATGTGTCGTCGAACCTGACGCTGAACCTGGGGCTGCGCTGGGAAAAGGAGACTCCCACCACCGATGTTTATAACCGGACGGTGAACGGGTTCAGCAACGCGGCGAGCCCGATCGCGGCGGCGGCGTTGGCGGCGTACGCACAGCATCCCATCGCGCAGCTCCCCGTGGGCCAGTTTCAGGTGAATGGAGGCCTGCTTTTCGCCGGTCCCGGAAATCGGGAGCTTTATCAAACGTCGAACCGTCATTTCGCCCCGCGTTTCGGCGTCGCATGGACACCTCCCTTGATGCACCGCTCCCTGGTGGTACGCGGCGGCGTTGGGCTGATGTACGCCCCGCTGGGCAACACCGGGAACAATCTCACGGGCTTCAATCAGAACACGCCGTTCAACCCGACCAATAACAATTATCTGACGCCGGCCGCCACTCTGAGCAATCCTTTCCCCTCCGGAATTCAGTATCCGGCCGGGGCCGCCAATGGGATGTCCACTTACTTGGGGCAGAGCGTTTCGTTCTACAATCCGCAGGAGTTGGAGCCATACTCGATCCGCTGGGATTTCGACATTCAGAAGGAAGTGATCAAGAACCTGCTGGTGCAGGTGGGCTACATCGGCAACCACGAGATCCACTTGCAAGTGAACCGCACGCTCGACTACATTCCGCCACAGTTCCTGAGCAGGGAGCCTTACCGCAACGCGGCACAAAACGCGACCGTCAGTCTGCTGAGCGGCAGCGTGGCCAATCCCTTCTACAACCTGGTTCCGGGGGTCAACCTGGGAACCGCCTCCACGGTAGCGTTGAGCCAATTGCTCATGCCGTACCCGCAGTTTACGGGTGTGACCGAACAGGCGGTAAACGATGGCAGTTCCTACTATCACAGCTTGAACTTGCGCCTGCAGAGACGCTATTCCCAGGGTCTGACGGTGCAGGCCAATTTTGCGTATTCCAAGCTGATCGATCAGACCACACGCCTGAATTCGTTCGATCCAAGTCCCGAGAAATCCCTCGATAGCATCGACCGCCCGCAGCGGGGCTCGGTGGTGGCCAGTTACGAGTTGCCGGTCGGCAAGGGGAAACCGTTCGCGTCCAGCGCGCCGCCGGTCGTGAACCAGATCATCGGCGGATGGGTGATCAACGCGACCTTTACGAAGCAATCCGGAGCGGTCCTTTCCTGGGGCAACGTCATCTACCTGGGCGGCCCGGTGGACGTCCATCCAAGGGATATCTACCATACGTTCAACACCAGCGTTTTCGACACCAAGTCGGCCGACCAGTTGACGAACAATATCCGGACCTTCCCCACCACGTTCGCCAATCTGCGGGCTTGTGGAACGGACAACGTGGATGCGTCGATGATCAAGAACTTCACGCTTCACGAGCGGCTGCGGCTGCAATTCCGGGCGGAGTTCTTCAATGCTTTGAACCACCCTCAGTTCAGCGCGCCGAATCTTTCGCCGACTTCCAGCACATTCGGGACGATCACCGGGCAGGGCAACAACACGCGCGAGATCCAGTTCGCGCTCCGGCTGCTGTGGTGAGCTGCGGAATCGGCAGTGGGGCGCCCCAGCGGCGCCCCCACCAGGGAGAATTATGAAAATAGCGACGCCACTATTTCTATTGCTTTCGACCGGGCTTGCTGGCGCGGCCCCTTTCACCATGAATGGCTGGCAGTTTCATGCCCGCAACGTTGCCAAGGTCAGCGAGGCCATCCAGAAGGCCCCGGAATACGGGGTGAACTTCTTCATCTTCTCGCACGGCCTCTTTGATCACGTCGACCCATTCCTGAACTCACCCGACTGGCAGCGGGACGTATTGACGCTCGGCGCCCTGGCCGACCAGGAGAAGATCCCGTGGTACCTGTGGCTGCACGAGTTCGACGACATCCCCGACCGGTTCCGGGTAGGCCCCAGAGGCTCCGCGGATGAGCAGATCGCGCGCTCGGTGACAGGCGAGGGTTCGTCCGCATCGTTCCGGCTGGGCCACCGCGTCAACATGGACGACCCCGCGCTGATGGATTACCTGCGGGACCGCTACGAACGGCTGCTGGCCAAGTGTCCCACCGCCGCCGGGGTGGTCCTGACCCTGCACGAGAGTGACAACAAGCTCTTCCGCAACGCCGAAGTCCAGTCGAAGCTCACGGTGCCCGAGCGCATCGTGGTGGTCTCGAAGCTGATTTACGACGTGGTCAAGAAGCACAACAAGAAGCTGATTCTCCGTAACTTCTTTTACGAGCCGAAGGAAATGGATTATTTTGCGGAGGCCATCACCAAACTGCCCGACGACATCATCATCATGAGCAAGGACGTGGTCCATGATTTCGATCCCTGGTATCCCTTCGATCCGCTCCACGGCAAGGTTGGGAAGAAGGTTCAGATCATGGAGATCGACCTCGGGGTGGAAAAGGCCTGGAGCCAGCAAGGTCTCTACTGCCAGGCGGAGTATATCAAGCGGAATATCGAGCGGGCCCGGGACACCGGACTGGCGGGCGCGGTGGGCCGCGCTCAGGTGTTCTGGGACCACCCCTTCGAGGACACCCACGAAGTCAACCTCTACGCGTACTCGCGCTTCATGAAGGATCCGAATCTCAGCGTCGACCAGGTGCTGCAAGATTGGGCCAAGAAGCGGCTGTATCCGGCCGAGGCGGCGCCCTACATCATCGCCGCCATGAAACGCACCGCGTTTATTCAGCACCACGGCCGCTGGTTCCTGGAGTTTTGGCTCACCAAGTCACTCGGCGCCGAATGGGGAGACTATCCGTACTACTTTGGCCACATTCTGCTGCGCTCCCGCTATAAGTGGACCCATGACCCCGCCGATCAGAAACTGGAGCAGGGCCTGTATGCTCCCGATCAGGCGCTCTTCGACCGGCTCGTGGCCGAAAAGGACCAGGTCATCGAGCAGGTTCACGCCGGCATGGCGGATATCCAGAACGCGGCCCGCTTCCTGACACCGGAGCAGGCCGCGCCTTACCAGGAAGGCTTCCGCTACCTTCTGGATGCCGCCGGGCTTCAGAAAGAGTGGACGCGGGCCTTCTTCGCGATGCGAATGTGGATGAAGAATCCCAATGCGGAGAGCGAGAAAGTAGTCCGCGACGCCCTGGCGAAACTGGAAGCCATGGAGCAGGCGCCGGGCGTATCCTACGGCCGGAACCGCCAGACCGGCCACCGCTATAATATCGACCGCTTCGCGCTCGAGATGCGCTGGCGCTTGGCGAACCGCAGCCGCGCCTTGGCGGAAGACGCGCGCCTTCTGGACGATACCAGGCGCCTGATGGACGTCGAGCGCAACTGACTCCACCATGAGAACCTAAGGTCTGGATCTAGGTGCGCGAGTTCCAAAACGTGCCGGACCGGTTCATGGCCAACGGCGTGGTGCAACTGGACCGGCCTGGGGGCCGCCATGGTCGCGGACCGGTACATCCTTGTTAAACGCAAAATCGGACGTTAATAAACCGTTTTAAACCCCAGCTTTTACTTGACCTGCGAGAGGGCACGTGGGACGCTGATTCTCGGCACCCCTTTGGTGGGCCTACCCGCATTCCGCGCGGCCACCGAAGGTCGCGCGAACGAAGGACCGAGGATTTCAGCAGAACGAGGAGGCAGCCGTGAAACGAAAACAGGTTTATCGGGTTCTGTGTGGGCTAACGCTGTTGGCTGTAACAGCGGCCAGCCAGGAATTTCGCGCTTCGATGACGGGCATTGTGACGGACCCTTCAGAGGCCGTCGTGCCGAACGCACGTGTCACCGCCTTGAATGTAGCGACGAACACCGCAACTTCTAGCACATCAAATGCCAGCGGCGTGTACACTATACTGTACCTCACGCCTGGGACCTACACCGTTTCAGTGGAAGTCGCCGGCTTTAAGAAACTGGTCCGTGAGGGAATCGAAGTCCGTGTAGCCGACCGGTTGGAGCTTAATCTACGCCTGGAAGTGGGAGCGACACAAGAGACAGTGACGGTGAGCGGGCAGGCGCCGCTGCTGGAGGCGGAGACCGCTTCGCTGGGACTTGTGGCGGACCGGCGGCGCATTGCCGATTTGCCACTGACCGATGGTAATCCCTTCTCGCTGGCGCAACAGTCTCCGGGCATAACCTTTTGGGATGCAGCGATTTCCGACCAGAGGGCGTTCGACAATAACGGGACCTCCGCAGTGCAGGCCGACGGCGCTCCCGGCGGCAATGAGTACACGCTCGATGGTTCACCCAATGCGACCAGAAAACGCGGCGGTGGGGAGCCAGTAGTCGCATTTGTGCCTCCCGCGGACGCGGTTCAGGAATTCAAAATCCAGACGGCGACATTCGATGCCCAGCAGGGGCATACGGCCAGCGCCAGCATTAACGTAGTGCTGAAGAGCGGCACGAATCAACTGCACGGGACGCTGTATGAGTTCCTGCGCAACGACAAACTCTCCGCCAACGACTTTTTCCTAAACAGCAGGGGGCAACCTCGCTCTCCACGCCGCTACAATCGGTACGGCGGGTCGGCTGGCGGCCCCGTTTGGCTCCCGAAACTATACCACGGCAAGGACAAAACCTTCTTCTTCTTCGCGTTTGAAGGACTGCGAGATCTCAGGCCCGCGCCCACGTTTTATACAGTTCCTACACCGGCCGAAATCAAGGGCGATCTCTCCGCGCTGGCGCCGGCAGGTGTTACGATTTACGACCCGGCAACAGCGGTGCTGCAATCGAATGGGCGCGTGCAGCGTACTCCGTTTCCGAACGACATCATCCCGGCGCTCCGCATCAGCCCGATTGCGACGAAGTACCTCTCGTATTATCCCACCCCGAACCAGCCCGGCGACTCGCAAGGGCTGAATAACTTCTTCGCTCCCGCACCTTCGGATGACCACTTCAACTCCGAATCCATGCGTTTCGATCAGAGGCTGACGGATAAGCAGCGGTTCTCCGTGCGTTATTCCCGCAACAAGCGCACTTCTCCGGGAACAGTCTGGACGGGGATGCGTAATGGCATCGCTCCTGTGGGCGCCGTCACCCTCCGGACCAACAATGGCGTTGCTTACGACCATCTCTACACGATGACGCCAACCACTATCCTGGATTTCCGGTTCGGGTTTAACCGGTTCGGAGAACCGAATCCCCGTGATTCCGAAGGGCACTTCGATCCGGCGGATCTTGGCTTCTCGCCGCAAACAGCCGCGTATTTTCAGGGCGCAAATTATTTCCCGAGCTTTTCCCTGAGCGGCTACACGAGCCTCGGGAGCACCGTGGGGAACAAGCCGTATTACAATGTTTATTCCTTCCAGCCAACTCTCACAAAGGTTATAGGCAGCCACATTATAAAATTTGGCTACGACGCGCGTGCCTATCGCTCGAACAGTTACACGCCGGGCAACCCTGCGGGGACTTACACATTCGGTACTACTTACACATCTGGTCCGTTGGATAACTCGGCGGCGGCGCCCATCGGTCAGGATCTGGCCGCGCTCCTGCTCGGCCAGCCCACCGGGGGGTCCATTGACCGCAACGCCTCCTTTGCGGCGCAAACCGTGGACCACGGGTTCTTTTTTCAGGACGATTGGAAGCTGTCACGCCGGCTCACGCTGAACATGGGCGTCCGGTACGAGTACGAAGGAGCGACTACCGAGCGCTACAACCGCAATGTCCGGGGCTTCGATACCACCAGTTCCAGTCCGATCGAGGCTGCGGCGAAGGCGGCTTACGCGGCCAATCCAATTCCGCAAATTGCAGCGAACGCCTTTCGCGTGGTGGGCGGCTTAATGTTCGCCGCTCCGAATCACCGGGGCTTTTGGAATCCCGACCTGAACAACGTTCAACCGCGGTTTGGCTTCGCCTTCCAGCTCACCAGCAAGACTGTGCTGCGGGGCGGATGGGGCCTTTACACGCAACCATTCGACATCGACGGCATCAACCAGACGGGTTTTTCGCAATCCACCACCTTAGTGCCCAGTTTGGACAACGGACTGACGTTCCGCGGCACGCTGTACAATCCGTTCCCGGAAGGTGTTGCCAATACTTCGGGCGCAAGTCTGGGGCTGGCGACGTATATGGGCCAAACCTTGGGGTCGTCTTCCAACCCCATCGTCGGGCTCAACCGGCGGAATGGACAGGCGCAACGGGTCGTGGTAGATCTCGCACACGAATTGCCGGGCAACTGGACTGTAGGGGCGGGGTTCGTGGCAACTTATGCCTACGATTTGGCGGTGGGCGGGCCGGTCGGCATCCTGTCATCCGCGGATACGCTGAATATCGACCCGGTCCCGGCCCAGTACCTTTCCACGAGCCCGATACGGGATACGAACACGATCAACCTCCTGACCGCGCTGGTCGCCAATCCGTTTGCGAGCTTACTGCCTGGGACGACCTTGAATGGCGCGACGGTCCAGCGGCAGCAGCTCTTGAAGCCCTTCCCACAATTTGTTGAAGTCGACAGCCAGCGATATGAAGGATCTACGCGCTACCAGTCCGCTCAGTTCCGTGTCGAGAAGCGCTTTTCCCACGGCTATACGCTGGCCGCCGCTTATACGAAATCGAGGCTGAGGGAGCACAGGACGCTGCTTAACCCTACCGACACCGATTTTGAGGACCGGGTGTCCCCGAACGACAGGTCCAACCGGCTTATCTTGAACGGCATTTACGAACTCCCCTTCGGAAAAGGACGAGCGATTGGCAACGGCTGGAAAGGGCTGCCGCAAGCCATCGCCGGCGGATGGCAAATACAGGGCCTGTGGATTGGGCAGGGTGGTGCGCCGATGGGGTTGGGCAACGTCTATTTCAGCGGCGATCCAGGCACGCTGACAACGCACATCGGCGGAAGCACGGTGAACGCTGCTTTCGATACGACAAAGTTCTACTTTAGCGATGCGGCCGTCATGGTAAACGGGCAGGTGTCTCCTTCGCTCCAACGGAGCGATCCGCGGATCAACCTTTCCTCTAACATTCGCACACTGCCTACCTATTTGGCTAATTTCCGTGCAGAAGCCATGAACCAGGGTGATCTTTCGGCCAGTAAAAAAGTTTCCCTTACGGAATCGGTCAAGCTGCAATTCCGCGGCGAATATCTGAACGCGTTTAACCACCCGCAGTTCAGTAACCCGAACTTATCGCCGACCAGTTCGTCATTCGCCAAGATCACATCGCAGGCGAACTACCCGCGCAGCATCCAACTGGCTCTGAAACTCGAGTTCTGATTGGGGTGCGTTACGACCAGGAGACGGCTTCGATCACTCTGCTGCATTGCGGCCGCGATGGACTTAAGACCATCCGGCAGGTGAGGCCCAACCATGATCGCGAGATCGCCGGGCGCCGGCGAATTCTCAAATCATTGTGCCGAAAGGCTGGCTTGGACCAAGACTGAGATGAGGGTAGAAATGAAACAGAAACTGATGCGTGCTTTCGTGTTCCTGCTCCTCGCGGGCACTGCGGCGTTCGGAAGCGACCGAACCTGCAATGTCAGGCAGTACGGCGCGGTCGGCAACGGCAAGACTCTCGATTCGCCATCGATCAACAAGGCGATCGAGGAATGCCAGAAGAACGGCGGTGGCACGGTGGAGTTCCCCG
>Ga0187850_10002924_pt1 | contig 15062 bp, 14 predicted proteins | sample June2016WEW_4_15_FD_132436 | JGI IMG/M metagenome (GOLD analysis project Ga0187850, IMG submission 132436) | Peatland microbial communities from SPRUCE experiment site at the Marcell Experimental Forest, Minnesota, USA - June2016WEW_4_150 | ecosystem: Environmental > Terrestrial > Soil >... | reverse complement strand
GCGGCCGACGCCGATTGCTCCCCGAGTTCCGAGTTGATCACGAATTCCAGGACCTTCCCGTCGGGCAATCCCACTACCGGTATTCCGTTGACGAAGAAGGTCGGCGTGGCGTTCACGCCGAGGCGCTCCCCCTCCGCGTAGTCGGCGTCCACGGCCGGCTTGGCGTGCGCGGTCTCGACGCAGGCGTCGAAGCGCGACATGTCGAGGCCGAGCTGACTGGCGTAGTCGCGGATCTTCCGCGCCGGGTTCCCTTCGTTCGCCCACTCGTTCTGCCGGTTGAAGATCGCATCCATCATCTCGAAGAACCGCCCCTGCTCGCCAGCGCAGCCGGCGGCGAGGTGCGCGGGCGGCGAGGCGGTGTGGCCCTGGAGGGGGAAGTCCATGAACCGCCACTTGAGGCGGCCGCTGGGGAGGAGCCGCTGCTGCACCTCCGGCCACTCGAGGATCGCGAACCGGGCGCAGGAGGGGCACTCGAAGTCGGCGAACTCCACGATCTCGACGGGGGCGGAGTCCGAACCGATGACGTGACCGGTGGCCGCGACGCCGGCCATCGGGGCGACGGGGGCGGAGGCGAGCGTCTCCGTGACGGAGCGCGAGGGGCGCAGGAGCCCCGACTGCCGCACGATCAGGAATGCGCCGAGCACCGCGATGATGCCCAGGGTCAGGTAGAAAGCCCTCATCGGCCGGCGGGCGGCCATCCGTCCTCCTCGTCGCTGTCGTTGTCGGCGTCGGGGGTCCAGCCCTCCGAGGCCTCCCCCACGATGCGCCGGTGTTCGGCGGTCTCGGGACTGTCGAAGGTGTGGCGGACCTCGTACCGGAACAGCTCCGAGCGCAGATCGCCCAGTGCGCGCAGGAGCTGCGCCGACTCGTTCAGCAGCCGGCCCTCGGCGTCGAGGGCGATGAGGCGCTGCGCGAGCTCGCGGAGCATCCGCACCAGCCGCTCCGCGCGTTCCGGGTCGTAGGTTTCGTCGGTCATCCCCGCTCTCGGCGCCGCGCGGGCCTCGCTCCGCGGCCCGCACCTCCCTATGATACTCACCGTGCCCACGCAGGCCAACTCGTCCCCGCACCTGGCGTCCGCGCGGGCGCTGCTCGACCTGGCGGCGATCGCCGAGTCCCCGCTCCGCTTCGGCAACGCGGTGCGCATCCTGCGCGACGGCGCGCTCGCCTTCCCCGCGATGCTGGCGGCCATCCACGCGGCCCGCACCAGCGTCTCCTTCGAGAACTTCATAATGGCGGACGACGCGACCGGCGCGGAGTTCGCGCGGGCCCTATCCGGCACCCGCATGAGCGGCGCACGGGTCCGGGTGATCTACGATCCGGTCGGTACCCTGCTGGTGCGCGGAGGTTCGGTGGCCCAGCGGCTGCGGCAGGCGGGAATCGAGGCGCGGCCCTTCCTCCCCCTCTCGCCTCTCGCGCCGTGGAGCTGGCTCCGGCTGCGGCACCGCGACCACCGGAAGCTGCTGGTGGCCGACTCCCGCAACGCGGTGATCGGGGGGATCTGCATCGCCGACCACTGGGCGAGCGCCGAGCGGGGCGGCGGCGGCTGGCGGGACACCGCGCTGTCCGTGCGCGGGCCGGTCGTAGCCGACCTGCAGGTGGCGTTCGAGCGGATGTGGCGGCGGGCACGCGGCGTGCCCACCACCGACGCATCGCCCGGTCCTCCCCCGGAGCCGAAAGGAGACGCCGCCGCGCTGGTGGTCGGCGACCGGCCGGGGACGGGGCGCGTCGCGGCCACCTACGCCTGGCTGGCCGACCACGCCGAGTCGTCTCTGGAGCTGACGGACGCGTACTTCGTCGCCCCACCGCAGGTGACCGACGCCCTGGTCCGCGCGGCGCGCCGGGGGGTGCGGGTACGGCTCCTGGTCCCGGGGCGGAACAACCATCCGGTGATGGGGCTGGCGGCCCGGCGCATCTACGCGCCCCTCCTCGAAGCGGGTGCCGAGGTCTTCGAGTGGGCCGGGGTGATGCTGCACGCCAAGACGGCGGTGGTGGACGGGGTGATCACCCTCGTCGGGTCGAGCAACCTCGACCCGCTCTCCCTACGGCGGAACTACGAGCTGAACCTCCTGGTGGGCGACCCGGACACCGGCCAGCGGATGCGGGAGCTGTTCGCGAGCGACCTCAAGGAGGCCGTCCCGGTCGTGCTCGAGGAATGGCGCCGTCGCGGGTGGCGTTCGCGCGCGGCCGAGGCGGTGGCGACGTTCGCCGCGTCGCTGTTGTAGGGCGGCTTTGCGTGCCTGCCGCCCCCTTGGTAGATTTCAGCGGGTTGGGGATGTCCCCCGCCTCCTACCGGAGGGGTAATGTCGAAGAGGAAGAGCCGCCGCAAGGAATACGTGCCCACCGCGGGCGAGCAGGCCAGGGACGAGTTGTTCAGTCACATCCTGCGGTGCGGTGTGCTGGAGGCGGCGGACGAGCAGCGCAAGGAGTGGTTCGACGACACGATGGAGTATCTGGCGGAGCGTTACGAGGATCTCACGGCGGCCGAACTGAAGGACCTGCGCACTCTGGGTGAGCGGTACTGCCAGCCGGTCGTGGCACGCAAGGAGAGCGTCGAGGCCGGCGTCGCCTGAAGCGCCGCAGCGACCAGCAGGTAGACCGCCCCGGGTGTCATCGCCCCGGGGCGTTTCGTTTCCTCCAGCGGTAGCCGACCGCAGCGCGCACACCGCCTCCCACGCCGACCTCTACGAACGAGCCGCCGTTCCCGCCGGGGGCGTTCTCCGCCCCCAGGACGATCAGCACGTACGGCGTGAGCCGGCCGTTCCCCGCGAGCACCGAGAGTCCCGCCCCCCCGTAGACCGCGCTCCCCCGCCGCTTGGCGGGATCGAGGAGGAAGTGGTAGGCCACGTCCGCCCGGGCGGCGAGCCCACGCCCATCGAGGGCGCCGATGGTCGCCGCCGCCTGCCAGCGCGTCCGGGACTCATCGCGCCACGCGAGGGCGGCACCGGCGCCGCCGAAGAGGGGCCGCGACGCGATGCCGAGGAGCTGGACCTGCACCTCCCGCACGCCCTGGGCGCGGCCGGCGGCCGGAGCGGCCGCGGCCCCGAGGGCGAGGAGGGCGGCGAGCCTAGGCCTCGAGCACCAGCTCATGGCGCAGCGCGATGTCCGGCGCCAGCGAATGGGTCACGGAGCAGTACTTCTCGAGCGAGAGTCCGATGGCTTGCAGCACCTGGTCCCGCGCGAATCCGGGGGCGGTGACGTGGTAGGTGAGGGTGATCGCGGTGTAGCGCTTCGGGTGCTCCTCCCGCCGCTCCCCTACGACGTCCACGCGGAAGGCGCGGAGGTCGGCCCGCTTCTTCTGGAGGATCGAGACGACGTCGGCGCCCGTGCACCCGGCGAGGGCCAGCAGCAAGGCATCCATCGGGGACGGCGCCTGCTGCCCATTGGCGTCCATGAGCGCGCTGGCACGCCCCGCCCTGCCGCCCTCGAAGAGCATCCCCTCCTTCCAGGCGAGGGACACCCGCGTGGGGCCGGGCATCAGTTGCCGCCTCCGCCCCGCGTCGAGAGCCCGACCAGGAAGCGATGCCGCCCGAGTCGGTCGAGCGAATGGTACTCGAGGAGCCAGTTGAACGAGGGGCGGAAGCCCAGCTCGAAGCCCATGACGACGGTCGGCCACACGGTGTGGCGATCGCTGCTCGCCTGCGAGAAGTAGCCGGCGCCGAGACCGACGTACGGGATCGCGGGCGCGCGGTCGGGCTGGAAGCGGTAGACCACCTCCAGCGCGAGATGGAGCGCCGTGCTGGTGCCGGCGCCGCTGAACTCGAACGAGGGACGCAGGCGCACCTGGGGCGAGCCGAGCTGCGCCACATCGAAGGCGGAGCCGAGGACCAAGGAGCCGCCGCTCGAGAGGTCCGCGCCGACGCGGGTCGAGAACCCGAGCAGGTCGAAGCGCACGCCGCCCGGGGCCGCGCTCGACGCGGAGGCCGGGGGCTGGAAGTCCTGCGCGGCGGCCGCAGCGAACGGGCACGCCAGGCCGGCGACGATCAGGGCGAGCCGGGCACCTCGGAGCATGATGGTCTCCTCGTCAGACGGTCGGTCGGTCCGCCCCGCGCACCGCCAGGCGGCCATAGTCCCAGAGCGCGTACAGCGCCATCGCGGCGGTGGCCCAAGCGAGGGGCCGCAGGAGCGGCGAGTCGAGCAGCCAGGCGCACAGCGTCAGGCTCTGGCCGACGGTGACCGCCTTGCCGCCGGCCCTCGCCGGCGTGGTGAACGGCCGCCGCGCCACCACGCTCGCAAGGTAGCCGAACGGCGTGAGGATGTCGCGGAGGAGGACGCCGAGCACCTCCAGCGGCGTGAGCGCGCCCGAGAGCGCGAGGACCCCGAACGCGGTCAGCGAGAAGACCTTGTCGGAGACCGCGTCCACCTTCGCGCCAAGGCTCGAAGACCCGAAGCGGCGCGCCGTCCACCCGTCGAGGAGGTCGGTGGCGGCCGCTGCGGCGAGAACGGCGAGGCGGACGCGCGCGTCCGTCACCAGCGCGAAGATGACCGCCAGCGGGATGCGCGACGCCGAGAGCGCGTTCGCCACCGTCCAGACGCGCCCCGTGCGGCCTTGCCGCTCCCCTGCGCGGGCCATAGCTTCGGACATCATATGGACGTGACGCTCCTGAAGCAGGCTGCGATCTTCGCCGACCTCGACGAGGGCGAGCTGGCACGCGTCCTGGAGGTCTGCAAGGAGCAGAAGTTCCAGGGGGCGGAGACTGTCTTCAAGGAGGGGGAGCCCGGGAACCGGCTGTACATCATCGCCGAGGGCGAGGTGCGCATCAGCCGCAACATCCCCGGGAGCGGCGAGGAGGCGCTCGCCGTGCTGAAGAAGGGCTCGTGCTTCGGCGAGATGGCCATCTTCGACCGTTCGGAGCGTTCCACCGACGCCATCGCCAACGCCGACAGCATCCTGCTGACCATCACGCGCTCGGACTTCGAGCTGCTGATGGACTTCAACCGCGACATCGCGTACAAGGTGCTGTGGGCCGTCGTCCGGCTCCTCTCTGCGCGGCTGCGCGTCACCAACGACAACCTCCGGTCGTTCCTCGCGATGTCGATGTTCTGATCCCGCGTCCCGCAGGCCTCACAACGCGATCCTGAAGCGGGCGTCCAGCGCCACCACCCGGTCGGGGAAGGCGACGAGGGGGTTCACGTCCAGTTCCTGGATCGCGTCGTGGTCCCCGGCGAGCTGGCTGACGCGCTGCAGCACCTCCTCCAGTCCCACCAGGTACGCGGACGTCTCGCCCCGCATCCCCTCGAGGATCCGGAAGCCGCGGATCCCGCGGATCATCTCCCGGGCGTCGCGGTCGGTGAGGGGGTGGACCCGGAAGGCGACGTCCTGCATCGCCTCCACGAAGATGCCCCCGAGGCCGAACATCAGCAGCGGCCCGACCCGGGGGTCGCGGCTCATCCCGACGATCGTCTCGCGTCCGCCGGGGATCATCCGCTGCATCAGCACCTCCCGCACCGCGATGCCGGTCCGCTCGCGCACCCGCCGCACCAGGCGGGCGTAGCCCGCGCGTACCTCGTCCACCGTCTTGAGGGCGAGGACCACCCCGCCCACGTCGCTCTTATGGACCACCTGGTCGCTCATGACCTTGAGCACCACCGGGTAGCCCACCGCCGCCGCCGCCAGCATCGCCTCCTCCGCCGAGCGCACCGGGCGCCACGGCGCCGTGGGGATGCCGTACGCGTCAAGCACCGCGAGCGACTCCGCCTCGGTCAGCTTGGCCCTGCCTTCGCCGCGCGCCGCAGCCACGATGGCGGCGACACGCTCCTGGTCGGCGGGGAAGACTTGCTCCGTGCCATCGGGCCGCTCCCGCCAGGCGCGATAGCGGTTCAGCGCCGCGAGCGCCCGCGCCGCCGACTCCGGGAACATGTAGCCCGGGATGCCGGCGTCCATCAGCGTGCGCATCCCCGCCGAGACGCTCGCGCGGCCCATCAGGACCGCCACGAGGGGGATGTCGGGCCTAGTGGCGGCGGCCTCGACGATGGCGTCGGCCACGTCCTTCGCCTGGATGCCGAGGGGCGGGATGAACGACGCGATGACGGCGTCGATCCCCGGGTCCTTGAGGACGAGGGAGAGGACGTCGCGGTAGGTCGGCGCGGTGGCGGAGGCGATGAGGTCCACGGGGTTCCGCACAGCGGCTTCGTCGGGCACGCGCGCCCGGATGGCCCGCTGCGTCTCCGGCGCCAACTCGGCCACCGCGAGCCCCGACGACTCGCAGGCGTCGGCGAGGATGATGGCCGGTCCGCCGGCGTTGCTGACGATGGCGACGCGGCCGCCGCGGGGGAGGGGCAGCCGCGGGAACGCCATCGCGTAGTCGAAGAGTTCCTCGACCGTCTGCGCGCGGAGCACGCCGCACTGCTGGAGGAGGACGTCCACCGCGAGATCGGCGCCGGAGAGCGCGGCGGTGTGCGAGGAGGCCGCGAGCGCGCCGGCCGCGGTGCGGCCCGCCTTCACGACGAAGATGGGCTTGGTGCGGCCGATGCGCCGCGCCAGCCGGAAGAACCGGCGCGGGTTGCCGAAGCTCTCGAGGTACATCAGGATGACCCGGACCTCCGGGTCGTGCTCCCAGTACTCGAGGAGGTCGTTCCCCGAGACGTCGGGCTTGTTCCCGATGGAGACGAACTGGGAGACCCCGATGCCCAGCTCGCCGGCCAGGTCGAGGATGCTGAGGCCGATGGCGCCCGACTGGCTGATGATCGCCACGGCGCCGTGCGGCGGGACCGTCGAGCCGAAGGTGGCGTTCATCCCCACGGCGGGCGCGGTGTTGAGCACCCCCATGCAGTTGGGGCCGACCATCCGCATGCCGTGCCGGCGCACCGTTTCGAGGAGCGCGCGCTCCCGCGCCACGCCCTCGCCACCCACCTCGGCGAAGCCGGCCGAGATCACCACCAGCCCCTTCACCCCCGCGCGGCCGCACTCTTCCGCGGCGGCCAGCACGCCGTCCTTCGGGACCACGATCACGGCCAGGTCCACCGGATCGGGGATGGCCGCGACGCTCGGATACGCCTTGAGGGAGTGGACGGACGCGGCGTTCGGGTTGACCGGGAAGACCGGACCCTGGAAGCCGCCGCGGAGCAGATTGTCGAGGATCTGGTGGCCGATGCTCGCGGGCCGCCGCGAGGCGCCCACGACGGCGATGGACCGTGGCTTCAGGATGGCATCGAGCACGCCCGGAACCTAACGGGGCAGGTGGCCCTGCGCCGCTCAGCGCACGATGCGCAGGAGGCCGGCTTCGGCGCAGCCCAGGAGGAAGCTCTCCGCATCGGTGGCGGGGATCGCGACGCCGGTGAGCGCCCTCCCGCGCGCGGCCGCCCCCGCGAGGAACTCCTCGACGGGGCGGCCCGCGTACGCCGCATCCCGGTCGCGCATCCCGAGGACGATCTCGTCCCAGGTGCCGATGTAGTGGACGCCCTCCCGGGTGGTGATGCGGTGCACCTCGCCGCCGCGGCTGCGCTTGTGCATCTCCTGCAGCTCGGTGAGGAGAGTGCTGAACAGCTCCAGCTGGGCAGGGTCGCGCGAGCCGGTGCCGTCGGGACCCATCGCCTCCAGCTCGGCGAGGAGCATCTCGGTCGGGTCGTCCTCGACCGCCAGGTCGGCCAGGCGCACCAGCCAGGGCCGCAGCTCGGGGTCGTCGTCGGGGAGGCGGTAGACGGACTTCTTCAGCTCGAGGACGCGCCAGATCCCCAGCTCGTCCCAGTGGTCGTCGGGGTCGGTGGCCTCGAACTCGCCGAGGGCCTGCTCGTAGTCGCCGCGGTCGTAGAGGAGGTTGGCCAGGTAGATGCGGGCCTCGGCGTGCTCCGGCTCGACCTCCAGGGCCCGGCGCAGCCAATGCAGCGCATCCGCCTCCTGCGCGAGCCGGTGCGCCGCGTAGCCGACGCAGGCGGCCGCCTCAGCGCTCTCGCCGTGCGCGTGCACCGCCAGCTCGAAGTAGCGGCGCGCCGGCTCGAGCAGCCCCTCGCGGAACAGCGCCCGGCCCATCTGCAGGACCAGGTCGAGGTCCTCCTCGAAGCCGAGCGCGAGCACGCGGTCGAAGCAACCGAGCGCGGCCTGCCGCTCGCCGACCTTCAGCAGGACCTCGCCGAGCCCGGCGAGAGCCTCCTCGTGCTCGGGGTCGCCCACGAGCGCCACCTCGAAGGCACGGCGCGCCCACGCGAACTCCTCCCGGGCCAGGCGGGCGTACCCCATCCCCACCTCGAGCTCGACGGAGTCGGGGTAGAGCTGGAGCCCTTCGCGCAACAGGTCGATCGCCTCGTCGTAACGCCCTTCGTTGTACAGCTGGTGAGCACGATCGTCGTACTCATCAGAACTCAAGAAGGGATCGGGCAAGGCGGGACTCCGGGGAGTGGATGCGCTATCATACGAACGCGATGCGGCCGGAGCAAGACTCTTGACGGACCTGGCGCTGGCGTTCGGGGCCGGTTTGCTCGGCGGCGTGCACTGCGCCGGGATGTGTGGCGGCTTCGTCCTCGTCGCAGCGGCGGGCGGACGACGCGGCTGGCTGTTCCACGCCGGGCGGCTCGCGGGCTACGCGGCGCTCGGCGCCGTGGCGGGGCTCGTGGGGCACGGGCTCGACCTGGGCGGCGCGGCGCTCGGCCTGCACCGCCTCCGGTTCCTCGTGTCGGCCATGCTGCTGCTCCTCTTCGGCCTCGCGTTCCTCGGGGTGGTTCCGTGTCGCTGGCTCGAGCCGGGCACCGGCGCCGCCGTGCGCCTCGTCACGGCGCTGCGCCGCCGCGGCGGCCCGTACGCCTGGCTGCTGCTCGGCCTGCCGATCGGCCTCCTGCCGTGCGGGCTCCTCTACCCGATGTACGCCCTCGCCGCGGGGAGCGGCTCGCCGGCGCGCGGCGCGCTCCTGCTGCTGGCCTTCGGCCTCGGCACCGTGCCGCTCCTCGGGAGCGTGTCGCTGGCGTTCGAGCGGCTGCGCGTGCCCGCGCGGCAGAGGCTGCTCCGCGGCGCCGGCGTGGTGATGCTGGCGATGGCGGCCTGGATGTCATGGCGGGGATTCACCGCGCGGCCGCACATGGCCGGGCTCTCTCCGGGCGCCCCGGCCGCGCCGACGGATACGCGCTAGCCGTCGGCCGCCTGGACGGCCCGGCCCCACTTCTTGAGGAGTCGCGCGAGCGACGCCTGCTCGCGGGGGGAGAGCCGCGCGGCCGCGCGGGCGATGGCGCCGGCGTGCTCGGGGAAGATGCGCGAGAGCAGGGCAGCGCCCTTCGGCGTCAGCCGGGCGCGCACCACCCGCCGGTCCTCCGCGCTCCGCGCGCGCTGCAGGTAGCCCGCCTTCTCCAGTTGGTCCGCCACATAGGTGATGTTCCCGCTGGTGACGAGCAGCTTCTCGCCGATCGCGCACAGGGGCAGCGGGCCCTTGTGGTAGAGCACCTCCAGCACCGCGAACTGGGGCTGGGTGAGGCCGTAGCGCTGGATGTCGCGGGCCGAGACGCGGTGCACCGACGCCGCGCAGCGGGCCAGCGCGACCCAGAGGGCGAGGGCCCGGTCGGTGGCAGCGCCGTACGTCGCGGGCGCGGCTTCGGGGAGGCAAGGCGACGCAGCGGGGACACGCTCCCCCGCGCCCGCCCGGTCGCTCGCGCGCGGCCGGCGGGGCTTCACGAGCCGGGCCGCAACGTGAGCCGGTAGAGGCCGGTGCTCCGCTCGTCGCCGTAACTGTTGGCCACGATCCGGTACGTCTTCCCCGCTTCGACCTCGTAGGTCAGCTGCGCGTCGGTCCCGGAGCCGCCGTCGTCGTCCGAGGCGAGCGCGTGGCCGTCGGCGTCCTGGAGCACGAGGTAGGCGTCGAAGTCGGTCGAGCGGAGCTGGATCATGACGCGCCCCGACGCCGCCGGGTGGAAGAGGAAGACGTCGGCGTAGCTGCTGTCCCCGAGCGTGCTGTCCCCGGCCTCCAGGCGGCCGGTGACCGTCTCGCCGAGCCGCGCCTCGACCACGCGCCCCGGAGGCGCCGGCGGCACCGCCGCGTCGAGCGCGAGCTCGTACAGTCCCGCCGCCTCCGACTCCCCGTAGCCGCGCACGACGATCCGGTAGCGTCCGTCGCGGGAGAGGCGCGCCGCGATGAAGGAGTCGGTGCCCTCGCCGAATCCGTCGTCGTTCTCGGCGACGGTGGTCCCGCGCGGATCGAGCAGCTCCAGGTACGTGTCGAAGGCGGGGGAGCGGAGTGCCAGCGTCACGTCCTGACCGCTCCGCCCTTCGAACTCCCATACGTCCTGGTAGCCGCCGTCGGGACGCGGCTGGTCGCCGCGCTCCAGGCGGCCCACGACGCGCTGGCCGAGGGCGATCCGGCCGGCGCGGCCCGCCGCCGGCGGCGGCGCCGCCGTGGCGAGCGCCAGCGTGTACCGGCCGCCGGACCGCCCCTCGGCGTATCCGGAGACCGTGGCCGTGTACGTCCCCGTCGCCGGCAGCACCGTCAGGATGCGCGCGTTCTGCCCGCCGCCGCCATCGTCGTTGGAGTCCACCATCATCGCGCCGAACTTGAGCACGAGGTATGCATCGAAGTCGTTCGATATAGCGTCGAGCCGCACCACGTCGCCGGCGCGGCCCTCGAAGGTCCAGTGGTCCTCGAGCCCCCGCGCGCCCACGGCGTCGCCCGTCTCGAGCCGGCCCGTCTTCGTCTCGCCGGCGCCGATCGGCGCGGCGACCCCCGGATCGGGGAAGTCCCCCGTCTCCTCGAGGAGCGTGACGCGGTACACGCCGACGCGCAGTTCGTCGCTGTAGCTGGAGGCGAGGATCGTGTACCGCCCCGCCACGGGCGCGCGGAAGGCGACGAGGCTGTTGCGGTCGCCGAGGCCGTCGTCGTCGGAGCCGACCAGCGCGCCGTCGGGCCCCAGGACCGTCAGGTACGCGTCCACGTCCTCCGAGCGCAGCTCGACGCGCAGGCGCGCCCCCTGCCGGGCGTCGAACGTCCAGCGATCCTGGTACGGCCCGTCGGCGCTGAGCTCGTCGCCAGGCTCCAGTACTCCCGTCCGCGTCTCGCCGGGCGCGATGGCGGCGCTCTGGCCGGGCGCGGCGGCGGCGGGCGTCTCCCAGCCGCTCACCGAGAGGGTGTAGTGGCCCTTCGCCGAGTCGCCCACGGCCGTCGCGATGATGCGGTACGTCCCCTCGCGCGCCAGGATCAGGTGGAGCCGCGCGTTGAGTTCGCCCCCGGAGTCGTCGTCCGACCCGAGGGTGAAGCCATCGGGGTCCCGGACGATGAGGTAGGCGTCGAAGTCCGACGACACCATGTCCACGGTCAGCCGGTCGCCGCGCCGCCCCTGGAGCAGCCACGTCTGGTACGGCGCGCGGACGGTCCGGCGCACGGGGTCGCGCGACGTCAGGGAGTCGCTCGCCGGCCGGCCCACCGTCACCGTCCGGGGCGCCTGGGCTGCGAGGGGCGCGGCCAGGGCGGCAGCGCACAGCGCGCCCACGAGAATGCGACGAGTCATCGGACGGTCCTCAGTCGAGATGGTACGGCACGCTGACGCAGATCTTGCCCTTTCGGAAGAGGAGAGCGCCCTTCACGAGCAGGGCGGTGTTGTTGTGGAGGAGGTGGTGCCACCACTTGGAGGGCACGATCTCCGGCAACACGACGGTGACCAAGGCTCCCCCCTCAGGCTCGAACTCCTCGTCCACCTGGTCGATGTACTGGAGCAGCGGTCCGATCACCGAGCGGTAGGGGGACTCCAGGACCACGAGCGGCACGCCGTTGTCCCACAGGGTCCACTGCTCCTCCATGCGCTCGGCGTCCTCGGGGCGCTCGGCGATGTACACCGCCCGCACGTCGTGCGAGACGCTCAGGGCGTAGGTGAGCGCGTTCGCGACGCCGCGGTGGATGCCCGAGACCGGGACGATCGCCACGTGGCGGCGCGGCGCCACCGCGCTCCACTCCTCCATCGCCAGCGCCCGGCCGAAGGCGTCGTAGTGGTCCTTGAGGAGCAGGAAGAAGAGGATAAGCAGGGGGACGACGAGCACGACGATCCACGCCCCCTGGGCGAACTTCGTCACCGCGAAGATCGCCACGACCAGCGCCGTCACCACGGTCCCGACGCCGCTGATCAGGAGGACCCGCCGCCACCCGCGCTCCCGCATCCGCAGCGACCGGCGCACCATCCCGAGCTGCGAGAGCGTGAAGGAGAGGAACACGCCGATGGCGTAGAGGGGGATCAGCGCGTGCGTGTCGCCGCGGAACAGGACAATCAGCACCGAGGCGAGGAACGCGAGGATCAGGATGCCGTTCGAGAACACCAGCCGGTCGCCGCGGTGCGCGAGCTGCCGCGGCATGAAACGGTCCACCGCCAGCACCGACGAGAGCGAGGGGAAGGCGGCGAACGAGGTGTTGGCCGCCAGGAGGAGCACCGTCGCCGTGAACGCCTGCACCGCGAAGTAGGACACGCCGCGCCCGACGACGCCCCGCCCGATCTGCGAGATGACGGTCTGCCCCACTACCGGAACGATCCCGAGCCGGTGTGCCAGCAAGGTGGTGCCGAGGAACAGGACCGCCAGGATCCCCGCGAGGATGGTCAGCGTGTCTACCGCGCGCTGCGCCCGCGGCTCCTTGAAGGACGTCACCCCGTTGGCGATGGCCTCGACGCCCGTCATCGCGGTACATCCCGACGAGAAGGCGCGCAGGACGAGGAAGGCGCTCAGCGCCGGGACCGTCGCGGCCGCCGCGACCGACGCCGCCGGCGCGGCCGCCGGGAGGGTGCCGGCGACCCAGCGGTAGGCGCCCACGGCCAGGAGCGCGCCCAGCGAGAGGATGAAGCTGTACGTACGGACCGACAGCGCCGCGGCCGACTCCCGGGCGACGGAGTACGACCCGCCACCGTGCGGGTAGGCCGGGATCACCTGACGGTAGGAGGCCACGACAAGGAAGAGGAGCGCGACAATGGCCACCGCCACCGGCGCGGCGTACGCGATCGCCACGGCGCCCGCGGGCGCGAGCACCAGGAGGATCTCCTCGCTCGCGTACGCGACCGAGGACAGCGCGTCGGAGGAGAAGACCGCCAGGCCGGGGAGCCGGCCGATGCGCTCGGTGTGGGCGACGGCCGTGGAGAGCGGCCGCCCCACGAGGAGGCGCTTGAAGTCCCGCCAGGTGGCCAACACGGACTCAGAGTCTCGCTCCACGCCACTGGACACGCAACGGGAGGCGCCCCGCCGCCCCGCCCCGGACAGCCTTGACGCAGCACGGCCCGGCCCCCGCGAACGGGAGCCGGGCCGCGTCCAGCGCCGGGAGGGACCTCCCCGGTCAGTTGCCCCGCGTCATCTCGTTCGCGAGCGCGCCCGCATCGTACACGCGCCGGAGGGCCTCGATGATGGCGCGCGAATCCACCCACACCGAGCGATTGAGCCGCTCCGTGTAGAGGAAGTTCCCCGGCAGGCTCTCGATATTCCCGTCGAAGACGAGGCCGACGACCTCCGCGTCCCGGTTGATGACCGGGCTGCCCGAGTTCCCGCCGATGATGTCGTTCGTCGAGACCGCGTTGAGCGGCGTCGAGAGGTCGAGCCGGTCGCGCGCCGCCAGCCACTTGGGCGTGAGGGCGAACGGCTCGCGGCCGCCCATCCCCGCGGCACGGTCGAACATCCCGTAGAAGGTCGTGTACGGCTGGGCGATGGTGCCGTTGTACGGATACCCCCGCACCTCGCCGTCCTGGATGCGCAGGCTGAAGGTCGCGTCCGGCGAGACGGTGTTGCCGAAGACCGCAAGCAGGGCCCGGGCCACCAGCTCGTTGCTCGACGTCTCTTCGTTGAGGAGTTGCGTCCACCGCGTGGCGATGGGCCGCTCGAGCGGGTCGATCACCCGGACGAGCGCCACGAACGGATCGGTGGAGGCGGCGACGGCGGAGGCGCCGCCCTGCACGAGCGCGCGGCGCTGGTCGCCGGTGAGGATCTGCGAGGACTGCACCATCGCGCGCGCCGCGTCCTCCGGCGTGCGCGTCCCGAGCGCCTGGCGGCGGACCGGGTCGGTGGCGGGGAGTTCCCGCGCCATCGCGGTGAAGTACGCCGTGAGGAGGCGGATCTCCTGGGTGGTGTCGATCGGGGTGTTGCCGTACAGCCGCCCCTCCATCCGCTGCCGCATCGCGTCGCGGAAAGGCATCAGCCGCGCGCTGTCGGGCTTCGCCATCTCCGCCGCGTAACGGACGATCGTGCCGGCGTAATTGAGGAGGCTGGTGCCGAAGGCGCCGAACGCGTAGTAGCGGCGGTGCGCGTCGAGGCCGGCCATCTCACGCCGGATGCGGGCGATGTTGTCCCACGCAGCTCCGTACTGGCGCTTGAGGTCGGCGTTAGCGTTCACGCGGGCGCGGAAATCCGTCTCCCACTGCCGCTTGTGGTCCATCAGCTGCCGGTCGAGGAGGCCCGACTGGTAGCCGGTGATCGCCTTCAGCGAGTTCTCGAGGCCGAAGATCTGGTTGCGGTTGGCCGCGGCGCGCTCGGGGCTGAGGTCGGAGAGCTGGTGGTAGACGGCGATCTGCCGCGTCAGCTGGTCGATGGACGCCGGATACTGCGTGTCACGGGTGTACTCGAGCTGAGCCATGGTGCGGAGCCGACCGGTGGAACCGGGGTTGCCGACCACGAACACGAGGTCGCCGTCGCGCGAGCCGTTCGCGCTCCAGCGGTAGAAGTGGTCCATGTGGGCCGGCTGGCCGTTCACGTACACCCGGAGGAACGACATGTCCACGTCGTAGCGCGGATAGGTGAAGTTGTCCGGATCGCCGCCGAAGAAGGCGGTGCTGGCCTCGACCGCCATCACCAGGCGCACGTCGGTGTAGCGGTGGAACTTGTAGAGCTTGTACTGGCCGCCGGCGTACATCGCGACGACCTGGCAGTTGAGGTCCGTCGCGGTGCCACGGCAGGTCCGCTCGATGCCGCGGATGGCCTCGTTGCGCAGGTCGGCCGCGCGGTCGGCGGGCGCGCCGGCCGGGATGGCTCCCGCCACCTGCTGGGTGACGTCGCTGATCTCGAGGAGCTGGTCCACGTAGTTGCCGGGGCAGGCACGCTCCTCGGCGCGGGTCCTGGCGTAGAACCCGTTGGTGAGGAAGTCCTCGCCCTGGCGCGTCACGGCGTCGACGCAGCCGCGGGCGCAGTGGTGGTTGGT
>Ga0187850_10002918_pt1 | contig 15087 bp, 10 predicted proteins | sample June2016WEW_4_15_FD_132436 | JGI IMG/M metagenome (GOLD analysis project Ga0187850, IMG submission 132436) | Peatland microbial communities from SPRUCE experiment site at the Marcell Experimental Forest, Minnesota, USA - June2016WEW_4_150 | ecosystem: Environmental > Terrestrial > Soil >... | reverse complement strand
TTCTCGCTGGGAAGGATGCGCGGCAGGATGTTGTAGCCGCCCAGGGTGCTGACACCTGCCACCGAGAGGCCTACGTTCCCGATGGGGTAGCCCGCCTGGAGCGCGGGGTCGAAGTCGTCCGCCTGGCGGTCCTTGAACCAGCCGAATCGAAACTCGTTCACCACCGAGCCGTTGGGCACCCAGGTCCACAGGCCCTTGCCGATGCGGTCGCGCACCGAGTCGTCGCCATTGTTGCCAACGCCCCCACCACTAGTGTTGGTGGCGCCCGTCTGGATGCCGTTTACGGAGTACCACTTCAGGTAATTCATGCTGGCGCTGAAAGAGTGGTGCTCGTTGGGGCGGTAGTCGAGCTTCAGGAAATCCAGCATCTGGTTGCCGTTACGGTCCACCAGGCCGAACATCCGCGGCAGAAGTTTGTCGATGGCCGCGCACTGGGCCGTAGTGGCCGGAGCGCCGCAGCCAATCCACGTCTCCGAGATCTGGTTGACCGAGGAGTTGATGATGCTGCTGACAATCGGGAAGTGCCGCCGCTGAAACTCCGTGTCGAAGAACACGAACAGCTTGTCTTTCTTGATGGGGGCCCCGATCGTGCCACCAAAAATATGCCGCACCTCGGGGGGATTGATCGCCGCCGGTCCCGTGGGAGTTGGATCTCTCGAGTTCAGGGAGCGGTTGCGGAAGAACTCGAAAGCGGTCCCATGCACATCGTTGGTTCCGCTCTTAGTAATGGTGTTGACGATACCGCCGGAGGCCCGGCCGTACTCCGCCGAATAGGATGAGGCCAGCACCTGGAACTCCTGCACCGCATCCTGTGAGATCTGCGAGCCCAGCCGCGTCCGTCCGGCGTTCTCGTTGTAATACTGATTGGTCGTGTCGTTGCCGTCAATCAGGAAGCTGTTGCCGCCGGCGATGCCGCGGAAGGTGACCAACCCGAAATCGGCGTCCTTGGTGACCGCCGGCGTGAGCAGCACGAAGGAATCCACGCGCCGCCCGTTGATCGGCAGGTCGTTGATCATCGTGTTGCCCACCACGGTGGACGTTTCCGTCTTCACGTCGTCCACCACGGGCGCCGCGGCGACCACCTCCACCTGCTGCGTGAGCGCGCCCACCGCCAGCACCACATTTAAGTTCAAATTCTGGCCCACCAGGAGGACCAAGTCGGCCGTCTGGTACGGGGCGAAGCCTTGCTTGTTGACCGAAACCCTGTAGCCGTCGGAGGGAACCAGCGCCGGGGCCGCGAACAGCCCGGCGTCCGTGGTGGTCAACTCGCGCGTAAGACCCAACGCGGAATTCGAGACGGTTACTTTGGCTGCCGGTATCGGCGCGCCGGAAGCATCGCGAACGGTTCCCGTAATGGCGCCGAGTCCGGCGGTCGCCTGACCCCATGCGGTAACGGCAGTCAAGAAAACGAGCAACGCTACGAAGACTACTCTGTTCATGCTAACCTCCATCCAATCTGAAGAACTCGCACTCAATTGCCCTGCGAGATGCGGGCTTTGACCTGGCAAGGAACCGCCCGCCCAGTCTCTGAAGCTATCCAGTATCCAGGATTTCCATTTTGACTTCCTGGCCGCCGCCGATTATATCTCCAATCACCTCCGTTGGAGCTGTTTCTTTCACTCGAGCGCTGCGGAACCCCGTAAACGTTTTTCGGTCACAACCTTTTTTCTCTGCATTTTCATACATTTACAGCCAAACGCTGGCGCCCCGTTTTGTCCGCGTTCTCCACGTCACTCGGCCTCCGGCCCCTGGCTCTCGGCTTCCGGCTGCCGCACATAGAACCGTTTCTCGCAGAACCGGCAGTGCTTGGGGACCCGTCCGAACCACCGCATCACGGCATCTTGCCATCCGTGTGGAAATGAGCGCACAATATCCCGTCCGAAACACCGCGGGCACCGCAGTTCCCCCGGTTTGATGTCGATAGGCCGCTTGACTATCAAACCGGCAGTCTAGCAAACATTCGCGCGCCCTGGCGTGCTCGATGCTAGCCTGTGATGGTGCGCAGCTTCTTCCTGTTCCTTTCGCGCCGGAAACTGTTGCGAAAATGGATGGAATCCTCGCCGGCAGCCAGGCGCCTGGCCACCCGCTTCGTGGCGGGCGAGGCACTGGATCAAGCCCTCGCCGTGGGCCGCCATGTCAACTCCGAAGGCATCACCATCACGCTCGATCACCTCGGCGAAAGCGTTACCTCGCTCGAGGAGGCCGCCCAGGCGCGCGATGTCTATCTCCACGCTCTCTCCGCCATTCACGATTCCGGCATTCAGGGCAACGTTTCCCTCAAGCTCACCGAGTTCGGCCTCGATTTCTCCTATGACCAGTGCCGCGCCAACGTCGAGCAGCTTGTCCGGCGCGCCGCCGGTTTGAACGGCTTTGTTCGCCTGGACATGGAATCCAGCGAGTACACCCAGCGCACCATCGATCTGGTCACCGGTCTCCACGCGAGATACGGAGCTGTCGGCGCCGTGATTCAGGCCTGCCTCTACCGCAGCAAGGACGATATCGAGAAGCTCTGCGCCCGCGCCATTCCCGTGCGGCTCTGCAAAGGCGCCTACCTCGAACCCGCCAGCCTGGCCTTCCCCCGCAAGTCCGATGTAGACCGCAACTTCGTCGAGCTGATGAAGCTCCTGCTCGATCGGGGCGCTTACCCCGCCATTGCCACGCACGATGAGAAGATCATCCGGCAGACCGAGGCCTACGCCGCCCAGCGCAAAATCTCGCGCGACGCCTTCGAGTTCCAGATGCTCTACGGCATCCGCCGCGATCTCCAGCGCCGGCTGGCCGGCGAGGGCTACCGCCTGCGGCTCTACGTCCCGTTTGGCAAGGCCTGGTATCCCTACTACATGCGCCGGCTGGCGGAGCGCCCCGCCAATGTATTCTTCATCGCCCGCAACCTGTTCCGCCAATGATCCCCCCTTGCGCCCGGCTGTGGGGCAGATTGTCAATCTGCGGCCGATTGGCAATCGGCCTGGCCCTTGCGCCCGTCCCCCGTACCCGCGAAACTAAAGGTGGGCAGTGAGAGTCTAATCGTATGCGTTACTGGGCCTGGTTAGCCGCCAAGCTGGTTTCGGCCGCCGCGGTGCTCTGTGGCTTGCTAGCGGGGATCATCGCGATCTTCCCCGCAGAGCCCGATCCCCCACCTCTGGCGCCGCTGCGCGATGGCGCGCAGATTCTGCTCTTCAATCTGGCCGTTCTAGGCTGGTTTCTGCTGTGCACCGGGGCCCTTTACATCATCGTCTGGGACCAGCGCCACCGCTGCCGCATCTGTCTGCATCGCCTCCGCATGCCGGTGGAAACCGGCTCCTGGGGCCGCATGCTGCAATTCGGACGGCCGCGCATCGAGTACATCTGCCCTTACGGCCACGGAACCCTGAAGCAGGACGAACTGCAGATCTCCGGGCTCGAAAACCCCGAGTGGACGCCACATTCCGACGATATCTGGGACGAGCTCTGCGCCGCCAGTAAGGAATCGGACAAACAGCCATGAACCGCGTCCCCCGCTGGCGCATCGTGGCCGCCGCCTTCGTCCTGGCGGCCCTCCTGGCTTTCACCGCGATGTTCGCCCCCATCTATTTCCGCAACCTCGAATTGCAGAGTTTTGTGTCGGAGGTTGCACAGCGTGTCGAAAATCAGACGAAATCCGACGACGTGTTGCGCACTTGGGTGCTCGATAAAGCTCATGCGTTGGAGCTTCCGGTGAAGGAAGACAACGTGCATATCCTCCGCTCGCGGGAAGGCCTGCGGATCGACGTGCGCTATTTCGTGCGCGTCACCCTGCCCGGGTACACCGTGGACCTGCATTTCTACCCCGGCGCCGGCAGCCGGTAGCGCCGGCGGTCTTTGCCGCCGGTGGGGTTGTTCGGACGGGAACAGGCCGGCGGCAAGACCGCCGGCGCTACTCACATGCGAGAATTAGGTGTAGTGCCGAAGCCGCCCAAGAAGGAGATGAAGGTCCGGGTCCCCCAGAGCGCGGGCCTGACCCGGTTCCTCTTGGGACCGGTAGGCCGCTTCTTGGTGATCGGGTTTGCCCTCTTCACCATCCTGGGGTTTGGCGCCTTCACCTACTTTTATGCCAGGTATTCGCGCCTGATCGACCAGAAGCTACGCGCCGGCCCGTTCGCCAACACGGCCAAGATTTTCGCCGCCCCGGAATCGGTGGCGGTGGGCGACGCCACCACCCCCACCGAGATCGCCGCCGAGCTGCGTCGCAGCGGCTATAACGAATCGCGCGGCAATCCCATCGGCTACTACCTGCTCCAGCCGAATTCCATCGAGGTCTTCCCCGGCCCCGAATCTTACTTCGACCAGGAGGCCGGCGTCGTCAAGTTCGCCGGCGGCCGGATCTCGCGAATCGTCTCGCTCCAGGACAACACCGCGCGCAGCCAGTATCAGCTCGAGCCCCAGCTCATCACCAACGTCTCCGGGCCCAACCGCGAGAAGCGCCGCATGGTCAAGTTCGCGGACATCCCCACCGTGCTGGTGCAGGCCGTCACGTCGGCTGAGGATAAACGCTTCTTCCAGCATTCCGGCTTCGACCCCATCCGCATCATCAAGGCCGCCTACATCGACCTGAAGGAAGGCCGCAACGCCCAGGGCGCCTCCACTCTCAGCCAGCAGCTCGCGCGCATGTTCTGGCTGGATACGCGCAAACTCTGGACGCGCAAGCTGGCCGAGACGATCATCACGCTCCAGCTCGAGCAGAAGCTTTCCAAGGAAGAGATTTTCGAGGATTACGCCAACGATATCTACCTCGGCTGGCGCGGCTCGTTCCGCATCCACGGCTTCGGCGAGGCGGCCGAGGCCTACCTCGGAAAGGACCTCAGCCAGATCAATCTGCCCGAAGCCGCGGAGCTCGCCGGCATGATCCAGAGACCCGCGCTGTTCGACCCCTTCCACCATCCCGACCGCCTGCGCGAGCGGCGCAACGTGGTCCTGGGCCTGATGCGGCAGAACGGGTTCATCGGCGAGCACGATTACGTCATGGCCATGCAGGCGCCGCTGACCGTGGCCCGTTCCACCGCGCAATCGGTCGAAGCGCCCTACTTCGTCGACATGGTGAACGACGCGCTGCAAGCCCGCTTCCAGGACACCGACTTTCAGTCCAACGCTTTCCGCATCTATACCACGCTGGATATGCACCTCCAGCGCGCGGCGGTGGAAGCCATCCGCATGGGCATGCAGAACGTGGACGCGCAGATCCACCGCCAGCGCCGCTTCCGGGCCGGGGTGCCCGGCGCAGCCGGGCCGCCTCCCGACGCGCAGGTAGCCCTGGTGGCCATCGATCCCCACACCGGCGAAGTCAAGGCGCTGGCCGGCGGCCGCAACTACGGCATGAGCCAGCTCAACCACGTGCTGGCCAAGCGCCAGCCCGGCTCCATCTTCAAGCCGTTCGTCTACGCCGCCGCGCTGGATACCGCGGTGGCTGGCGCCCCGCGCGTTTTCACCGCCAGCACCACCGTGGTCGACCAGCCCACCGTCTTTTGGTTTGACCAGAAGTCTTACGAGCCGGCCAATTTCAAGAACGAATACCACGGCACCGTCACGCTGCGCGAGGCGCTGGCGCATTCGCTCAACAACGCCACGGTCCAGGTCGCCGAAATGGTGGGTTACGACAAGGTGGTCGAAATGGCCAACCGCGCCGGCATGAACTACAAGATCCAGCCGACCCCGGCAGTGGCCCTGGGCGCGTATGAAATCACGCCGCTCGAAGCCGTCGGCGCTTACACCGTCTTCGCCAACCAGGGCGATTACGTGAAGCCCGATTTCATCTCGCTGGTGCGCTCGCAGGACGGCAAGGTCGTCTATAGAGGCCAGCCCGAACACAAGCAGGTGCTCGACGCGCGCGTAGCCTATCTCATGACCAACCTGATGGAAGAGGTCCTGCGCAGCGGCACCGCCGCCGCCGTGCGCGCGCGCGGCTTCACCGTCCCGGCCGCCGGCAAGACCGGCACTTCGCACGACGGCTGGTTCGCCGGCTACACCTCCGAATTGCTGTGCGTGGTGTGGGTGGGGTTCGACGACAACCGCGAGCTCGACCTGGAGGGCGCCCACTCGGCCGCGCCCATCTGGGGCGAATTCATGAAGCGCGCCCTCGAGTATCGTGAGTATCGCGACGCCAAACCATTCCAGGCCCCCGATGGCATCGTCTCCATCGATATCGATCCGCAATCCGGAATGCCCGCCACGCCCTACTGCCCCGTCAAGCGGCCGGAGGTTTACATCGTGGGTACCCAGCCGGTGGGGGCCTGCCCGCTCCACGGCGGCGGCCGGCAAGGGATAACCAACGTCGCCGGATGGGAAACCAACCCCGCCGCCAAGCCGGCCTTGCCCGCGGATAGTTCGCTGCGCGTCACCGGATCGGGAGGAGATGCGAACAGCACGTCTCGTGGGGTGGTATCAGAGGCCGCCGTGGCGCGCCGCGCCGCGCGGCAGGACCGGCCGGGAGGCGCGCCAGCCTCACAGCCGCAGCCGCCGCAACCGCCCCAGAAAGAAGAGAAGAAGGGATTCCTCCGCCGCTTGTGGGGTGTGTTTAAATAGGTCCTGGAGGCCCCCAATGGTTTCCCAACCTCTGGCCATTGCACTTGTGGTGGGCTTGAGTTCCGTATTCGCCTTCGCCCAGACCGGCAACGCGGTGCTGGATGGGACCAAGGCTGTTTCACAGGCAGCGGCCCAGGCCCCGAAAACACCTCTCTCCCCGGAAACCCGCGGCGACATTTTCATGGCGCGGAAGATGTACCGGGAAGCCATCGACGTATTCCGCGAGGATAAGTCCCGGAACCCGGTCATCATTAACAAAATCGGCATCGCGTATCACCAGATGCTACAGCTCGACAACGCCCGGAAGAGCTACGAGCAGGCCATCCGCCTCAAGCCCGATTACGCTGAAGCAATCAACAATCTCGGCACGATTTACTACGCCCGGAAAAGCTTCCGCAGATCCATCGGTTATTATCAAAAGGCGCTCAAGTATGCTCCCAACTCGGCCTCGATCTATCTCAATCTGGGCACGGCTTATTTCGCCCGGAAGAAATATGACGAAGCCATGGCAACTTACCAGACCGCGCTCAAGCTCGACCCCAACGTCTTCGAGACCCACGGCAGCTACGGCGTCCTGCTCGAGGAGCGCAGTGTGGAGGAGCGCGCCAAGTTTCACTTTCACATCGCCAAGTTGTACGCGCAGGCCGGCCGGAACGATCTGGCGCTTCAGTATCTGAGGAAGGCGCTGGAAGAGGGCTTCAAGGAAAAGAAGAAGCTCGAGGAAGACCCCGACTTCCAGGCCATGCGCGACCTGCCGGAGTTCAAAGAACTGCTGGCCAAGGAACCGCGTGTATTGTAGGTTCCCGGTGGGGCGGACCCCCTGGTCCGCGGCCGGCCCCCTGGCCGGCCTTTTGTCTTTCCTCCTCCTCTCCGACTGCGCTCGCCAGCCAGCCGCGACTGGCGTCGAACGCATCGCCATCCTCCGCTTCGAGAACCTCGGCGGCGGGGTTTCCGAAGACTGGATGGGCCGCGCCTTTTCCGAAGTGATTACCGCCGAGCTGGCCGGCGCGCCCGGCGTCTACGCCATCCCCTCGAGCCGGATGCACGGTCTCGATCGGGTGCTGGGACCGCGCCCCGTCTCCGCGCCGGGCGTCTCCGCGGAGCGCACCCTGGCGATCGCTTCCAGCGCTACGCGCGTGGGTTACGGAGAGTACTCCGTCCGCGGGGGCTGGCTTGCGTCGCGGCTCGCCATCGAGAATCCGCAGACGGGAAAGATGACGAAGGTGGTTTCCGCCACCGCCGCCGCGGGCGATGTGATCGCCGCGGCTTCCCAACTGGCGCGCCAGATCTCGAGCCGCGCGGCGCCCTACCCCACGCACAGTGTGCCGGCGCTGAAGGCCTACGTGGTCGCGGAGGAATCGGCCACTCCCGCCGTCACGGCACAGCACCTCATCCAGGCCATCGCCGCCGACCCCGATTTCGGGCCGCCTTACCGCCTGCTGGCGCAATTGAAAGCGCAGCAGCAGGACCGCGCCGCCGCCGAGTCTGTGCTTGGCCAGGCGCTGGCGCGCGCCCGCGCCATGCCCCCGGCGGAGCGCGCGCGCTTGGAGCTCGAAGCCGCGGACCTCGGTGGCGACTTCGCCGCCCGCAAGAACGCGCTCGCCGCGCTGGTCGGGCTGGAGCCGAACGATCCCACTGTGTGGCGCTCGCTCGCCGACTCCTGCATGAACCGCCGGGAATATCAGCAGGCCGAGCAGGCGTTTCACAAGTTGCTGCAAGTGGAGCCGGAAGACGTCGATGCCCTGAACCAGCTCGGTTACGCCGCCGCCTTCGAGGGCAGTTTCGACGCCGCGCTGAGCGCGCTGCGCCGCTACCAGGCGCTGCGGCCCGCGGAAGCCAATCCGCTGGACTCGCAGGGCGACGTCAACTTGCTGGCCGGGCGCTTGCGCCAGGCGGAGAGCTTCTACTTGCAGGCCGCCCGGAAGGAACCCAACTTCGAGGGCGGCGGCGACCTGTGGAAAGCCGCCATGGCGCGGCTTATGAGCGGCGACGTAACCGGCGCCGACGCGCTCGCCCAACGGTACATGGAAGCTCGCGAGGCCGCCAAAGACCCCGTGGTGGAGTACCGCAAAGCGGAATGGTCCTGGGTGAGCGGCCGGCGCAAAGCCGCCTGGAAGCGCCTCGAGACCTTCGCGCGCGGAGCCGAAAACGGTCCGTTGCGGGACGTGGCGTCGCGCGCTTGTGCCCAGCTCGCGGTATGGAGCCTGGTGCTGGGCGACCGCGCCGGCGCCCAACAGGTTGCCCAGAAAGCCAACCTCCTGGCCGGCCCTGCTTCCGCCGGGGCTGCGATGGTGGCGCGCTTCCTGACCGAGGCTCCGGCCTCCTCGTCCGAATGGTCCGTGCGCGCGGAGCGGCTGTTCCCCAACGCTTCCGAGGACTCGATCAAGGAGTTCGCGCTGGTTTACGCGCTGCTGCTCGGCAAGGAATTCCAGCCCGCCTCGCTGCTGTTGAAGAAGCTGTACGACAGCACCAGCCCGGCGGCCGATCAGGGCCTGCCAGTCATGCTGGCGTGGACCTGCCTCGAAACCGGCCGCGCCAAGGACGCCGCGCCCCTCCTGCTCCTCAACCCGATTCCGTCCATCAGCGGCGTGAGCCTGTTCGCCCCATTCTATTTCCCGCGCATTTACTACCTGCGCGGGTTGGTTGCGGAGAAGGAAGGCAAGCCCGGCGAGGCCCGCGCCCACTACCAGTTGTTCCGGCAACTCTCCGGCCCCGACCCGCTGGTGTGGGGCGAGGAGCAGAGAGCCTCGCGGTCCCAGTGATGAACGCGGTCCGGTATTGGCTGGCGCTACTGATGCTGATGTTCATGCCCGGCGCTTTCCTGTTCTGGTTCTTGGTCCATCCATTCGTGCGGTTCTGGAGACGGATTGGCTTGCGCCGCACCATGACGATCCACTACACGCTGCTGGCGGCATTCGCGGCGGGCGTATTCCTCTTGCGAAAAACTCTGCTAGCCATGGATTTCGGAACGAATCCCGTCCTGATTGCCGTAGCCGTGCCGATTCTGGCCGCGTCCATCGTGCTGCGCCGGAGGTTCTCCCGCCACTTGCGGTTCAAGACCCTGGGCGGGCTCCCGGAGCTGGCGCCGGAACGTTACCCTCAGCGGCTCCTGACCGAAGGAATCTACTCTCGTATCCGCCATCCGCGTTACGTCGAGGTCCTGCTGGTCATGGCGTCTTTAGCGCTGGTCGCCAACAATCTGGCCGCTTACGTCAATTGGATCGTAGCCATCCCGACCGTACTGGTAATCGTGCGCATCGAGGAGCGCGAGCTTCGCGACCGCTTCGGCGCCGAATACGAGGCCTATTGCGCGCGTGTCCCGCGCTTCGTCCCGCGGCGGCCAGACTGTGGGGCAGGTTGGCCGTAAGGCAACCTGCGGGCCGAGTGGCACTCGGCCCCACATGGCTTCATAGAGCGAGCGGTCCCTCGTTCCAGCAAGGTAAGCCTGCTTCAACCTCGCTTCGATCATCACACCTGCCACCTGGCCCGGCGCCTCGCCGGCGTTGTGCCATTCTGGCTGATGTTGTCCCAGTCCCCGCCAGCCCCGACCCCCGGCCCCCGGCCCCCGGCCCCGCGAGCAAAGCGAGCTCCTGTGAACCCCAGCTTGAGTACCTGTGCCATCTGAGGATACCTTGGGAGAAGCTATGAGCATCCGTAAATCTGCATGGATCCTTCTGGCCGCGGCTGCGGCGGCCTTCCGGGCGCCGGCCGCTGGGCCAGTGCACGTTTGGGAGAAGCAGGAGTTGACCTTCACCGCGGCGCGCGCGATCGTGAACCCGTACACGGAAATCACCATCTGGGCAGATCTGACGGGACCCGGTTTTAGGAAGCGCGTCTACGGGTTCTGGGATGGCGAGCGGACCTTCAAGGTGCGCCTGGTGGCTGCCGAACCGGGCCTCTGGAAGTGGCAGAGCGGCTCGTATCCGCCGGAAGAGGGCCTGGCCGGCAAGAGCGGTTCTTTCGAGGCCGTTGACTGGACCGAGCGGGAGAAGCAGCAGAACCCTCTCCGCCTCGGCTTTTTGCGCGCCACGCCGAACCATCATGCGCTGCAACTGGCCGACGGAACCCCGTTCTTCATTCTGGGAGACACCTGGTGGGCCACCGGCACCGACTGCTTCAAGTGGTATGACGACGACCAGCAGCGGCCCATCGGTCCCACGGCCGGCTTCAAGGACTACGTTCGTTACCGGAAAGCGCAGGGCTTCAACCTGGTGGGAATCATCGCGGCATTCCCCAACTGGGCCAGCGACGGAAAACCCGCGCACATCGTCATGGATGATCCCGAAAGAACCGTGATCCGCTCGGCTTGGCTGGAGTTCGGCGCCAACAGCGCCAAGAACATGGACAACGAGGGAGGCCGGCCGTTCCTGTATCCCGGCAAGGTTCCGGGTTACGAGGACGTCTTCGCGGATGTGGACCGCATTAACCCCAAGTACTTCGATTATCTGGATCGCAAGATTGACTACCTGAACGAACAGGGGTTTGTTCCGTTCATCGAGGTCTCCCGCCGGGACGCGAGCCAGGCCTGGAAGAAGTACTACCCTTGGCCCGATTCGTACGCGCGGTACATCGAATACATCTTCGCGCGCTATCAGGCGAATAACGTGCTGCTGAGCCCCATCCATTTTGATACCTTCAGCGAATCCATTCCCTCCACCGAGTTTCTGCCGGCCATTGAGATGGCGCTCAAGCAACACGGCCCGCCGCCGTTCGGCACGCTGCTGACAGGCAACCCGGCCCCCTCCACGCTGCTGAACTGGGGCGACGGGTCGTGGGTCACGCTGCATCAGATCGGCAACTCGCGCGAACACGATTTCTACTGGTATCTGACACAGGTATTCCGCGCCGTCTATCCGCAGCCGGCCCTCAACGGGGAACCCTACTACTCCGGGTACAACGATGCGCGTGGGCGCGCCGGCGGCGGCTATCAGTTCGGAGCACCGGGGAACACCGAAAAGGACGCCCAGTTCGTGCGCTCCGGCATGTACGGGAGTTTTCTTTCCGGAGGTCTGGCCGGCCACATTTACGGGTCGGAGGCCATCTGGGGCGCCGACGTCCAGCCACAAGCGCCCATCAAGATGTGGGAAGCATTCCAGTGGAGTTCCGCCACCCAGATGCAGCACCTGCGGACGTTCGCCTTTTCCATAGGCAGGCGCTACCAGGACTTGATTCCGGATGCGGATTGGGTATCGCCCAACAAGACCCAGACCACGCGAGGATACGAGGGATGGGCTTACGCCGCGCACACCGCGGAGCAGGAAATCATCGTGGCGTACTTCGAAAAGGGCTGCCCGCGGAGCATCATTCGGGCGGTGAAGCCTTCCAGCACTTATCGGGCGGAGTGGTTCGATCCGCGTACCGGCAATTGGATCGGTGCCGGAGACGGCTTTGTACAGTCAAACTCCATCGGGGTGATTGCGCTGCCCCCCTTCCCCGGCGACATCGATTGGGGCCTGCGCCTGCTGTACGCTGGTCCACTTCCGCGAGAATGAGGGGCGGAGTAGCTCGAGGAGCCCAAAATGAAAGATGAGAACATTGCACGACGCCGCTTATTAGGCGGCCTGGCCGCCGTACCACTGGCGGTTTCGCAGGCACACGCGGCAGCGACGGATCCGGCGAAGTGGAAGCTGGTGGTGGCATGCGATCACGCCGGTTTTCCACTCAAGGGGCCGCTGGTCAAGACGCTCCAATCCTGGGGGCATACGGTCAAGGACATCGGGACCTACAGCACCGATCCGGTCGATTTTCCGGATATCGCCCAAAAACTCTGTGACGAGATCCTGTCCGGACGGTCCCAACGCGGCATTATGGTCTGCGGCACCGGCGTGGGCGCCGCCATCGCCGTCAATAAGATCCGCGGCATGCGCGCGGCGCTGTGCCACGACACGTTCTGCGCGCATCAGTCGGTGGAACATGACGACGTAAACGTGCTGTGCCTGGGCGCGTGGATCATCGGGCCGAAGCTCGCCGAAGAGGTTCTCAATGCCTACTTGAACGCCAGGTTCGCGAGCGAAGATCCGGATCTGAGGCGCCGCGTGCAAAAACTGAACGAGATGGAAAAGAAATAGAAAGCGTCTTCCCGTCAGTTCAACGTATACGCCACCCGCGCCGGCGACGGGCGCGCAACGGTCAGCGTCGCGCCGCCGCGCTTTTCCGGACTCAGGGAGTCGGCGGGAAGCGGCGAGCTTTGTTCGATGGTGAGCGTGGTCTCCGAAAGACGAGCGGTGCGCTTCCAGCCCTTTCCGGAGAACTCCAGGGCATCATCCGTGGCGCGAACCTCGACCGGTCCCGGGCCGGCGAAAAGGCCCTGTTCGGGCAGGAAATTCACGTTGGTGTCCTTCCACGCGAATTCCATCCATCGGCCGCCATCCTGGGTGGAGAAAATGGCGCGGACTTTCTGCGATTCGAGCACCCATTCCGGGGAACCGTCTCCGTCCAGGTCGGCGGACCAGGCCACCGTGCGGCCGCGCGGCAGCGACACCACTCGCATGGGAAGGTCCACATCGGCGCCGGGCGAGGAAAGATCCGCGACGCGCAGGCGCCAGTCGCGCACGCCGGCCAACCCTTCCGCGGCGAACACGCGCAGAGACACCCGGCGCTCATCCTCGGCGCCGACGCTGATCTCGGTCTTGGGCGGGAAGAATTCGAGGCCTTGGCCGGTGGGCTCCAGGCGGTAGGTCCGGATCTGCGGCCAGTTGTTGCGGATGGAGATTTCCAGGTTGCCGCCGGCCTTCGGATCGATGGGCGCGGTGGGCGGATCGGGCGTCAACTCGGTCTGCGAGCCGAAGTGAAGCTCGATGGCTTCCATCAAGCGGATGGTGGCGGGGCGGAAAAGCTGCAGGCGCGCGCGGCCCAGCGGCATGCCGTCGGCTTCGAGCGCCAGGTTGGCCCAATCGCCGTGCACCGCATCGGCCGGCACGCTGATTTCGTAGTCGATTTCATCCGGCGATTTGACGGTGGGCGCGGCGGTGAAGCCCTCGGGCAGGCGCAGGCGCGAGCGCGCGGCCACCTCCGGCGAGGAATACGAAGTGGAGACGACGTTCTTCCGGCCGATGATCAGCCGCCGAGCGTCGTTGAAAAAAGCCGACGTGTCGGGGGCTTCGATGGCGATCCCGATGCGGACGCGGTGGCCGGGGGCGCTGCCGGCTGGAATGGCGAGGCGCGCGCGGAGCGTCTTGTCGTCCCAATCGAACTCCGTGGGCTTGCCCGCGGCGAGGAACGGGCCGATGGGCTGGCGCGCCAGTTGCAGAACCACTTCGCCCGGCTCGGGGGCGGCGAACTCCATGGCGAGGATGCCGTTCTCGAATTCGATGGAGAGCAACTCGGCCGTGGCGTAAACGATATGCTCCGCGCCCGAGAAATTCGTGCAGTCGCGGCACAAGCCATCCGGACCGAGGGAAACGGCGACGGGGAGCCAGAGGGATTCGCCGGCGGGAACGGAAACACCGGGGATCGCCAGGATGCGCTTCGACTCCGGCTCCCGCACGCGGAGATCGTCGTGAAACGGCTGCGTTCCGGTGTTGGTGATGCTGACGGCGGAGGCGGCGGGCGAAACCAGCTCGACCGCGGTGACGCCCGCGGCCTTGGGCATGGGGACGGAATGCAGGCCGGGAAGCAGGCGCGCCCAGTGGCGAAGCAGCGCGGCGTCGCGGCGCAGGGCGGCGGTTGTAGGGCGCTCATCGCCGGCCAGGCCCACGGCGCCTTTGCGGAGCGGCGATTCGGGGTTGGCGGCCCAGCCGGCGGGATAGAGCGCATCTTCCACGTCGGTCCACAGCAGCGCGCGGGGCGCCCCCGCCATGGCCTGGCGGCTGCGCGTGAGAGCGGATGGATCGGTAGCGGAGATCACGGCCACGGGCGCGGGAGGAGCGGCGGCATCGATGGCCAGCGCGCGGCCTTCGACGAATGCGATGGGACCACCGTGGCTGGCGGTCTGGGTGGCGAGCACTCCCTCGAGCGCTTTGAGCCAGGCGCGTTGCCCGCGCGCGTCGGCCGGCAGCGGGCGCACCCAGGCGCGCAGACCGAGCCGGCGCAGCAGCTTGACGAAGGCCACCAGGTCGCGCCGCGGGCTAGTACGGCCGGTAAAATCGAAATCGCCGGGCTGGAGCTGGTGCCAATTCCAGGGAATGGAGAATTCCACCGTGCTCACTCCGATGGTCTTGAGCCACACCAGCTCACGCTCCCAGAGAGTGCGCGGGTAGAGATAGTAGGGGAACTCGACCGCCTGCACGTATTCCGGCGGCGCGGTCGAGACCGGCGCCGGCAGCGCCGCCGCGAAGAGCAGCAGGAGAGCGGCCAGGCGCATCAAAACTGCTTGCCCTTTCGGATGCGGTAGTCCTCAATCAGCGGCATGCGGATGACGGTGCACATCTCGAAGAGGCGCGAACGCGCGCGCGCGCCAATGCGCTCGGCCAGGGTGGTGCGGTATTCGTACTGTCCGGTCGGCGACTTATGCGTGGCCAAGCTGCCGGCATCCGGCTCCGGCAGGTTGGTGGTCGCAATTAACGCCTTCCGGTTGTCGCAACGGTAGGTGACGATCGACGTGATGGTGTCTTC
>Ga0187850_10002903_pt1 | contig 15142 bp, 13 predicted proteins | sample June2016WEW_4_15_FD_132436 | JGI IMG/M metagenome (GOLD analysis project Ga0187850, IMG submission 132436) | Peatland microbial communities from SPRUCE experiment site at the Marcell Experimental Forest, Minnesota, USA - June2016WEW_4_150 | ecosystem: Environmental > Terrestrial > Soil >... | reverse complement strand
GTCACGCGGTCGCCCTGCTGGCTCAGTTTCAGCGACGCGTGCGCGGCGTCCGCCAGCAGGTAGGCTTTCGTAACCTTGCCCTTCACCTTCGACAGCTCAAACGAACCAGTCGGCCACTTGAAAAGGTGGACAAAGAGCTTGCCCGGCTTGGTAGTGCAGCGCCAGTCGGTGGCCGGCACGAAAACCGGGTTGCCGTCCTTGCTCTTTCTGGCCGGGTCCGGAGCGCCCAGTTCGTCGCCAAAGGGCGTGGGGCCCGCGCCGTAGATGGCCTCGCCGTTGAGCTTCAGCCAGCGGCCCACCGCGCGCAGGTTGTCCTGGCTGGCCTGCGGGATCACTCCCTCGGAAGTCGGGCCGACGTTGAGCAGATAGTTTCCGCCCTTGCTGACGATGTCCACCAGCTTGAAGGTGAGATCTTCGGGCGTCTTCCAATCGGTGTCGTCTTTCTTAAAGCCCCAGGTGTGGTTCAACGTGGCCGGCACTTCCCAATCACCCTTGACGACCGCGTCCGGAATGCGGTTGTCGCCCATGGAGGCATAGTCGCCAGCCGTGCCGAGGCGGCCGTCGATGAGGGTGGCGGGCTGCAAGCTATGCAGGATATCGATGAACCGCTGCGCGCGGTCCCCGACGTTCATCATGCGCGGCGTGTCGAACCAGATCAGGCACACGGGACCGTATCCGGTCAGCAGCTCCTTGACCTGCGGCTCGGCCTTGGCGCGGAGATACTGGTCGAAATCTTTCTTGTCGTCGGGGCCGAAGTCCCAGGTATTGCCCGCGCCATTCGGCTCGTGCCAGTCCTGCGCCTGCGAGTAGTAGAAGCCGAACTTGATTCCGTGGCGGGCGCAGGCCGCGGACAACTCCTTCAGCGGGTCGCGGTGGAACGGCGTGGCGTCAAAGATGTTGTACTGGCTCACGGTGGAGTGATACATGGCAAAGCCGTCATGATGCTTGCTGGTGATGACGATGTACTTCATCCCGGCGTCCTGGGCCATTTGGACCCACTCCTCGGCGTTGAACTTCACCGGATTGAACTGGGTGGCAAGTTGCTCGTACTCTTTTACCGGGATCTTAGCGCGATTCATGATCCACTCGCCGATGCCCGCGACGGGTTGCCCCTTCCACTCCCCGGCGGGAATGCAATAGAGACCCCAATGGATGAACAAGCCGAACTTGGCCTCGCGGAACCACTTCATCCGGGCGTCCTGCGGCGTGGGCGCCGCAGGGGGAGTGGATTGCGCCACCGCAACCCACGCGCAGAGACAGGCCGCCACTGCGGCGATGATCTTTATCGATAAAAAGCGGGTAAATCTCGGTTTCATAGCGAACTCCTTTATCAGTCCATATTCCCGCACATTTCGCCGCCAATTTCAATCGTGGGCGGAGCAAGTTGATCAGGCCTTCGCAGGGGGCGTCTTGGTTTTCGGATCATCGCCGCGTAAGATCAATTTACTTCGACGAACTTCGCCGCCAGGGCGCCGCAGATCGGACACCGCTCGGGAGGAACGCCGAATTCGATGTGGCCGCAGACGGGACAGAGGTAGAACTTCGTTTCCGCGAGGTCCTTGCCCTGTTCGGCGGCTTCCAGCGCCCGTTTGTAAAGTTCCGCGTGCACGGCTTCGGCTCTCACGGCGTATCCGAACATGATTTTCGCGCGATGGCCATCGGCCTCGGCCTGTTCGAGCATGGGTGGGTACATCGAGGTGTACTCATAGGTTTCGCCCTCGATCGCGGCTCTGAGGTTGTCGGCAGTGGAGCCGGTTCCCGCAAGGCTCTTCAAATGGCCCTCGGCGTGGATGCGTTCGGCTTCGGCGGTAGTGCGGAACAGCCGTGCGATGTTGGGGAGGCCGTCCTGATCGGCTTTTCTGGCGAAGGCACGGTACTTCTGATTAGCCTGGCTCTCTCCGGCGAAGGCTTCTTTGAGGTTGTCAACGGTATTCATCGAGTTCACGCTCCGAATTTCTGAAAAAACGAGGATATCACGGCAGCGAGGAGGAGCAACGCCGGGGTTGCCCAACTCGCCGGCGCCCGGAGACATGGAAACGCCAATCGGGAAAGCTGTTTCCGCTAATGGGCCAATGCCGCGGGATATAATATTCGGATGAAAGGGCCCTAAATTGGAGCCTCCCGATCATCGGCTCATCTATCTGGACAACGCTGCCACCGCCTGGCCGAAGCCGGAGAGTGTTTACCGCTTCATGATGGACTTCTACCGGAGCACCGGAGTGAATCCGGGACGCAGCGGCTTTGACCTGGCGCTGGAAGCAGGCTCGCTCCTTGACAATCTGCGCAGACGGCTCACGAGATTTTTTGGCGGGGACGAAGACACGCCCGAACGCCTGTGCTTCGGCTACAACGCCACCGACGCCCTGAACCTGGTGATCCAAGGCCTGCTGGGTTCGGGCGATCACGTGGTCACCACGAGCTTGGAGCACAATTCGGTGATCCGTCCGATCAATCACCTGGTGCGCGACGGGGGCGTCGAGGCGACGTTCGTGCCGTTCGACGGCGGCGGGTTTGTGGACCCGGACGACATCGCCAGGGCGATCCGGCCCAACACGGCCCTGGTCATCGTGAACCACGGATCCAATGTCACGGGCGCGATTCAGCCGATCGGGGAGATCGGCCGAATCTGCCGGGAAAAGGGTGTTACGTTCGCTATCGACACGGCTCAAACTGCCGGCGTCATTCCCATCAACATGAGGGAAATGAATGTCGACGCGGTGACCTTCACGGGCCACAAATGCCTGATGGGGTCGATGGGAATCGGCGGCCTGTGCGTCCGCAAGCACGTCGAAATCCGGCAGGTTCGCAGCGGCGGAACGGGCGTGCGGTCGGCCTATCCGTACCACCTGGAAGAATATCCGTGGAGATTGGAGTACGGCACCCCCAATATGCTCGGGGTGGCGGCGCTCTGGGCGGGGCAAGACTGGCTGGACGGCAATGGGGTGGATCTTCATGCGCGCGAGATGAAACTGACCGCCAGGCTGGTCGATGGCCTGCGCGCGATTCCCGGCGTGCATCTCTACTGCTGCGAGAGCCTGGACAATCACCTGCCGACGGTCTCGATGAATCTGGAGGGCATGGAGGCTGGGGATGTAGGCACCATGCTCGACGTGGACCACAATGTGGCCACCCGGACGGGCTTGCACTGCGCTCCGCTGGCGCACGAACTGTTGGGGACGGCTGCGATCCACGGAGCGGTGCGGTTCTCGATCGGCCCCTTCAACACGGAGGAGCATATCGACGCGGCGGTGAGGGGTGTCGCGGAGATCGCTCGTTGGAGTGTCAGCCGTCGCGCGAAGAGCCGCGGTTCCACCCAGGCGTGCGGCGGCTCCCCGCCGCCGGCTACGCCCGCCAGGGCGGCAACAGATGTTTCTGGATCTTGCCGAGCGCGGTCCTCGGCAGCTTCTCCACCGGCACGAAATCGCGCGGCACCTTGAAGGATGCCAGCTTGGCACGGCAGCGAGCCTCGAGCTCCGCGGCGGCGAAGGGGCGCCGCGACACAATGTACGCCACCGGAATCTCCCCGCGCAGTTTGTCCGCAACCCCCACCACGGCGGCTTCCGCCACTTCGTCCTGCTCCATAAGGAAATCCTCGATCTCCCGCGGATAGATGTTGAACCCGCCGGAGATGATGAGATCGCTTCTTCTGCCGAGCAACGTGTAGTAGCCATCGGCCGAGCATTCCGCCATGTCGCCGGTCTTGAACCATCCCTCGTCGAAGGCTGCGCGCGTCGCCTCCTCGCGCCGCCAGTAGCCCGCGAAAACATTCGGGCCGCGCAACTGAATCTCGCCCTCGACGATGCGCGCCGAGACGCCCGGCAAAGGCAGCCCCACCGTACCCGCGCGGCGCTCGCCGAAGTAAGGGTTCGACATGCTCATGAGCGTCTCCGTCATCCCGTAGCGTTCCAGGATGGTGTGGCCGAACTTGGCGCGGAACTCCTCGAAGACCTGCGCCGGCAGCGGCGCCGAACCGGAAACGAATAGCCGCATGAAGCCGCCCACCTGCCGCGCGATTTCCGCCGGGAAATCGAGCATCCGCACGTACACCGTCGGCACGCCAAAGAACAGCGTGGGCCGGAAGTCGAGGAACTCGCCCGCAGCCTTCTGGTGCTCGAAACGTTCCAGCAGGCGCATCCGGCATCCGCTCGTCAGCCAGCAATGCAGCCCGTTGCCGAGCGCGTGCACGTGGAACAGAGGCAACGCCAGCAGAAACCGGTCGGCGCTCGAGATGCCCCAGCACGCATTGAGGTTGAGTGCGTTGGCCGCGAAGTTATTGTGCGTCAGGATGGCCCCTTTGGAGGCGCCCGTAGTGCCCGAGGTGTACACCAGAGCGGCCGGGGCATCGCCGTCGAGCGCCACTGGCGGCCGCGAGGCATGCTCCGGCGTATCCAGCTCGTCCGCGCGCCACACAGGCAAGGACCCCGGCACCTCCCGCGCCGCCACCACCACCTTAGGCTCCGCATCGGCGAGGATGTGCAGAATCTCCCGCTCCCGGTACAGGATGTTGATCGGCACGAAGATCACACCCAGCTTGACGCATGCGAGATAAATGTCGATCAGCTCGACGCAATTGGGAAGATACACCGCGAGACGGTCGCCCGTCTCCAGTCCGCGCGCCTGGAACAGCGCCGCCGTGCGGTTGCTGCGGTCGTCGATCTCTCCAAAGGTGTACGTGCGGCCGGCAAATTCCAGGGCCACGTCACCGCGCCGTCCCTGAAATGAGAAATCAAACAGATGCGTCAGGTTCATTCTTCTCCGGAATGGCGGACGTCGCCGCGGCCGCCAGCAGCGCGAACCCGCCGAGCGCCAGAAAACTCGTCCGGAACTGCCCGGTCCAGTCGGCGAGCCAGCCCACCGCCGGTGCGCCCGCCAAAATCATCAGGATGCCCACCATATTCACCAGCCCCATGGCGGCTCCAGCGCGCCCAGGGAACAGCGCCGCCGCACGGTTGAACACGCTCGCATACGGCAATCCGCAGCCTGCCCCCAGCGCCACAATCGCCGCCAGCGTCAGCCCGGTCCATTGCCCCCACGCCAGCGCCCCGCACGCGGCCGCATTCAGCAGCAGCGCGCCGGGCACCAGCGTCCGAATCCGCATCCGGTGCGCCAGCCAGCCGCCCAGCGGCCGGGAAACAATGCCCAGCAGCAGCACCGTCGAACCCATCAGGCCGGCGGTCTTCAGCGGCATCTGGAAAACGGTGTTCAGCAGCGTGGTAATCCACGTCCCCACCACGATCACCAAGCCGAACGAGGCCATCTGGATCAATCCCAGAAGCCACAGCTCGCGGCTTCGCATCATTTTCCGGAAGCTGCCGGCGGCTGGCTCCTTGCGCCGCGGCGACGGCGCCGCCGCCATCCACCACACCCACACGGCGGCCGCCACCAGCGCGGAAGCGAGGAATCCCCCGCGCCATCCGAAAGCGCCCAGCAACTGTGGCACGGCGAAGATCACGAAGCCCGATCCCAACACCACCGATCCGCCGAACAGTCCCTGCGCAATATGCAGGTCACGGCCTTCGAACAGCCCCACTATGTATCGTGCGCCCGCCGTGAAACACGCGCCGGTGCCGATGCCGGCAAAGGTCTTCCAGAACAGAAGCTGCCAATAGGCGCCCGCGAACGCGATGGCAAAGTTGCCCGCCGCAACCCAACCCAGCGCCACTGCCAGCACGCGCGCCGGGCCGAATCGATCCGCCAGGCGCCCGCCCGGCACCTGCATCAGCGCGTGCGCCAGGAAAATGCCGGTGGTCAGCAGACCTGCGCTGGCCTGGTCGAAACCGAATTCGCCGCGCAGCACCGGGACCATCGGCGCATGGTTCGTGTAGTTTGCCGAAAATGCGAAACCGACGGCACAGCCGGCGGCCAGCGCGCGTCTTTCCATCGTCCGCATCGCGGTTGTCGAATCAGCTTACCACCGCGCCGCGTGCGGCCGCCCCACGGATGCGGCGGTGGCCGGTGGCGGCGGTCAGCCAATCAGGCAGTCGTCTGCTTGGGAGCCGGCGCGACGGCTTTCTTGACGGCGGGCCGCCTGGCAGCAACTTTATTGGCAGGTTCGGTTGCCGCCCTCCGGGCTGCCGCCTTTTGCGCCCTGTACGCAGCCCAGCGCTTCCTGGTGGCTGCGGCAATGTGCTTCCGGCCCGCGGCGCTCATCTTCCTTTTCTTGGCCGGCGCCAGTGCCTGTTTGGCGCTCTTCTGCGCGGCCCAACGTTTCCGTTGCGCCGCTGCAATCCTTCGCCGGCCAGCCGCGCTGATTACACGCTTCTTCGGCTCCCGTGCGGAGGCCGGTCCCGGACCAGTTCCAAGCTGGCGCCGGATCTCGCCCATTTTGGCGTCAATATGATCGCGCTGGTGCTGATACCCAACCAGTGCGGCTTCGAGAAGCGATCGGTCAGTTCCCATATGGGTAAGCCTACCATGATGCACTCCCAGCCTGGCCGCACGCCCGGAACGGCCCCAACGGAGGCGGTTCGATGTACAATCGATGGCGGCCAGGAAGCCATAACGGAAATCCTGGCTGAGAAAGGATAGTCACATGCAGCGTCTGTCCCGCCATGGGCGCAAGCTGGCGGCTTTGGCGGCGTTCCCGATTCTCGCGCTGCTGAGCGCGCAGACCGAGGCGCCGTACGAGATATCCACCGCGAAGGACGTGATGATCGCCATGCGCGACGGCGTCAGGCTGGCAACCGATATCTACCGCCCGGCGCGCGGCGGCGCGCCGGTGGAAGGCCGGTTCCCCGCGCTTCTGGAGCGAACGCCTTATAACAAGGAGACCGGCGCGGCGGCGGTGGCCGGCTACTTCGTGCCGCGGGGTTACGTGGTGATCCGGCAGGATGTGCGCGGTCGGTACAAATCCGAGGGCCGCTGGCGTCCCGTGCGCGACGATCCGAACGACGGCTTCGACACGGCCCAATGGATTGGATCGCAACCCTGGTCGGACGGCGGCATCGGCACCATGGGATCGTCGTACGACGGCGCCACGCAGCACGCCATGGCCATCGCCAACGCTCCTTACCTGAAGGCGATGATCCCGCGAAACGCCATGTCGGACTTCGGCCTTTATGGAATTCGTCATAACGGCGCCTTCGAATTGCGTTTCTTCAACTGGGTGCTCACGCTGGGGAACGCCGCCGGGACGGCCAACGCAGGCCCGGCGGCGGTGCGCGCGGCGGCGGACCCGGCCGCGGCGTCCGCGCTGGTGGAACTGGGCAAACACGTCCGCGAGTACGCCCGCGGGCTGCCCTTGCGCCCGGGCACCACCCCGCTGCGCTTCGCGCCGGATTACGAGGCGTGGCTGACGGAAGCGATGAGCCACGGCGACTACGACGATTTCTGGAAGAACGCGGGCTCCAGCGTGGTCGATCATCTGCGGGAATACAAGGACGTGCCGGAGTATCACACCACCGGCTGGTACGATTCCTGGGGGACGCCGGTGGCCAACCTGAATTTCGTGGAGCTGCGCAAGGCCAAGAAGAGCCTCCAGCGGCTGATCGTGGGCCCGTGGATTCACAGCGCCGAGACGCGCAGCTTCGCGGGCGAGGCGCAGTTCACCGACGACGCGGCGCTGGACCTCCAGGCTTTTCAGTTGCGCTGGTTCGACCGCTGGCTGAAGGGGGCAGACAACGGAGTGGATCGCGAGCCGCCGGTGCGGATCTACGTGATGGGCGGCGGAGACGCGCATCGGACTCCCGAGGGCCGCGTGTTCGTAGGAGGCCGCTGGCGCGACGAGCAGGAATGGCCGCTGGCGCGCACAACGCCGACGCCTTACTACTTGCACGCTCACAGCGTCCTCTCGCCGGACCAGCCGGCCGGCGATCCGCCGATTACTTACGCGTTCGACCCTCGCAACCCCGTGCCGACCATCGGCGGGAACGTATCTTCCCAGGGCGACCTGATGTTTCAAGGCCCGGCGGACCAGCGCTGCCGGCCGGATTTCTGGTTGTGCGCGGACTCCAAGCCGCTCTCATCGCGCAACGACATTCTGGTTTTCCAAACCCCGCCGCTGGCGGCGGATATGGAGGTAACCGGACGGCTGATCGTGAAACTGTGGGCCTCCTCGGACTCACCCGACACCGACTTCACGGCCAAGCTCATCGACGTCTACCCGCCCCATGCGGACTTCCCCGGCGGGGTGGACCTCAACATCGCCGACAGCATCGTGCGGGCGCGCTACCACAACGGGCCGGGTCCGGCGCAGTTCCTCACACCCGGGCAGCCCGAAGAATTCACCATCGAGATGTACCCCACGTCGCTGGTGTTCCAGCGCGGCCACCGCGTGCGCCTGGACATATCGAGCAGCAACTTCCCGCGGTTCGACGTGAACCCGAACACGGGCGAGCCGCTCAACGATAACCGGAGCTGGCGAACCGCCCGGAACACGGTCTACCTGGACGCGAAGCACCCGTCGCGGATCGTGTTGCCGGTGATTCCCAAGAGGTGACCGGCTTGCTCCCGCGCGAGCCACCGGCCGGGATTCGAAATCTCATTGCACCCCGGACTTTCCGCCGGCTTCTTCATGACACCTCTTGCAGTTCCCTTTCATCTCAAACGCCATCCCGCCGGCCTGATGGCAGGCGCGGCAGCCATCGCTCGATTTGAGCGGCTCCGCGGTTGACTGGGGCCAGAGCTTGTCGTGGCAGAAGTCGCAATGCCCGTCCCGGCGTTTCAGGTGCGCCGCATGGTCAAAGGTTATCCGGCCTGTTTTGGCGGGAAACACGAGCTTGTCGGGCGGCTTCTTATTCTCCGCGGCTACCGTGGCGCCCCAAACGAGGGCGACGGCAAAGATGACAGAGCGCATGGAACGGCAATCATAGCAGGGTTGCCGGGAAGCAATGCAAAGAGGTGCGAGCCTTGGTGGTGCGCCCGGGGTGACTCGAACACCCGGCCTTCTGGTTCGTAGTTATAAACCGTGGTGCCTACTGGTTCTACGTTGTCCATTTCTTAATGGTTTAGTGACGGCTGATGTCTACTACGTCCAGCAAAACGGTGGAAAATCTAAGCCGGTTGCTACCAGGGTTGCTACCAGAAAGGCAAACTACTTGAACAGCGCCGCGATCTTGTCCCACGGTATCGAGAGACCGAGTTTTGCGCAGGCGAGCCCTAGAAGCGTAAGCATGCTCAGCCGTAGTACCCAGGCGATCCCCAGCACGCCCTTCGAAGATGCATCCTCCATTGGGACCCCGGCGCGTTCAAGCGCTTTGATAGGTATTTGGATCACGAACGCGATCCAGCTAATTGGGCTGAAAAGCTCCCAGAACGCCCGCTCCTTTCGCACTGAATACCACCCGATCCCACGCTCCAGCGCTTGCATCTGCAACTGATAAGAGTCCGACCGAGCTGACAACTCGAAGTAGTCTTCGAAAACGTTCCAGTCCCGTTCCACTTGGCGCCGAGTCATTTGCTGACCGTCGAAGTGCTCGTCCCAGTCTTGGCCGACGGCTTCCGTCGAGATTCCAGCAAGATCCAAGTGATGGACGATCAGCGGAATGAGCCGGTTGATCTCCCGTGCAAGTGCTATCTCGCGGCCGTGTATGTCTGTCTCGGGGACTGCCGGATCAGGCCGGGCCAAGTCCCGCTCCCACGGCTCTCGGAGACGAATCAGGTTTTGCATACGTTCGAGTCTCATCAAGACGCGGCGGCACAGGAAGTAGTGCGGCTGCGGAATAAACCGCCCCTTGACAGTGGCCGGCGCGGGTGTGCCCATCCCTCATTCCTCCTTCGGCGCCAGCTTAGCGTCGAGCGCGGCCTTCATGAGCCACCGCGCCGCCTCGCTCCGCGATTGAAAGCGATGTCTGAAGCGGAAGTCTTCCAGCCGCTTCAACAGCGCCTGATCTAGTCGCATGTGAATTAATTGCCTTTCATCGGTCGGTTTCGCCATATACCGTCAGTATACAAGATATCATTGATACTGTCCAGACACGCCCGCCGACGTTTTCCTAGCCATGTTTCGGACCCCTCAAAAGGTCGGTGCAACCGCCGGGATGCTATTTCGTCTTCTTCCAATACCAGATGATGAGCCCGAGGCCGAGGACGATCGCAGAAGCCGCTCCAGCATAATACGCTTGGCTCTCACCCCTGCGAAACACGAGGACAATGACATTGGGTACGACAAGCCAGAATCCAAGAAGCGGCGCAAATAGCAGTTTTGTTGGGGTCCATCGCTTCCGAAAAATTCCAGGCCCTTCAACTTCCACCGCGGGGGGCCCTGCAAGGGCTTCCTTGCCCCGCTTTCGAAGCTCCGCTCTAAGGGCGGCCTGAGCGCTCGGAACGAGAGACGCCTCGTTCGCCGCGACACGCAGAATCTCCTCGTCGCTCATAGCGCCGTAGTATGCCCCGAATGCTTCTTGCGGATTCGGCATGATTCTCTGAGGTTCTAACCCTCGCGCTCACGGCCCAAATCAGAACGGAGCGCAGTTTCCTAGGACACTAGCCACGAACGCGGCATCAGCGGCGCTGAGCTGAAATCGGGCGTTAAGTTCAGCAATCGCCTGATCAAAATCCTGCCCTTCGGAGCCGCACCTGTTATAGAACTTCACCATCTCCTGCTCTGTTACGCCGAGCGCTTCCATGCGTGCCCGATCACTTGCGAGCTTCTTGAAAATCGAGTCTGGGTCAATGACTGGCATGGCTAATTATGGTAATCCTCTGCACGACTCTTTGCAAAAAGGGCTTGGCGCTCTCCACAAGCGGGCAACCGTTTCCCCTTGGCTGCCTTCGGCGGCGGCTACGCGGTTTTCGGCGCGCGCCCACTCGCGAGTTTTCAGTGATTCCCGCTTGCGCTTCCCGCCCACTTCGCCATCGCACCAGACTGGGCACGAGCACGCCATGTACTCCCGGTTTTTCGTCCCGTGCGGGCAAAGACTTTCGTGCCGAATATAATCAGAGTGTTCTAGACTATAGGCTGGGTTTCACCGAGACATGACCCTGCTAGAGGACATTCAAGACGCCGCGGTTGATGGAGGGAGCGATCTCGGGGCGCTGCTTCGCAAGTGCAAGGTCCTTGCTGCTCGCTTGCGGAGTAAGCCGTTAGAGGACTGGCTCTTGTGGGAATCGAACGGCTACCCCGATGGAGTTTCGGTTCCCGAGTACCGTGTTTGGTCCCTCCAACTCAAGGGGCACTTCGCAGGACCATTCGGCTCGGGCCTTCGCAACGCTCCGATTCCCTTAGCATTACTTCCAGAGCGTGCACGCAAGCTCTACATGTCTTATGAATGTCGGCAGAGTGTCGCGAGCATCGAAGCGGTCTTGAAGACCAACGAGGAAGGGCCTGTACAACTAAACACTGGTGATCTGGTCCTGGCCATTAGTACCAACGTCTACGAAGGTCAAAACTGCCTCCAGGTGTGGGCTGAATTGGCCAAAGGCAATCTTGTCGAACTGCTTAACTCAGTCCGTAACCGGATACTTGACTTCGCGCTCGCAGTCTGGAAAGAACAGCCAACAGCTGGAGAACCAGAGGGCAAGCAGGCCGGGACGGCCCTTAAGTCTTCGAGAGTGACGCAAATCTTCCACACCACCGTCTATGGCGGATCCACGAATCTTGTTGGCACGGCGAGCGCGGCTCACATCACGTTCAACGTCGGTGCTGCGGACATCGCATCATTAGAGCATGTGCTACGCCAGAACGACGTATTGGAAGAAGACATTGCGGAGTTGCGTAATGCGCTCCAGTCTGAAGAACACCCCGTGTCCCAGGAAAAGTACGGGCCGAAAGTGTCGTCTTGGATCGCCAAGATGGTCAAGAAAGCAGCCGAAGGTACCTGGGCCGTTGGCGTCGCCACGGCGGGTCAACTCCTTCCGAAACTTATCGCCAAGTTCTACGGTTTTCACTAGCATCCTGCAAGAACGGAAAGAGCCGCGCAGCCGCGGATGACACCCCACCGGCACCTCGAAGGTCGCGCCGCTGTTCAATTCCTTTTCGCACCGAGTGTAAAGTTGCGGATCGTCCACTCCCAGGTGGCTTTCACCATGCAGATCTACGCGCACGCACTCCCCGAGGTGCAAAAGCAGGTTGCCACCAAGACGGACGAGATCCTCGCGCCGAACCCGGTTGCCACCAGGGTTGCTACCAAACCGTTTTTGGCGAGGGTCGTCTGGCGCGTAAGTACTTGTTTTGTGGTGCGCCCGGGGTGACTCGAACACCCGGCCTTCTGGTTCGTAGCCAGACGCTCTATCCAACTGAGCTACGGGCGCCCGCGAAGGAATTGACTCCTCCACTGTAGCCAACCGCACGGGGGCTGCGCAAGCGCGCATGCCATCTGCCACAATAGCAGTGTCTCCATGACTGAACGCCTCTACTACACCGATTCCTATTTGCGCGAGTTCACCGCGCGCATTCTCGACCACTCCGAAGACGGGCGCACCGTGTACCTCGATCGCACCGCCTTTTATCCCGCTTCCGGCGGGCAGCCCTGCGACACCGGGACTATCGCCGGCGTGCCCGTGCTGGACGTCGCCGACGAGGAGGAGCGCATCGCGCACCACCTCGCGGCGCCGCTGCACAGCGGGCCGGTGGATTGCGTTATCGACTGGAGCCGCCGCTTCGATCACATGCAGCAGCACACCGGGCAGCACGTGCTCTCGGCCGTGTTCGAGGAGTGGTTCGGACTCCACACCGCCGGCTTTCATTTGGGCGCGGAGAACTCCACCATCGACCTCGAAGGCGGCGCCGTGGAGCCGGCCACCGTGCTCGAAGCCGAGCGGCGCGCCAACGAAATCGTCTTCGAGAACCGGCCTGTCGCGGTCGACTTCCAGCAGGCGGCGGAGGTCCAGGGGCTGCGCAAACCCACCGGCCGCGAAGGCACCCTGCGCATCGTTTCCATCGAGGGACTCGACCGCAACGCTTGCGGCGGAACGCATGTGCGGGCCACCGGGGAGGTGGGGCCGATTCTCCTCCGCAAGCTCGAGAAGGTACGGCAGACCGTCCGCGTGGAGTTTCTGTGCGGCGGGCGGGCGGTGCGGCGCGCGCGCGCCGACTACGAGGCGCTGGCCAAAACCGCGCAACTGTTTTCCGCGCCCCTGGAGGAAGTCCCCGCGATGGTGGCGGCGCAGCTCGAAACCGCGCGCGTCAGCGACAAAGCGCGGCGGAAGCTGGAACTCGACCTGGCGGCCTTCCAGGGCAAGGAACTCTATCAGGCCACAGCGCCCGGCCCGGACGGCCTGCGGCGCGTCACGCGACGCGTGGTAAAGGGCAGCCTGGAAGAACTCCGCGCTCTCGCGCAGAGTTTCACGGCGCAGCCTCGAGCCGTGTTCCTGGCGACCCTGGCCGACCCGCCTTCGGTGCTGCTGGCGGCATCGGCCGATGCGGGTATCGACGCGGGGCAGGCCCTCAAGACGGCCCTCGCCGCGGCCGGCGGCCGCGGCGGCGGCAACGCGCGCATTGCGCAGGGCAGCGTAGCGGAGGTGGGACTGCTCGAAAAGGTGCTGGAAAGGCTCTGAGCTAGCGAGGTGCAGGCCGGGACGGGCGTCTGCTCGTGTCCGACCGGGCCGGGGATCATGCAATGCTAAAACGATTTGTTCCGTTCCTCGCCGCCGTGGTGGCGGCCACTCCGTTGTGGGGGTCTTCGTACTATACCGTCCGTTTGGACGACCCCAAAGCGATTTACCTGACGCGGGATGGTTTTCCCGTACATGGCGATGGTGTTGCCGATGACACCGATGCCCTTCAGCAGGCGATCGACAAAGTCCAGGAGACCACCAGGCAGGGAATCGTCTTCGTTCCCGAAGGTCGATACCGCTTGTCCAAAACGATCTATATCTGGCCCGGAATCCGCGTGATCGGGTACGGGGCCAGCCGCCCGGTGTTGGTGCTGGGCGAAAACACTCCGGGTTACCAGGACAAGGATAATGAGAACCTCATGGTGTTCTTTGCCGGCGGGCGTCCCGGCGCCGGACGCGGCCTTCGTGGCTCCGGTCCTCCGGGTGGCCAGGCGCCCGGTGGCGGCCGTGGCGGCCCCGGCGGCCAGCCCCCGGATGCCGGGGCGGGTACCTTCTATTCGGCTTTGAGCAATATCGATCTCGAGATCAAGGACGGCAATGCCGGCGCCGTCGGCGTGCGCGCCCACTACGCTCAGCACTGCTTCCTGGCGCACATGGACTTTCACATCGGTTCCGGCCTGGCGGGCATTCATGAGGGCGGAAACGTGGCCGAGGACGTGCACTTCTACGGTGGCCGCTACGGCATCTGGACGCGCACCCCTTCGCCAGGCTGGCAGTTCACGGTGGTCGATGCCACGTTCGAAGGGCAGCGCGAGGCCGCCATCCAGGAGCGCGCCGCCGGTCTCACACTCATCCGGCCGCGGTTCCGGGACGTTCCCACGGCAATCGCCGTGGATCCGGGTTTTCCGGACGATCTCTGGGTAAAAGACGCTCGCATGGAGGACATCTCCGGTCCCGCGGTGATCATTAGCCTGGAGAACAGCGCCCGCACCGAAATCAACATGGAAAACGTGGTTTGCAGTCGCGTGCCGACGTTTGCCTCCTTCCGTGAAAGCGGCAGAAAGGTTGCCGCACCGGCGGCCATGTACATCGTCAAGGTGCTCTCACACGGGCTGAACTACGCCGATATCGGCGCCAATCCGGAAAACAAAGACATTTTTGAATCCACCGTTCTGAGCGCCATGCCCGTCCCCGTGGAATCCGACCTGCCCGATCTGCCGGCCCGCGACACCTGGGTGAATATTCGCTCGCTGGGCGCCAGGGGCGATGGTTCCACGGACGATACCGAAGCTTTCCGGAAAGCGATTGCCCAACACCGCACCATCTACCTCCCGACAGGCATGTATGTGGTCAGCGATACGATTGCGCTCCGGCCGGACACCGTGCTGATCGGCCTGCATCCCAGCGCCACCCAGATCGACCTGCTCGATTCCACCCCCGCGTTTCAGGGGGTCGGCTCGCCCAAACCGTTGATCGAGGCGCCCAAGAACGGAACCAACATCCTGATCGGAATCGGGCTTTACACCAACGGCATCAATCCGCGGGCGGTGGCCGCCAAATGGATGGCCGGCGGGAATTCGATGATGAATGACGTCCGCTTTCTGGGCGGGCACGGCACCACCAAGCTCGACGGCAGCCGCGACAATCCCTACAACAACACACACACGGCCGATCCCGACCTCAATCGCCGCTGGGACGGGCAGTATCC
>Ga0187850_10002901_pt1 | contig 15161 bp, 10 predicted proteins | sample June2016WEW_4_15_FD_132436 | JGI IMG/M metagenome (GOLD analysis project Ga0187850, IMG submission 132436) | Peatland microbial communities from SPRUCE experiment site at the Marcell Experimental Forest, Minnesota, USA - June2016WEW_4_150 | ecosystem: Environmental > Terrestrial > Soil >... | reverse complement strand
GCCGAGGCTGGCATTGGCCGCGCCTGGGGTCGCGTTGGTGAAATAACCTACCAGGGAGCGGTCCAAGCGGTCGCGGCCGTAGGAAACATCGTCGTATTGCTGCGGATAGGGGGCGAAGGCCGAGAGGATGGTCAGGCCATCGGAATAAACCAACTCGAGGTAACTGCCGGGCGATTTGGAGAGCTTGAAATTGGTGTGCAGCGGGGCCGCCGGGTCGGTGTGGTCCAGGCCGGAGGCCCAGATGATCATGTAGGATTGGGCCAGCAGGCTCACCCCGGCCGGGAAACGCCATTTGGTCAGGCTGGCCGGGTCGTCCGTCAGATACCAGCCGCCGAGGTCGACCGCTTGCTGGCTGGCATTGTAGAGTTCGAGCCAGTCGGAATGCTGGCCGGTATCATCCACGATGGTGTGCTGGTTGCCCGCCATGAACTCATTGAGCCAGACCGAGCGGGTGAGGACGGAGGGGTCCAGGGTGTAAGTGCAACTGCCGCCGCGGAACCGGTTTGAATGGGCGGACAGATCGGTAATCGCCTGGGCTGGACTCCAGGCCACCTGCACCGTTCCGGCCGGGGGCTGCGGAAAGTCAAACACATAAACGTCCGCCGCGTAAGCCGTCAGGTTCGTGGCGGGGAGGCCGTCAATCAGCAGGTCTCCCGCTGCCACTCCCTGGACGCTTTTGCTGAAATGGACTTCGATCTCACCCAGGCTGGGCACGGTGGTGCCGGGCGTCGGAATCATCTGGAGCAGGGTCGGGGCGTTAGTGTCCGGCGTGACGGTGAGCGTGGCCACGCTGCTGGTGACCGCACAGGTGACGTTGCTCACGATGTTTTGGACCACGACCTTGAACTGCGCCCCATTGTCGCTGTACGGCGCGGCGGGGATGGTGTAAGCGGCATTGGTCGCGCCGGGGACGGCGCTCGCGTCTTCGTACCACTGGTAGGCGGGAGCGGGAGCGCCGCCAGCCACGACACTGAAGGTGACGGGGGACAGTTCTAAAACGGCCTGGCTTTGAGGCTGGAGGGTGATCGTTGGCGGTGTTGGCACTGGCAGCGTAACGACGAGGGCCTGGATGCCATCGTCGGTAGCCATGGCGTAGAGAGCCGCCGTGTTGCCGGTGATGTTGCCCCAAGCGAGCGCGCCCGTGTTGTGCGTGTCTGCTGGCAGCGTTCCGCTCGTGGCATTAGCCTGGCCCAGCAACACCGGCTGCGTTGGGTCCGTCAGGTCGTAAATGCTCACATGGTTGTCTTGGGTGCTGAGCGCGGCCATCAAGGCAATGCCCTCGACTACGGCAAAACTCAACGCCCGTTCATCAGTCGAGGCCAAGGCCGGGCTGGCCAGCAAAGTCCCGGCGCCGCCGGAAAAACTGCTGTAGCGCAGGGCGCTGCCGGCTCCGCCTTGGGTGCCGACCACGTGGCTGAAGTCCGCAAAACCGATCCCGAGACGAAAATCGCCCGCCGCGGGCGGCGTGTCGGCAAAACCAACGGCCGTCGCCGTGCCGGCAGTCGGATCAATGATCGCATACCCGTTATTGCCGGCCACACTCGGGTTGCTGTTAAACCCTGCCACCAGGCGCGTCGCGCTGCCGCTGCCAATGGCGGCCAGACTGTCCCCCGCCCGCGCACCCGCCAAGGGGACGTTGTTATAGACCACGACCGGCGTAGTGGTCGAAAGGTCATTCGCCCATCGGTAAATCGTAAACGGGGCGGGTCCCGTAGCCAGGTTGCCAACGTAAATCGCCCCGTCACCCCCGACCGCGACCATATTGACATCGAATATGCCGCCGCTGACGATGCCGCTGCCCAGGTTTAGTGTTCCCAGATCGGCGCCCGTCTGCGCATCGAGAACGCGGACGAAATCACCGCCGTTACGGCTGACCAGATAGAGGTGATTGTTGCCGTAGGCCAGGCCTCGCTCGGTGTCACCGGTGGTCAGGTAAGTGTAAGTGCTGCCATTATATCCGTTAGGCGCCAGCCAACCGCCGGCCCCAAACGTGCCCAATGGGGCGATGCTGAGTTGCGCGCGGGCAGCCAAGGCACTGAGCCACAAGCAAAGGGCCAGCGCGCGCACTGCATAAATGCGCATACCAACCTGACTTGTTTACCAATACATGCTCCTCCGGGCGCGCTCCCATGTCAAGGTCCTTTGCCCGCTTCTGCCCCGGGGGAGCGCAGCTCAGTTTACTCAATGCGGCTGGAATTGGTTCCAGTTTTGCGATAGCAACACCAGCATTGAAACAGCGCGGTTTGTCCTTATATTCACCGCACGCAATGAAGAAGAAGCGTTCTGCCATCAACCAGTTGCTGGCGATCATGGCCCGGTTGCGCGCCCCGGACGGCTGCCCCTGGGACCGCCAGCAAAACCATCGCTCCCTCCGCTGGCAGGCGGTCGAGGAAGTTTATGAACTGATTGACGCCATCGAGGCGGGCGACGACCACGAGCTGGAGGAGGAACTGGGCGATCTGCTCATGCAAGTCGTTTTCCACTGCCAACTGGCCAGGGAACGCGGCGCCTTCGATTTCGAGAGCGTCGCCCGCCACATCGCCGACAAACTGGTCCGCCGGCATCCGCATGTGTTTGGCCAGGTCAAGGTCAAGGATGTCGAGCAAGTCTGGTCCAACTGGGAGCAGATCAAGCGCGCCGAGAAACAGGGCACGCGCCACGCCCGGCCGTCAGCCCTGGACGGCCTTCCCAGGCGCCTGCCGGCGCTGCTCCGCGCCGAGAAACTGGTGAGAAAGGCCCGGCGCGCCAGGCTGGCGGCCCAACCGCCGAAGTCCCGCAACCTGACCCGGGCCGGCCTGGGCCGGGAACTGTTTGAACTAACGGCCTTGGCCCAAAGCCAGGGCTGGTGCGCCGAGGATTTGCTGCGCGCGGCGACCCGGAAAGTGGAGCGGGCCTGGCGGAAACTGGAACGTAAACGGACCAGGCGAGGTCAGTCAGCGCAAAGCAACGGCTGACCGTATTTGTAGTGGCGACGCTCTCTGTAAAGGACAATGTGGCTGAAGAATATCGTGGCCTGCCACTCGGGGCCGAGGGCCTTGACCGCCGCGCGGACCAGACCTCGAGCTGTGCGGGGAAGGTCTTTGAGATCGAGAATAGCGGCGCTGTGCGCCTTTGGCACCTCGTAGCGGAATGTGAACGGAAGTCGGCGTTTTAGAGACTGGAGCAGCTCACCAAGGGTGATACGATCGGGAATATCAGGACACTCATAATCGGCGTTAATGGGATACTCGCGATCAAACCAACTGGGCTCTGTGCCGTCGCGTTCCCTCCCGACGTCCTTAGGACCAAATCCGGCGCCGTTCCACTTGCATTGTCCTTTGTCCTTATAGCGAGAGATCAGCAAATCTTCATTGGCGCTGGTGCTCCAGTTTCCGTGCAGCAGCAAGCAACAGAAACCGACGTCGCCCATCTGAAGTTTTTGCCGCCCGCGCAGTTTCCAGAAATGTTGCTCCAGTCGCCCCCTGACATCGATGGCCTTTCCCACATAGACAACCTGCTGCCTGAGCAGGAGTTGATAAACGCCCTGCTTCAGCTTGTGCTGCTGCTGGAAGTCGGCGAGATTCTTGAGCGCCTGCTCGGTGAGGGTGCTGCCGGGCATGGACTGCAGCCGCCTTTCGAGTTGCTCGGTGACTGCGCCAGGGAGATCAAAATCAAAGACGTCGAACATAGCCAGGCTCACGATCGCCGAAGCACGACCGCGCTCTCGTAAAGTTTGGCGCTCGTTCTGATTCCTTGCCTGACCGACGAGGAAACGATACTGGCGCCGACCCGCTTCTGACGAACGATGTGGATACTCTCCGTGGTTAGACCATGCGGCGCCGCCAGGTCGGAAAGGATATTGTCCACCCCAATCTCCACGCCTTGGAGAATTGAATTGCCGACCACAACCACTGCTCGACCCCCTCTTTTCAAGACCTGGCTCGCCACCTGGCAGAAGCGGTCGGTGTCATTGAAGTAACTGGCGGCGTAATTTGCCCAACCAGGGCCGCCATACGTGCCGCGGTCCAGACCGATGGCTCGGATTTGCGCCAGCAACCGCTCGAGGCCGGCGTGCCGAAAACTGAGCGGGACCTTCTCCAGATCCCGCACTGTCTGCCAGTATTTTCCAAAGTTCTCGGTCTCGAGCCGCTTGAGTTCACTGGGCTTGCGGATGAACCCAAGCCAGAAAAGTTGTGGTCGGGTATTGCGAACGTAATGGTAATTATTCAGATAAGGCGGCGAGGTGACAATCAGATCGATCGAGCCTGGGTCCAGGCGGTGCCGCGCGTCCAGGAAATTGTCCGCCATGACCCGCCCCGCTGGCCGACGTGGCAGGCGCTCCAATTCCCCGCGAAACCAGGCGACGTCGGATTTCATCGCCAGCAACTTGGTCACGATTGACTCGGCCACCGGCGCATCCTCCTGAGTCGGTTTCCCGACGGCGGGCCGCGAGGATAGACTCGGCTCGTAAGAGTAATTGGAGAGGTTCACCATCACGGAGCCAAAGGCCAGCGCAAACAGATCGTGGATGGGCAGGACCCGCAAGCCCTTTATAAAGCGCAACGCCTTCAGAACCTTTTCTTTGGCGCGCGGGCCAAAGAACGGGATTCGCGAATGGAAGTGCTCCGGCACCGGGACCAAGTCCCCGTCGGTTTGCGGCGTCCGCATGTACTCCTCGAACCTTAGAATATTATGGGCAAGCTGAGGCACAGAGATCGTCGCTGCTTCGCATTTGGCACGCGCCGCCAGCGCTGCATAAGGGTTAATCTCAAACCCGACCGCGTCATGCCCGCAACGCAGGGCTTCGATCAGCGTTGTCCCGACGCCGCAGAATGGATCGAGCACGACCGCCCTTTGCGCGCAATCTTCGGGCAGATAACGATTGAATGCGTCACGAACGAATTCCGAGGAAAATCCCGCTATCCACGGCACCCAGCGATGAATGGGGCGGTGCTTGTTATCGGCGAACGCGGAATCGGCAAAGCCGCCGTTGAGTTTAGCTGCGGCGTTGTGCTCCGCAGGCGCTGGTTGCTCCGCGGCGGGGAGCGGCAGCAGGACCCCTTGCGCGGTCTCCCTGAGCTCTGCCGCGGGCCCGCGCTTGGCGGCGGGGTAACGGACGGGATGATGTTTCGTTTTCCTGGACACGTCAATTCGCGGTAACCTTTCTAGCACACCTGAACCCGGCGGCAAAACTATTTCTTCCAGGCGCGCCCCAAACAAGCCCCTCGACAAACGGCCAAACTCGGCTAATGTGCCCTCTAATATACGTATGACCGATCCGCGATACACGAAATTGGCGAGTTTGCTGGTAAAATACTCCACCACGCTCAAGAAGGGCGACCGTGTCCTGCTGGACATGATTGATGTGCCGGACGAGTTCTCGATGGAGTTGATCCGGGCGGCGCGCGCGGCGGGGGCGACGCCGATTGTCGAGGTCCGCCACACGCGCGTCAACCGCGAGTTGCTGCTGGAGATCAACGACCGGCAGGCCGCCCTGATCCGCGACCTCGAGCTGGCGCGCATGAAAAAGATGCAGGCCTACATCGCCGTGCGCGGGAGCGCCAACGCCAGCGAAAACGCCGACGTGCCCGGCGACCGCATGGCGCTCTACTCGAGGATCACCCGCCCGGTCATCAACTATCGGGTGAGCAAGACCCGGTGGTGCGTGTTGCGCTGGCCCACCCCGAGCATGGCCCAGGGCGCCAACATGAGCACCGAGGCCTTCGAGGACCTCTACTTCGAGGTCTGCACGATGGACTATCCCCGGATGGCGCGCGCGATGGCGCCGCTGGAAAAGCGCATGCAGAAGGCCGACCGCGTCCACCTCAAAGGCCCCGGCACCGACCTGACCTTCAGCATCAAAGGCATCGGCGCCAAGATGTGCCGGGGCGACCGCAACCTCCCCGACGGCGAGGTCTTCTCCTGCCCGGTCAAAAACTCCATTGACGGCCAAATCCAGTTCAACACCCCGACGATCTACTCCGGCACAAAGTTCGAGAACGTCTGGCTGGAGTTCAAAGCCGGCAAGATCGTCAAGGCCACGGCCAACAACACCAAACGCCTGAATGAAGTTCTCGACACCGACCCCGGCGCCCGCTACACGGGCGAGTTTTCGCTCGGGTTCAATCCCTACCTGCTCAACCCGATGTGCGACATCCTGTTCGACGAGAAGCTGGCCGGCTCGCTGCACCTGACGCCCGGCCAGGCCTATAAGGAGTGCGACAACGGCAACCACTCCGCCGTGCACTGGGACATGGTGCTCATCCAGCGGCCCGATTGGGGCGGGGGCGAGATTTGGTTCGACGACGAACTGATCCGCAAGGACGGCCTGTTCGTGCCCAAAGACCTGAAACCGCTGAACCCGGAGAACTTAAAGTAGGGGGTCCTCGGGCGCCTCTCCGAATGAAGAGGCGTGTTAGGGAGTGCGCCGGCCGGGATAGTGACTGTTTGGTCCGACTGCCGGGCGTCTAGAGCCGCTTGCCCAGCTCTTGCCCCTCACCCCGGCGCGGTTGCCCTGGAGTTTTGCGGGAAGAGAATCGGCGCAGCCAACGGCGGGCCAGGCGCAGCGGGATTGAAAAGCGCCATTGGTCTTTGGCGAGGAGGATGGGCTGGACGGTCCAACGCTCGGGCCACAAGAGGGGCTGAGCGGGCGGGGGAGGCAGAACGGCCAGCCAGCGGTCCGTCATGGCCGCGACCGAGAATTTGTGCCGCACCGCCTCACGAGCATTCCGGGAGAGCCGGCTCATTTCCTGGCGATGGGAGTGCAGCCAGATGATGGCCTCGGCATAGCCGGGAACGTTATCTGGCGGCACGAGCTTGCCCGTGGTCTGATCGACCACCTCGCCCACACCGCTGGGCAGTTCGCTGATGACGGGCACCAGGCCCCGGGCCATGGCTTCCAACAGGCTCAGCGGCAGGCCCTCGTAATCCGAAGCCAGGAGGAAGACATCGTGTTCGGAGAGGACCCGCGGCACGTCGCCATACTGGATTCTTCCGGGGAAAGAGACCGTCTGGGCGGGGGCGGCGCTTTTCATGGCCGACTCCAGGAGGGCCCGGTCCGGACCTTCGCCGGCGACGGTCCAGTGAAAAGGAATGCCGGAGGCCACCAGGGCCTGGAGCATCTGCGGGAAGAGGCGCACCCGCTTTTGTTCCTGTTGCAGCCGGCCCAGGTAGAGCACCCGCAAGGGGGCGCCCGGGTCGCGCGCCGGGAGCGTTTCCGGCCCGGGCATGGGCACGCCGTAGGGCAGGTAATGGATGGGCACGCGGGCGAATTCAGGCAGGGCCGCCAGGGTCTCCTGGATTCTCCGGGAAACCGCCCCCATCGCATCCAGGTGGGGCGCATAAGGACGAACGGTGTAGTAAACCCCGGGGTCATGTGACTGGGCCATGCCGAGGCGAAACAGGCCGCGGGGAACGTAGCGCAGCACCTCGAAGGAGGTGGCGGAGAGGTTGGCCACGACCGCGGTGGGCTGGAAGCGCGCCAACGCGCGCAGCACGCGCACCAACCGGTCCTCGTAGATCAGGCGCCGTTCGTCGGTGGTGAAGACCGGGGTTTTGAGCCGGGCGAAGTCGCTGGCCAGCGGGTTGTCCTGGTTGAAGCTGAACACCGCGGCGGTGAGCTGGCGCCGGATCAATTCCCCAGCCAGGTTGCAGAGGAACGTCGTCGTGCCGCCCAGGTCGAGCACTCCCGTAACCAGGGCGAGGCGGTGCGGCTTGCCAGGGGCGTCAGTCATCGAGGCTTCAACAAAAATCGCCGGCCTCTTGCGCCGGGGAATTGGCCGGCGCCGCTCCCGTGGCGCTGGCCTGGGGGATTTCATGATCCAGCTTCTTCATGCAACGACAGTCCATCGGACCCGGATTCGGCGCAGAGAGTTTATTCCGGGCCAGGAAGAGTCAAGCGCGAACCGGTGGCGGCCTTTCAGTGGTTTTTCCATTTGCTTGCGGCCACGGTCTGCGCTTCAATCCGCGTCATGAGAGCCTGCCGCTTCCTGGGTTATCGGTCTGCCCTGAACGCTATGAGCCTTTTCATGGCCGTGTCGGTCCAACTTGCCCTCGGCCAGGCGCCAGGCCTTGAGGACCTGGCACAGCTCACTCCCGGCCGCACCAAAGCCGAGAACGCGCTTTGGATCGAAAACCCGTTGAGCGCCCGGTTCAACTCCTCGAAAGATGTGGTGGTGGCCGACCTCAAAGGGCCGGCGGTGATCACGATGGTGCATTTCGCCATGCCGCAGACCCTCAAGCTCAACCGGGACGTGCTGCTGCGCATGTACTGGGACGGCGAGACGTCGCCCAGCGTGGACGTGCCGCTGGTGGATTTCTTCTGCGACCCGGCGGGGCTGCGCGAGCAGGTGAACACCGCGCTGGTCAACAAACGGCGCGGCTTCAACGGCTATTTCCCCATGCCCTTCCGGCGCTCCGCGAAGATCGAACTGCTTTATGACGGCCCGCTCCCGCCGGGCGACGAGCTTTGGAAGGCCATGCCCTGCTACAGCTATGTGACCTATCGTGCAGTGAAAAAGATGTCCAAAGCCACCGCTTACTTCCACGCCAGTTGGCGGCAGGAGGGATTGCTGCTCGGCCAGCGGGATTACGTCGCCCTGGAGGCCAAAGGCAAAGGCAAATTCGTCGGCTGGAACGTCACCGTCCGCAGCCCCGGCCGGGACGGCTACCCGGTCGATGAGAACGAGAAGTTCTTCATCGATGGGGAAGACACGGCGTCCGTCGAGTTCCAGGGCCTGGAAGACTCCTTCGGGTTCAGTTGGGGATTTCCGGAGAGCGACAACCTCTTTGCGCTGACCGGCTATTTCGGGTTCCTCAAAGGCGCCGCGGCCTACCGGTTCTTCACCCAGGACGCCATCAACTTCCAGCGCTCCCTGCGCGTGGCCATCGGCTTCGGCGTCAAGGAAGACCCGATGTTCCGGCGCGATTTCTCCAAGCCCGGCAGCACGCTCCAATTCTCCAGCACCGTGTATTGGTACCAACTCGAGCCCCACGCGCCGCTGCCCCCGCTGCCGCCCGCCGCCCAGCGCGCGCCGGCGCCCGAGGAGCCGTTCTGGCCCGACAAGGAAAAGCTGCCCACGGCCGCCCAACTGCAAGACCGCGGCGTGAAGCTCTACCTGCTCTGCGGCCGTCCCGGCCAGGAACTCATCCATGCCGCCGCCGGTTACGGCGCGGCCATTCAAAAGGGCTACGCCTGGAGCGGTTGGGGCCTGCCGGTCTATCACGCCCGCGCCGGCGATGACGAAGCCGCCGTCGAACTGACTGTGCCCAAGGGCGCCACCGGCCTCCTGCGGGTCTTTATTATTGACCCCGACAATTTTGAAGGGGGCCGCCAGGAAAAACTGAGCTTGGCCGGGCAGGAGTTTGGCCCGCTCACCGGCTTCCAGGAAGGCAAATGGATCGAGGGCCGCGTTGGCGCCGGCCAGACGGCGGAGGGCAAAGTGCTCGTGCGCGCCATCAACGCGCGGAAAAGCTCCAACGCGGTCATCTCGATCATCGAGTGGGTCGAGAAATAGGGGTGTATCGCAGAATACGCGGAGGGGCGGGGCGGCAAGCCGAACTGCGGGTCAGAGGCTCGCGCAGCCGAACCTGCCTGGAGAGGCTAATTGAGTATTGAGTATTGAGTATTGGTTATTGGGCATTGGCGCCGCAGCGTGCGCGGGAGTTTCAATGGCCAACCCGCCGGGCCGCGACCCCGGCGCGGCTGGTGACCATTTTTGAATGCTCAATTCTCAATTCACCTAAAACAACCGCAACCCAAGCGCAGCCTTGCAGCAGGGTTCGTCTCGAGCGACGCCTGGAACGAGGGTCAGGACGAGAACCAGGGTCAGCGCGGCGGGGAAGTTTGGCCTTCTCCTCGTCAGGGGCCGCCCGGCAAGCCCTTCCGGAAACCGGCGCGGGGGGCGTATCTTTGGGCGGCGGCCTGGCGAAACTCGGCCTGCAATTTGTAACGGGCCCAGGCGCCAAAGCCGATGTCGGTGGCGAGCCCCAAGGCCAGCCAGAGGGCCACCAAACCGGTCTGCGGCGGTTCGTATTGGTTGACGGCGGCAGCGAAGGCGATGACCAGCAGGGCCGCCGCCATGGCCAGCCAGGGCAGGAGCAGGATGCGCGCCATGCTCCCCATCACCGCCCGCTGCGGATTGCGGGCCGTGAGCGCGCACCACATCCCCATCCAGTATAACGCGGCCACATCGGCCACCAGGCAGACCATGGCCGAGAGGTAGAGCCACACCCACAGGGCGCGCTCTCCCTGGTCCACAGTGTCGGACAAGGTCGCCAGCAGGAAGAGCAGGAACACCGCCAAGGTCACTCCGAGCGGCGCCAAAAACTGGCGCTGCAAGGCCAGGAATTGGCCGTGCAAAATGTCCCGCACGCTCAAAGGCGTGGAGAGCAGCACTTCCAGCGTGCCGGCCTGCCGGTCTTCGGCCAATTGCCGGCCGGCCTCGGTCGCCACCCAGAACTTGAGCAGCAGGTTCAAGAAGGTGGCGGTGAGGAGGTACATGGCCGGGATGAGCCATTCGCGGGGGTACTTGGCCAGGCCCCACGCCCAGAGGCAGGCGACCAGGGCGAGCGCGGCCCAAACATAGGCCGGCTGCAAGCGCGCCCGCGCGGCCAGCCAGAAATAGGCGTTCTGGTCGAGCAGGCGGCGGCGGAAGGCGAGGCGTTCGCCGCCCTGGCCGTAGTTCCACGACTGCCAGCGTTCGTGCCAGCGCAGGCCCTGGGCGCCGGCCGGTTTGTCCTGCCAGGCGCGCGGCGCCACCAGGCTGGCGAGCGCCAGGAATACCCAGGCCAGCCCGTGAATGAGCAGCAGCGACCACCAGAAGCCCCGCGACTGGGTCCTGTAAACCGCGTCGAACGCCACCGCAAACGTGAACCCGGGGCTGGGCAGCAGCAGCGCCTCCACCAGGCGCCGGGGTTTGCCAAGATAATCCAGCCAGGCCGAGCAGATGGGAAAGATGAACGCAAACAACCCGAGCAGCAGGAGCGTAGTGAGGATGGCCTTGCGCGCCGAACGGCTCATCGCCGAGATGCAGAGGCCCAGGGTCAGTGAAAAAAACAGGGTGTCGAGGATGACCAGCGCCATCCGGCCAAACTCCCCCGGCGTGACCCCGCCCAGCAGCAGCGGCACTGCCAGCATGGGCACCATCGCCAGCACGCCGTAGGCGGCGTTGAGCGAGGTCGCCGCCAGCTTGCCCAGCACCACGTCATAGCCCCGCAGGTCGGTCAGGAACAACAATCCCAGCGTGCCTTCCCGCTTCTCCTGGCTCAGGCAATCGGCCGTCGACCACAAGCCGCTGCACAGGCAATACAAGGCCGCGCTCCCGGTCATAATCCCGAACAGCGTCAGCGCCACCAGCGACGGCGCCTGCTGCTCCATCATCAGGAAGGACCAGGCGCCGACCACCAGCACCGCCACCGCCGCGCTGGTGCGGCCCCAGAAGGTGCCCCGCTTGCGCGAGGCGACGCGCAATTCCCGGGCGACAATCGGCAGAAAGGTCATTTTTCTCCGCACCCTTCGCAGTGGTATATCGCCGAATCGATCATCTTCCTCCCGGTGGCGGTGTCGCGGGCCTGGGCGGCACGGGGCGGGGCGGGGCGGAAACGGGCGCCGGCCCAAGGCGCGCCGCCCCCAGGTCGCGCGCGGCTTGTTGGCGGAATGCCGAATAGAGCCTGTGGCGCGCCCAGGCGAGGAAGGCGAGGCCGACGGCCACGCTGAGCGCTGCCGGCAGGCAGGTCATCAAGAGTGAGAGCATCGCGGGCATCATCGCGCTCGAGCCAAAGGTAACGGTGGTCGAACCGGAGGCAGTGGTAACCGTGGTCGCGCCGTAGGCCATCTTCGAGATTTGCGGCAGGATGATCACCAGGAAGGTGACATACATGGCTGCAAAATAGATAACCAGGAAGGGAATGACTTTGACAAAGAGGAGGGTTTTGAGGGTGGCCAGGCTGGCCTTCCTGGAGGTCATGCCCATCCACATGCCAAACCAGGCCAGGGCGAGCAGACTTGCCAAGGTGCCGAGCGTCGAGGCCGCGGCCGTGACAAAGGCCAGCAGGTGGCGCCATTCCTGCGGGCCGGCGTTTCCCCAGGCTGCCCCGTAGGCCAGGCAGCCGCCGGCCAGTTCCGCCAGCAAGAGCAGCGCCACCGGCACCCCAAACATCCTCAGCAGCGCGCGCCAGTGGCCCTGCACCACCTCCTTCACGGTCGGCGGCGCTACCAGCAGCAACTCCAGAAATCCGCTCTGCCGCGCTTCGATGTAAAAGCGGCTGGCCTGCGAAGCTATCCACAGGTACAACAGCCCCACCAAAACCCAGGACAGAGAACCCCAGGAGTTCCACACCTCCTCCGGGGCCTTGCCCACCACGAAGCCGACCAGGAGGCCCGCGACCAGCAAGGCCAGCACCCAAATCCCATTGGCCTGCCAGCGCTCCCGGCAGGCGAGCCACTGGACCGGGTTCCGCTCCAGGAGCTTTCGCCGCAGCGCCCGGCGGCGCCTGGCCCCGCCGTATTTCCACCAGTAGCCCAGCCGGGAGACCTTGGGTCGGTGTCTCTTCTCCTGCCAGGAGTGCGGTACCACCAGGCACGCCACGCCCAGCATGGTCCACCCAATCACTTGGTTAAGACCCAGTGCCAGCCAATACGGGTTGCGGCCCCAGGCGCCGGCGACGCCAAACACATACCCTGGGCTGGCCAGGCTGAGCAGGGGCTTGAAAGCGCGGTGCTTCACCTCGCTGTAAAGGCCGTCGGCGGCCAGCCCGCCCAGGACCAGCAAGAGCAGCAGCAGGACCGTCGCCCCCAGGGCCCTCTGCGAATCACGGCTGAGGGCCGAGACCATCAGCCCGGCCGCCAGCGAGCAGAACAAGGCATTGAGCAGCGCCAGCGCCGTCTTCCAGTAATGCGCGCCCGACACTGCGCCCAGCAGGAACGTGACGGCCAGAATCGGCAGCACCGCCAGCAACCCGTAAGTGACGCGCAACGACGTGGCCAGGAGCTTGCCGCCGACCACGTCATAACCCCGCAGGTCCGTCAGGAACAGGAAACCGAGGGTGCCCTCGCGTTTCTCTTCGCTCAGGCAATCGGCGGTGAAAAACAGCCCGGCCGACAGCGCCACCAGCAGCGCCAGCCAGGTGAGCGTGCCGAAAAGGGCGTCCCCCATGACCGAGGCGCCAAAGGCCCCGAGCCGGCTCAAGATCATCAGCCCGGCCCCGATCACCAGGCCCACCAGCGCCGCGCTCACGCGCAGCCAGAAAGTGCTCTGCTTGCGCGCCGCCACGCGGAGTTCGCGTTCAACAATGGGCAAGAAGGTCATGGGCGTTGAGAATCATGGTCGCCGTCAGAATTGCCTGGCGCCTCAATTACTTCGGAGGGCAGTCTAGCAATTGGCCATTTGACCTGGCAAGCGCCCCCCTGCCGAGGGCGCAGTTCGCCTGCCATGACCGGCAGGCCAGTCATGGGCGGGTATTGGCGGGTTGGCGGTCGGTGACTGGTGATGGGGGCGAGGTGTCGCGCAGGCCGCCCAGCAGGCCGGCCCTGGCCCAGTTGGCAAGGGCCAGGTCGAGCAAGACGCAGACACCAAACCAGCAATTGATGCTCTCGGTGGCCACGCTGAGCCCCAGCCCTCGCATCAGCACCAGGCACGCCACCGACAGCCACGGCCCCAGCATCACCCGCGCGAGCGTGCCGAAAACCGCCTGGCGATGCCCCCGGGCTTTCACCGCCAGCCACATCCCAACCAGGCTCAAGGCATGACAATCCAGGAACATCACCCCGGCCCCGCCGAGGCCCGCCACAAAAAAGAAGACGGTGTCCGCCCAGGGCGCCCCCAAGTGATTCCACCGGATCAGGTCCCACAACAGGCCCGCGTTAGTCGCCAGGACCAGGAGCACGGGCCACAAGAACAGCGAGACTAAGTGCTCTGGGTCATAAGTTCGGTGACGTATTTTTCAGGTCACGCGGCCATCGCAAGCGTGGGCTGATCGTTGAGTTTTGCGACCAATTCCTGGAGGTCAGCGCGTGTGAACTTCCATTCGAAGGGCTTGGCGATGTGCTCATAGTATGATTGGAATTCCAGTAGCCTTTGGGCGACCGCACCGAGGGAAGGAAAGTCGTTGGGTGTCAGCACTTTTCTCTGCACGACTGAAAAGTAGATTTCGACCTGGTTGAGCCAGCTGGCGTGAACGGGCAAATGAACCAGCACCAAGTTGGAGTATTTTTTGTGCAACCGCTGACGGGCAGCCCGCCCTCGATGGGAGGAACCATTGTCCACGATCCAGAAGACCCGTTTGGCCCGCCGGTAAGGTTGTTGGCTCATCACTTGTTGGACCAGGCCGTCGAAAGGACCGATGCCAGTCGTGGGGCCGCAGCAGCCGAAGATCTTGGCGCGCCGGACATCCCAAGCCGCCAAATAGGCCAAGGCGCCGCCGCGCTCATATTCAAATTCAACGCGCATGGCTTGCCTCGGTTTGGCAGCTTGGGTGGGGTGGATGCGGACGCGTGCCTGAATACTGGTTTTCTCATCAGCCGAGATCACGTATTCATCGCTGCCCAAGGGCTGCTCTTGCCAGCAGCCTTGGTAAAGCTCCAGAACTCGTCCCGCCTTCTGTTCGAACTGCGGATCGCGGGGGAAAATCCAACTGCGATACTGCCACGGCCGGATGGCGTCTTGGTCGAGCCAGCGCCAAATGGTGGCGCCGCTGATCTGCGCCACGATGCCACGCGCTACGGCTTCGCGGGCCAAGTCCCGGCGACTGAACCGGGAGAGGGGCAATTCGGTCTCGGCCGGTAGTTCACAGGCCAGAGCCTTGACCTGGACGACCACTTCTGGGGGGAAAAACGGGCGGGCGCCCGGTTCGTGGTTCGTCCTCCAAGCCGGCGAAGCGTTCCTCGAAGAATCGTTTGCGCCACTTGCTAACAATCTGGCGCGGGACGGAAAGGCTGGCAGCGATCTCGTCATTGGGTCGGCCTTGCGCAGCCAAGAGGACTATTTTGGCTCGGAGAACAGAAAAATACGGTGACGTATATTTTCTGGCCTGACCTTTGAGGTGAGACTTTTCCGCATTGCTGAGTTGGATAACATATGGACTTGCACGCGGCATATCCTCGCTCATGTGAGCGAGAGGAGGTTGGCAAAGTGTCCCGAAAAGCACAACTATAATACGTCATAGAATTTATGGCCACGTGTACT
>Ga0187850_10002888_pt1 | contig 15221 bp, 13 predicted proteins | sample June2016WEW_4_15_FD_132436 | JGI IMG/M metagenome (GOLD analysis project Ga0187850, IMG submission 132436) | Peatland microbial communities from SPRUCE experiment site at the Marcell Experimental Forest, Minnesota, USA - June2016WEW_4_150 | ecosystem: Environmental > Terrestrial > Soil >... | reverse complement strand
GGCCGGCCAGGTTGGCGCAGGCGATCAGCAGCACCAGTCCGACCATGGCCATCAGCGCCATCAACGGAGTCTGTCATTGCGTGCGCAGCTCGTTGATGCCCTGCGCGGCGCCCAGGAGTTGGATCCGTTGGGCGAGGTAGCGCCCGCGCTCCCGCTCGTTCCGCAACCGGCCCACTTGCGCCAGCTCCTCCTCGATGATCGGGTGGTAGACGGTGTCGATGGCGGCCTCAGCCTGCCGGCGCGACATTCCGGGCTTCAGCCGGGCAAAGATGTTCAGCCAGCGCACACCCCGGTCGAGCAGGAAGCGACCCAACAGCGGCGTGACTTGCGGCATCATGTTGAGCGGCGCGTAGAGCTCGGGCGCCCCGCCCGCCAGCACGCCATGGAATCCGGGCCGCACCACGCCGATGACCACCATCGGCTGCCCGTTCACGTTCACCTTCTGGTTCAGGATGGAGTCCTTGCCGCCGAAGCGGGTTTGCCAGGCTCCGTAGCTCAACACCACGACCGGGTTCGAGCCCGGCGCGCCCTCGTCCTCGGGCGTGAACACCCGTCCCCGAGCGGCCTGGACCCCCAGAACCTGGAAAAAGTTGCCGGACACCAACTGCGCGTCCACGCGCTCGGTGTGGCCGCTGTAAAACAGGTTGACGCTGGCGCCGGCGCGGGCCATCACCCCGTCGAGCATAGTGGCGCGGTCGCGCACGTCCTTGTAGAGCGGATAGGAGAAGACCGTCTCGTGGTTGTCGGCGGTCGCCATGCCGGGCGGCATGTACTCCCGGTGGAACACCACCAAACGCCCCGGATCGCGTACCGGAAGCGAGCGCAGCATCACCTGGTCCAGCAGCGAGAAGATCGACGTATTGGCGCCGATGCCCAGCGCCAGTGACAGCACGGCCACGGCGGTGAACATGGGGCTGCGGCGCAGCGTCCTGAGCGCGAACCGGAGGTCGTTCCACATGACTTGAAGATAGACGTGCCAGCGCCCGTGCGGTTACGCCTCGAATGGAACGAGATATCATGGACGCAGGCGGAACCGCCTGCGCCACCCGTGGGGCAGGCTGTTTGGCCTGCCTCGGAGGATCACATGCAAGGCTCCAACGCCTGGAGGATGAGCACAGCCGTGTTCGCCCTGCTGTTCTGCGCCGGCTGCGCCTCGGTGAAGATCACGATCCCGAAGTACAGCGTCCCAACGCCGCAGGCTCCCGGCCGGTTCCTGGCCGGGGCGGCCAAGGTGGAGATCACCCCGCCGCCCGGATATCCGCTGGGCGGGCACTCGATCGCGGGCCGCATCGCCCGCGGCTACTGGACTCGCCTGTACGCGCGCTCCTTTGTTTTTCAGGATGCCCAGGGCCGCAGCGTGGCGCTGGTCTCCTGCGAACTGTTTGCGATCCCCGCGGGGCTGCACGCGGAGGTGGCGCGGCTGGTGGCGAGCGAACACCATGTCCCGCTGGGTCCCGAGGCTCTGATCCTGGCCGCCACGCATACCCATCACGGCCCGGCAGGGTACATGTCGTCGGCGACCTACAACTGGGGCGGGCCGCTGCCGGGCTTCGACGGCGCGCTGTTCCATTTCCTGGCGGAGCGAATCGCCAAGGCGGTCGGCGACGCCTGGCAGGACGCGCGAAGCTCCTCCGGCAGCCGGCACCAGGTCATACTGCGAAGCGGCTACGCGCTGGACCTGCAACGCAACCGGGCGATCGACGCTTTCTTCCGCAACCCGCAAGACGACATCGCGGCGGTCCTCGACGCCAGCGCGAGCGCCGGGATGAACTGCCCGGACGGTTCCCTCCGGAACTGCCCTCGCTACCTGGCCGTCGATCCGACCCTCAAGGTTCTGGAGGTGCTGCGCGACGGGCGGCGCATCGCGCTGCTGGTTTTCTTCGCCGTGCACCCCACCGCCATGACGCACGACAGCCCGCTGTATTCCTCCGATCTGACCGGCCACGCGATGAACCTGCTCGAGCGCGACGCCGGAAAAGCAGGCCGCTGGATCGCCGGCTTTTTCAATGGCGCGGAGGGCGACGTATCGCCGCGATGGTCGATGCAGAACCGCGACGATGTGCTGCGCTTGGGAGAGCGGCTGGCGCGGTCGGTGCGGGAAGTTTTGAAGAGCGCCGGAGCGCCGGAAGAGGTCGCCGAAATCGAAAGCTCCGGCAAGGCTTTTCAGGCCTATCCGCGCAGCCCGGATACCGCCGGTTTCACTCCGCGCCCCGAGGTGGGTGTAGCCTCCCTGGGGGGCGCGGAAGACGGGCGCACCATCTTCTACAACTACGGATGGCATGGCGGCGTCACCCGGGGAGCGAACGCGGACGATGCGAAGATCCCCGCCCTGGAGCGGCGCGACATCGGGCTGTTGAAAGTCCTGAAACCGTTTCTCGACTCTCCGCGGAGCTACCCGCGCGAGTTCCCGGTTTCCGTGGCCCGCATCGGGAACTCGTTGCGGCTGGCGGCGCTCCCGGTCGAGATGACGACGGTAATGGGCCGGCAACTGCGAAGCAGGCTGCTGGCGGAGTTCGGGCAGCCGTTCGTCCTGGTGGGGCTGGCCAACGAATACTTGGGGTACACGGTGAGCCGGGAGGAATACGCCGCGCAGAACTACGAAGGAAGCTCGACGATCTTCGGCAAGGAGGAAGGAAGGGTGATCGGCGAGTTGCTGGTGAAGGTAGGGCGGAAACCGGAGCCCGCGCCGAATCCGGTTCCCGCACGCAAATTCGACGCCGGACCGAAATCCCCCTTGCGCTTCGGACCGGAGTTGTTCGGCGAGCCCCGCAATGTGCCGTATGAAGATCTCGAGCCGCTCATGCCGGATGCCCAGCACCGCGTCGACGACCGCGCGCCGCGCTTCCAATGGGAGGAAGATGCCGGCACGGACTGGGCGACGGACAAGCGAAGAGTGGCCATCCTCGGAAGGGACGGCAGCGTGGCCGATGATGACAGCGGTCCCAATCTGCTGACGGTGCTTGTGGACGGAACATCGACCGCGGGGAAACGCACCTGGACCGCAATCTGGCTGGCGCCGGGGGAGAGCGCCGGCGGGGCGGAATACCTCTTCCGCGTCGAGACTCCGGACGGCGGCCCCCCGGTCTGCTCGCAGCCGTTTCGCCTCGGCAAACCCATCGTCAAGGTGCCGATGCCGCCCCAGCCTAGGGCCGGCTCGTGCCCGTCCGATCGGAGCGAACCATGAAAACCCGGCGACTGTGGATCGCAGCCATTTTGGCGGTAAGCCTGGCGGCTTGCCATGTGCGTTACATCCCCGTGCGCGAGGCGCGCTTCCGCACCGAAACCGCGCGCAGCGAGCGCCTCCAGCTTCCGCTGACCGCTGGCGGCCGGGCGAAACTCCTGGGCTTCCTTCGAGCCGGCGGAGACAGCGATCGCGTTGGCAACACGCTAGTCGATCCCGCGGCCGAAACGCACTACGGGCCGTTGCTGGATCGGCTCGCCGACCCCGCTCCCCTGACGCTCGACGACCTGTTGGAGAAGCGCGCCCTCCGCAAGTGGCTCTCCGGGCCGGTGCTTCGGCAGGTGATCGATGCGCGCGAGGAGTCTCCGCCGGCGATCAGCCCGGTCGCTGTCGGCGACGGCCGGTACTGGTGGATCTTCTATCCGCGCCACAAGCGGCTGGAGGAACTGCTGGTGACGCTGTCGGCGGAGCCGCGCAAGCCGAAGCGTTAGGAGAACCCAGATGCATGAACGGCTGCTTGCGAGTCTTGAATCGGTAGCCGAGGTGAGGCTGGTCACCGCGCTCCGGCACGAGCAACTCGGCTTCCCCAACGGCAAGGATCTGCGAATCTTCATCCCCGACGTGCACCTGATCAGCGAGAAGCGCCTCATCGAGGGTGAGTTCACCTATAGCACGAATCACCCCGAACTGCTCACCAGCGTGGTCAAGACGCTGACCGACTTGAGGAGTCAGGCCGCCCAGGACGAGACCGTTGAAGTCTACCAGATCGGCGACTTTCTCGATCTGTGGCGGGAAGCCCCCCAGCCGGACGAGCCGTCCGAAGTCCCGGCGCGCATCAAGGACGATCACGAGGATCTGATCACAGCGTTCCTCGATCGCCGGCTCAAGGCGCACTTCCTGCTCGGGAATCACGATTTCGACCTGTACCAGTGGGCGGACTACGCGGGCTGGGAACGCCGCTACTACCTTCCCGACTCCCCGCCCAGCGTCATCGTGCTGCACGGCGACTACTTCGACTGGGTCGAGCGTCTGCCCGCGTCGATCAAGCAGATATTCGTCTATTTGTTTTCCGCCCGCGTAGCTCCGAACGACTACGTGTTGGGTCAGATGCGCGCGCTGTCGCGGCAGTCGCACGCCGGCCGGGACTATCGCCGCCAGATCCAGTTGGCGCAGGCCGCCCCGATCGGCCCCCTCCGCTCGCCCCGTGCGAACGGCATCCCGCCCGAGTGGAACGTGCAACGGGAAGGCGTCGCCGATGCAGCCAGTCTCACCTTTCTCGATTCCGCATACCAGGAGTGCCTCCAGGCAAACCAGGAATTCGGGGTGAATTTCAAGGTGGCGATTATCGGCCACACTCACCATGCGAGGATCGCGGTGCGCGAGACCGCCGGCGGGGGCCTGTTCACACTCATCGATTGCGGCGCGTGGATTGAGAACTGCCAAGCCCGGGATGACGCCGATCCCTCGCCGAACGCGCAGATCGCCGCGCTATCGGGCGGGGAGGCGCGGGTCTACCAGCTCGCGCCGAAGCCAATTACGCCGCCGGTTCGTGTTCCGGGCGCGGCTTGAAGGAGAAGAACCCGCGCACGTTCTCCCAGAGCAAGGTCGAGAAGTTCTTGTCCAGGTACGAGCGGATCGAGACGTAGCACTGGTCGCAGGTGTTCTGGGTGGTGAACTCGCTCACCATGCGTGCCTGCTGGTCGAGCGGGTATCGCCGGAACTGCATCGAGCAGGGCTGCAGCGCGCCCTCGGCGGTGACCACCAGGAAGCGCAGGCCGGCCTTGCATCCCGGCGTGCCAGCGTTCTCGAAGTAGCGGCGGGTGGCCTCCATCGTGGTGGGAGAGTTGACGATCCAGTTGGTGTGGTCGCGCCGCGTCTCCACCCGGTCCAGCTCGCGGTTGAGGATGGCGAATTGTTCGGGCGAGGTGAGCATGTAGTCCCGGCAGCCGGTGCGCCGTGGGGAGTAGGCGCTGTAACAGATGTTGACGCCCCACTCCCGCGCTTTATCGGCGGCGGCATTGATCTCGGGCAGGTTCTCGCTGGTGATGCAGGTGTTGAGCACGATATCGTCGTGCCCGAGTGCGGCCAGACGCGGGATGATGCGGCTCAGGTGTGCGTAAAGACCGGGGTGGCGGCGGAACTGGTCGTGGCGCTCGTCGGGGAAATCCAGGCTCACCGAGAACTGGCCGACGCCGGCCTCACCGAGCGCCAGGTAGCGCTCTTCGGTCATCAGCGACCAGTTCGAGACCAGGATCGTGTAGGGCAAGCCGGAGTCGCACTGGATGCTCCGCACCACCTCGACCAGGTCCTCGCGCAGGAGCGGTTCCCCGCCCGAGACCTGCACCACACAGGGGCGCAGCACCTCCATGTATCGCCGGTAGTCGGCAGGCTTGAGGTTGCGCGAGTTGTCCTTGGGGCCGCCGTGGTCGCAGTGCTTGCACCAGCAGGTGCACGAGTCGGTCACCTCGAAGGAGACGACCACGGGCCGCTGGGCCACCCAGTTCCGGGAGCCTCGTCCGATGATCCGCAGCGATTCGACCAGGGGGACCTTACGCATACACGCTTAACTGGCTTATTAGAGCACAGGATAGCGGAATCTTCGACTGGCCGAGCCTGTGTGGGGCGTTTTCGGGCCTAAACGGCGAAAAACAGGCGCCAACCGCGCTACGGGCGCTAACCGCGCGGCATCCCGCCTCCGGCGGGCGCTGACCGCGCAGCATTCCGCCTCCGGCGGATAGGCGTTCCCCGTTTACGGCTTCTTCGGTTGCGGAGAGGCTACCTGGTCGCCGTACTGGATCTGCACGTCGCTCTTGAACTGCTTGTAGTTCTCGTACTTCACCAGCATCCGGATCCGTTGGGGCCCCTGCTCGAAGTTCAGGACGTCATCGGCGCGGGTATATCTGGGGAACCAATACTTGCCGTCGATCTGCTCGCGGTAGGTCTCGAACTTCGGGAACTGGTTGTTCTTGCCGACAATGCCCACGCCGCGGCCGTACGACTTGACGATCTGCAGGTCGCGGTCGTCCACCCAAATCTCTCCCTGGAAGTACCGCTGACCCTTTTCCATCTTCTTCGGCTTGACGGCGAAGACGTAGCAGGGAATCTCGTCCGCGTTCTGCTTGCCCAGGTAGCGGATGTCGTATTTCGGGATCTCGGCGCTGGTCAGCACGAACGGCTGGACGTTCCGCAGGTCCGCCTCGTCCTCGGGGGTGAGCTGGATGTGCGCCAGCGTTTGGACCGGTGCCCTAACGACCCGCTCGGTACGCTTTCCCTCCGGGGAGAAGATGACGTCCACGACCATCTCCCACCGTCCCTCGGGAGCGCCGCCGGCGTCCACTTCCTGAACGCGCGCGGTCTGGCGATAGGTGTAATTCTCTCGCGCGCGGGCGAACTCGGCTTCCTTGGCGGAGAACTTGGCGATGATGTCCTGGATCTGGGCTTCGGAAACGTCCGCCTTGCCGGTTTCGGGCCAGCCGGAGTCTGGCTCGGTAGCCCAGACGCCTGCCGCTGCCACGGCCAACAGAAGACTTGCACGGGTCAGTGATCGCATATCCCCTCGCTATCCATTCTAGACGCCGCCGGGGCCGCGCGCGTTGCAGCCTGCCGTAACATATGGGAATGGAACTGGAGTACCGCGAGTCGCTGCCGGATCCCAGCGAGTATTTCGCGCTGTTCGAATCCGCCGGGTGGAACCAGGAGTACGGCCTGACGCCCGGGGAACTGCACGGGGCTGTCGGCCGGAGCTGGTTTCTGTTGACGGCCTATTGGGAGGGGAGACTGGTCGGAACCGGCCGGGTGATCTCCGACGGGGTACTCCACGCGCTGATCGTGGACGTGATCGTGCTGCCGGAGTACCAGGGCAGCGGCATCGGGACGTCGATCATGGCCCGGCTCATCGAGCGCTGCCTCGACGCTCGCATCCGCGATGTGCAACTGTTCTGCGCCCGGGGCAAAGCTCCGTTCTACCGCCGCCTGGGATTCGTCGACCGGTCCGCGGACGCGCCGGGCATGGATTTCAAGGGCCCGCCCGTGCAAACGGACGCCGCGTCATAATCGAGCCATGGGCATGCGCCTGCGGACGGCACAAGGCAAACTGAAGATCGAGCACAGCATCATCGATGGAGTGCGCGAGATGCTGGAGCGGCTGCTGGCGGCAAACCCCGAGATTCGCTCGGTGATCCCGGGGGTGATCCGGCCCGTGCGCGACGCGCGCGGAAAGGTCCGGGTGCGGGTTACGGTTCCGACGGCGAACGGCTGGAAAGCGATCGCCTTGAGCGCGGGTGCGCGTCAGGAGCTATTCATCAGCACGGCGCTGGATCGCGGGCAGCTCGAGCGGGCGATCGACCGGGCGCTGGCGGCGGATTGACGATCGCCCGCGGGGCCAGATGCTGACGGTCACCGAGGGGTTCCCGAAACTGGAAACGAGCACGCGATAGCTTTGCCTGTCCGGGGCGGCTTCAGCCACCCGGGCCAGGCCCCTGTCGACGGCTAGCGACAGTGGCGATGACGAAAACAGGTCGAGTGTCACGGTTCGCTCGCCCTCGCCGAACTCGACCGTCGCGGTGATGGCGCCGTCATCCTCCAGGCGCGAGATGCGCTTCTTGCCCAGGGATGCGAACTTCGCGGTGTCGCCGAGGAATGCGATGCCCGACGGTCCGACGGGCACGACGACAAAATAGGAGCCGTCTGCGTCGACGGTGCGGCGAATGTCCGCCCCCGAGGGGACGATTTCACCGGTTTGCGCGAAGTAGTCGTAGACCAATGTTTGCGGGAAGAGCTGGGCGGGGATGCCCAGAGATTCGGGGGAGAACACCGCTTCCGCCGGGTCCATTCTCGCGTAGGCGAAAACGTACGAGGCCTTCAGCGCGCCGAAGTCGCTGGAGGTTGCGGCGACCATCGGCGCGGCAGGATTCTCGGCCACGGCCAGGTAGGTGGCATCGGTGGGGACCAGAGGGGAGTCGGGCTTGACGATCACGCCGTCGGCCCGGAGCGCCCGTCCCAGGTTGTCTGCGTCCGCCTGGCCGATTTCGTCCGCCGGGCCAAGCGGACCGGCCGAGAGCGCTGCCAGCAGCACGTTGCGCACGTTGTTGCTGCAGAAATTGTCGGTGAACGGCCAGATCCCCACGGCGCTGGCCAGGCGCGAGTCGAACAGCATGCTGTCCCAGCGGTCACGGGCCAGGCCGTCGGCGCTGGCGCGGATCGAGGTCAGGTTGGAGTACTTCGCGCCCTGGAGGAAATGGTGTGGGCGGGGCATCGAATACTGCATGTGGATGCCGCGCTCGGCCATGGCCTGCGCCATGTTGTCGAAGAAGGCCTCCGGATCCTTGAGATTCCTGTCGGTCATGGCGGGGCCGGAAAGCCAGTCCTGTTCAAAGACCGCCACGCCGCTCGAGGAGAGGTAGGCGGCCAGGTCTCTCCAGTAGCGGGGGTCGATCGGAACGTCGCCGGAGAAAGCGTACTCAGTGCGGTCCGGGCTCAACTCGTGCCAGTAGCGCGAATGGACGACCAGCGGAGCGCCGAGGCGATGCTGGAAACCGGCCAGGTCGTCGGGGAACAACTCGAGGTCGGCGCGCAGCCGGTAGAGGCCCGTACCGTTGTTCTGCCAGGAGGGTGGCACGCCTTTGGGATACCACCAACTGTCGGCCTGGAGATAGCCGAGTTGGATTCCACTGGACTGGTAATAGCCCAGGGCGTCGATCAGGGCCTGGCCCGCGGTACCTGGGTTGTAGTAATACGGCGAACGGTTGTCGGTCCAGAGACCGGCGCGCGCCAGGCTCACGTCGGCGTCGGCGGCGGGGCGCACCTTTCCGTAGAGGTCGGTGAGCGCGTGTCCCCAGGTGTCGAAGACGGCGTTGATGCCGCGGCCCGCCACCAGCATGGTCCGGTGCTCGAAGCCGGCATCCAGAGTGGGGATGGCCGGATCGATTCCGCTCTCGATGACCCCGCTACTGTTGCCGATTTGCGAAACGATGAAATCCGACGCCGGCGACAGCAGGAAGGCGTTCAAGTTGGAATCGAAGAAGAGCCAGGGACTGCCCGCTTCGATGCACTCGAGCGCGAAAGTGTAATTCCAGGATTCGAAGCCGAACGGGTGCAGGCCGCTTGGCCATCGGTTGAAGCTTGGGAAAGGCTCGATATTCGCGCTCTGACCGAGGTACTTCACCAAGAACAACACAATGGGCTTGCCCGAGTATGTGCGAATCTTAATCTGGCGCGGGGCACCATCCGCCGAGTAAGTGAAGATTACTTCTTTGTAATTCCCGATGGAGTCCGATCCAGAGGAGGCAGCGAGGTCGCTGAGCGGCCTGCCGGTGTCCCCCGCGAAGACCCATCCGAGCGCGGCGTATTCGATGACGAAGTGACCGCTTGGCTCGACGGTCACGGCCAAGGAGGTCGAGTCCTGGTAGATCGTTACGGCGCCCGGAGAGGCAGCGAGCGACAGCGCGGCGGCCAGGAGAGCTCCGGCAACTGCTCGGAACGGCATAAAGGGGATCTAACGGTAAGTACTATTATCAGGCCCGCTTGTCAAGTAAACACCGCTCCCCTGCGGTCGCGGCTCGGAACATTGGGTGTGCATTTACAGCAACTTACAAGGCCCAAGAGTTTACAACTGGTAACCTACATGCAGGCTGACAATGCCGCCGGTCATGCGCTCGTATTCGACCCGGGCGAAGCCGGCGGCGCGCATGACGGCGGCGAGTTCCTCGGGCGGCGGGAACCTGCGGACGGATTCCGGCAGGTAGCGGTAGGCGCTCCGGTCTCCGGAGATGAGGCCGCCAATGACGGGAAGCACCCTGCCGGAGTAGAAGCCATAAACCGCGGCGAAGAAGGGGTTTTTCGGCTGGGAGAACTCCAGGATGGCAGCCGCTCCTCCGGGCTTGAGAACGCGCCGCATTTCCCTGAGCCCCTGCTCGTAGTTGGCGAGGTTGCGAAAACCGAATGCGGCGGTGACCAGATCGAGCGACCCGTCGGGGAAAGGCAGCGAGAGGGCATCCGCTTCGACCAGCGCCGATCGGGAGTGCCTGTGCGCGATCTTACGCTGCGCCTCGATCAACATGGCGTGGCAGAAGTCGCTCCCGACCACGGCGCCGCCGCGCTCGGCCTCCAGCGCCAGCAGCAGGTCGCCGGTGCCGCAGCAGATGTCCAGGACCAGGGCGCCGGGCCGCCCGAGGATGGGGCGAAGACGGCGGACGGCGCGGGCGCGCCAGTGGCGGTCGACGTTGAGCGAGAGGAGGTGGTTGAGAAAATCGTAGCGGCGGGCGACGCGAGCGAACATCCCGCGCACCCACCGTGCGGCCTCCGGTTCGCTCCGAGCGCCCGGAGGCGTGGTGCCCCGGGCGCGCGAATCGTTCATCCGAGAGCTTCCTCGATGGCCGAGCGCACCACCGAATCGTCGATTCCAGGAACGACCTGGACTTCGCCGATGCGCACGGGCAAGACCCAGCGCACCTGGCCCTTGAGGGTCTTCTTGTCCATCACGGCGCGGGCGACCAGCGCACCGGCGGACACTCCGGCGAGCGGTGGGATAGGGCCGTAGAGGTCGAGCAGGTTCAGGATCTCCACGGCGTCCTCGGCGGAGAGGTGGCCGGTCCGCTCGGCCAGGTAGGTGACCGCGCGCATTCCGAAAGAAATCGCTTCACCGTGCAGGAAGCGCGAATAACCTGTTTCGGCCTCCAGCGCGTGGCCGGCCGTGTGGCCGAGGTTGAGAATCACGCGGATGTTGCTCTCGCGCTCGTCGGCGGAAACCACCTCGGCCTTAATGCGGACGCACTCGGAAATCACCTTTTCGACGACCTCGGGCTCGCGGGCAAACACAGCGGCGTGCTTTTCGGCGAGCATCGAAAACAGCGATGGGCTGCGGATAATGCCGCACTTGACGACTTCGAACAGGCCCGCGCGATATTCGCGCTCGGGCAGCGTCGCGAGCACCTCCGGATCGATCAGCACGGCGATAGGCTGATGGAAGGCGCCGACCAGGTTCTTGCCGCAGACCAGGTCCACGCCGGTCTTGCCACCGATGGCGGCATCCACTTGCGCGAGCAGCGTGGTAGGGATCTGGAGCACCGGGACGCCGCGCATGAAGATCGCGGCCAGGAAGCCCGCGACGTCGTTGACTACGCCCCCGCCGAACGCGATCACCAGGCTGGAGCGGTCGCCGCCGCGCTGCACCATCTCCTGGGCGAGCGCCTCGAGGGAAGCGAGCCGCTTGTTCTCCTCGCCGCCGGGGAAGAACAGGATCTCGTGGGAGCGGCCGGCCAGGCCGGAGGCCAGGCGCGAGCAGTGGAATTGCCACACGTCCCGGGTGGTGACGACGAACACTTTCCCCGCGGCAGCGGGAATGTGCTCTCCGGTGCGCTCCAGTATGCCTGGTTCGACGATCGCACAGTACTTGCGCTGCGGAGTATCCACCACGTACGAAGGCATACAGCCATTATTGCTTAGTGACCCGATGGAAAATCGGCAGGCCCAGCCGCGGTTGCAGCCGCAACAAACCGTAGACGGCGAGTTGATTCGAGAAGGTCGGAACGTAGACTCTACCGTTCGCCACGGTCGGGATGGCGAACTTGGCGAAAACGCCCAGGCTGTCGCGGGAGGCATTCACATCGCTGTTCCAGAGCTCGACGGAGAGGTCGGAGGCGTCGAACGCGCGCAGGGTGCCCGGTACGGGCTCGCCGGTCTGGTCGGCGGTGGTCGCCCAGAGGATCGTGCTGTCGTCCGTGACGCCGTCGCCGGAAATAGCCATGCCCAGGTAGGGTTGGGCGAACGCCTGCACCGTCTGGGAAACCGGCGTCTCGTCGAATTTCCCGTTGGACAGGCGGAACGCTTTCAAGGGGTCCCCCCAGCCGGAGATATAGAAGATGGGGCCGCTCGCACGGTTCCAAAGCGCCCGGCTGAAAATGCCGAAGTTCACCACCTGAAAGGTCTGAACGGTCCCGGCGTTGCCGGTCATGCTATGGCCCATCTGGCTACGTTTCAGCAGGTAGATGTTGCCGAGCTTGCCGCCCCCGACAACCAAGTCGGTGCCCGGCACAATCACGGGACCGGAGTTTCCGATTTCGAAGTCATTCTGGTTCATGGTGGCCCAGTTGTCGGGGGTGAACCAGTCGGCGACCGACAGCCCATTCTGGGTGCTCAACTTCAGAAAGCTCTCGCCCCAGTTCGAGGTTCCGTCGTAATCGCCGTTGGCCGCGACGGCATAGACGTTGCCCTGGTCGTCGGCCGCCAGGCCGTGTCCGGCCTGCCAGACGGAGCCGGCGGCGCCGTTCGGCGTGGTATTGAACGCGGCGACCTGGCGCAGGCTGGAGGCGTCATAGCCCAGGATCCATCCGTGGTAAGGCAGGATGTCGCCGTGCGAGCCGAAGGCGATATAGACCACGCCGTTGAGCAGGAGCAGGCCGGGGCGCTGAAGATGGTCGGAGGCGTTGAAGCTGACCACGCCCCCGACGCCGTCGGGCGCATTGCCTGGCACGGAGGCGCCGATCACGACCGGGCTACCGGACTTCTCCACGCCCGTGCTGAGGTCGAGTGCGTGCAGCCGGTAGAGGCAGACACCGTTCTCGAGCGTGTTGGCGACCAGGTAGATGATGCCGCCGGCGAGTTCGATGACCGGCGTGCCCAAGATGCCGACTTCAGGCTGGATGTCGTTGAAGTTGTAAAACGTATTGGGGACCGAGGGACCGAAATTCGTGGTCCACAGCAGCGCTGCCCCGGGAGGCTGATCGGCGTCGAAGGCGTAGAGACTGTTGTGCATCGTGGCCACGTACACCACGTTGCGCGTCTGGCCGCCGACACTCAGTTGGCCGGCGTACAGCGGCTGGGCGTAGATCTGCCCATCCACCGGATAGGCCCACAGCATGCCGAAGGAGTCCGCGTTCACCTCCGACGGCTTAAGGATGGTTTCGTTCAGATTGGCGCTGGTGCGATTGTTGTCATAGTTGACGGTCAGCACATTGACTTGGGCGAACGACGGCGCCACGCAGCACAGAACGCCGAGACCCAGCACTACTTTTTCGATCACGTCCCCCTCCTACTGCCCCGCACTTAAGTAGATGATTGGAGCGTGCGGATGGTTGCACCCGCCACGGGCGGATCGCGGCAAATGTTGGATACTGAAATGAATGGAGCCGGACTTCCTGGTGATCGGCGCGGGTGTCGCCGGCCTGCGCGCGGCGATCGAGCTGGCCGCGGCGGGCAGGGTGCTCGTGGTGGCCAAGGACAGCCTGCGGGAGTCGTCCTCGGAGTACGCGCAAGGCGGGATTGCGGTGGCTTTGAGCGAGGACGATGAAGTGGAGCTGCACGAGCGGGATACGCTGGCGGCGGGCGACGAGCTGTGCGACGAGGCCGCGGTGCGCGTGCTGGTCGAGCAGGGGCCGGCCGAGGTCGAACAGTTGATCGAGTGGGGTGCCGAGTTCGACCGCGAAGGCGCCGGGCTGGCCTTCGGGCAGGAAGGTGCGCACAGCCGGAGGCGCATCCTGCACGCTCACGGCGATTCCACCGGGCGCGAGATCTCGCGCACGCTCTACCGCAAGGCGACCTCGCTCGAGAACATCGAGCTGCGGAGTTTCGCCGCCATCACCGACCTGCTGGTGACCGCCAACGGAGAAGCGGCGGGCGTGGTGGCCTGCGACGCGTCGTCGCGGCACTGGGTTCCGCTGCGCGCGCGCGCCGTGCTGATGGCAACCGGGGGGCTGGGCCGCGTCTACCGGGACACCACGAACCCGGAGGTGGCCACCGGCGACGGGGTGGCCGCGGCGTACCGCGCCGGAGCCGAGATCAGCGACCTCGAATTCGTACAGTTCCACCCGACGGCGCTGCACGTAGAGAACGCGCCGCCGTTCCTGCTCTCGGAAGCGCTCCGCGGCGAAGGAGCGGTGCTGCGCAACACGGCCGGCGAGCGGTTCATGCCGCGCTATCACCCCCTGGGCGATCTGGCGCCGCGCGACGCGGTGTCGCGCTCGATGGTGATGGAGATCGAGCGCACCGGCGCGCCGCACGTTTTTCTGGATGCGCGGGGCCTCGGCGTGGGTTTCCTGCGCGACCGCTTCCCCCGGATTTACGAGACCTGCCTCGGCTTCGGGCTGGATCTGGGCAAGGAGCTGGCGCCGGTGCACCCGGCGGCCCATTACGCCATGGGCGGCATTCGCACGGACCTGGAGGGGAGGACCAGCGTCCCGCGGCTGTTCGCTGCCGGGGAAGTGGCGGCGACGGGCGTGCACGGGGCCAACCGGCTGGCTTCGAACTCGCTGCTCGAGGGCGTGGTCTTCGGCGCGAGGGCGGGCGCCGCGATGCGTGAGTGCGCAGGCGCCCCGCTTCTGGAGTGGCCGCCGCCCGGCGAGCCGCGGTTCCCCTGCGCGACGGCCGAAGAGTTGCGCGCGCTGGCGTGGGACAGGTGTGGAATTCTGCGCAACGGGCCGGACCTGGAGGAAGCCGTTCACCGGCTCGCGACTATGCCGCGGCAAACCACCGCAAACCCCAACCGGGCGCTGTTCGAGCTGCGCAGCATGCAGGTCGTAATCGAGCTGATCGCCCGCTGCGCGCTGGCGCGGCGGGAAAGCCGCGGTGCCCATTACCGCACGGATTATCCCGAAAAGCGGCCCGAGTTCCGGAAGCACTCACTCGTGACCAAGGATCATGAAGTTGCGTTCTTTTGACGGTGGCGGCAGCCAGCGCTCCCAACGGATTGCGCTTCCCGTGTTCGCGCTCTTCCTGGTGGCCGTGCCGCTCGAGCGAACCAGCCCCAGCACCGCTTTGTGGGCCGCCCCGGCTATCCTGCTGGCGGCGATGCTGATCGCCTGGGCGGCGGAATCGGCCCAATTCTTCATCGCGCAGGGGTTCGCGCTGGCGATCCTGGCCTGGCTGCAAACCATGCCGGAATTCGCGGTCGAGTTCGTGCTGGCCTGGCGCCAGCGGGTGGACCTGCTGCTGGCAAATCTCACCGGCTCGCTGCGGCTGCTCACCGGCCTGGGCTGGCCCATGATCTACTTCGTGGCCGCGTTCATGCATCGCCGCAGGTACGGCAAGCCGTTGCGGCGCATCCGGC
>Ga0187850_10002885_pt1 | contig 15230 bp, 18 predicted proteins | sample June2016WEW_4_15_FD_132436 | JGI IMG/M metagenome (GOLD analysis project Ga0187850, IMG submission 132436) | Peatland microbial communities from SPRUCE experiment site at the Marcell Experimental Forest, Minnesota, USA - June2016WEW_4_150 | ecosystem: Environmental > Terrestrial > Soil >... | reverse complement strand
GGCAAGATCGAGAAGATCTACGCCAAGGTCAAGGCCAAAGGGCACGCGGCGGAAGTGCTGGCTAACCTGTGACCGGCGCCGCGCCCCCTTGGGACGTCCCGCCGCCGAAGGACTGAAGCGCGAGATAACTCGGGCCGAAACGGTGGATGTTGTCGCGCTGCTTCTCATACTGGTCGAAGTGCATTTCTTCGTCTTTTACCAGTTGCTCGAAAAGTTGCTTGGAGGCGGAGTCGGCCTTGGCCCCGCACTTCAGCGCGGCCTTGTTGTAAGCCGTGGCGCTTTCCGCCTCCATCGTCATTCCCTTGACTAACATCTGTTCGGCTTCGACGATCTTCTCGACGGGGCCGGCGGCAACCATCTCCACGTCGCCCTTCAGGAACAGAATCCGCTCGGCGAGCAACTCGACGTGTCCCATCTCCTGGATGGCAGTCTGTTTGAACAGCATCGCCAGAGGCTGGAAGCCCTGGTCCGCCAGGTGAAAATGAAAATACATGTACTGGTGCACTGCCTGCAACTCGTCGGCAACCGCCTTGTTCAGTGAGTGAATACTTTCCGCTCGATCCATACCTGCGCCTCCGAATTCATTATCGCGCGGATTGGGGGCCAGGCATGTTGCGTGCGTACCGCATGCGTGGGCCGGGGCCAGGCGTGCCTGGCCCCTACTCTTTCAACTCCACGATGGTCGCGCCGGCGCCGCCTTCCTGCTGGGGGGCTGGGTAGAATTTGGCCACGTGGGGGTGGCTGCCGAGCAGCTCCGCAATGGTCTTCTTGAGGATGCCCATGCCGTGGCCATGCACGATGCGGACGCGGCTGGCGGTGGCCATTACGGCGCGGTCGAGGAACTCGTCCACGGCGTCGCGGGCGTCCTCGGCGCGCTGGCCGATCACGTTGATCTCCTGGTGGACGGGCGCCAGCTCCGGCGCGGGCTTGTAACTCACACCCTGGGGCAATTTGCCGGCGGCGGCGCCGGCCTCGGGCAGGACTTCGATCACATCGTCGATGGAAACCTGCATCTTCACGAAGCCGGCCTCAACTTCAATGCGGTCCGCGCCAAGTTTGCGCCGCACGCGCGCCGGCTCGCGCACGTCCTTTAACCGGACGCGCGCGCCCTCTTCGATGCGCAGCGGCCGGATGTGGCCCTGGCGCGCGTCATCCTCGGTGGAAAGCACGGTGGTCTGGAAATCTTCCCGCATCTCGCGTTTGGCCTTGGAGACGCGGCGCTGCGCCTCCTGCTCGGCCTTGCGGCGGTCGGCGGTTTGCGCGATCTTGCCGATGGTCTCCCGGGCCTGCTCCTCGAAGCGGGCCAGCGCCTGCTCGGTGCGGCGCTCGAGCTCCTTCAGCTTGGCGGTCTCGCGCTTTTCCCATTCGCGCGCCAGCTCCCTTTCGCGCTTCTCGAGCTCCGCCAGCTTTTCGCGCAGGCTCCGCTCCAGCGTCTGGGTTTCTTCGATGCGCCGGTGCAGCTCAGCCAGGAATTGCGTGACGTCGCGCTCGCGGCTGCTCATGGCCTGGCGCGCGCGGCGCACGATGTCTTCGGGCACGCCGAGCCGCGTGGCGATTTCCAGGCCGGCCGACTTGCCCGGCAGCCCCAGGCTCAGGCGATAAGTCGGTTCGAGCGTCTCTTCGTCGAAGCCCATGGAGCCATTGACTACGCCTTCGGTTGTGGCGCCGTAAATCTTGAGAGCCAACAGGTGGGTGGAAACCAGGGTGTAAGCGCCGGCCGCGCGGAAATGCTCGACGATGGCCACACCCAGCGCGCCGCCCTCTTCGGGATCGGTGGCAGCGCCCAGCTCATCCAAGAGCACCAGCGAGTCGGGGGTCACATCCAGCGCCATCTCGCGGATGTTGGAGACGTGCGCGGAAAACGTGCTGAGGTTCTCCTGAATCGACTGATAGTCGCCGATATCGGCCAGCACCTGCTCGAAGACGGGGAACTCGGCCTCGGCGGCGGGCACCGGCAGGGCCGACTGCGCCATGAGGCTGAGCAGCCCGACGGTCTTGAGCATGACGGTCTTGCCGCCGGTGTTGGGGCCGCTGATCAGCAGCGTGCGGCGGTCGCGGCTCAGCTCCAGGGTGGCCGGCACGGCGGTTTTGCGGCGGCGGCGCAGCACGTCTTCGAGCAGCGGGTGGCGCGCGTCTTTCAGCAGGAGGCGCTCGCCGAACCGCGGGATGGCGCAATCGAACTCCACGGCAAAGCGCGCCTTGGCGAAGATCAGCTCCAGCTCCGCCATGGCGACGAGCGTCTGGCGAATCGAGCCGGCGTAGGCCCGCAGGCGGTCGGTCATCTCGAGCAGAATGCGGTGGACTTCGCGCGCCTCTTCCTCGGTGAGCCGCACCAGCTCGTTGTTCAGGTCGATGGTCTCGAGCGGCTCGACGAACAGGGTGTGTCCGCTGGAGCTGGTCCCGTGGATCACGCCATCGAGCTTGCGCCGCTGCCCGGCGATGACCGGCACCACGAAGCGCTCGTTGCGGATGGTGACGAACTCCTCCTGGAGCACGCCTTCCTCGCGGTGCGCGCGCAGGAAACGCTCCAGGGATTCCTGAATGGCCTTCTTCTGGCGTTCGATGTCGCGGCGCAGGCGGGCGAGCGCCACGCTGGCGTGATCGGCCACCGTGCCATCCGGCAGAATCTTGCCTTCGAGGTCCCTCAGCAGCGCACGAAAATCGCCGATGGTTTGGGCGCGGCGGCCGAGGCGGGGGAAACGCCCGGCGGCCGCGGTGAGCAGCGATTTGGCGTCGGCGGCGCGGTCGAGCAGAAGAAACAGATCGAAGAGTTCCTTGGGTTCGAGGCTGGCGCCTTCGATGCGCAGCTTGTGGACGGCGGGCTCGACGTCCGGCAGCCCGTTGAAATCGATGCGGATGGCGGCGCCGCGCGCGGCAGGCTGTGGACGCGCGGCCGAGCGCAGGTACTCGACGGCCTCTCCGGCTTCCGCGAGGTCTTCGGCCAGGCGCTGACGATCGGCGTGCGGAGCCACTCTTTCCAGCTCACGGCGGCCCAATGGGCTGGAGATGTAACGGCCCAATAACTGCCGCAAGGATTCGAATTCCAGAACGCCGGCGCTGGTTTTCAAGAGGAAGCCACCGCTCTCTCTCGTTCGCGGCCCATCATCTATATTCTCTGCGGTTGCGGAAGGCCTTTTCAATCACCGCCAAGGTGCCTTCCGTGATCTGGAGCTTGGGCAGATCGCGGCGGCGCACCCATTCCACCGCACAGACGTCGTCTCCGGGGGCCAGCGTTCCGCCAATGACCCGGCACACGTAATCGATCAGCACGTAGTGATACTCGGGCGCGCCGGAGGCGTCGCGCATGATGCGCTCGAAGATTTCCAGCACGCCCAGCGGACGGATCTCGAGACCGGTCTCTTCACGGACCTCGCGGCGGACGGCGTCCGCGAGGGCCTCGCCCGTCTCCAGGGCGCCGCCGGGCAGAGACCACCAGCCTATCAGCGGCTGCTTGCCGCGCTGCGCCATGAGAATGCGGTCGCGTTTCAGGATGAGCGCGCCCACGCCGATCAGCGGGCGCTGGGGGTAGCGCCGGTCGTCTTCAGGTGGCATGGGTCAGTACGGCATGGCTCCCTTCACGTCCAGCCGGACACGGTATACGAAGCCGCCCGCGGTAATGAATAAGGATTTGTAGTCCGCCTCCCCGAACGCGCAGTTGGAGGGCAACTCTTTCATGTCCATGACGTGAATCAGACGGCCCTCCGGACTGTAGACGGCGATTCCCTTGGCGGCCACCTACAGGTTGCCCTTCTCATCCACACGGATGCCGCCCGGCACGCCGTCGATTCGGGAAACCAGCACGCGCTCGCCGGAGGTGTCGCCATTGTGGTCCACATCGTATGCGCGGATGTTGTGCTCGTCCGAATTGGCGACGTACAGAACGCGGCCGTTGGGCGAAAGCGCGATGCCGTTGGGACGGCCGGCGGGCTTGGCCACCAGCTTCATGGGTCCCTTCAGCGGAAGGTGATAGACGCCATAGAAATCCAGCTCGCGGTGGTCGGACTGTTCTCCGAATGCGGGATCGGTGAAATAGACGTGCCCGGATCTGCTCACTACGACATCGTTGGGCGCATTGAGCCGGTGGCCTTCCCACTGGTCCGCCAGCACTTCGATCTTGCCCTTCTTGTCCGTGCGGCTCACGCGACGCGAGCGCGTCTCGCAGGTGTAGAGCCGGTCCTCACCATCGAAAGCGTTGCCGCTGGGGCCGTGGGCGTCGGCGCGGAAGACTTCGGTGGCATGGCCGGGAACCCACTTGAGGAGGCGGTCGCTGGGGGTATCGCTGAAGATCAGGTACCCGTCCTTGGACCAGGCGGGGCCTCCCGTGAAGCGGTAGCCTGCCGCGAAACGGCTGAACGAGATTTCAGAGAATTCCTGCGCGGCGGCGAAAAGAGAGAAAAGGGCGGCGGCGAGACAAATTCGAGCGGAGCGGTTCATTTGCCCGCGCTTCTGTTCTTGATCTCGATGTGATTGATTACCTGCCTGACGCCCTTCACCTTCTTCGCGGCCTTCGCGGCTTTTTCTTTCTGCACCTGCAGCTCGACTGTGCCGCTCAGCGTGACCACGCCCTGCTTCACGTCCACCTGCAGCCCGCCGCCCTTGACCACCGGGTCATCGGCCAGCTTGACGCGGACCCGGTCGTAGAGGACGTCGTCGGAAATGGGTTTGTCCGCGGCCCGGCAGGCGCCAGCCAGCAGGAGCAGAACCAGAAAGGCACCGCCCATTCTAGGAATCATCTTCACCGGCCATTGTACGCCAATCCAGGGCGTTCAGAAAGGCGGGCTTTTCGCGCCACGCCGGCTGGACGCGCACGTGCAGATCGAGATAGATCCTCACCCCGAACAACCGCTCCATCTCCTGACGCGCGAGCGTACCGATCTTCTGGAGCACGGCTCCCTTGGTTCCGATGACGATGGCCTTCTGGCCCTCGCGCTCCACGCGGATGGTGGCGTAGATGCGGGTGATATCGGGCGCCTCCTCCCACTTGTCGACCATTACAGCCACGGCGTGTGGCACTTCCCGGCGGGTGGCGAGCAGCACTTTTTCGCGGATCAGCTCGGCGGCGAGGTACCGTTCCGGCTGGTCGGTGACGTAATCCTCGGGGAAGTAGGCCGGCCTCTCGGGCAAGCGCGCCAGAATCGCGTGGCGCAGCTCTTCGAGGCCGTCGCCCTTGGCCGCGGAGACGGGAAGGTAATCGGCGAAGTCGAAAATCTCGCGGTACTGGCCGATCAGCGGCAGCAGGCGGGCCTTCTCCTTCAGCAGGTCGATCTTGTTGAGCACCAGCACGACGGGCGTCCCGCTCTTGCGCACCAGGTCTACCACGCGCCGGTCCTCTTCGCCGAACGGCCGCGCGGCGTCCACCACCAGGAGCAGCAGGTCGCGCTCCTCCAGGGCGGCGCGGACCGTGTCCATCATGCGCTTGTTGAGCGGCGAATCGGCCTTGTGGATGCCGGGCGTGTCCACGAAAACGATCTGCGCCTCGGGCCGCGTGACCACGCCCTGTATGGAGGTGCGGGTAGTTTGCGGCTGGTTGGCGACGATGGCGATCTTCTGCCCGACCAGGGCGTTCAGCAGCGTGGATTTACCGGTGTTGGGCCGCCCCACGAGCGAAACAAAGCCGGACCGGAAGGGATTATTCATGCGCCACCGTGCGAGACCTACCGATACGGACCTGGCCGACGCGCAGATCGTCGCTGGCCAGCACCTCGACGCGGATGCCGTCGCGGTCCACGGCCTCTCCGGCCTTGGGCACGCGGCCCAGCCACTCGCTCACCAGGCCGCCCACGGTGGTGGATTCGATGTCCTCCTCGCGGTGGAACGATGGGAAAAGGTCGCCGACACGGTCGAGATCGAAACTTCCCGACACGATGTAGCCGCCGTGGCCGTCTTCGGTGACGTCGCTCGCGGGCTCGTGCTCGTCGCGGATCTCGCCGATGATGACCTCGAGCAGGTCCTCCATGGTGGCCAGGCCGGCGGTGTTGCCGTACTCGTCCACCACGATCACCATGTGGGTGTTTTCCTGCTGCATCTGGCGCATGAGGTCGCTGACGGGCTTGGTTTCGGGAACGAACATGAGGGTGCGCGCCAGCTCGCGCACGGTGCGATGCTCGCGCTCCGCTTCTTCGATTTCGAACATGTCGCGGACGTGGACGAAGCCGATGATGTGATCGATGTTCTGATCGTACACGGGAATGCGCGAGTACTGCTCGTTGATGACGAGCTGCCGCAGTTGTTCGAGCGTGGAATCGGCGGAGATGGCCACGATGTTGGGCCGCGGCGTCATGACCTCCCGCACCACCTTGTCGCCGAACTCCACCACCGACTGCATCAGCTTGCGGTCCTCCTCCTCGATGAGCCCCTCTTCGGCGCCGGCCGAAATCAGGGCCTCGATGTTTTCGGCGGGCGTGGGCGCCTCTTCCGCGGCAGCGGCGTCATCGGTGAGATCCACGAGCGACTGGAAAAACCCGAGCAGAGCCACGCACGGGCGGGCTACCCACGCGAGAGCGCGCAGCAGCGGCACGAGCGGCACGAGCCACCGGGCGGAGGTGCGGCGGTACAGAAACTGGGGCAGCGCGTAGGACACCGCGACCATGGTCAGCCAGACGGCCAGGGCAGCCTGCCAGAAAACGGCCGCGCGCCACGGCTCGCCATCGGCGAACCAGGCGAAGTAGAAGATGCCCAGCAGAACCAACAGCGTGTGCTTGATGAGCGAGAAAGCGCCGGCGCCATCTTCCGTCTTCAGCCCCAGCTTGTCTTCCAGCGTCTCTTTGAAGAACTTGAGCGAGGGCAAGTCGCGCGTGCGCAGCCTCAGGCTCTCCAGATACAGCAGTTGCACGAAGGTGACGAGACCGAGCAGGGGAATCGAGATGAGCGTGGCAAGCGCGACCGCCAGGATCATGACCGGACCCGCTCGATGAGGCTGTTGGGCAGGCCCAGCCGCGCGCGCCAGCGCTTTTCAGCGCGGGCCATCCGGCCGCCATCCGCCTCGTGATCCATGCCCAGCAGGTGCAGCAAACCGTGGAGCATGAGGATCTGGATCTCCTGCCCGGTGTTGTGTCCAAAGGCGCGGGCCTGGGCGCGGGCGCGTTGGAACGAGATGGCGAGGTCGCCCAGATAGGGGCCAGGGGCCGGGCGGGGTGCCCGCCGCTTCTGCGGGTCGGGGCCAGGGGCGGGGAATGACAGCACGTCCGTGGGGTAGTCCTTGCCCAGAAACTCGCGGTTCAGGCGGCGCAAGTCGGCATCGCCGGCAATCAGGCAGTCGAAGGGGCGGCCGTGGGCCACTTCCAGTTGGAGGCGGCGGGCGAATCGTTCAATCGTCCTGCGGGGCAAGCCGGCCGGGACGCGCCGAAACGTAACGCTACTGCCTTGGGGTGAGGACATGGCGCGCGCTCAGGCTTCCGGCGCGGTCTCGGGGGCGGGAGCATCCGGCTCGGCCAGCTTCAGGGTAAGCTGGCGGCCCGCGCCAACGGTCTCGCCGTAACGCTCGTAGGCTTTGACGATGCGCTGCACCAGGTTGTGGCGCACCACGTCCCGCTCGTCGAACTGCACAAAGCTGATGCCTTCCACGCCTTTGAGCACGTCCACCGCTTCGAGCAACCCGCTGCGGCGGCCGGTGGGCAGGTCGATCTGGGTCACGTCGCCATTCACCACCATCTTGGAATTGAAGCCCTGGCGCGTGAGCACCATCTTCATCTGCTCGGCGGTGCTGTTCTGCGCCTCGTCCAAGATGATGAAGCTGTCGTTCAGCGTGCGGCCGCGCATGAAGGCGATGGGCGCCACTTCGATGACGTTGCGCTCCAGCAGTTTTTCGACGCGATCGTTGTCCAGCATGTCGTAGAGCGCGTCGTAGAGCGGGCGCAGATACGGGTCCACTTTTTCCTGCAAAGTTCCCGGCAGGAAGCCCAGCCGCTCGCCGGCTTCCACCGCGGGACGGGTCAGAATGATGCGCGCCACCCGCTTGGCCATCAAAGCGGAGATGGCCATGGCCACGGCGAGATACGTCTTGCCGGTGCCCGCCGGACCGATGCCGAAGACCATGTCGTTGCGCTCGATGGCCTCCAGGTAGCGGCGCTGGTTGACCGATTTCGGCGCCAGCACCTTCTTGCCGAAGTTGCGCTGCCGGCCGCTCTCGACCAGCGCGCGGAGAGACACGTCCGGATCGAGCGTGACCACGCGCAGGTAGCTGTTCAGGTCTCCGTTGTTGAAAACGTGGCCTTCGCGGACCAGCGCCGTGTAATCTTCCAGGATGCTTTCCGCGCGGGAAACGTTCTCCGCTTCGCCTTCGATTTCGAGATTGTTGTCCACCAGTTGAGTGTGGACGCTCAATCCGGCTTCAAATAGCCGGATGTTCTCATCGCGGGTGCCAAAGAGGCTCTCGACGCCTCGGCTGATGCGCACGCTAGCTTTCATTGAGTGGGTGCTGAGTACCTCCAAGCCGGGGAAAATGGCAACAGGGTAGGACGGTCAAACCGGAGTGGTTCGAAGCTTCGACAACCCGCTCGCGCGGGCGGCTGAAAACCATCTGCCATCATTATACCGGAGAGTCAAGCCCCCTGGTTGTTACAGGCCGAACACAGCGGGCGGCATAAATCGGGTCTCGGCCTCAGCTCGGGCCCAGAGGGCACCCCGGTCGCGGCTCTGTGCGCGATCGCGCCCGCTGAGCCGCGAGCGTAAGCGAGCGGAGGGTCTCGGCCTTGCGGTTGGCGTCGTCCATGGGATGGCAGTTCCGGGGAGGGTTGAAGACCACGGGGTAGGTGAAGGGGATCCGGCGGGAGGCTGGCAGGCGCGGGCGGCGGTTCTTGACCGAGTTATGCCGATGGAGTAGGGTGAAAGAGCGTGGAACTCACCGTCCATATCCCCGACGACATCGCCGAGCGGCTTGGCGCCGTCGTGAACGGCGATCTCTCGCGCCGCGCCCTGGAGGCCTTGTTGGCGGAGGAATACAGGCTGGGTCATCTCGACAAGCCCGATCTGCGGCGCTTGCTCGGCTTTGAAACCAGCTACGAGATTGACGGCTTCTTGAAGGCTCACAACGTCTATGAGGACTACACCATGGAAGATTTTGAGCGCGAACAGGAAGCCCTGAAAAGCTTGGGGTTCTGAATCGGTGCGGCTCGTCATCGCCGATACCGGGTCGCTGAATTATCTGATTTTGATCGGACACATCGACCTCCTTCCTGTCCTGTTTGAAAAGGTCACCTCCGGCTACTCTTCTTCGCTTATCCCCTTACGAGATCAGCGTAGTTGTAGGAACGGGTTCACAATCTCAAGCGGCCAGCGAACAGCGCGGCCTGGGAGATCCTCCGAGTAGAGGCGCGTAACACCGCATTCCAGGCAGGCGGCCACGATCATCGCGTCCCAGAATGACCATCCGTCCTCTGCGTGGAGAATGCGAGCTCGTTCAAACGCTCCGGCTGCCGGCAGGATGAGCGGAAAGATTGCCAGATAATCCGTCAGGCGGTCCCACGCGTCGACCATCGTGAAGCCCTGGGATCTCAGCTTCCTCGACGCCGCCACGAACTCACACGCGACCTGCCAGAGCAGCACCCCATCGCCCGCACTTGAGACGAGATCGAGTGCCACTTGCTGTCGCTTAAGATCGGCTTTGTCGCACGCGTAAATGAGAATATTGGTATCAAGGGCGATCATGAAGTTCGTCCCGAGAGGGCAAACGTTCACGGGAGGAGAACCTCATCCCCTCGATCCCCGCCAGGAGCCGCTGCAGGGCCGCGGGCCGGTCTCCGCGATCCGCGTCATCATCCAGTGCCTCGACGATCAATCGCACACGCTGGGCCTCACGCAACCCCAGTTTCTCCTTGGGTTTGAGAACACCATTTGTGTAGACAGCCTCTATAAGCTGAGCCATTCCATTAAGCCCTCTGTCATTAGATTAGCTCGCGCGGATCGACGCATCAACTTCCAGCGGCGGCAAGACCCGCATCGGGCGCTCCGCCGCCGGCGCTACTGGATCAACCGTAAACCGCTCGCGCCGGGGATAGTCCGCACCCAGGAATTCATCTCTTCTTCGTTCTGCAATAAGTCGCGCAGAGTGGCTTGGCTGAGAACCTGGTCGACGGCAACTTGCACGGCGCGCCACAAGGAACGCACGGAGCAATCCACCGAACGGGTGCAGATGGCCACCTGGCCGGAATGGTCGTCGCAGAATTTGCTCTCGAAAAGGCGCCCGCCTAAGGCGTTGATGACGTCGGCGATGACAATCGATTCCGGCGGGCGCGCCAGCGTGTAGCCGCCTTCCTTGCCGCGCTCCGCCTTCACGAACCCGCCCTTGCGCAGCACGCGCAGGATCTTGGCGGCATAGGCCGGGGAGACGCCTTCCGCCTGGCTCATCTCGGGGATGGTGAGGCTCCCGCCCTTTCCCGCATAGCCGATGCGGACCAGGCAGCGCAGGCCGTATTCTTCGTTGGCGCTCAGTTTCATCGGCGGAGCCTCGCGATGGGGATGATGTCTTCGATCCCCAACGCCAGTTTGGCGGCTTCCGACATGCGGTCCTTCGACCAGGGCGGATCGAATGTCAGCTCCAGCTTTACATCGGTCACGCCGGGCACCGCTCGCACGGCGCGCTCCACATCGGCGGGCAAGGTTCCCGCCACGGGGCAGTTGGGAGCGGTCAGAGTCATGCGGATCGCGGCCTGCCCTTGGGCATCCACGGCGGCGTCATAGATGAGGCCGAGCTCGTAGATATTGACCGGCATCTCGGGATCGTAGACCGTTTTCAGCGCGGCGACAACTTGGTCCTTCAGGCTCATTCGGTGGACACCACAGGCTCGCCCGTGCTGTTCAGGGCGGATTTCAGCGTGTGCCACGCCAGCGTGGCGCACTTGACGCGCGCGGGGTAGTCCCGCACGCCGCAAAACACCACCAGCTTGCCCAACTCCTGGCTCACGGGCGTATCGGTGGTGAGCAACTCGTGGAACTTATCGAGCAGCTTGAGCGCTTCCTCCCGGGATTTCCCTTTCAGACTCTCCGTCATGAGAGACGCCGAGGCGGTGGAGATGGCGCAGCCCGAACCGACAAAGCTCACGTCCTTCACCATGTCGTCTTCGATCTTCACGTAGAGTTTCAGCTTGTCGCCGCAGAGAGGGTTGTAGCCCTCGGCCCTGCGGTTGGCGTCGTCCATGGCATGGCAGTTCCGGGGACGCTTGCTGTGGTCGAGTATGATTTCCTGATACAGGTCGTCAGTCATCAGGAGAAGATCTCCTTCACTTTTCCGAGACCGGCCACGAGCGCGTCGATCTCCGCCGCCGTGTTGTAAAACGCCAGCGAGGCGCGGGTGGTGGCGGGAACGCGGAAACGGTCCATCACCGGCTGCGCGCAATGGTGGCCGGTGCGCACCGCAATCCCCTGCCGGTCGAGCACCGTGCCGATATCGTGCGGATGGATGCCCTCGATGACGAACGAGAGCACGGCGGCCTTCTCGCGCGCGGTGCCGATGATGCGCAGGCCGGGAATTCGCGAAAGCGCCTCGGTCCCGTAGACCAGCAGCTCGTGCTCGTAGGCGGCGATGCTATCGAGGCCGATGCGCGTGACGTAATCGAACGCCGCGCCCAGGCCGATGCCGCCCGCGATGTTGGGCGTGCCGGCTTCAAACTTGTACGGCAGGTCGTTGAAGGTGGTCTTTTCGAAGGTGACGTTCTTGATCATGTCGCCGCCGCCCTGGTACGGCGGCATCGCGTTCAGAAGCCTGGCCTTGCCGTAGAGGATGCCGATGCCGGTAGGCCCGAACACCTTGTGGCCGGAGAAGGCGTAGAAGTCGGCATCGAGCGCCTGCACGTCGATCTTCAGGTGCGGCGCCGCCTGCGCCCCGTCGATCAGCGCGAGGGCGCCGGCGCGGTGCGCCATCTCGACGATCTGGCGCACCGGATTGATGGTGCCCAGCGCATTGGACACGTGGGCCACGGCCACCATGCGCGTGCGGGGGCCGAGCAGCTTCTCGTACTCCTCGAGGAGCAGCTCGCCGCGGTCGTTCATGGGAATCACGCGCAACTTCGCGCCCTTCTCTTCGCAAAGCATCTGCCAGGGCACAATGTTGGAGTGGTGCTCGAGCGCCGAGATGACGATCTCGTCGCCTTCCTTCACGTTCTTGCGGCCCCAACTGCTGGCCACCAGGTTGATGCCCTCGGTTGTGCCGCGCACGAAGATCAGCTCGTTCTTAGTGCGGGCATTGAGGAAGCGCCTGGCCTTGGAGCGGGTCTCTTCGTAAGCCGCCGTGGAACGCTGGCTCAACTCGTGCACGCCGCGATGGATGTTGGCGCAATCCACTTCGTGAAATCGCCGGATAGCGTCGATCACCGCAAACGGCTTCTGGGCCGTGGCCGCGCTGTCGAGATAAACCAGGGGCTTGCCGTGAATTCTCTGCTTCAGAACCGGGAAATCTTCCCGGATTTTCTCCACCTCGAAACCGGCCGAAACCACACTAGTGAGCGCGCTCATGGAATTTCTCGAAGAGGATTCGCTCGAGGGAATCCTTCAGGGATGGCACCTTGACGCGGTCGATGATGTCCTGCGCGAACGCGTAGGTCAGCAGGCTGCGCGCATCCTGTTTGCCGATGCCGCGCGATTGCAGGTAGAACATCGATTCGGCGTCCAACTGGCCGATGGTGGCGCCGTGGGTGCAGCGCACGTCGTCGGCGAAAATCTGCAATTCGGGCTTGGTGTCGATCACCGCTTCGTCGGAGAGCACCAGGTTCTTGTTGGTCTGCTTGGAGTCGGTCTTCTGCGCGTCCTTGCGGACGATGATGCGGCCATTGAAAACGGCGCTGGCCTTGCCATCGAGGATGCCTTTGTACAGCTCGTGGCTGGTGCCGTGCGGCTTGGCGTGGTCGATGGAGGTGTGATTGTCCACGTGCTGGCTGCCGTTCACCAGGTACAGGCCGTTGAGTGTGGCTTCGGTTCCTTCCGAAAGAACCACGCTGACTTCGTTGCGCACCAGCGCGCCCCCGAGTGAAATGGAGCTCGCGGTGAAGTTCGCGCTGCGGCCCAAACTGGCGAACATGGCGCCGACGTGGAAGGCGGCGGGGGATTCGAGCTGGACCTTGTAGTGATCCACCACCGAGCCGCTGCCGGCCACGATTTCGGTGACGGCGTTGGTGAAGTAGGAGCCTGCGCCGGAGTAGGTTTCAACGATGCTGCACTGCGCGTCGGCGCCCACCACGATGAGCGTGCGGGGATGGGCGACCGCGGGCTCCGCGCCGCCCGCGGCCTCATAAACGATTTGGATCGGCTGCTCGACGACTTGGCCGCGCGGGATGTGGATGTAAGTGACGTCCTGCAGAAAAGCCGTGTTGAGCGCGACGAAGGCGTGGTGGTCGAAGGCGGCGTGTTTGGCGAGGTGTTGCTGGGCCTCGGGGGGCAAGCTGTTGGGAGGGCAAGCTAAAGCATGCCCCACAAAGTTGGTTCGGGCGATGGGGGCGACGTTGGTGAAGCGCCATTCTTCATCGTGCGTGGTGGGGAAGCCCAACTCCACAAATCGCTGGAACGCGGCTTCGCGCAACTGCTGGAGCCACGGCGCCGCGGGCTGCTGCCTGGTGAAGCTCTCCAGCCAGTTTCCGATCTGTTCCGCCACGGCCGTCATGCCTTGCCGACCGCCTCCTCTTCGTCCAGAATGCCCAGCCCGGCGTAACCACTCTCTTCCAGCTCCAGCGCCAATTCCTTGCCGCCCGATTTCACAATCCGGCCTTCGGCCAGCACATGAACATAATCGGGCACGATGTAGTTCAACAGGCGCTGGTAGTGCGTCACCACGATCATGGCGCGCTCGGGCGAGCGCAGCGCGTTCACGCCGCCCGCCACCGTGCGCAGAGCGTCGATATCCAGGCCGGAATCGGTCTCGTCGAGGATGGCCAGCCGGGGCTCGAGCACGGCCATCTGAAAAATCTCGTTGCGCTTTTTCTCGCCGCCGGAAAAGCCGGCATTCACGGGGCGGTTCAGCAGCGCCTGGTCCATGTCCAAAACCTTCATCCTGTCCCGAACCAGTTCCAGAAAATCCATGGCATCCAGCTCCGCCAGGCCGCGGTGCTTGCGAATGGTGTTCAGCGCGGCCTTCAGGAAATACATGTTGCTGACACCCGGGATCTCGACGGGATATTGAAACGCCAGAAAGATGCCCGCGCGCGCGCGATCTTCGGGCGCCATTGCCAGCAGGTCCTGGCCATCGTAAATCACCTGGCCGCCGGTGACCGCGTACAGCTCGCGCCCCGCCAGCACCTGCGCCAGCGTGCTCTTGCCGGAGCCGTTCGGCCCCATGATGGCATGCACCTCGCCGGAATCGACGGTGAGCGAGATGCCCTTCAGTATTTCGCGATCGCCAACCGTGGCGTGCAGATCGGTGATTTCCAATAGTGCCATTGATTATCCGACGCTTCCTTCGAGACTGACTCCCAACAGCTTCTGCGCTTCCACGGCGAATTCCATGGGCAGCTCGCGGAACACTTCCTTACAGAAGCCGTGCACGATCATGGAAACCGCGTCTTCGGTGGAGATGCCGCGCTGCCGGCAGTAGAAAATCTGGTCTTCCCCGATCTTGGAGGTAGAGGCCTCGTGCTCCACCTGCGAAGAGGTGTTCTTGACTTCGAGATAAGGGAATGTGTGGGCGCCGCATTTGTCGCCCAGCAGCAGCGAATCGCACTGCGAGTAATTGCGAGCGCCGGTGGCGGACTTCAGAATCTTGACTCCGCCGCGGTAGGTGTTCTGCCCGTGGCCGGCGGAGATGCCCTTCGAGACGATGGTCGAGGTGGTGTTCTTCCCGATGTGGATCATCTTGGTGCCGGTGTCGGCCTGCTGCCAGTTGTTGGTCAGCGCCACGGAATAGAACTCGCCCACCGAGTTGTCGCCCATCAGCAGGCAGCTCGGGTACTTCCAGGTGATGGCCGAGCCGGTCTCCACCTGGGTCCACGAAATCTTGGAATTCACGCCCCGGCACGCGCCGCGCTTGGTGACGAAGTTGTAGATGCCGCCCTTGCCTTCCTTGTCGCCCGGATACCAGTTCTGCACCGTGGAGTACTTGATCTGGGCGTTATCCAGCGCCACCAGCTCCACCACCGCCGCGTGCAACTGGTTGGTGTCGCGCATGGGCGCGGTGCAGCCTTCGAGATAGCTGACGTAGGCGTCTTCGTCGGCCACGATCAGGGTGCGCTCGAACTGCCCGGTGTCCTTGGCGTTGATGCGGAAGTAGGTGGAGAGCTCCATGGGGCAGCGGACGCCTTTGGGCACGTAGC
>Ga0187850_10002882_pt1 | contig 15238 bp, 15 predicted proteins | sample June2016WEW_4_15_FD_132436 | JGI IMG/M metagenome (GOLD analysis project Ga0187850, IMG submission 132436) | Peatland microbial communities from SPRUCE experiment site at the Marcell Experimental Forest, Minnesota, USA - June2016WEW_4_150 | ecosystem: Environmental > Terrestrial > Soil >... | reverse complement strand
TCAGTTTCGGTGACGGCGACCATGCGCTTTAGGAGAAGCCCATAGAGAATCATGGTGAGGACGCGGACGGGCTTTTGATCCAAAACGAGGGCTGCCTCGACGGCCGTGAGTGTTCGGTTGGCGCCCAAGGCTTCAATCGACATGCGGGGCGTGGCGTAGGCCATTCTGGCAACTCTTTTCAAGCCCACGAATATCGCGGCGCCCACTATGAAAAAGACTAGGACCAATAAAACCGTGGTTGCTGCGTCTGGAAATGGCGCAGGGGTCGGGGTCGGCGCGGAGGAAACGTAGGTGGCTGGGAAAGAAACGCCAGAGGTGAACTGTTGGCCTGGCGGCCAGTCTGTTCTCTCCCAGAAGACGGCGGTGTCGTTGTTCGTTTCTGTGAAGACATTGTCGAAGGGTGAGCCTGAGGGGTATTTCACTTCGGTTGTCTGTACGCTTGGTGGGAGGATGATTTCCACGCGTAGGTCTGTTACGGAGCCACTGGCGCTAGTGAACGTTGCTTGGTAGAAGAGCAGGTCGACGTTTCCCGGGTTAGGGGTATCCTCATGGATCATGTCTGGAACTAGAGCGTAAACAACGAATGTGTAGGACTGGTTCACCGCAACGGGTTGTTCGAGGTAAACGTCGATGCCGTAGAAGCTTCCCGATGACGCATCTTGATAATGAAGTGTGGCTCCCAACAGGTCTTGCACATACTGAATCTGGAAGCCTCCTTGGGGCATCCCCACAGTGAATATGCCTTCAGGTGAGCCGGACAGATACGTGAACGTTATGTTGTACAGAATGTATATCGACCTGTCCGTGTTGATCTGGATTTGGGCCCACTCTTGGCTTACGGAGTAGGTTACATCCTGAGCCCTTGCAAGTTGCACCCTTGTCAGCAATGATCCGAGGCACAAGATTAGTACGATGACGGATAAACAGGCGAGCTGCTGTTTCGTCACCATGTTGGTTCCTCTGTGAGTTCGAGCTTGTTCCCGCAGTAGCGGCACGTAGCGAAGGGTTTTCCGTCGATAACTTCAGTCTTGGTCGCGTCGATGAGAGCTCCGCAGTTTGGGCAACGTATTTGTTTAGCCTCTAACGGTCCAGTGACCGTTAGGGTTTGCTTAATCTCTATAGGTTTTTTCTCCCGGCTAAGGAAGAGCAGGAATCCGGCGACTGCGAGGAAGACCAGTCCCACAAGAAAGTAAACAAGGCCAAGGTTAACTGAGACAACGAAGACGAAGCCCAAGAAGATCAGAACTGCCGACGCCAAGTAGATAGCAGCTCTAAGTATCCCCCGAGCCATAGCGCGTTCCTCAAACCTAATTTCGTCTACTGATTTCACCTACCCATAGGCCTAGCTTTTAACGCTTTCCTTCCTTCACTTGCCAGAGGCCGTGGAGCATTTCAAACGCTTGCTTTCGATGCAATTTGGGAGAAGGAGCGTTTTCTGGAGATTTTTGGTAGATAGCTGCTTGGCGCGAGTTTCGCGCGCACGCGCTTGTAAAACAGAAACCAGTGCCATTGCAGAAGAAAATACACCACAACGAATGGCAGCATTAGAGAGTCACAAAACATAGTTCGAAAGATTATTCGACCAGAGTTTCACGGTCCCCGGGAGACGTTCGAACGATCGCCAAGCATGCTTAGTTTGCTCTTTCACCGGTAAACTTGGGCGGGGGTCCCACCCCCCGCATCTGAAATTTGGGAGTATTGCGAGCTTATTTTGTCATAACAAGCTTAATTTAGGGTTTTACGGTCGTGGGTAATATTTGAACACAGGCTTACTGGCAAAAATGCTGGCTCTATAACCGCCTACAGTTTTTTCAGTCAATTGGAACCAACTTTGCCTTTTAAGGACTAAATTATTTCCCATTATTGGGGGCAGACCAAGATTTTACAGAGCGAAAAAGCGAGATTCCCCCTATAGAGATGAGTGGTCAATGAATTAGGTTGCTGATGCTGAAACGTCAGGCTCAGTTTGGAAGAATCTAAAAAGTTGGCGCAACGGCTCTGCTCAGGCTCAAAAAAATATATACAACATTTTTGGTAAATGCTTGTGGGGTGCTGGTATGATTGACGCCGAAAATCTGACAAGGAAATTTGATAATCTCACTGCAGTAGATAATCTCACTTTACATATTGATGAGGGTGAAGTTTTTGGTTTTCTTGGACCTAACGGGGCAGGAAAAACAACCACCGTACGCATGCTTTGTTGCTTGATAGGCAAAACCAGCGGTACCGCCAAGGTAGGGGGTTACGAAATCGGAAATGCGGCGGATATACAGAAAATCAGAAAAATTATAGGTTTGCTGCCTGAAAACGTCGGCTTGTACGAGGACATGAGCGCCTACAAAAACCTCGATTTCTATGGAAAAATCTACAAACTCACCGAAACGCAACGCAGAGAGCGCATCGAACGCTTTCTCAGGATGCTTGGGCTGTGGGAAAAACAAGACCAACCCGCAGGCAGCTTCAGCAAAGGCATGAAGCAGAAGCTCGCCATAGCCCGTGCCCTCATCCACGATCCCAAAGTCCTCTTCCTCGACGAACCTACAGCAAACCTTGACCCTGAAGCCTCCAAAACCGTCCGAGACTTCATCCTCGAACTCAAAAAGGAAAAGCACACCATATTCCTAAACACCCACCTCCTTGATGAGGCAGAACGTATCTGCGACCGCGTCGGTATCCTCAAAACCAAGCTCTTAGCCGTCGACACTCCAGAGAGGCTACGGCAATCGCTTTGGGGAACCAAAACCGTAATCCAACTTGAAAGCGTTAACGATGCGGTTGTGGCGGCGGTGAAAAAGCTCGGCTCATGGCAAACCGAGGTAACGGGCAACAAACTCATCGTGTCCGTCAGCAACCCAGAACACCACATTCCCGACATCGTGGACGCCGTCGGCAAGGCTGGCGGGCGCGTTCAATCCGTCACTCAAATCACCCCAACCTTAGAGGACGTGTACCTAAAACTGGTGAGGAGCTGAAGGCTATGGACTTACAGAACGTTTGGACCATCGCAAGCAAGGATCTGGGTATATTCCTCAAGAAAAAGAGTATTCTCTACTCGACCATCCTCTTCCCCCTCATCGCCGCCATCGGACTCCCCCTCGTCGTCGAATTCGCAGGACAAGCAGTAGGCGGAATCCCAGCCACTGCGCTTCCAGGAGTGATCGACGCTTTTCTGTTCTTCTTCATCATAGGTGCAGCATCCCTCCCAGTCGGCATCGCCTCCTACAGTTTAGTTGGCGAAAAAGTTGAAAAAAGCCTCGAACCGCTTCTGTCAACGCCAATGACAGATGGCGAAATCTTGTTGGGAAAAAGCATAGCAGCGTTCCTTCTGCCCCTGCTGGCAATCTATGCAGGAGCTACAATATTCGCGGCATTCATCGACGCCATAACCCGCGGACAACTAGGCTATTTCTACTTCCCAAACGCTAGCATGGCAGTCATCCTCTTCGTTGTGGTACCTCTGGTGTGCCTCCTAAGTGTCGAAGTGCTCATCCTCGTCTCCGCCAGAGCTAACGATGTCCGCGCCGCCCAACAATTCGGAGGAGTCTTGGTGTTTCCGTTTGTAGTGATCTACGTTGCAGGCGAAATCGGCATCATAAACTTAAACACAACCAACCTGTTGCTCATCTCGGCCGCTATACTGGCAATTGATATACTCCTCTTCTTCCTAAGCAGGGGCACGTTCCAGCGGGAGGAAATCCTAACAAAATGGAAGTAGACAGTCGAATAGCATCTTGTGCAGCCAAGAAGGCACGTGCAAAAAAAGGTGACTAACCATTTATTCTTTCTAAATCACAATTTATTGTCTTCTATAATCTTCAAGCATAACCTAAGCATATTTTTACTGGTAAAATAAGGTGGGGGTCCCACCCCCCGCACTACAATTTCAAGTCCTATTTCGAGCTTATTTCGGTTAGACAAACTCAATTTATGACGTTGTGGTTGGGCGTGTGCGGGGTTAAGATTTGAACACGTGTTTACCGGTAAGAGTATTTAGCTTTCTCCAATGCGGGATAGCTTACAACAAGCGCGGGAAAAAACTTTACCACCCCAACCAAACCAAACTGACGACGAGGGCTGAGCTGCTGTGAAAAAAGAGTTACTGTCAGGGCTGAATACTGGGTTCAGGCTATAGCAGGAAGTAAAAGCATTATATAGGGGGTAGTATACGAATCGAGTATACGCCTCGATTCTACGGAAAAGTCATAGCCAAGTAGAGAGCGATTTTCTATTTTGGCTTGGATATGGAATCGAGTAATTCTTTCTTGACATGGCGATAACCAAGCACTTTTCCATTCAATATGACACAGAACGTGCCATATGGGTCTATTCCGTTTTGCGCTTCCCTGCAGCTTTCAAGGTTTTCAATTCGGCATGGAATGCCAGCTTGTTTGCTGATTTCCGTCACGAGATTTGTGTAGCCATCTGCGTAGGGAACATTGATTCGACTTGAATATCGTAACCCCATTTAAGTATTCTTCTAGTCTCCTTCTTGGAATGGGATTAAACTTAGGTGTAGGGACATCCTCTGACAATCGTTTCGCATAAAGCTCGAAATAGGGAGACATCGAATCGACTTTCTTAAACCCATTCTTGACGAACAAATCCTTCTGGGGTAGCCACGTTTTTTCAGATGTCATCACGACAACGCCGTTCATTCCTCTCGCATCTTTCAAGCACTCTTGTAGCAACTTCGTGCCATATCCGTGTCCCTTGTTCTTGCCTACAACCCAGATACAATGAATGACCATGTATCCATCGGCTTTGATACCACGCCACGCACATTCACTGGGAATATACTCAATAAATCCTCTCGCTCTGAATCCTCGCTTTACTCCTTCATTTATTAGAAGGAGCTTCAAATGCAACCTTCCTTGAAGCGTTCCTTGACCCATTTGAGCTTATCTCTGTAACCTTTCGTGTTCTTCTTAGACTGTAGGCAAAAAGTCCCGTATTCATCAATGTTTGCGTGATTGAGGTCAACTATTTTGTATTTTGACTCTTTCACTACGCACACAGCTGCCTTCAATAGTAGTTTAATCACGTATTCATCTTTGCGAGGATAAAACTTTACCCCAAACCAAACCAACAAATTTGGTTATCTGCGCTGGGGGCTGGGTCGTTCTTATAAACGGATTGTGCTAGAATAATCGAGCTGTTATAATTCATGAAGAATTTGATTTCCGTCTCCACTGCACCTATTGCGGGGTTAGGTGATAAAGAATACTACGACCTTCTCGGCACGATTGAAGTGATGAAAAAAGTCATTGGAGAAGCAGTGGTTGATGGTTTTGAGTTGCAGCTTGAACCAGAATGGGACTGTGAAAACGCACCATTAACCGATACTGACTGGACTGATTGGACCAAGACTCCCAAGTTCAGTGCAGAAGAAGTTGTGGAACTAATCAAGAGTGAGGGTCTGCCCATTCTTTCTGTTCATGCAAGCAGGGATGTTGGAAGTTATCTCTGCTCCGAGAAAGAGCGAGATTGGGAGAAGGGAAAACGTGTCATTTATGAAGCGCTGTCAGTTGCTGAAATGTTCGGGGCGGAGGTCTGTGTATTTCATCTTTGGGACACTTGGAAAGGCAGTTTCGATTTGCACAATGTTGAGAATATTTTTCTGAAGACAGTGGAACGATTTCCAAAGGTCAAACCTTCAGTTGAAAATATCCCAACGCATCTAGATGGCTGTTCTCCATTCATGTTGGTCAGGTCTTTTGAGCATGTGACTTTGGACCTGAGATGGGCATCGATGTACAATGAGCTTGAGGCATTCTCATCCATAGTCGGCAACATCGTCAATGTTCATTTGAGAGGTAGTTTGAAGAAGAATAGGTGGGTTCTGGAGCATTCAAGTTTCAATTTCTATGAATCCTTGGACAAGATTAGAAATGATTGGAAATATTCGGGATTGCTCACGGTTGAGCCTGAAGGCAGGATAGACGAGTCACTGTTCAACAGCTTCCTTCAGGCAATGCATTCTTTGAAGGGATGAGTTAGTTGGATAAAACTTTACCACCCAAACCCAAACATAAAACTTTACCCCAACCAACCAACCCAACCAAGTTGCCACGGCCTGATAACTGGTTCTGGAAAATTAGTGTGGTAGCGTATACTGGATTCAGCATATACAGGGTATCATAATGACATGTAAAAAGAGGCTAATACTAGAAATCAAGGCCATAATAGGGTAATAGTATAGGTATAGTCGGAATCGAGTATACGCTCTTTCAAGGGCGCATTTCGTCACAAGTGATTTAAACTAAGAACAAGATAATACACTTTTTGCGTTTTAGTTTGTAGGGAGGTGAGTTGAATATGACAAAGTTTGCTGTTGTAATAAGCAAAGGGCCTTTCCATGGAGTTGAGGCAGAATGGCCGCTGAGATTTGTTAATCAAGCACTTGAGGATGGCCACAAAGTCCAAGTTTTCCTCGCAGAAGACGCCGTTTGGATCGCAAAAAAAGGGCAGCAATATGACGATCAGCCAAACTTGGAAGAATACATCAAAGACGCAGTCAAAAAAGGTGCAGAAATCAAAGTATGTGAAACATGCAGAAGAAGAAGAAATTTGAGCGAGCAAGATTATCTCCCAGGACTAGCGAAGGGGACAATGAAAGAATTCATAGAGGCAGCAACAAAAGCAGATAAAGTGCTAACATTTTAGTAGGAAAGTTTGGGTTTGGGGTAAAGTTTTATCCCACACACTTCTACTACTCACTCTCTCTACCTATTATCTCTCTACCAATTACACTCTCTCTATTACAGAAAGCGCGCGATAAATTCAAACTGCAAAACGAGGATTTGAACCCTGCCCTGACTAGGGGTTGATGGTAGCCCGGGAGAGATTCGAACTCTCGCCAAGCATATTCAAAGCATATTTTTACCGGTAAAATAGGGTGGGGGTCCCACCCCCCGCACTACAATTTCAAGTCCTATTTCGAGCTTATTTCAGGTAGATAAACTCAATTTATGACGTTGTGCGTGGGCGTGTGCGGGGGTTAAGAATTGAACACATGCTTACCGGTAAAATTGCTTGCCTCCTGTGGGTTCAGCGGGCGCAGAATTCTTTCCACCCAGAACGCCAGTCGCGAAGGGAAAATGAGGCGAGATGTCCTACACGGAAACGCTTGATTCAGTCAAAGCAATTTCCGTAGAACCAGACGCGCGCGCACCTTTTTCTCACCATTCATCTATAGTGAAACTTTAATAAAATTCACTTTAATTGCATATACTGCATTCCTGATTTTTATGTTCCGTCAACGAGCGCGCGCGCTATTGCTGGAGAAATGTGGTTCCGATGCCGAGAAGATGGTCATGTTAACAATCTCCGTTTCTTCAACCTTTCGGAAAAAATTCTCCAGCAACGCCCGAAAGGCTTTCTTATTCGCACGTTTATCCAGTTCCAGTGCTTCATATTCATGTTTCTCTATAAAGTCGCTTATCGTCAACGGGTCCTCGTATTCGCGGACGAAAACTGTGGGCATCAAGATCACGAGCCTTCCATTTTCTTTTAGTACTCTGCCCCACTCTCTCAGGGCTGTCTCCACAAGATCGTTTTCGGGAATGTTGGCGACCACTATCAGGTCAGCATAACCATCTTTTAATGGAACTTTCACGTAGCTGCCATCCAAGTAAAACAAGTTGTCCAGACGCCGGTACAACTCCACTGATCTTGGCTTCACCAGGTAAATCTTTCCCCTACGCACTTTACTAATAAGACAGCATATCATTCTCTCGTGCATTGCGGAGTATTCATGGACAATGTACACGATGATGCGTTGGTCCATTAATTCCTCTCCAAGTAGCCTGCAGACGTTATCAAAAACGTTGATCTTTGAGGGAAGACCCAACAAGTATTCACCATAGAAGGCCTCGATGGTCTCGATAGCGTCTAAGAAAATCCTGTTAAGCTCCTCCCTCCCCTTCCCGCTAAGCCTGTAAACCCTCTTCTCGGGTCCAAACTGGCTCTTCTGCCAACGACTCTGAAGCAAGTGCTCTCGCAGCATCTCGTTTAGAATCCTGTACAAACGGCTGATCTCAACCGTAACGCCTTCAGACGCAAGTTTCTTGTGAATTTCGTACCCGTAGAATTCTTTACCTCTAAACATCTTCAGGATATTCTTTTTAAGATCCTGAGATCTCACGGCTGAAGCTTCCATATTAGAATTCGGGCTCTCCATCCGACGTCACCTAGATTCTACATTTTCAATGTTAAAGCCGCCGTTTAAGGACCTATGGAATCGCAACTATAGTACTGAATAGCACATAGGCTAATATTACAGCGAATTTCTTATTGAAAAAATGAGTGAACTATTTGCGGGCCGTCCGCTTAGAAGCCTTAACGTTAGAACCTGAAGCACCTTTTTGCTTGGCGGCTCCTGCTAGTGCTAGTATACAAGTAAACATAATTCACGCTCTTCCACGATTTTGTAAACATTTGCATCTAATAGATCAGTGCGGGACGTTTGACATGCACGCGCGCTATTACTAGACCGTGATTTGCACACGCTACTGAGAACATTGGTCTTGGCAGGTATAGTGAGAAAGTACTCGCTGTAGAACCTGCGGGCTGTCACAATCGCGTCCAAAAGAATCGTTTCACGTCCCTTCTTTCCTTTCTCGCCGATCCTGCACATCCTTTTTCGAGGCCCTTCTCCAACCGAGCCTCAAGCATGCAACATCTCAATAAGAACTTTAAGAACTCTACAAGTGACCGATGTCAACCTTAATCCTTTCTGAAGCAAGCTCCTTGTGAGCCGCATAACCACAAACTCTGCTTCCAAACATCCTCGCGCTAACCTCAGTCGTTCAATTTCGATTTCATAGTGATAAACGGGGAGAGCGAGGTTCTGATGCTAAGAAGAGCACCATGTGAACAATCTTTGTTTCTTCAATCTTTTGGAAAAAATTTTTCAATGATGACCGAAGATATTTCCCATCCGCGTGCTCATTTATCTTCATAGTGTCATGTTCATACTTCTCAATGAAGTTGCCGATTGTCAAAGGGTCTTTATACTCCTCTACGAAAATCGCTGGAATCAAGATTCCCAATTTCCCATCTGCCCGTAACACCCTGCACCACTCTGTTAACGCTGTCTCCAGAAAATCCTTTTGGGGGATGTCTATAACCACCAAGAGATCGACAAAAGAGTTCTTTAATGGGATGTTTTCGTAGGTGCCGTCCATTAAGGTCAGGTTGTCAGGACACGGGTCAACGAGCACCGATCTCGGCTTCACGAAATAGATCTTCCCTTGAGAATCTCTTTTTTGAAGATTGCAGATCATCCTCGCGTGCATCACGGAATAACTTGGGGTAACGTAGGCGATGTTGCCCCGTCCCCTGAGTTGACGGGCAAAGTGCCGCCGGACACTTTCGAAAACGCTGCGCTCAGCTGGAAGATTCAGCAGATACTCTTCGTAAGAGGCATGGATAGTCCTGATGGCGTCTTGAAGAATTCCGTCGAGCTTCTTCCTTCCCTTTTCACCAAGCCTGTACACTCTCTTCTTTGGTCCGAGTTGGCTTTTCTCCCAACGACTCTCAAGCAGTTTCTCTTTAAGCATCTCGTTCAGGATCCTGTAGAGGCGGCTGATTTCAACCTTGACGTCTTGAGACGCGAGCTTTTTGTGAACCTCATACCCGTAGAACTCTCTGCCTCTAAACATCTTCAAGATATTCTTCTTAAGATCGTCCGTTTTCATAGACTTTAAGCCTCGGTATATGTATTCGGGTACTATAGCTAAAAATCCATAGATCCTTAATACTGTAGCAACAATTATAAAAGAGTTATGGAGATAAAATAATGAACAAACGAAATCATGCTGCAGTCTTACTTGTCTTCCTTGCAACCATCTTAGTATTGTCCATCGCTAATTTCAACGTCACAACCGTAAAGGCAGCGGGGCCGCCAAGTATCACGCTCCTCCCACCTGCTGGACCTGTCGGAATACCCATTACAGTTAACGGCAACGGTTTCGCGCCTGGAGCCAATATAAGCCTGACTTGGTTCGGAAACATTGTTGATGTTCCAGGCATCGCAGGCCACGTAGCCACGTACACTATAAAGAGCGGAATCACAGCTGATCAAAATGGCGACTTTACCACAACCATCATTTCACCAAGCGACTTCTCCGATATCCCACACCAAGTCAACGCCACCCAAAACGGCATCGGAACAGGAATAACCAACGCAACCTTCACCACTGTACCAACGCTGATTCTGAGCCCTCAACCTGCCAACTACGCCAACGGACAGCAGATTTTCCTTAACATCACTGGAGGACCACTTGGAGCCGCTGCCCTCCCAATAACTGGCGCCAGCTCAGAGACAGTCCTAAAATTCACTTATGACAACGTGATGTGGGGTTTCGACACTTCTCACTTGAGTACAGAAGGACCAGTTTCAACTGGTGGATTCACGGGATGGGACGTTGGAGGCAACATATCGATTCGATTCACAGCAGTAGGAGAAGTAGGCACACACTCCATTAGAGCTTATGCAGGTGAAAAGGACACGCCCATATGGCTATCATGTGAAATAGGTGGCCAAGTAAACTTCAACATAACGGGTCCCAGTTCTGACACAGAGACCATTTTGAACAATCTGGCTTCATTGAACTCCACAATTTTGAGCGTTCAGGGAGACACCGCCACAATAAAGACTAATGTAGGCAACGTGACGACCTCGCTGAGCAATATCAATGCCCAAGTTGTGAGCGTTCAGGGAAACGTGGCAACTATCAGCACTAGCCTCGGAACGTTAAGTGGCACTGTTACCAGCGTAAACAATGGAGTCGCAACAATTCAGACCAACCTGGGAACACTGACAACATCAGTTGGCAACTTGCAAGGAACAACCAACAACGAAGCCAACTATAGCTTGGCAGCTCTGGGCCTCTCAGCAATCGATCTGATACTTCTGATTGCCCTCCTTGCCCTTTTTGCACGCAAGAAGACGTAAGCAGCAAAACGAAACCAATCGCACAATTCCTCCCTTTTTTGTTAGAACATAAGCGCGCGCGTTCAAAAGCTAAGCTTGGCGAGAAACGCAATAATCAAGCACACGGGGGCTGCTACTTGTTTCGCATGCTCGCAATGTTGAAATACTGCAAAGAACGAACAATCATCAACGAATGAGGGAGGATGCATTACTTCAAACGAAGACGGAAAACTAGCTGCACCCTGCGGTCTCTACTGTGGCGCTTGCATCGACCACTTGGTCTACAAAAACTGTCATGGCTGCGGCTGCAACTGCGACTCATGCGCTGCTTCACCCCATCACAAGCAATGCGACATCTACAAGTGTTGCGTTGAACAACGAGGTCTTGAAGCCTGCGGCAAGTGCGGAGAGTTTCCCTGCTCTCAGCTCATACAATTCTGCTACAACCCCGTGTGGCAGCATCATTTGACAGCCATCGAAAACCTGAGGAGACGTAGAGCCCTCGGAACAGGAAGATGGCTAGAAGAACAAAAGAAAGCATGGAGCAACGAGTGGCAACGGAAGAAATGGCTCTGGCTCCAGAGAGAATGCGAAGACAGGCTGAAAAAGTCTAAAGAAGAAACAGAACCTTAATGGGAAGAGAATGATAGAAATACCTCTAGCGCGCGCTGGCGTTTGAGGCGTCAAGTGTTCAGATTTTCTGAGTTGCGTCCAGAATCGTTTTCAGAAGTTCTGTTGCATTATCACATACCTTGTAACGAATAGAAAGCTGACCTGCCTTGGTTAATGACGGAACTTTTTCAACAATTCCTGCTTTCAGAAGCACTCTCAAATGCTTCTCGACGGTCGACCTGTGGCGATCAAGTTTCTTGGCGATTTCGCCAGGGTTTGCGACTTCATTCGGTATGCACTCTAAGATTTGCAGTCGTGATTTGTCAGCGAGAGCCTTCAGGAATCTCTCCGTTTTCTCGTAGTCAATCATCATCAACACCTTTTTCGGAGGTCTAGTATATTGCTTTTGAGCAAATAAATTTGCCCTTTGGTAAAAAAAATCGCCGGAGACTCTGGAAACCATTATCTTTGCGACGGGTCACAATGATCGTGAGGGTGGGATGTGATGGCCAGAATGGAAGTGACATTGGATGCTATTCGAGTGATGTGGGTCAAGGCGGAAGGAGGTCTTTCCGGAGTTGGCGAAGCATGGTCCACGCTCGAATCGAAGCTTCCAAGTCTCAAGGGGCGCAAGTTCTATGGCGCCTATCACGATAACGTGTACCGTGCCTGCGTGGCCACTATTGACGAAAAAGAAGCTGAAACCTTTGGACTTCCAACATGGACGATCCCAGGAGGAAAATATGCCCGCGAAAAAGTCGCTGACTACCGAAGTAGGGTGGAAGTCATAGCCGAGACTTTTGAAGCGATGGCAAAAGAATGTGGCGCGGATCGTTCACGTCCAGAGGTCGAATTCTATAAGAGTCAAAGCGAAATCATTTTGCTACTTCCCATTCTGTGAGCGCGCTCGCGAAATCAGATAGCATGCGCGATCAGGATATCCTCGTCCAACAAGAGTCTAGCTTTTTGAAACATTGTCAGCCGTCATATGACTGTAGAACCCTTATCTCGTCGATCACAGTCACTCTGTGTCAATAATGTTGAAAAGGAGGAAGGTGCAAGAACATGTCTGAAATAATTGCCTATTGTGGATTGAACTGCGAAGAGTGTAAGGCGTTCAAGGCGACTCAAACAGGAAATCTTGAATGGAAGAAGCAGATGGCCAAGCACTGGTCTGATCAAGGCGAGATCAAGTTCAAACCAGAAGACGTTGACTGCCACGGGTGCAAGTCAGATTTGATTTCTGGTTTCTGCCGAAAACTCTGCGATATAAGACCATGCGCGATAGAAAAGAAAGTCAAAACCTGCGCCCACTGTGACGATTATCCATGCGAAAAACTGAAAGAATACCTATCAATCAACGATCCTGTCACAACAAGAAATCTTCAAGAGATCCGGAAGACACTGCAAGGCTAGGAAGCGCCAAATCGTGACGTTGACTCAGCGCGCGCAATGGGGGCTTTTGAACCAAACCAGGAAATGACCATATGCTTATCCGCGGACACGCAGGTAAAAATGAGCGGTAACCGTTATGAATGAGCTTGAAAGACTTGCTGAATTACTCACAAAGAAAAGACAAATTGATTCAGATATATCGAGCATCATAAGGCGACCCTCCCTGCCTAGTCATATAGGAGAGTTCATCGCTTCAAGGATCTTTGGAATAAAACTTGAAGTCTCAGCCACCGCAAAGGGAATCGACGGCGTGTTTGTTGAAGGCCCACTGAACGGAAAAACGGCAAACGTTAAGTTATATGGGAAGCAGGAAGGTATCCTCGACGTTACAACGCATAGCCTTGCCGATTACTACTTAGTTCTGACAGGCCCAAAATCGCCTCCCGTAACATCAAGAGGAGCAACTAGACCGTTGGTCATCGATCATGTCTATCTTTTTGAGATGAGAACCTTGGTGAAAAGTCTGACGCGCGCGCTCAAGTACACGCGCACGGTCGTTTTCCATTATGAACTTGTAGGCGTTTTTGGCCACTTTCAAAGGGTCTTGCGCCTTTTCCGTTATTCCACCTCCGTTTCCGCGATAGTCTTGGATTTCCGATTGCATATTTAAACGTGACTGCAACGACACGGGCTTAAGAATCACTTATTCTGGGAGATGAAATTATCAAGAGCATATTCAAGCGCGCGTTGCGATTAACTGCGTATACGCAAAAAGCGCCTCATTTCTTTGAGAACTGGTCGTCTGTCCCTGACAACTGACCCTAAACAGACCATTGCGTATGTTGGAGAATTGACTGTTCTTTGAAAAACCTGATTGTTACACGTTTTGTCAGGTTTTCATGGTAAAAGCCGTGTATTCTGATATTGCGCGCTCACAAACAACAATCTTGCTGAAAAACATTCACAAGAGACCTTGGTTAAGATGATATCACTCAGCCTTGTATCACAGAGTGAAGCAAAGTCTTATACAATCTAGGTCAAAACTTACTGTGTTTGAGTTTGGAGAGTGTGCAAGGTTAGGTATGAGCACAGAGGCAAGGCCTCGAAACCCTTTGCGACTTTCTGGGAATCGCTCACAAGCAAGGAAGGAGCAAGGGAAAGGGCGCACATTGTTCTGGAACCTATAAATGAATACTGCAAGCAGGCAAAGAAGATACTGGAAATAGGTTGTGGAATTGGAGAGGTCTTGGCTAATCTTCCCGAAAGATACGCTATATATGGTTTGGACATTGAAAGAGATTACATTGAGGTTTGCAGAAGGAGGATCCCAAAGGGCAAGTTCTTTGTTTCCAGCATGCACAACTTCAAGATTAACGAAAAGTTCGATGCCATATTCTCCGCCAACGATGCAATCAACTTTCTGAAAGACTTTGCCCAATGGAAATCAACATTCAAGGCAGTGAATGAGCATCTCGACAGAGATGGGCTGTTCATCTTTGACGTGTACACCCCGAAAATGCTGAGAGACACGCTTCACTGGCTGGAAAAATACAACAGATCCACCTCATCAGTCAAAGAATTCCCAAAAGGATACTACTACGACAAAGAGACAGTGAAGGGCAACACAATGACTTGGGACTCCAGAATATTCGAAAAACTCCCAAACGGACTCTACCAACTCAACAAATACAAATTCAAAGAAACAATATACCCAGTCGCAAAGATGAAAATTGCTCTCTATAAACATTTCGAGATCATTGAAGCCAACTTGAGAGAAGAAGGCAGGAAAATTCTGTTCATCTGCAGAAAAAAGTGAAAGACAGAATACTCAGCATGCCGAAACTTACTCAAAAACCTCGCGGAATTGAGTAAAAAAAGCTTCAAACCAACATTGTTCAACAATGTTTTGACACTCAAAGAAATCACGGAGTGAGTGCTCAAACACAAGGGCTCGCACTTCAACATGAACGACTGACTCAAATCAACGTGCACGCGCTACTGTTTAGCCAAGTAGTTGGCTATCGTAAACTTCTGAATCTCACTCGTGCCCTCGTAGATTTCAGTTATCTTCGCGCATCGGTGGAACCTCTCAACATGATAGTCCGCCAAGTAACCGTAGCCCCCGAACACTTGAATAGCATCGTCCGTCACTTCCATGGCAACCCGGCTCGCATAGACCTTGGCCATCGACGTCGCAACAGCGTTCGGCTTCTCCTTGTCATAAAGCCAAGCCGCCTTGTACATCATCAGCCGTGCAGACTCGATTTTAATCAGCATCTCAGCAAGCTTGAAACT
>Ga0187850_10002877_pt1 | contig 15255 bp, 19 predicted proteins | sample June2016WEW_4_15_FD_132436 | JGI IMG/M metagenome (GOLD analysis project Ga0187850, IMG submission 132436) | Peatland microbial communities from SPRUCE experiment site at the Marcell Experimental Forest, Minnesota, USA - June2016WEW_4_150 | ecosystem: Environmental > Terrestrial > Soil >... | reverse complement strand
GCAACAGACAAAGCAGTTTTCACCATGCATGCCAGCCGGGACATCGACAGGTTCAACAGTTTTTACGGGGTGGCGAAAAAGAACAACAGAAAAATGGTTATAACGCCTAAGACCGCTTACCTCCTGACCAAGCTGCTCAATGACGAGCATTTATCCGTTCCAGACCCGCTCAAAGACGACAGCATCCTTGTGTATTACAAGAAAAAGAAGTCGGGTACCGATGAGAAGGATTATTTTCCTTGGGAACGCAAGTTCATGGATAAGATGGTGGATTGTAAGTATGTTCGCAAGAATCAGGGCAAACTCATAATGGACTTGGACTTCTTCCAGTTCGCCGAACTAATCGACATAAAACCCAGGGCAGGCAGCGAGTTTATCCACAGCATGAGCGAGCCGTTCAGCGAGGAAGACATCGAAGACCAAGTCATGCACAACTGGCTAAACCACTTTAAGATGCATTTCCATCAAGTTCATGCTTCAGGACACATGAGTAAAAACCAGTTGGTTGAAATGGTGAAGGATATTCAGCCAAAGCGAGCTTACCCAGTTCATACTGAAAACCAAAAACTGTTCAAATCATATTGCAACAACATGCAAACAATTGAACAAGGAAAAAAATACGAGTTAACATGATTTAGAGTGGCAACAATCTCATTGAAAAGGAGACAAATACCTGACTGTTCTTTCATTCAAGGAGGCTTTTGAAAGCAGTATCTATACTCTTTCCGTCCAATTCATTTCGGATTCTTTGCTTAATCTCACTTCCCCATTGGTCCAAATCTTGAGATAGATTTGTTCTTTCATTGGGATGGACATCTTGCAGCAAACACAAAAATCTAAAACCAGAATCCTGCACTGCTTTCTTTAAACTTTCGAAACGGTTGTGGCAGTTTCTTTTGGTCACAATCAGGAAAATCTTAAATACATCATTGCCATTTTTTGGAATTTGAATTGTTCGAGTTTCAGGTTTTTTGAAACCAACCGGAAATTTGTATCGGAACTCCTTTGAACTTAGGAATGAGTGGTAGTTTGCTTTGAACCTGTTTTCGCTTTTCGTGTACTGATAACCTTTTTGCCCTTTGCTTAATCCAAAGTCTTCACATCTAAGAAAACCTAAGTCTATCTTCACTTCAATTATGCCTTTGAGAACACGTTTCTTCGTAACGATGATGTCTGCATATAGGCTCTTTGTTTTTATCTTGCCTGTTTTGGTTTTATATTTTCCAAAGCTTAAAGGATAATCAACCAAAACTTCATAATCCTTATTTTGAGAAAAAAGCTCCTTTGCAAGGTTCAATTGAAAATCAGAGCCAGCTGAAAGGTTCCGTCCTTGCAGGACTGTTTCATCTGATATTTTGTTTTTTCTTTCTACTGCGTAGGAATCAACTAGTTTCTCTAAGGACGCTCCAATTCTCTCAGCCGCAGACAAACCAACGCACCTTCCTAAACTATTGCCAATGTTTTGCTTTAAAATTTGCTCATAAATGCAAAAGCGAAATTGCTAAACAAAATAGATAATTAGAATATCAAAAGCACAAAAAAGGTAAATGACAAAGTTTTTTATTCAAAAAATAGACAATTTCTGTTATGCTAACTTACGATGATTTGTTAAAGGGTTCTCAAGCTTTCGTTAAGAATGAAGAACGAGATGCAATGTATAAAGTCTCTACATATCTCATTAGGGACTATTGGGGAAAGCCCGAGGACATTACCGACGCCTTTAGGTGTTTTACTTTTAACTTGGAATCAAGCCTTTTATCGATATGCGAGTTTTGATTTTAATGACCTTGAACAATGCCTGACGAAAAACATGCCCCTCATCGAGCAATACAGAAATCGAGATATCTATAGCTACAACCGTAATGATGATGACTCTATCACTAAATTATTTGCTGAAATGTTAAATGCTCTTAAAACAGAAAGAGGGAAAAGCCCTGTTGCTGTTGCAAAAGCTTTACACCTTTTAGCTCCAAACTTTTTCCCATTATGGGATATTGAAATTGCAAGGGGTCACGAGTGCCTTTGGAGTCAGTCTTCTGAAGCAGCTTCAAAATATTTGTGTTTTATGAAAAAAAGTCAAACCCAAATTGAAGAAATCCTGACAAGCTATGGAGGGTTGCAACCGCAAGATAGACAAACTGCTTTGACAGCAATATGCAAGAACTGCTCAAGCAATTTACCCTTTATAAAGTCAATTTTAAAAATAATTGATGAATACAATTATGCGAAATATACAAAGAATTGGATTTAGTCTTTTCAATTTTGTATTGAATCGAAAGAAGGCAATTTACTTCGTAAACGTGTCCGCAAGACCCCAAAAATGCTAAATTGCTAAGGAACAACATAACTCGTAAACGTGAGTTTCCATGTTCCCAGCGATAGAACGAATATTGGCTAAGAACAAGTTATTTCAGGCTTGGAAAGATAACTCAATTTTTGAAGCTCTTTTAGCGTCTCCTCCAATCCTAGTTCAAGAATTCTCGGAAGAATGGATTGAAGCATTCAAGAAATTAGTTGGAGATGGACCGATGACTTATCGAAGTTTGATAAATTTAGCAGATTATATCGAAAAAGTTCGTGCTCTAGACGGATATTCTCACATTAAAGAAAGAATGCTACGTCTTGATGACCAGCTATATCCTACAATAGCAGAAGTGGAATTCATTTGGTCTCTTCTGCTAAAAACACCACCCGATAAAATTCATTTAGAATATACTTTTCCGAGCCCAAGTGGAAAAAATTTAGAGCTTATGGTCGACCACCCCTCTGGTCCAATTTATTTTGAAGTCACTTCTATCCAAGAATACAGAGAAATGACTAACATCCTCAACTATTTCAATGCCTTCGCCGCCTTCCAAACAAGCCTAAAGGTACTTTATGGTCTAAACTGCGGAATGGTAATTTCTTTTTCGGAATACCCTACACAAGAAATGTTCAAACACATCTACACCAAAATCAACGAATACGCTGTTAAGGGTCAGTATGTTTTCAGCGTAAAAGAAGCTGAGTACACCTTGGAAATGGTCGAAGGAGACAACGTTGTTTTTAACTTACCCGTTTCTTATTTAGAAAAAAAGATTAAAGATAAAATCGAAGAAAAGGAGCCGAAGTTTAGGGAAGGCGACAGGAATTTTATAGTAATTGATGTGACGCCCATGGTTGACGATATTAACGTTCAATTGGAAAAGATTGGTCAGTATTTCCAGTATACTGAGGATAAGAAAATCTGGGGTGTTTTGTTGCAATTTAAGCGGTGGACTTTTGAAGAGTTAGAGCCCGTTTACAAGTTTGGATTAATAGGCAGAGGCAACTCTAAAATATATGGAAAAGAGCCGTATAATTTAATGCATGACTTTATACCTGACAAAATTTAGTGCTCAAAAAAGAGTAATTTTCCGACTATATTCAAGTTAAACGATTTCTTAACAAAAACATCGAAATAGCGTTGGCATTTCCTCTCCAACATACTCATCTCCTTACCAAATTCTTGCCAAATTAAATAAAAAAGGGGAAATGCGGGTGAAATCTCCACTTGGGTGAGGGTTCAAATCCCCAGGTTCTGCCAAAGTTGACGCGTCGGCGACGCTCAAGAGTCTTAGCTAAGAATGTAACATAGTGAAAGTCTTTTATCACTTATTTGAGTAATAAATAGCGACCGTTTATGAAATTAGCAGAAATCGCTATTTTACTAAGGGAAATTGTTGACAGATGCCCAGATTTAGAAGGGAGCACCTTTACGTTGATACCGCAGAAAGCTATGTACCCATTATTCAATGGATACCACATAAATATTAAGACAAACATTTCGAAGGAAAGCATAGGTTGCTTGAGGAAAATAGTAGAAGGACACGACTTGATGATGCAGATTAAAACTGATTCAGTAATAGTCTATGAAACTAGAAGTTAATGCCTAAACTGCGTCGCTTACCATCATTTATACCCAATAAGGGAAAAAAAGGGGAATTAGTACGCGGGGGATTTACCACTTTATTGCGGATTTTTCTAAAAAGAGAGAATTTGCGGGTGACATCTCCACCTGACTGGGGGTTCAAGTCCCACTCCAGGGCATTATTGAAAAAAATCTTTTAAGCTTAACGTTGGCATTATAGCTTGGTAGTATTATGCCATCCCTGAAAAAGAAGAATGCTGCAAAGAAAGCAAAGCATGAAGCTAAAACGGGCAAGTAAGTTTAAGCAGAGTTTGCTCTTTTCATTGGCTTCGAGAGAGGCAAAACGAATAAGGGTGCGGGACAATTGAACAGTGGAAAGAAGGGTGCAGGAGGGGCAATCAAAATTAAAAACAAAACAAAAAACAAACCGAAAAACGAAGCAAAAGGCAAAACAAAAAACAAAGGAAAAAAGACGTGGAAGCAGCGGTAAATCCGCCTGAAATAACAGACGGAATTAAAACAAAAATCAAACAAATAACTTGATAAATAAGGAGTAAGCTGCGGAAGATTTAAGCACTCATCTCTATTTACACAAAATAAGGCAAGGTTTTTGTATGGTTCATAGAAGAGTACGAGGCGGACATTTCAAGACCAAGCATGTTGAGAAGCAATGCCCTGTCGAGTTGGGAGACGAATTAGAAGTAAACATCACTGACGTATGTCCAAGTGGAGATGGAATGTCAAAAATTCAGGGCTACGTCATAATGGTGCCAAAAGCCAAGCCAAGAGACCGCGTGAGAATAAAGTTAACACAAGTCGGCGAAAAAGCGGCAATTGGCGAAATAATCAAATAATTCTTTCCAGTGGGAAACCTTCCTTTAAGTAAAAAAAGGGGAATTGCGGGTGGCATCTCCACTGGGTCATGGGTTCAAATCCCTCCCATTTTTGTGGTGCATAAAACTTTTCCTGTTTTCAAGAGGAAAGCACCTGAAGTAGAATGGAAGCGCCCACTTTAAATTGAAATCACAACCATTCCAAGCAAAAGCTACCAAAGATTATAAGCAGATTCAAACAATCGTAAACACAGAGGGTGTGCTCCATGTTTGAGATCTTAAATAACCCAACTGTAACCTTTCTGCTGGGTTTCGGCATCTCAGTAATCGTTTTCGTTAGCTATTTTGGTGTGAAGGTCACATCTCGTCAACTAACCCAGGAGTCCGCAATAAAAGCAATAGACATCTTGGAAAGCGTGAGAAGTGATCGGCATATTCTCTACTCTATTGGAAAATCTCCTAAACATTATGATTCTTGGACACCGGAAGAAAAGGCGGCAGCGGAGAAAGTCTGTAGGGCTTTTGACATTCTTGGAATCCTTGATAGCAGCAACCAGATTAGCCGGAGATTTGTGGATCGTTTTTATGCAATTCCCGCTAAGGAACTCTGGGACGCCTGTGTTCCATATGTGGATTCAGAACGGGAGAAACGTGGTCCACAGCATCTTTGGGAATTTCAACAACTCGCTGAACGAGTAAAGAATGTAAAAGGGAAACCATCCAGCTATTAGGAAGGCTGCTCTAATGAAAAGAAGATGACCTCTTTTTCCGAGACGCAAATATCTTCACTTTTGAAGGCTCGCTATTTACCTTTTTGAGGTTTTTGTCAACGGAGACATTCTTGTTTAGAAAAAAGGGATTATGCGGGTGATATCTCCACTGCCTTGAGGGTTCAAAGCCACCACCATAGAGAATATGCAGGGGGTTTGGATGCTATCTCCTGCAATCTCAGTTCTGCACAAAGGTTTGATGGGGGCTCTGGATCTGTCTAATGTGTGGAGAAGAATTCAATAACTGCTAAAGTGAAAGATAAGGTTAAAGTACCGCACACTTAACAAATACTAAAACAAGATCTGAATTTAAAATGAAGACTTTACTGATTTTATTCTCTTATCATCACAAGAACACCCAGAAAATAGCTGATGTGTTCGCAAAAATCCTTGAAGCACAAATAAAGACGCCGCCGGAGACTAACGCTGAAGACTTGCAGCAGTATGACCTCATAGGCTTCGGTTCAGGGATTTACTTCGGAAAACATCACAAGAGTTTGCTTGAGTTTGCAGAAAAGTTGCCTCCAACCAACAAGAAAGCTTTCATTTTCTCTACTAATGGAGGAAATATTGGAAAGATGAATGTTGAAAATTTCCACAAGCCACTAAAGACAATATTGACAGCTAAAGGTTTTAACATTGTAGGCGAATTCAACTGTGCTGGCTTTGATACTTTTGGACCGCTAAAACTAGTTGGTGGCATAAGCAAAGGCAGACCTAACGAAGAAGACCTTAAAAAAGCTGAAAGCTTTGCAGCGAACTTGATAAAATAAGCTCATTGGGTTTGTTTGTTTTTTCGAGCGTTCAGGAAGGTTTCTATATTAGGAAAGGTTGTCTTGATAAGACAAAATGTTAAGGAGGTTTCTTATGAAAAATTCTTTGGGTGCAAAGACTATCGTTCCCACGACACCTGTCTGGGTTGTTGGAACTTATGACCAAGAGGGAAAACCAAATGTTATGACTGCTGCTTGGGGAGGAATTTGTTGTTCCCAACCGCCATGTATCTATGTATCTCTGAGAAAAGCTACGTATACCTATAGGAATATTGTGGAACGGAAAGCGTTTACAGTGAGTATTCCATCCGAAACCTATGCCAAGGAGGCTGATTATTTTGGAATCACTTCGGGGAAAACGGTGGATAAATTCTCAGCAACAGGGCTTACTCCAGTGAGGAGCGATCTTGTTGATGCACCCTATGTAAAGGAATTTCCAATGGTTATAGAGTGCAAGGTTATTAAAATAATTGAAATTGGGCTACACACAGAGTTCATAGGTGAAATCATGGATGTCAAAGCTGATTCTGTTGTGCTTAATGAAAAGAACCTTCCAGACATTGAAAAAGTAAAACCAATCATCTTGAATCCTGCAGATATGACGTATCATAAAGTTGGGAACCGCATAGGACAAGCGTTCTCAATTGGAAAAGAGACCTTAACAAAATAATGTCTTACTCAGCCCTCAACTACTTTGGATATTCACTGCTACTAAACTGATTACTAAACCAATTACTAAACTGATTACTAAACCAATTAACTATAGCCGCAAAAGATTTACCACTCAAATTTCAAGGAAGATTGAAAACGATACAAGACTATAGGGAATGTTAAATCATTAACGTGTCAAACCTACTATAATATCAGAGCTAATACAATTCCTGCAATTCCAAGAAATATTGCAATTTCACCGTTTAATCTGTAAGTTTTTTGTTTGAAAATCCAATATCCTAAGATAATAGCTATTATTCCAACTAGACCATATACTAACAATGAAACCGCTCCAATAATAATAGCTATCCATGAAATAGCTTTTTCATTTTTTTTCATGAAAGATTTACTGTTGTCAACTTCTACCGTTTTATTCTCCTCCAATCAAGATTTTGCCGTTAAGTTTTATCCGAGTTTAATTATAACAATAGTTATAATTAAATTGTTTATTTTCCCATATACAAGCTTGTTCCCTACTAACTAATTATAGAGATGCAAACACTGGATGCATTATCTGATGATTTGATGGAGGAAGATAAGCTAATTTTCATTCGTTCACTATAAAATTTAGTTACAGATAACTTGAGAGATTGGAGATATACTGATCTGAAAGAACCGATAAACTGGAAGAGAAAAAGAAGAGAGTGGATGATAAATCTGATGAAACTATGAGATGAATCATGATTTTTCATTTCACTATTAGATAATTTATTTGATGAGGAATTAACTAACTGGATAGAGAATAAATTACATAATAAGATAATTTGGATGAACTATGAGCGGAGAGGCAGAAAAGGGTGATTTCTGGAAAAATCCGTGGGGAATACTTCCCTCGTCGTGTATGTACTATCTCACTCGGAAAGAATCCCGGCACCGCAGTGCCGAGCAGAGAGCCGAGAAGCAAGCATTACTGGGTTACAGTCGTTCGTTAGAACGAGAAAATGAAGCTGGAAAGATGAAAGTTGGCGAAGCCATAGTCTGGAAATTATCCGCTACTCTTCAACTGTTTATGATAGTCTTTCTGCTCTTCAACTGTTTATGATAGTCTTTCTGTCTTCCTGTTATTGCTTCTGCTACGTTATATCTGTCTTAATGTCTATGCTTGATGATATACTACTGATTACGTGTTATAGAGTGCGTTAGTGCGTAATGGAGCGTTATTGGGTGCGTAATAGTGTGTGCACAAACCTTGCTGCCAGTGATTCAGCCGTTGTTTGGAATAGGATTTGTGCACATAATCACATAATCGCCCATAAGCACACAATAGGGCGAGGACACACACAACACAAGCACAAATAAAGAAAGATGAAAATTATGCTTTACTTATTTGACAATTGAAGCTGTCGATATTTCCTTCTACTTTAATTCTTTTAGCTGCAACCAACATTTCAATTATATTACTAGCCCACTTCATAGAAAATCCTTCATCAGCAACAGCGGGAACCATAAATTCAGCTTTAGTTACACTGTCTTTTCCTTCCAATGTTTTCATCATTAAATCTATAACTCTTTCGTTTCTTTTGTTAAAAGCAGATGTTGACATTTTATCACTCCAAGCTTAAATTTTGCGGAAGGATTTTAACTATGAATTGTCCTTCTTCGATTCTGTTTAGGTTCGACAGGTCTGCTTTGGATGTATCTAATTTAACTAATTTTTTGGCTTGAAGTGCCATTAAATATTGCAAGGTTATTTCTCTGGCTTTATCTATGGATCTTCCTTCTTCTATAACCATTAAGAAGAAGTTCATGTAGTCATCATTTGTTGCGGGATGTAGTTTACAATAGTTTATGAATTTTGCAAACAATCCTTTATTATCTGTTGTAAAATCCATTCGTGGCATTCTCTTTCCTCCATTAATTCATATATCCATTTTTCGTTCAATTCTCTTTCTATCTTGATTTCTCCAATTTTCAGGAGCTTTAAATTTTAAAGCCCTGATTTCTCAATTTTTTCTATTAAAGTTTCTAAGGCGTTTTCACAAGCTGCAGACATATTTACCCCCTTTTTCTTCACCATTTCTCTAAGGTCAGTGTGGATATAGATCGAACATACTTTTTTGGTTCTTTTGGTTTTCTCTTCCATACTTTTCACCAATTTAATTTCAATAGATAAGAATAATTTTCAAAAAAAATAAGAAAATAGTTACTCGCTTTCGATATCATCAATTGGGATATTGTGTCGGGCATTGAAAGCATTCTTTTCTCGAACCAGCTCTTCCGTTTGCCTTGCCAAATCTGCATCTGTTGCATCGCCTTCGTTGTCCGGCATTTTGCTGGTTATTTTTTCCTCCTCTTCTTCCTTTATTTTCTTGCTTCTTCGCTCTTTTACAAATTTTTCAAAGTCTTGGCTTTCTTTTGCGTTAAGTCCAGCAGTTTTTTTGTCTGTTATATCTTTACCAATTTTCATTCTTGCACCTCCGGCGTATTTTTTGTTAACACGTTCTCTTCTTTTGGAAAAACTTCGAGCAAGTCAACTGTTGCCATACGCTCAATCATTATTTTCAAAAGATTCTCTGTGGCTTGGCTGATGTTAATACCAAGAGCATGAGCTTTCAGTTTAACGTCTTCATCTAGATTTATGCAACATAAAACCTTGTTTGCCAAAAAGCAACACCTAAAATATGTCTAAATAGGAGTAGATATGTCCAAATGGGTACAATACCCATCTATTTAAAGACTTTGAAGCCCGATTCATGCCTATTTTCCTTAATAATGCTCTATTTATGCTCTTTATCAATTTGTATGTTGAATCTCCATTACAGATTTTGATAAGGCAACGCAAAATGCATATTTACACGTGTAAATTTCCCGAAAGCTTAATCCTTCACTATTAAGGATTTGCGAAAATGAGCTTCTATTTCTTTTACTCTCTCGAGATTCTGCTCTATGGCGGCTTTGTTGCTCTCATAGTCGCTTTCTTTCTTAACTAAATATTCAGCAACAAGATTGCTCTTTATTGGGTCTTCCCGTATCATGTCAAGCCAGTTATCCCAGCCTTGCCATTTTTTTAACAGTGGCTCGGAGAAGAACATTGAAAGAAATTCTTGCTTTCTGATATTTTCCCATTCGTTTAGTTTCTTCAGCATCTTGGAAGTCAACTTTACATTTTTGCACTTAACAAAGCCTTCAAATTCTTCATCTGTTTCCCAGAGACAGTAAGATACAGGGGAAAAGAATTTGGCTAACTCAAGGGAAGTGACAACCATGCTCATTCTCGCAATATTAAAAATTTCGTCATTTGCCGCAACTAAATCAATACCAAAATAATCTTTGTTATTTCTAAGAATCGAGTCTAGTCCACCCAGATAGTATTCAAGATATTGGGAATTGTTTCCCTCAAGCGGAACCCTAAAGGTTGCTTTATGCGGATTAATTATCTTTCCAACAACAAAAGATTGAGAAGTTCTATCAAACTCTTCCCCCAAGTAATCTCGGTTAAGTGTTGGCTCTGTTTCGTAAAGGACTGCTAAGATTAGACCTTTTGTGGCAATCGCATACGTTTTCTTTTTTCCATAATTTGCACGGGTCAGCTTTCCAACAACTTGTATAATATGGGCTTGAATCAAGCTACCAAGAAGACGATAACGCACCACGCTTTGAGCAATCGCCTTTGCCTTTGGTTTTTTCTTAAAATTTTTGGTTTTTTCCTCCTTTAACTTTTTCATTGTTGCCGCCCTAACGTCATCACTCAAATTTCTGGGATAATATGGATTTTCCTTCTGTTCAACGGTGTACTTATTAGCAAAATCGTCAATGTTTTTTGAGAATAATTGGTCTATCTCAGTAAATTCTTGGTCAATTTCATCATTAACCCTTTTAGTCAACTCGTATTCCTTCACAGGTCCGCGTTTAGCCAAGGTAGAAACAATCATTTGCTCTCTCTTAGCTAACTTTAATTCTTCATATCCTAACGAATTGGCGGTATTTATTTGACGAAAATTGATTGCGTTCTTTTTGCCTTTTTCCATTTCTGCCAACCAGTTTTGAAGTACAACTTTTAGAATTAAAATTATTCGTATGAGTTAAAAAGATTCCTCGCAAGGTGCTTTTAAATAAGGTGAAAAAATTGATAGAACCAAAATATGTGTATGTAAAACCGTCTGAAATAATAGAGTTTAGAAAACGGCAATATGACCCAGGCTTCATCGAAAGACTAGGGAATAGCATAAAAACATTTGGGATATTAAACGACCCAATACTACGATTTGACATAGCAACGCAGAAATTGCAAGTTATTCTCGGGCATGCACGAGTAGAAGCAGGAATTTTGATTGGGCTACCGGAAATTAGAGGTTTACTTATGGACTTGGATGATGTGAAAGCATACTATTTGTGGGCTACTGAGAACAAAGAAGACTGGAACTTAATCCGCTAGATGAGGCAGAGCTTTTTTTTGACCTCACGCAAAAAGGAGAAACACAACAGGAAATCGCTAAAACGCTGAATATAGAAAAAGGTACATCATACGTTTCTCAAACAATTGCTCTTCATTATTTACCTGAATCAATAAAGATGCACATCAGAAACAAACGCATAAACAGAAGCATAGCAGAACGCTTAGCGACCGTTAAAGATGCTCAAATGCAAGAGAAACTGGCAAACGAAGCAGCGAAAAAGCAGTGGACAGTAAAAACGCTCAACATAAAGCTCATGGATAAACCAATGCTAAATCAAAACGATACGTCACAGTCGCCATCAGAATGTATGACCCTTTTTAAATGTAACGTTCCCAATCTCTTAGAACAGATTAAGCAAGAACGCAAATCAAAACAGGAAACTCAGGAATGCGACCAATGCGCAGACAAGAAGCTGTGCGAAAGAATTGCTATGCTGGACGTAGACCAGAACGAAGTAGAAACCCAAAAGACACTTGAAAGCAAGTCTATTACTACAGAAATCGAGCCCAACGACGCAAAAATGATAGAGCCAGATAATGATAGCCAACAGCCAACAGATTTAGTTTTCGAAGACGCTTTTGAATCACTAACAGGTAAGCGAGAAACGGAGGATACGAAGGCACTGGATGCGCCTTCCCCCGAATCCGCTCAAAGCTCAACGCCAACAAACACTAACAGCGATAATAAGCCAACGGATACAACGGATACGCCTTCTGAATCCGCTCATAGCTCAACGCCAAGCAATACTGCAATTGTTCTGCAAAAGGATGCGCCTATGCCGCACGCGGCAGTAGTTAACGAGAATACGCTCCAGCCTCAATCTTCGCGCATTAGCCTTGATAAAGTAATGAATCAAGTGGAACCCGAGAAAGCAATAGTTCAACAAAAAACAAGTGCTGAATCTACTTTAGATTCAGCTTCCGCCCAATCCAGTGCTGAGTCAACCGAATTAACAATTACAAAAAAGACTGATAGTTCATACCCAATAGAAGAAATCAATGTCAAGAAAACAAATACCTCTCCTGAAGAGGTACTATCGAAGTACCCAGAAACCTTGGATGAGATGGCTCTGAGCGAGAAAAATAGTGATATTTTTAACTCTAAACTTAAAGACCGACAAAGCTTATTGTTAGCAGGAGAGCCCATAAGTGAAATAACCTCCGCTTGGAAATGCTTCGTTAAACAATCTTATGGTGAAGATTCGGATTTGTTCTGTCTCAGGTTCACTGCAGACGAATTAAACAGAAACGAGTACAGAAACAGTAAATCAAAATATCATAAGTCAAGAGATATTCTCAAGACATTTTGTATCGGTTGGGCTGGTCAGAATAATCCTATTGGCTTTAAAACGGTTGTTATTGAAGACGCGGATAAACTGGATGACGATGTAGTGGATAGTGTGGTGGCTCCTTTAACTTACGAAACAGATGTACGTTTCATTCTTGCAGCCAGCAAGCTAGACAAAGTCCACCCAAAGTTAAGTGAAGGGGCAACGCGAATGTCTTTTGTTAAACCTGAGATAGATCAAATAGTTCAAGTACTAAAGACGCAGGCACAAAAAGCGGGGCTCGAAATATCCGACGTTGAGCTGAAGCAGATAGCTGAGAGTTGTGATAGAATACCAAGTGTTGCTGTTATAAACCTTAGAGACAAATACATGATTTCCAAGAGTAAATCACAAGCAGCAAAGCGGTAAGCTAACTAATCCCTCCTTTTTTTACACACGTGAACCAAACAATGCTTCGTAAATAATCAGGCAGTAACAGCTAAACTCAATGTGAAGGAGAACATTTTGAAGCGCCCTTGATACCGTTAACTTTTTTTGAATATAAAAATACAGGCTGGAAGTGTCAGGAAGCCTTAATTTCCAATTTTGTATGTATCCATGTCTGGGAGGTAATGCCACCTTTTTGCTTCTTGGCTATAGGTCAAGCAATAGAGTTCTGGTCTTCTCAAAATGGCAGGGTCAACTTGCCTCTTCTTTAAGTAATCCAACATTTCTTCTTGCGTGGGGCATTTTGCGCTCACAAACCTAATGGTATCTTCAATCCTGATGAAATCTATAACTGAGTTTATGTTTTTCAGTTGGTCGTCCAATTCAGTTGTTTGCTTCTGTAAACCATCAATCCGCGTCTTAGAGGCTGCGTTCTCTCTTTCCAGCTGATTCATGGCATTTTCCAGTTCAACTAGTTTTTTGGATTTAATCCCATTGCCATTAATCACGATATCTTTCATAGCTCGTGAATATACCCCTCTCAATTGGTCGTGGCTAACGTAAGCACCTTCATCGATCGCTTTCCCAACAATTTGTTTCCATTGGCTTTCGCTTGCATGCGCGCTTAATCTGTCAATTAGGAATTTCCGCATGCAATGAAACCTTACTCTCTTGCCATGGATTTGTCCGTTTTCAATTTCCATTCCAGCTTTCTTTGCTAACGTTTGAAGGGCAATGCTTAGATTATCCTCTTTATCATCCAGTATTCTATCAGAGTCCTTTGCTTCCTTGTGAGCATCCAACCAAGCTTTAACAATCGGAACTGCGTCAGTGTCGAGAAATGGGTATGCTGGTACTTTTTCTTTAGTGGTGGCAATTTCGCCAACACATATTGGAGGTTCATTATCAAGTTTAAGTGCCCTAAATTGCCCATATCTGATGCTTACAAAATCTGAAGCTCTCAATCCCATGCTTTTACCAGCCAGAAGAATGTATCTTTCTTTTAGGCTTCCAGCCAGTGCCATTTTTGCAAGGTCTTCCCTGTCAAAGAGGTAATCAAATGTTTTTCTGTTAGCTTCAAGTAGTTTTTTAGATTCTTGCTTTCTAAAAACCAAAGGCATTCTGTAATATGAGTAAAAGCCACGGACACAACCAATAGAAGTTGCGCAGTACTTTTCTGATTTCTCATTATTAAGCAGCCATTTTCTAAAATCCATCATAGAGGCTTCTACTGAGTAATTCTTATCATTGCTTTTTATTTCGAGAAGTTCCTTTGCGCTTTTTTGAGTGAACTCAAGGTATTTCTTTAAAATACTCCTGTAAGTATATGATGATGATGTCTTCTGAGCATTCAAGAATTCTTCAATTACTGGGTCATTTATTTTATTCGTTTTTCTGTATGTCTTGCTTCTTATTGCTGTCTTCTTTATTGCCATAATTTTATATTATTGATGTGTTTAAAATAGTTTATTGAAAAGCCAGAATTTTTCCAGATAAAATTAAATTTAAGATTTCGATAATCAATCTTTCGCCTGCCTAATTGCTTCTTGTTGTTTTGGAAGAAAGCCTAAACTCAAGGACCAGAAGGGTACTATCCACATGAGGTTTAAAATAGGGTAAATTAAGGTGTAGAAAGCGTTGAATGCTACTCCAAAATAGTCATAGCCAGCTAAAGAGAAGTAATAAAAAATTAGATTCCAGACCAAGCCAACTATGTTACCTGCTGTTAACATAAAGATTTTTTTTAATACGTTACCGTTTAGCTGAAAAATTAGCGAGACGAAAAGTATATTGAAGATTAGTAATGTGACGGTTGATTGGAGATTAATTAGGCGGAAAGAGGCTATGAGGCATAAGATGATTGCTTCTAAGAAGAGAAGCGAAGCTACACGGTTTAATGTTTTCACTTGTTTCCTCCCCTTTCTCTTAAGTTTGGCGCTTTGAAAGAGGAGTCTAATTTGTTATTTGTTGTTTTAAGTCGTCTGTAACTTTGTTATAGAAGAAAGTTTTATTTAGACTTAGGAACGGAAAGAACCACGTTATTTATTACTCTGCAAAGAACTTCAAAAACCTCTTCTGCATTCAAATTATCGGTATCTAAAACCAAGTCAAACGGCGCAAAATCCTCGCCTAAAACGAAACCGTAAAGCTTCTTGTATATTGCCTTT
>Ga0187850_10002864_pt1 | contig 15301 bp, 16 predicted proteins | sample June2016WEW_4_15_FD_132436 | JGI IMG/M metagenome (GOLD analysis project Ga0187850, IMG submission 132436) | Peatland microbial communities from SPRUCE experiment site at the Marcell Experimental Forest, Minnesota, USA - June2016WEW_4_150 | ecosystem: Environmental > Terrestrial > Soil >... | reverse complement strand
ATCTTCTGTGGTTTTTCGGTCAGGGGCCCGCTGGTGCCATCTTGCCGTCTGTGGCGAACTGGCAGGCGGTGACACCCGCCGGTTCGTGAATTGCCTGCACGCCGTCGATCGGAGGTCGGATCAGGTACCGGCGCCGGGAACCAGCACAGGCTCGATGAGCTGGGGCCCGTCGTTTCGAGGGCTGTTAACCGCCCTGTCGATGGGGTGCCTCAGAAGCGTTCCTCGCGCAGCCGGGTCCAACAGAGCCGATAGGACCTCAGGTTCGTGCTGGTCGGGGTCCAGCCAGGCGTCGAGCTCGGAGCGCTCGAGGATCACCGGCATGCGGTCGTGCACCTCGACCATGTCGGGTCCCGCTTCGGTGGTGATGATCGTGCAGGTGCGTAGCAGGGTCTCGGGGTCGGGCTCCTTCGAGCGCGTCTTGTCCCACCAGATGTCGTAGAGACCGGCGAAGGTGATGGGCTTTGCGTCGGCGCGGTGGAAGTAGAACGGCACCTTGTTCTTCGGGCGCTCGGGGTCGGGGACCTGCCACTCGTAGAAGCCGTCGACCACGATCAGGCAGCGTCGCTGGCGGAACGGGGTGTGGTAGGCCGCGCTCTTGGTCAACGTCTCGGCCTTGGCGTTGATCATCTTGTAGCCGATCCGGGGGTCCTTGGCCCAGTGAGGGAGGAGCCCCCACCGGTAGACCTCCAGCCTGCGCCCTAGCTTCTCGCCGGACACGGGCCGCCTCTCCTCTGCTCCCTCCGTCCCCGGGGTCCCTTCCTCGGTCCCGGGTGACTTCTGCTCGGTGACAACGGGAAGGCCTCTGGTCGGGGGCACGTTCCAGCTCGGCCGACCCTCGGGGTCGACCCCCGCTGCAAGCGCCACCTCGAGCAGCCGAGCCAGCTGCGACGGCGGCGTGTGGATGTCGACGCGCCCGCACATCGCTCCCGAGCATACGGTCAGATGCCACCCATTGTTGGCTGCACCAATCGACTCGACGTTTACCGGGGCGAACGTTTTCGGCGGTCGGAATTCAATACGTGCCGCAAGATCGCCAGCAAGGTTTGGTGCAAGGCGGGGACCCAAGTCTTTGGTGTGCTCCTGTTGGCAGTGCGAGGCGCCCGGCATCGCGAGACTGCAATGTGGCCACGGGTTGCAACGCGGCGGCCCATGGCCATCATGTCAAGGGCACAGTGGTGCGCCGCAGCGCGCTCCCTCCCGACCTGCGCCGTTGATAGCGCGTTGATCGAATGGCGAACGGTGAGCCCGTGTACGGATACGGCTCGCGCAGCCAGTTTCGGTTTCGGCTGGCACGGTTGGCCTGTTGTTGATCGACCGTTCGCAGGCGGGATCATATGCTGCCGCCCCATGACGGGCCGCGGGCTGTGGCCAACAGTGAGTCGTTGCTTCTCGACTGTGGGAAGCGGCATGAGCGACAAACGCGTCAGCGTGGTGGAGCACCTTGAGAGCGGTGTCACTTTCGGCCCTGTTTCGGTGCACCCTGTGAAGAACGTCGCTCGGAAGCGGAGTTCGGCGATCGGTGGGTCCCTCATCGCGGCGGTTGCCGTTCTCGGCGCCTGCGGCGCAAGTAACTCGTCACGCGATGCGTCCACCAGTTCCGTCGATGTCGCTGTCATCGCTGCCTGGAAAGCCTCCCTGTACGCTTACGACTCTGCTGCTAGAACCTCCAATCCGAACAGTCCGGGTCTTGCAGCAACTCACGTGGAGCCTGAACTCACGTCCGCCGAGAAGAACCTTGCACTTGAGCGGTCCGACAAGGCAATCGCGACCGGAAACGATCATGTGCTTCGCGTAAGGGTCGTCAGCCTGTCGGGGAAGACTGCGTCGGTCGCGGCCTGTGTGAATGGAAGGGAGATCTTCGTGAACGAAGCGACTCGACAGCCCGTCCCCGGTGTGCTGGGACAGGCCGGCATCGAGGGCTCCAATGCGACCATGCTGCTCACCCCTGAAGGCTGGAAGCTCGAACGGCAGACGGTGACGGAGGGACGGTGCTCTTAGAACTCGTTTGGATATCCCGGCGGGAGGAGCGACCGGCATTTGTCAGGAGCCGTCGGTCGTTTGATGCCCAACGGCAGGTCGCCACACCTCATCGGCGGTGTTTGCCGAACCTGTCTGTTGTGAAGGCCGTTCTCTTTGGTGTCACGGTGCTAACCGTCCTGCTGGCGTCTTCGGCCGTCGCGTGGGCTGGGGCTTGGGGGGGTGACTCCGGCGACACGGTGAGTGTCGGGGTGTCGTCATCATCCACGTCATATTCGCAACCGGGCGGCTCGTCCTATCACGGTGCTTCCCGTCCGGCATCGGCATCTGCGAGCGTCAAGAGTCCCGCGATCATCTGCCAGCTTGTCGCTGTCTCGAGTTCGTCCTCACAGGCACTAGGCGCGGGTGGGCCGACTCCGGGTCAGTGGTATCTCTCGTCTTGTAGCGATAGCCCGATCCACGGACCGCGCGGCGGGCTTGTGTGGGTACCCAACAGCACCGCACCGGCAAGTGTGGGTGTGGACCCACTGTCGCTCGCGCAACAGGCCGCTGACTCGATCACGCTTCCGGGTCCCGCGATTCACGCGAATCCTTCGGCGTACAGCGTGGTCAACGTGCCGACATGGCTCTGGATCGACCCCTCGACTTGGCGGCCGTTCGTGGCGAGCGCCACGGCAGGTGGGGTCACGGCGACCGCTGTGGCAACGCCGTCCTATGTCACCTGGTCGATGGGCGACGGTGGAACCGTCGTGTGTGAAGGTTCCGGGGTCGCGTACGACACGACCCAACCCGCGAGCGAACAGCACACCGACTGCTCGTACACGTACCGGCAGTCCTCGATCGGTCAGCCAAGTCCCGACGGAAATCCGAACGACGGGGCCTACCCGGTGACGGCGACGATCACGTGGGCAGTGACTTGGACCGTTACCGGCGCTACCGGTGAGGGAGCTCTTCCAAATCTGCGTACCAGCTCAACCATTTTCGTGCGTGTCGAACAGATCGAATCAATAGTCACCGGATGAACGAAGCCCAGGAGGAGTGACCTTGACAGCCACGCTGACGCGCACCCGGCCTGCAAGGGTTCCCGATGCCAGCGATCTGCGTCTCGAACCACGAAGCAGGCGGAGGCGTCCTCTGCTTGCACTTTCGTCCGCGCTCTTAGTTGCAGTGTGCGTGGCGGTGTTCACGAACCTGTACCTGCGCGCCGGTCACCAGGTGTCGGTCCTCGCGATTGCCCGCCCGGTCGAACAGGGACAGGCCATCAGCAGCGACGACCTGGCGATCGTCAGGGTCTCACTCTCGCCAGGTGTCGCCGTGGTACCTGCGAACGAGGAGAACAGCGTCGTGGGCCACCGGGTTTCCGTTGCGATCGGGTCGGGATCGCTTCTGACTCCGAGCGACTTGGTGGGCGAACCCTCTCCCCCGCCGATCGACGCGATCGTCGGGGTAGCGTTGAAGCCGAGCCAGCTGCCTGCAGCTGGAGTCAGTTCTGGCGAAACGGTCGACATCGTGATGACCGGGGTGCCGGGGTCCCCGTACAGCGCCTCAGGGAATGGCGTCGCCGAACAACCAACGGCCTCAGCGGTGAGCGGGCCCGGTACGATCCTTGCTCCGGATGTCCACGTAAGCGAGGTCGCGCTACCCTCGGCAGCGTCGGGCTCCGACACGGTCGTGGTCTCGCTCGTCGTCCCGCGGGTGTTGGCCCCCATCGTTGCCAGCGCTTCTGCCGCGGGCCAGGCGGCACTTGTCGTAGTGGCGCCGAGCTCGTGACCGTTGTCGCCCTTTGCTCGGCGAAGGGGTCACCCGGGGTGACGACGCTGACCTGTGCACTCGGCGCGGTCTGGCCTATCGGACGACGGGTATTGGTCGCCGAATGTGACCCCTCCGGCGGCGATCTTGCTGTTCGCTTCACCCTCTATGCCCGGCGCGGGATGACCAGTCTGGTGCTCGCTCGGAGGCAGGGAGCTCCGAACGACACGGACCTCGCCTCTCATATTCAGTGCCTTCCTGGTGGACTGGAGGTGTTGGTCGGTCCGCCGGGGGCTGGCTCTGCCAGCACCTTGGACCATGAGATCGCCAAGATGCAGGGCCCCGTGTTCCCAGCTGAGGCCGACTTGATCGTCGATTGCGGTCGCATCGTCCCTGGAGCGTCAGGTCAACGGCGCCTGCTAGTGGAAGCCGACCGGCTTCTCGTCTTGGCGCGTCCCGACGCCTCGGGTCTCGCCAACGCTCGCTGGGCAATCGACCGGATGCGTGAGCTAGATCGGGCAGCGGTCACCTCGTTGATTCTCGTGGGCGAAGGGCCGTTCTCAGCTCGTGAGGCGTCGGTGGATTTGGGAACCGATGTTCTCGAAGTGGTTCCTTCCGACTCTCGGGGAGCCGGTGTCGCTTGCGGTGTTCCGGGCAAGACGCGGGTGTTCGCGAGATCGCCGCTCGTTACCTCCGCGAGGCGAATCGCGCAACGTATCGTTCTCCCACAATCTGAACGTGCTGGCGTGGACGAAGTGCCACGAAGAGTCGGGCCCGAGCACGGCGTATTCGAGTTCGTATCGACCGATCAGCCCGCGAGAAGCGCCGTGCTCGAAGCAACTCAGTTTCTGCAAGACACAGGCGTTGGCACTTTCACCGACGGTCGTGTTGATGACGAGGTCTCGCAGACCATTTCCCGACATACGGTGGCCGATCGCAACGGATCGGGACTCCCGTATGAATGCATGCACTACGACGCGCAGCAGAAGGACAGCGACGCCCCATGACAGATCAACTCCTCTCACCGTCGCGCCTGCGTGCTGAGGTAGCCGACGATCTGGCCGCATCGCGATCACGGGATCTGTCCGTGGAGGACAGGCGCGAACTAGCGCGCCAGCTTGTCATGGCGAGGCTCCAGAGCGCCGGTGCACAGCTCTTGGCCGCAGGGGAGACACCGCCCGATCCGCTCGAGGAACAGAGTCTTGCGCATGTGGTGCTCGACTCGCTCTTCGGGTTGGGACGTCTTCAGGCGCTCGTCGACAATCAAGGGATCGAGAACATCGACGTAAACGGATGCGATCGCGTCTGGGTTACATATGCGGACGGGACGAAGGCAATGGCCGACCCGGTCGCTGACTCCGACGAGGAGCTCGTGGAAATGCTTCGCTCAGTTGCGGCACGTTTTGGTCTCTCCGAACGTCGATTCGACACAGCACACCCCGAGCTCGACTTGCGTCTTCCCGACGGGAGCCGTCTTTCCGCCTTGATGGCAGTCGTGGGGCGGCCGTCGGTGTCGATCCGGCGGCACCGCTACGTCGACCTGTCGCTCTCCGACCTCGTTGCCCTCGGAGCGATGGATGAGCGCCTGGCCAGCTTCCTGTCCGCCGCCGTGAGGGCACGCAAGAACATCGTGATCGGCGGGGCCATGAACTCCGGCAAGACGACGCTTGTAAGAGCTCTCGCATCGGTCGTTCCGCCGCGTGAGCGCATTGTCACGATCGAGCAGGCGTTCGAGTTGGGGCTGGACTCGATGACCGAACGCCATCCGGACCTGGTGGCACTCGAGGCGCGAACTGCAAACGCCGAAGGTGAAGGTGAGATCTCGATGGCCCGACTCGTGCGGCGAGCCCTTCGTATGAACGCAGATCGAGTCATCGTGGGTGAAGTTCTCGGTGACGAAGTCTTGCCAATGCTCAACGCGATGAGTCAAGGTCGTTCTGGCTCGATGTGCACGATCCATGCTGATTCGTCAGCGGGGATCTTCAGTCGACTCGCTTCGTACGCGGTACAGGCTCCTGAACGTCTTCCGCTCGAGTCGACGAACATCTTGATTGCGGGCGCAGTTCATTTCGTCCTGTTCATCGAGGTATGTGATGCGAAGGTGGCCGATACGCGGGATACATCCAGCGTGGCTGATACGGCGTATCTCTCGTACCAGGAGCAGGGGGAGCTGCTGTACGAGTCGGATCTTCGGAGTGCGCGCTTTGAGACCGTTCGACGTCGTCGCTTCATATCGTCGGTGCGCGAGGTCATAGACGCCGAAGGACTTCAAGTGGTGTCGAACGAGGTGTTTGAACCCGGGAGCGACCTGCGTGCTCGTCCCGGGGCGCCGTTTCGTTCGGCGACGCTCGAAGAGCTCGTGGCTCACGGGTACGAGCCGTTCCTCCCGAGGGATGAGGCGAGGACATGGAGCTGACGCCTATCGTTGTCGCCAGCGCGTTGGGCACCGGTCTCGGCCTGATCGGGCTCCTGTGCTCACTTGCGGGGGCGCCCTCCTCTGATCGGTCCTCCAAAGGTGCCAAGGTCCGGGCGTTTTCAGGCGCGGCGATCGCGAACCAGCTCGCCCGGCACCTGCTACCTGCCCTTGCCATCGCCGTCGTGGTCTTGCTTCTCACTAGATGGCCTGTTGCGAGCGTGCTAGCGGGTTTTGCAGTCGCGTTCGCACCAGCCGTGATCGGACGCACTTCGGCGGCGCGCGCAACCGATCGAATCGAGGCAATCGCGGTGTGGACAGAGCTGTTGCGAGACACGTTGGCGGCATCCGCTGGTCTCGGTGAGGCGATCGTTACTACCGCGCCCATGACACCGCCTGCGATCCGGGGGCCGGTGATGAGGCTGGCGGATCGCCTTGAGAGTGCGGTCCCGATGCCGGAGGCTCTGCGAGCTTTCGCGGTCGAGGTCGACGACCCGAGCTGCGACATTGTGGCATGTGCATTGTTGCTAGCAGCGACGTCGCGCGCGCAGAAGTTGGTCGAACTGCTTGGCGCGCTGTCGGAATCGATACGCGACGAGGTGGCGATGCGGTTGCGAGTGGAGGCAAGTCGGGCCTCGGCGAGAAGCAGCGTCCGCACGGTGATCGTCTTCTCCGTGCTGTTTGTCGCCATGCTTGTGATGTTTGCGCACTCGTACCTAGCACCATTCGGAACGCTCTTGGGCCAGTTGATGCTGGCGGTGGTCGGTGGTTGTTACGCAGCAGGCATCGCACTGATGGTTCGTCTCGTTCGTCCTTCTATGCCAAGCAGGCTCCTCGGAGCCACAGCTAACGCGCGAGGGACACCGTGACTGTCGTCATGCTCGCCAGCCTTGGGACGGGAATGGGGCTTGTCGGAGTGGTCTTGGGCTTGCGCAGTCGCGCACTGAGCCTCGGCGAGCGGCTCGCAGCGCTGGACCGTGAGGCGGCTGAGTCAGGAGGATCGGCTGCCTCGTCCTGCAGGAACTCGGCCCGCGGAGGTCTCACACCCGGTATCTCGGCAGGCGGTTCGGTTGGTCGCACGGGCAGTTGGCGCCTCGACCGGTTCTTCGGTGCGCAGCTCGAAACGTTGCTCGAGGATCGCAGTTCGCTGGCACCGAATTTGTATCACCGGATCGACTCGGCATTGAGGGTGACCGGGTCTTCGCTGGAGACCCTGTGCTCACAGGCGGTCCTCGGAGGGGTCGTCGGTCTGGTCCTCCCTGTTGTCTGCTGGGGCGTCATTTCGTTAGGTGGCCTGCGCGTTTCCCCCGCGGTACCGGTGTGGGCGGGCGCGTTGCTCTCCGGTGCGGGGGCTCTGCTACCTGTAGCGGCTCTCTGGGCCGACGCAAAGCGGTGCCGTCGGGAAACGAGAAGGGTCGTCGGCACTTTCCTCGACCTCGTCGTGCTCTGCCTTGCGGGAGGCATGGGCATAGAAGGTGCCTTGCACGCCGCCGCCCAAGTCGGTGACGACGACGTGTCGGCGCGCCTCCTCGGAGTGTTGACCCTGGCGAGGGACTCGGGTGATTCGCCCTGGGACGCGTTGGCGAGGTTAGGTACCGAACTTGGCGTGGGCGAGCTTCCCGAACTGGCCGCTGCCGTGAGACTCGCTGGAACCCAGGGAGCGCGCATCCGGTCGACGCTTTCAGCGAAAGCGACATCGATCCGCCGCCACGAGCTGGCTGACGCGGAAGCGGAGGCCAACGCAGTCACCGAGCGCCTGTTCTTACCCGGCGTGCTCCTGCTCGTCGGGTTCCTCCTATTCATCGGGTACCCGGCGGTCGCACGAATAACAAGCGGGTTATGAGAAAGCCGTGGGTTCATGAATTCTGAAGCCCCGAACGCCGAGAACCGAAGGGTAGACGAGCCGTGATGGCCGTACTCGGACCCTTGGGTTCGGTGAACCCATCGGCTATGTCAGCCGGCTTTGCGACGGGTCGGCGTGTCGGCCATGAGCAGCTGGTGGACCCGCTGGTGGGAGATGCCCAAGATGGCGGCGGCGTCGCGCATGCTGATCCCTCGGCTGGTGAGCGCCGCGGCGGCTTTCCGGGTGCGCTCGACGGCGAGGCGGTCGGCGCTGCGGGCTTGCTCGCGTGCTTGGCGTGCCTGCTCGACGGTCCTATCGGCGGACTTGGGCAGCACCGGTCGGGGGAGGAGCTCGATCTGGTCTTCCTCGAGCTGGAACCACAAGGCGGCGGCTTCGCGCATGCGGGTGAGGGCTTGGTCGACGGTCTTGCCCCAGGTGTGAACTCGTGGTTCCTCCTCGAGCTCGACTGTCCAGCGCTCGTCCTTCTCCCGCTCCAGGCGGGCGGTGTAGGTCTTCACGTTCTCCTCCATGTTGGTCATTGGGTGAGCCACTTCGCGCCGAGGCAGGCTTCGAGGTCCCGCTCGATGGAGCGGAGCGTGCCGGCGGGGATGTCGCCGGTGTGGAGCGGGATCACGGTCTGGCAGTTGCCACATCGCCAGATCTGGTGTGATCCTCTTTGGCGCACCGGCTCGCAGCCGCGTTCACGGAGCCTGCGGATCAACGTCCGAGCCGTCACCACCTCAGTCTATCTGGATAGACGGAACAGCGTCCAATCAGCTAGACGCTCGAGGCTGATTGGTGGTGTGGGCGTAGCGTTCGGCCTCCCCGACGGTGAGGCCGTACGGAAGAGCACGGTATCCGATGCAGAAGGGAGTGGATATGTTTGATCAGTTCCGAGTCCTGTGGTGGTACCTGCTCATCTACGTTGAGCATTCGGCGTTCCTGAGCCGGTTCGAAACAGACGAGGAAGGGAGTGTCGTTGAAAAGGTGATCTTGACGGCAATCTTCGCGGCGCTCGCGATAACGATCGGGGCGATCATTGTCTCGAAGGTCACCGCGAAAGCCAACTCGATCAACTTGAACTGAGCATGTCCTTCGTCGTGGCACCATCCAAGACGCGGTGGCGCGCGCTTTCGCAACCCCGGGGACCGCATCCATTTCCCGACGAGAGAGGCTCAACGGTCGTCGAAGTCGCCGTGCTGATTCCTATAGCGATGTTCGTTGTGCTGTTTGTAATCCAGGCGTGCATCTGGGCGCATGCGGCAACGTTGGTTCAAAACGCAGCTGCTCAGGGAGATCAGGCAGCAACCGTGGCTGGCGGTTCGCCGTCTGAAGGCGTTGCGCAAGCCCGGGGTCTGCTCTTTGCAACGGCCCGGCAGATTGTCATTGGGCCCTCCGTGGAGGTGACCCTACTCCCGGGGGACATGGTTCGGTTGCGGGTCACTGGAAGTGCAGAGTCGATAATTCCGGGGATCCGGTTCCCGGTGTCGGCAGTGCGAGTCGGCGCTTTGCAGGAATTTCGCGAGTCAGGGTGAGCTCATGACCCGGGACTGTCGCGGCGATCCACCTAGGACCGAGAGTGGGAGTTTCACCGTCGAATTAGTGCTTCTGGTCCCAGTGTTGATGCTCTTCGTTCTGTTCGTGGTCACACTGGGGCGTTACGAACTGGCCCGTGAGCAAGTCATAGGAGCGGCTCGAGCTGCCGCCGAAGCCGCCTCGGTGGTTGCGTCGGCTACCCAGGCCCAGCCCGCCGCGAATTCAGCAGCAGCCCTCGGGATTCAGGGGTTGGGTCACATGTGTGCAAGGCTCGGTGTGGAGACGGACACAAGCGGGTTTGTTCCGGGGGGCGATGTCCGTGTCACAGTCAGCTGCCAGGTCGATTTCTCCGACCTTTCGATGCCCGGATTCCCGGGATCGACAACGGTGCGGTCCGTGCAAGTTGCCCCCGTCGATCCGTATAGGGCTGTTCAGTGAACCGTTCAGTGCGATGAAGGGCCTTTGTGCCGTGAAGAGACTGAGTGAGCCTGCTGACGCTGGGTCTTTATCAGTGTTCGTAGCTGTGTTGGCAGTTGCGTTGTTTGCTCTCGTAGGGCTCGTCATCGACGCGGGGCGGGCAGTGTCGGCACGGCGCGCCGCAACTGACGAAGCAGAACAAGCTGCACGGGCTGGTGCCGGGCAGTTGTCGATCGACGCGCTGCGATCTGGACAAATCTCTGTGGACGTGACGGCCGCCGTTCGTGCTGCAAACGCCTATCTCGTGGCCGTCGGCCAGACTGGCACTGTTGCGGTCGTCGGAAACACGGTGACGGTGAGGATCGAAGAGGTCGAGCCGACCGTCATGCTCGGGATCGTGGGAATTCACCGCATCGGAATATCGGCCTCCGCCAGTGCTACGAGCGTCCACGGTGTGACACGGCAGGACTGAGAGCCTGAAGAAGTCGTGGCATAGGGACGTAGAGCGAAGGTCCAACGGAGCGTTTGAAGTAAGCGTTCAAGGAGTGTGGGCAGAACCTAAAGGAGGACCTATGCGATACGGCCATCGGAAGACGCCGAATGAGTCGCATGCGGCGTGGTTAGCGCGCCCGCCGATCCTCGGTCAGCTCTTGTCGGCTGCCGGGCTCCTGGCATTGCTGGTCGGAGTCCCCATCCTGCTCGTCGCATCGCAAGCATCACCTCCGTTGCAGGAGCTGGTGCGAGCGGTCACGCATCCGCAGTCGTGGGGTCACGAACTCAACCGTCCGCTTGGTGATCACACGGTCGTGAAGATCGTCGCGTTCGTCGCGTGGGCAGTGTGGCTGTGGCTTGCCCTGTGCATCGGGGTCGAGCTGCTCGCCAATGTCAGGGGTGTACCCACAATGCGGTTACCCATAAGTAGATATGGCCAGTCGTTGGCAGCCTTCCTGGTAGGCGCATCCTTTGCATTCCCGAGTGTCCGCGTTGTTCCACAATTGAGATTCCAGGCGGTGGAAGCCGTGATGGCTCGCCCCATGGTGTCAGGTCGCGTCCCGTCCGTGGCGTACTCGCGCAACGATGCACCGGCGTGGCTAGATACTGAGTTCGACTCTCGGCATCCCCAGACGTTTGTTGAACCCCCATCCGATCCGCGATCGGAGAATGATGCGGCGCTCGGTACCTCATCCGTGCTTCGTGAACCTGCAGTCTCGGAGGCGCCGGAAGCGGCAGAACCAGCAGAGACAACGGCGACTGCTTCGGGGACATACGTTGTGGTGCCTGGCGACACGTTGTGGTCGATCGCAACGCGAGAGCTCGGGTCGCCGCTGCGGTGGCGTGAGCTGGCCGCCTTGAACATGGGACGGCTGCAACCCGATGGCAGGCGGCTCACCGATGCACATTGGATCTTCCCAGGCTGGGTTCTCGTGCTACCTACCTCTGCGTCCCTTGGTATCACGCCCGCATCCGCTACCGCCGCATCCGCATCGTTTGCAGCGGGCGGGCTCGATGCGGCGCCTGCTGTGCAAGATCCGCCGCTCTTGCCGTCGCGAGCAACCGCAACGAATCCACGGACCACCCAGTTCGGTGCGGGCGTGCTGTTGCCGCCCGTGGGCGTTCACGACCAACCGACTCCGCAGGAGCCGGCCAAGGCGGGCCCGTCGCACGGAGCGTTCCACGGCGCCAAGATTCGATCGCCGTCTCACCGAGGCGCACCGGTGCCGATAGTGCCGATCGGATATGGAGTCTTGGGCGCGGTAGTGATCGCCGTCATCGACCGCATGCGCCGCGCACAGCAGCGACACCGGCGTTCTGGCCTGCGGATCACCCTTCCCGACTCTGATCTGGCGGAGCTTGAACGCGGACTACGGCTCGGGGCTGATCCTGAGGCCGTGGAATGGGTGGATCTCGGACAGCGGTTGCTGTCATCGCGTACCCTCGGCAACTCGGGCAGTACACCCCCGCCGCGCATTGTCGCAGTGAGGCTCCGTACCGACGCGCTCGAGTTGCTGATAGATCCCTCGTGTTACAGTTCGCCGTCTCCTGAACCGTTTATCGCAGATTCGCGTGGTACGAGCTGGGTGCTCCCGAGAGAACCCGAGCTGCTCGATGGCCTCGCGCGTGATCCACAAGTGGTGGGCGCGGGAGCCCCGCTTCCTGGTCTCGTGACACTGGGTCGCGACGAGCGAGGGCTCTTGCTGCTCAACGTGGAGCGCGCAGGATCGTTAGCGATCTCAGGTGCCGAAGCAGGGTCACTCGCCCAGGCCATGGTGATCGAGATGGCGTGTTCGAGATGGTCCGACCAAGTCGACATCGTGCTCGTCGGGGAGGCGACCCAAGTCGACGTCCTCGAGCGGGTCTCTCACGCTCCCAGTGTTGCCGACGTGATCCAGAGATTGGAACGCAGAGTGCTCGAACGTAGAACGCTGCTCGAGATCGTTCATCGTTCGACCAACTTCGAGACACGATGGGTCGAGGGTGGAGACGCTTGGGATCTCTGTGTGGTGTTTTGCATGCCCGAGGCCTCTATGACCGAGCCCGAGGCAGTTGATGAGTTGATCCGTTTGGCTGGAGAGGGTTCCTATGGCCTGGCGGTGGTGTGTGTATCCGAAACATCCACAGCTCGCACTCGCGTTCGCGCGAACGGCGGGCCACTCTCGTTCGATATGGATTTTACAGAATTGGCCGGAATCGGTGGCACTGCGATGTGGCCGCAGTGCGTCGAACGAGGTTTCGCTGACGGAGTTGCGTCACTTGTCGATGTTGCCGGCCACATGGAAGGTGTGCCACCTGGTAGTCCGCCGTACGACGAGATTGTGACCGAAACGCCTATGGAACCCGGCCCGACTCGTGCATCTAGTGTTGTTACCTCGGAGCAAGGATCCAAAGACACCATAGACGGGGTCCGAGGGTCTGATTCTGATGCTTCAACGGACCATACCCAGGAGGTTGAAGTCCACGTACTGGGCCCAGTAGAGATTGTCGGAGCTGCGCGGCCCTTCACCAGAGCCTGGGCTATCGAGCTGGTGGTGTACCTAGCCATGCACCGCAACGGCGCGTCGACCGATCAGTGGGCAACAGCGCTTTGGCCCGATCGGGTCATGGCGCCTGCCAGCCTTCACTCCACCGCGTCTGCTGCTCGGCGTGCATTAGGCATTTCTCGATCCGGTGAGGACCACCTCCCACGTTCGCACGGCCGGCTGGCACTCGGTGCCGGTGTGAAGACCGACTGGGACGGCTTCGTTCGGCTTTCACGGTTGACGCAGCCGCAGGAATGGCGCAGTGCCCTGGAACTCGTCAGAGGCCGCCCGTTCGAAGGGGTCCGCGTGCCCGATTGGGCACTGCTCGAAGGGATCACGGCAACGATCGAGGCCGTTGTCGTGGACGTTTCGTGCAGGTACGCAGAGCTCTGCCTTTCGAACAGCAACCCGGCTGAAGCCGAGTGGGCGGCACGGCAGGGACTACGAGTTAGCGCCTACGACGAACGGCTCTACCGCGTCCTTATGCGAGCAGCTGATGTTGCTGGGAACCCGGCTGGTGTGGAGTCAGTGATGTCAGAGCTGACTCACCTTGTCGCCGATGACATCGAGCCGTTCGACGCGGTCCATCCAGAGACGCTCGAGCTCTACAGGTCGCTTTCGCGTCGATCATCGGTACCTCGGGGTCGTTGACTCGGATCCGTTGACCACATCCAGTCGATATCGGGCGCCCGATAGTCGGGACCGACCGACCACGTCGACCTTCCCGATTCCTGTATGAGGCCGTCGATCGTGATGTCGAGATCGAAGGGCTCGGCATAGCCACGGGGCATCGTCTCGCCGTCGATCTCGAGGCCTGCCTGAAGATGCTGTTCTGCGAGGTCTGCGCCTGACGCCCTCATGCGAGGTGCCACGGCGGGGACCTCGGTCCCGTCAGGTCTCCATACTCGAACCCGCCCCGACGCGCTCGCCTCGAGACGGTACTCACCCTCGTGGACGAGCCGATGATGGAAGCGGCATATCGAGACGAGGTTGCTCGGGGTCGTGCAGCCCCCGTTCGACCAGAAGACGACGTGGTGAACGTCGACGAAACGACGCCTGGTGCAGCCGGGCCATCGACATCCCTCGTCTCTGGCGAGCACGGCACGACGCATCTGCCTCGGGATCGACCTCGTCTTTCCCTCTGGCTCCACACGGCCGTCCGCTCGATAGAATAAATTAGGGGAGCGATCCCGGCGTCACAGGCCAGGCGCCTGGACGTGTGGGAGGACACAGCTCCTACGCCTTCGATGGACGAGCAGCCCTCTGCTCCAGGGTCTTCGAGGACTTTCTCGTCCACGTGCAACAGGACACTGACGTTCGGTTTGTCGCCGCCGCCTCGCAACCCGTTCGCCAGCACCGACCGGCACACCTCCACGAGGGCATCTGCCTTCGCCAGCTCCCATCCATCGCCTGGCCCCTCGCCCACCAGGGCGAGAGGTTCGCTCTCCTCAGGGCGAGGGATGGCCCTTGCCGTGTCGTCGACGTCGCGTTCCTCCGTAGGCGTTTCCGCGGAAACGCCTGATCCCTCGTGCCGTGCGTCTCCCGGATCCTCGGACGGCTCATCTTGGGGTTCCTCGGTGGACGTTTCCGCGGAAACGTCCCCTCCGACGAGAGCGCTCGGCGCGGGCGGGGGAGTCTTGGATTCCGTCTGCTGTTTCCGTTCCTGCTCTCGGTCAGCCCGGAGAGCTTCGCGGGTCGCCTCTATGGCTCCGAGAACGACAGCGCCGTCCTCGGGGGAGAGTCGCGCCTGAATCACGACCATGCCGTCTTGGTCGGTGTAGGTGCGCAGATACCGCCGCCTGTGGTTGGTGAGCGCCGTCTTGCCCTCCTCCTCGTCAACGCGGCGGTAGGAGCGCACTATCAGCTCCAGCTGCGAGGCCGTCGCCCAACGGGCCAAGTCGACGAGCATCTCCTCGATTCGTGGCGTGGCGACGCGTGTGATCGCCCGCGCTTTCGAGTACGAGATCTCACCGGAGGCGAAGGCGCGTCGGACCGCCGGAAGGCTTGCCAGCGCACGCCCGACCCGGACCTGCTCTCTCGCTGTGGCGAGGCTGGTGCCGCATCGCCAGTTCAGCCAGTGCGCGCAGGAAAGGCAGTGGCCGCCGTCGCCCCAAAGCTCACGCCGGTCGAGCTCGGCGACCAGGAGCACGTAGCGGCACTCCGCCACCGCGATGTGCGCTGCCTGGGTGCTCACCTGCTCTACCAGCTCCTCGTCGGAGAGCTGGTGGTCAAGTCCTGAGCGTCCTGTAAATCGTCGGCGTCCCGCGCCTCATGCCGCTGTGCGCTCGGTGGTTCTCCTTCTTCTTGGGGTTGCATGATCTTCGGCGGGCGGGGGGTCGAGGCCGAGCT
>Ga0187850_10002857_pt1 | contig 15313 bp, 17 predicted proteins | sample June2016WEW_4_15_FD_132436 | JGI IMG/M metagenome (GOLD analysis project Ga0187850, IMG submission 132436) | Peatland microbial communities from SPRUCE experiment site at the Marcell Experimental Forest, Minnesota, USA - June2016WEW_4_150 | ecosystem: Environmental > Terrestrial > Soil >... | reverse complement strand
TAGCCGCATTCCATATCCTGTATTGAATTGCAGTCGGGGCGTATTTTTCGTATATTTTCAATGCAGTGAGTTTGCATTTTTTTCGGGATGTAGCTCAGCCCGGTTAGAGCACCTGCCTTGGGCAAGATCTGGTACACGCAGTTTGTTCCCACTTAGAGTACTTTCACTCAACCAGTAGCAAGCATAGTAGAAGCGCGCTTTAGAAAGCGAGCCTGCTATGATGACCCTTGCAAAACACGCCGGCGGTATCTATCATGTCTGGTACACATCCAAAGAAGGAAAGAGACGTAAAGTATCAACCCGATCGAAACGAAAGCTTGATGCTCTTGTGTTCATGCGTTCATTCGATCCGGACACGTACGAGAAAAAAGTCCGTGAGCAGCGAGTAACCTACAAAGCCTTCCTTGCAACATTTCTACCCTACATCAGGACCATTTATGCGCGCAGTACCCAAGAGATCTACGAGCGGGCACTGGAACACCTGCGTTCAATAACTGGGGACATTCCGCTTTCATCTCTCACGGCCCAGCATACAGATCTCTACAAGGTAAAACGATTGCAAGCAGGGATACTGCCGGCCTCCATCAACCTTGAGATCAGAGCAATTCGCTCAGCCCTCAACTATGCCCTGAGGTGGAAACTGATTGATCAGAATCCCTTTTCGGGCGTGAAACAGCTTCCTATCCCAGACAAAGCTCCAGCATACTTTCAGCGAGATGATTTTGTGAGGCTTGTGTCACTGATCAAGGAACCCTGGTTGAAGGAGATTGTGCTCTTTGCAGTATCGACTGGAATGCGGAGATCGGAAATCACCAATCTTACCTGGGATCGCGTCGACCTTGTACGGAGGGTAGTAACGGTAGAAAGCAGCCAGACGTTTCTGGTCAAAGCAGGGAAGAAGCGGACCATACCCTTGAGTGACCTAGCTATGGAGCTCCTGAGCAAGAAGACATGCGACGGTCCGGCATCCTTGGTCTTCACTCTGGATGGAGGGCCAATCCGAGCGAACTGGCTAACCCATGCGTTCAAGAAGTATGTGCGACGAGCAAAGGTGGAGGATAGCCTGAAGTTCCACAGCCTCCGAGCAAGCTTTGCATCGTGGCTTGTGATAGAAGGGATCGACATTTTTGCGGTGTCGAAGTTGTTGGGGCACAGCGATGTGAAAATGACTCAGAAGCACTATGCCCACCTCAGACCCGAGACACTGAGGGATGAAGTGAATACGATATCGCAACTGCTTGGCGGAATCGCCGCATCAACTATACCAGAAAGGTCGCCAGACTTTGCCAATTCCACTTTGCCAGAAACCCCATAGATCCGTTGGCAATGTCTAAATCAAATTGCCATCTTGCCAAATAGACAAAATTGTGTCTAACTGTCTAAGTGTCGAACTGGAGGTTTGTCAGTTCGCCACAGACCCTATAGGATGGTGACAATGTCGAAGTTCCATATTGCCATCTTGCCAAATGGCAAACTTTTGTCTAATTGTCGAATTGGCAAACCTGTACCCGGGACTTTGCCAACTTGCCACAATCTATAGGGATGTTGTCGAATTGGCGATGTCAGGATCTGCACAAACCAAGGATTGTCCGAGCGAGCAGAAAAAAACACTACTAATCCCCCCATTTTTGGCTAATGCGTCTGATTCTTGATGGTGGTATATTCTGATGTCGAACAACAATACGGTACAGACAAGTCTATGGCCAAGTTGAACATCACACAGCTGAAAGATCTCTTTCAGAAAATGTTGGATGAGAACCCCCTCATCACCGCATCAGGCTTTGGTATTCCTCCAGCCAAACAGAGTCAACAACAACAGGCACTCTTTGATTCCGAGCGACAGGATCTCAAGGGAATGTTCACCGAGTTTCTCTTAGCTTATGAGTGGATCGAAGGTTTGGATTTGGCTCGAAGGGGGAATTTCGCGGGTTGGACTACGTACGCATTGAAGCGCGATGCGGAAAAAGAAACGGGGGAATACATCCCGGCGGGAGCATTCTTACTCGCTGCTCTTGCCCATGGGTGTGAAATGAGCACTGCTCAGGGTGGTGTGAGTGTGTACCTGACATTTCCGTAGGTCGATGAATTCTCCGTTACCCTAATTCACCTATCAAAACATGACGGCAATCTGCAAGAAAGGTTCTGACAATGAGTCAACTAAAGATTCTTGGTGAAGGAATTAGTGATCAGGCTCTTGCACAATCTAGAGGGAAGCTATTCGAAGATCTCATGAGTACGGTCTTACGCAGCGTCGGCTACGAAATCGGAACCTTGGTGCATAATGTGAATTACTCAGGCATGGAAATCGACATTGAAGGAAAATCACATCTCACAGGTATTCCGCTCTATGCGGAGTGCAAGTGTTACGAGCATGCTGTCGAATCTCCTAAATTTCAGCAGTTTGTTGGAAAATATACATCGCGATGGTTCAAGGATAAGAAATGCCAAGGTCTTTTTATCGCCCTTCCCTGCTTGAATAGCCACGCGAAAGGATTCTTCAATGATAACTGCAGAACCAACTCTGAAATCGTCGTGAGACTTCTTGAGGAGGAAGCTGTGTTGGAGGAAATATTTACCACCAAGCAAGCTGTTCGTCCAGAGGTCATCGCTGAAAACATTACGAATACAATGGGGCACCCCGGAGATTCGCAACTGCTGTACACCGATCGAGGATTTTTTTGGATACAGCACGTTACTCCATCCGGAAGCGGTATTGCCACCCAAATCGGGTATTTTGATGCGAGAGGAAAGGCGATAACTGATACTCCTACACTTGAATATCTTCAACTCCTATATCCAGACCTCAAAGGCTTTGATACGGTCCCAGGAGTAGTAGGAAAAGTAACTGGACTTCAAAAATCGTATTCAGACGGAGATACTGTTGTACGCGTCCGAGGGAGTTCATCATGTTTTGAATATCAGTTTCCCGCATCGCCACAATTTTTTTTGGGCCGCCATCATGTGACTCAGGAATTCGACGACTACTTGGAAAACCTCTCGAAAGGATATACATCTTCAAGGGGCTTACTATTCGAGGCAAATTCCGGTTGGGGAAAGAGTTCAGTTGTCTTGAATTGCGCGTACCGTCTGATACAGAAAGGCCACTATTCAGTCGCGATAGATTGTCGATCAGCTGCCTCGACACAATTTGTCCTACGTGTGGCAGAATACGTTCGAAACGAATTCGCCGATTTCGGTGGTTCCGTCAAATATTCCGGTCCCGATGTTGGCGGATTCGATGGATGTATAAGAACATTCATGGAAATTAGTGACGGGCTTAGACCCCTCAACAAGTACCTGTTTGTCTTCTTCGACCAATTCGAGAACGTTTTTTATCTACCTGATTGTTTGAAACGGATAGTTGATTTGCTACTAAAGCTTTGTGATGAACGGGCGAACATTGTCTTCTGCTTTTCGTGGAAAACTGACCTCATAAGCTTAGCGAATGAATTTCCATATCAATTACGAGACACCATTATCAATTGCAGCAATCGCATACCACTGGGCACATTTTCCGAGGTGGAAACCACGGCGTTGTTAAACGAGTTGGCTCAGGAACTGGGTGAGCCTCTAAGAAAGGATCTCCGGTTTTTCCTTTCAGAATTCTCTCAAGGATATCCGTGGCTTCTAAAGAGACTCTGCGCACATGTAAAAGCGCAGTGTCAGTTGGATGTTCCACAAGCGGAGCTTGTTCAAGGATTGCTAAATGTGGAAGATCTATTTCACGAAGACCTGAGCGGATTGACTCAACAAGAGGAGAACGCACTTCGAAATATAGCCAAAGTTGCGCCGGTGGTGATATCTGACTTGGGGGAAAAGTTCGAAGCATCGGTCGTCCAGACTCTTGTAAACAGAAGGCTGATCGTCAGAATTGGAAACAAATATGACATTTACTGGGACATTTTCAGAGACTATTTGAATTCGGGTCGCGTACCGATTCAAGAGAACTACATACTTCGGGTGCAGGTTAGAAGCGTCCTAAAGACAATGAGAGTTCTCTCAGAGTCAGGTGGAAAACTCTCCACCACTACACTTCGCAGGAGAACCAATTTCACTGAGAAGTCCTTCTATAACGTGACGCACGACTTGAGGCTCCTCGGGCTTGCGTTTGTTGACAAAGGATCTGTTTCTGCCGCAATCGTACTCTCGCACGACGAAAAGGAGTTTGAAGGCGAATTGAGAAATTTCCTACGTGATAGGATGCGTCGGAACCGACTTGTTTGGCAAATCTTGCAGAAGCTTGAGTCGAATACTGAAATGCCTGTTTCTCAAGTTGGAAACATCCTCGCAGAGGCTTGTCCTTACATCACGGCTTCATTTGCTACGTGGGACGTCTATGCGCGTTTGCTTGCGACCTGGATGGATTTCTGTGATCTGGCTTTGTGGAACTCAGATAGAAAATCGTTGACGCTTTATCAACCCTCAAAAGAGATTCGCGAAAGACAATCATTCCTAAGCAAAGTGAAGAAATCGGGTTTCTATCCTCAGATCCAGTATTCGCCATTGGTCGACGTGTCAGAAAGATTAGTAAATGCAATACGAAAAGAGGGAAAGGGTACGGACTGGTGGTCTGGATTGACCAAAAGCACACTGTCAAAATCGCTGGTAACACTTGAGCTCTTGGGTTTTGTCGTTCGAAAACCCAAATCAATTGAGATATTGCCTACGACTGAACGATTTGTTGCTGCCCCTCCGAATGAGCGACGTCGATTATTTAGTGAGGCGGCTTTGAAACTTGGAACCTTTGCTTCATTTGTCGAAATACTCACTGAGCATCAAAACTCTTGGTTGTCGCTTTCTGAGCTTTCGGCCCAACTGAAGTTGAAAATCCAAGCCGATTGGAAAATATCTACCGGCGTTATCTATGTAAAAATCATGTTGGATTGGGCGCGCCACTTATCTCTCGCCCCTGGAGTTTTCGCTATCTCAAAAAGAGGACGGAAATCGAAAACATGAGAGAAGCAAGGGCTGGATAGTGTGTGCGTAGGCAGCCCTTTGTCTCCATCGAAGAAATGGTCTTTATTCTCTGTTAGCAGCCGAAGAAGGGCTCGCGTTTTTCGATTGGCACCCCCACTTAGATTTACAGGTGACACTCCTCCTCTGTGAATTTTGGCTTATCGGAGTTCGCCGACATCCTAACCACTCTGACCACGTCTTTCTCTATCTCATATAAGCGTTTGTCGAGGATTGCGCTATTGTAAGCCAACCGGAGGGCTTCCTCACAATCTTCCGCAGGAATTTGAAGCGTGCAGGTTGCGTGGATTCTTACTGTGACGACGAATGTGTTGAGGATGCTTGGCATATGGATTGGTATGCTGCCAATCGCAAGGTGGGAATTGTGGCGGGTGAATGCAAGAAAATGTCATTGGCATTTTGGATCATCAAGCGGTTTGCCAAGGTAGCTCCAGGTAAGATAGCTATCCGGATCCACAAGAAACTTTACCCAATCCTACCACATTCAGCCGCCCTCCGTCACCAATTATCGGGATCGACCTACGGCTAGGCGCGAATGGAAGCCGTTGCTGACCCGCCCTGTCTCTTTTCCCACTCGCGAAATGCGTCGAGGTCGTTTTTGATGGAGGCTATGACGAATGCGACAACCGCCGCGTCATCAACATATCCAATTACTGGAATCCAATCAGGTATAGCATCGATGGGGGACACAAAATAGATAATAGCCGCTACGGAAAGAATGATAGTCGTGATAGGAACATCTTTGTAGTCACCCTTTGCCCAAGCGCGTACCAAACGGATCAAGAGTTTGAGATCCTCAATGAACTTCTTGATTAAATTACTCTTGTTCTCAGCTTTCGCATCAGCTTTCGTCAATTCATCTAGAACTTTACCGGGATTCTTCACAATTGCGGTAGCCCGCTTGAAGAAACGATCGAAAAAAGGCGGTGTCTTCTTCATATGATCATCCTTTGTTTGTGGAGGTGGATGTATCGCGTCTTGACGATTGCGATAAAAGAAGCCTCTGCAATCCCTTCAAACAAAAAACTCCTGCAACAGTAACTTCGGCAACCACAGAATTCAAACACCGAACATTACGATAGATGACTATAAATAGCAATTGAAAAGATACTTATCGTCCGTAGACTTATAAGCACCTTGTACCGAGATTGTCGACATCATGAGCATCCTGACAGTCATCGGCAACAATGTGCGACACCTGAGAAAGAAATTAGGCCTCTCGCAGGAAGAATTGGGGGATACAGCCGGACTGGACAGAACCTATATCGTAGGAATTGAACGGGGAGAAAGAAACGTATCCGCTTTGAACATAGCAAAACTGGCGAAGGCTCTGAAGGTTAAACCGGAAAGACTGCTGGTCGAGAAGCAGGAATGAAATAGGATGCGGGGAACAGCACAATAGTCATTGGAAAGCCGAGGCGTCGTTCTCGGCTTTGTCGTATCAATACACTTCGACCTGGCGGTGATAACTCTGTGCAAAGGTCTACTAGGTGGACGTGCAAAGTCTATCGTGTACTCGGGCCGCAAGATTCTAAAGTGCCTGCAAACACGCGTTGGAATTGGGGTAAATCGAGCAATCCTAGGTTGTTGGCCTTTGTGGCATGACTTGGGGACACTGATCTGTACTGAGGTCTTCCTCACTTTTCCAAAAGTCCATAATGTCCGCGACAATGCCCAAGTCTACTAGGTCACTTGATCAATTGTCGCTGGCCACAAAAGTATCGGTTGGAAGTTGTTCCGAATCACGCGACAGATTTCTAGACTTCAGACATGTGATTTGTAAAAGGTGCACTCAACAGAAGGTTGAGTTAGATCAGTCCGGATCCGTAACGGGTTTCTTTACCAGGCATCAATGCTTCGTCGGCTGGTGGGAAAGGGGGGAAGCAGATTGAAAATGTGAAGCTGAATTCCGTGGCTGGTTCTTTACGCCGTCGATGAAGGTTGTGAACGAATGAGGGTAGAAGCTACGAATCTCATCCCAGCGAGCTTGAACAAAGCCATATTTTAGCATCGATCGTAGGTCATTGACAAAGCCCTGTCGTTCATCGGGAATATCTAGCTTGTTCTGATAGTCTAGGAAGATTCGCAACGCGTGATTTATCATAAGTGTTGCGAGATATTTTTTGCGGACTTCATTGGCTTCAATGTTTGTTTCCTTGCTAAACAGGGTCAGAAGCTCTTCATTCCCTATGATCTCCAAATAGAGATCTCGATGCGAATCGAGCAGTGTGTGCCACGCTGTGCTACGGCTAGCGGCATTTTGAATCTCAATCTGCTGTTTGACTAACAGAATGTTCTTGTTCGTGAGGTACCATAGGAAGAGAGTTCCCAACGTGTAAACGACAGTGCAGGCGACTATTATTATTGAACTCAGATCAGTTGTTGACAAGAGATCTCCAATACTTTGACACTTGAAGATGATTGGATCGTTCCAGCGTCAACCTCTTGAGTTGCACATATTGGTCGACTGTATCCTCTGGCAGCGCTTTTAGACCTAAGAACCTGCCGACAAAATCGTATTCCAACATCACGCACTTCTTTTCATCAAACAGCCAGAAATCTCTCGTGATCGGCACAATCCGGGCGATGTCATCGAATGCGGATCGCTCGATGATCCTAATTTCCTCGCCTGCAGTGATATTTGAGGTATAGCCCCACTTGATCTCGAATTTCAGATACTCTGAGATTGGCTCATCAACTAGTCGGACCCTTTGGATTTTGACCCGACGCGCTTTCAAACCTGAAATAAGTGAGGTCCAGTCTTGGTTGAAATCGGGCGGTCGTAATGAAGGGTTTTTTCGGAACTGTTCGATGGCATTGATTTCCTGTTCTACGATATATGAGCTGAGCAACTCAAGCCTATAGGCAGAAGATATCGCAGATGTGAAATAGCTCAGGAACGATGGGATTGGCACATCCTGCATGGCAGAAAACAAATCTTCAGATCTCACTTCACACCTCTAGACGGTCCGGCGAAGACACCGTTGTAATGGTATCGTTATTGGTGATTCGACTCGACGAGAATTAGACTCTTTGGCTTACCTGCTTGGCCACATTGAGTATCAATTGTGGGTCTACTTCGATTATTGCCTCATTGTCGGCTAGCCGCGCCTGATCCACAATATTCTTGGAAACCTTGTATCCTTGAACGAAGTATCGCCCGTCTGACGATTTGTAAACGGTCGGGCAGATGATCGCGTTGCATCCGCCGTTCGCAAAAACGGAAAGTACTATTCCCTGCATAGTTCCTCCGAGGTTGTGTTCTGTGCTATGGTTCCATAATGAACGGGCTCGATGTACTCTTGCCAGATGCCTAAACCTAATTGTGTGAACCCTAGGGTCAAAACTGATCCCCCCATGGTCAGCGAGCAGTAGCCTTCATTATGTTTTCAATCAATGTTGGATCCACCTCAACTAGAAGCTCATCATCGCCTAAATCTACCTGCGCCACTATATCTTTCGGAACCCGGTATCCTTGCACATAGAACCTGCCATCCGACGATTTGTAGACCGTCGGGCAGGTTCCTCCGCTGCATCCAGGTGGGCATCCTCCACCTGCAAAGAATAAAAGCGTTTGTTTCTTCATTGGTTCACCTCTTATGTTGTTCGTTGCCCTTCGAAGGATTTTCCTCCGATTGTGAGCCTGATCCCTTTACGGTTCGCAGGCGTCTCAGCAATGACATGATTCTTTTTCTCCTGCAAGACAGCATATCCCATTTTCCTCATGCCAAAGATCGAACATTATGATGTAACAGTCAAGTGAAAAATATTAGTTTAAAACATTTGTCTTGACATTCGTATTTTGCATTTGTATATTGTGAAGCAATTGTTCTTCTTTCTGCGAACACTCAGAACGCGGCTTGCCATATCAGAAATGCCATCAATATCAGTTCGGCTACTTCAAATTCGTTTACAATCCACGTCACTAACAATAACAAACTCGAGGTGTCCGTATGAAGCTACAGGAATCCCCTCCATCTCGCTCCCTAGATCCGTCTGTTGGGACGAATGGGTCAAAGTATCGAACAACGGTCGTAATGGCACCAAATGTTGGCGATAACCTAGACCTTTTTTCCTTCAAGAGTGGGAGATCCAAGAACGACATCATTGAGGAGGCCGTCATTCATTACTTAGAACGGAATGATATGAAACCTCAGCTGAAGCCAAAGATCAAGGTCGATTTCAGCTATTAATCCGACTGGATCACTCTGATTAAGCCACTTGGGCAGAAACTCCCATGTGGCTTTTTCTTTGCCGAAAACTATTCGGTGTCTTCGAGCTCAAAAGGAATGCTGTTGGATCCTTTGGTAAAATGCAAAAGGAGATTGAAAGAACTCAGGAGTCAAATGCAAGCATCAAATCCATGGGATGTGGCGGGCGAAAGAAATGATCCATAAATACCGGCCGTTCTTCCATTATCGCTTTCACGCGCGAGAATTCGAGGAGACAAAGAAGATGATATTGCTCGGGGAGCATTCATCCTTTCAGCTTTCGCCCACGGATGTGAAATGACTGTTGCTGATGATGGGATTAATGTGTTTTTAGCTCTTCCTTGAATTAACACGCCAGAGAAATTTCATACACCGAGGTGACAATGATACCGCCCCCAGCAATACCTGTAGATCCTATCAAGGCACACATTGTTTCTGCACTTCAAAGATGTCGTCCCATATTCCAAACAGAAGTAATGGGCTACATCGTAACTCAGGGTGGTTATGAGAGAGTAATCCAATACCATCTGGCTTATGAACTGAATCAAACGGGTAGAGCATTGACGGAAAGGAATAGACGAGACATTTGGTATCGAGAAGGCGACGCATCTGTTGCAGTCGAATTAGGCGTTAACGGCTTGAAGAATCCCCGTGAGCAAGGCCTGATTAACCATGTAGTGAATGACGATGTCAAGCCAGCAAGACTTGCGTTCGGGCCGATCTATACGGTGTCCATCGGAGATCTTGTGCTTCCGCAAAACCAACAGGCGATTGACAATGCAGTCGATATCGTCAAATACTATCACCAACGCCACGAGCCCTATGTTATCAGGAACGCAAATCAAGCCAACGACCTGACGATGATCAGAGAAACGGGAGTGCCACAAGCTCAGTGTCAGTATTTTGGCAGACTGGATAGGCAGTTTCAGGAAGAAGATTTTGTGACAGCTGCTTGGTCAAACTACGTAGCTATGATGTATATGTTTGTTTGCGGACCATTCGTGCAGATCATACAACAGTGGTGGTGATGATGCCAGTCAGTAGGTCATTGAATGAGTTCGTCGAAGACCAAGGCCACCTGCGGGTCGCTTTGGACAAGGCCAAGGAGCAATATCGGCCCTACGATCAAGGGTGGTATCTTTACCACCAAGTCGTTGCTCACGAGAATGTCGCTGAGAAATTCTCTCATGATTTCATTGCGTTAGTGTATGCTACACTTGGTGCGTGGAATATGAACTCCAGGGGCGCCAAGCTCGCCGAATTCAATGAATTCAAACAGTCGCTCATGACACAGAGCACCCGGATGATGGATTTGGCCAACTATCGACTTGAGTCCATTTCGTCGATGGACGCTGAACGGATTCTCCGGGAGTTCGTAGAATGCTTTTTTTCCGATGTTCTGCTCGTGGCGGAGGGCAAACCGAGACTAGTAACATACTCCAAGACATTACACTTCTTTCTCCCACACCTCTTTATGCCCGTTGATCGAAGATACACGCTTACATTTTTCTACGGCAATACGGACGTCCCAAGGTCTGTAGGAAAACAATTTGTGAAATTCTCAGAGATATTCCTTGAGTTCCTGAAATTCGCCACGGCCGTTCAGCTTCAGCCCTTCCAGGACAATACCTGGAACGCAAACATCCCGAAGACGATTGATAATCTCATCATCGGTCATCTTCTTTGAGCAACGTAATCCCGCGGCATGCGAATGGAACCATTCAATTTCGTTGGCACTGACGGAAGACGATATGTGTTCTGGCTTGAATGTGGGGAGGATTATCTATATGGCCGGCGTGCATGGTATTTTGAAATCTGGCCGGCAGAGGTTCACAAGCCAGAAGATTTTCCCTACGAAGCACGGTTTGAATTGCTTGACGATGGACGACTTCAAAGTTCAATGCTGGATAACCACGGACTTACATGGGCGCTTCGTATCGGCCTGAGTGAAGCGTTGTTCGAAGAGGTAGGACGTAGGACCAAGTGCAGGATCGTCTCTAGTAGGAAATCAGGCGAGGATCAGCCAGAGTATCGGACGATTCTAGCGGAGAAAATGTGGAAACGATTTCAATGCAGTGGCCGGGCTTCCTATAGTAAGATCGAGAATCGATATGAATTCATCCCGCCAGGTAGCCCAATCTGAGAGCTCAACAATTCATGAAAGATTTTTCTTCCGGATAGCATCAAGCCGAATCGGGTGGACATACCTGTTGTTTAATCTTACATATAGCTCAAGCAGTGGCACGAGGAAAAGGACGCATTGTTTTGCGTTCAATACGTCAAGGTGAGCAAAAATCCCTTTGTGAACGAATTCATTTCTTACATTAGTGATTTCTTCTAGAAACTTGTCCAGCGAGGAGAACTCGGCCGGTTCTTCCGTTTCCACTGCTAACAATGCGTCATCCCAAGAAACTCCCACCAAGCTCGGGAACAGTTTCCTCCTTCTCTTTTCATGCGTGTTGTTATCCGCTACTAGCCGCTCTTGTATCGGGTCGGCAAGTTCCTTCGCATTCATTAAAGAATACATGAATCGCAGTAGTAAAAGTTCTTTCAACGTGCAGAACAAAACGATCACGGCTGCGGCATGAGTTCGCTCTGCATCGTGGGGGTAGGCTTGGTTTGCATCTCCGCTTTCTGGAATGGAATTGTAGGCTTCCCGAATGAGGTCTAGCAAAAGAAGATCTTGGAAGAACCACCGGTGACTGTGTATGGGCTTGCCACAGGACCTGCATTCAATTCCCGCGATTGGCGCATATAGATCATAGGCCACGGCACTACACTCTGGACAGATTTCATACTGCATTCCAATCGAAGACAGGTTGCCATGTTTCATGAATTCGAATATGTCCATATCTACTCCTGACGGTTTTGAGCCTACATATTTCCACGTCACATGACTGCATGGATCCTGCAAGAACTTATGCAAGCGCCACAAGCCGCGCTGAATCGGTCAGCTTGAGCCGCTGTTTAGCTGGCATCAAATAAATCGAATAATCATCTTGCTTGAATAATTTCAAATGTTGAAACGAGCTTTTCACTCATCGGGACAATCTTCTTGCCGTCAAATGAAAAGCCCTTCTTGATATTTTCCTCAAGTTCAGCAAGATGAGAAGTATCTTCCCCTGACATTGTGGTAACTACATCACAAAATATTCGATATTTCCTTGCTTGCGTCGAAGTGGAATCTTTAAACCCTTGGATAACAACTTTTGCAAAGTTATAAGAGAAATTGCTAAATGCATCTACAACGCCTATCATCGGTGAACTTATTGTATCTGCAATATGAATTCCATCCACTCGCGCCTGCATACCTAGGATAAGATTTTTGTAAGAATTGAAGATTACAATAATTGCTTTTCTTACTGGGCCGAGAGCTGCGGCAATATTACCTTCCAAGGAAACAATTTCTTCGGCTAGAATCTGGAAATTATCCTTTCTATCAATATGGATATAAAACCTCATGTCGTCGTCAACTCTGCCAATTCTTTTTAGCAGTTCGAAAGTCGGAAATGTAATATGAGAGTACAATGTTCTATATTTTTCAGATAATATTGCACCATGAGGTAAGTTCTTTGATTTTTCGAAAGAATCATTTTGTGCACTGAAAACAGCGGCAACTGTTTCTTCTGATGTCAAAAAACTGAGCAGCCTTTGATAGTTTGCTCTTCTCAATTCATACATCGTAAACTCAAATAATTCTCTATAGAGCGCCTCATATTCATTCATGTCCGTGAGTTCTCTATCTTCAAATATGAGCTCACGAGCATGAAGTGATACTATTTTGTGCTTAGAACAAAAGTCTTCCACTTTTCTTTCAATATCACGATATGCATACTCATCAATTAGTATGCAGGTATAGCCTACGAAATTGATTTCAGAATCACCGCCATCATCTATTAAGATGTGAAGGTCTTTGATCTTCGGAACTAGGATTCCGGACTCATTTAAGATGTATTCGGTCATTATAATCGGTTCCGGCCAACATTAATCAAGCTCATCCGCACAAGACGCTGGATTTTGTATGCAGCAACGGTCAATTCTATGGAGACTCTGGGTAAGTGTCAAACTGCCGTTGATTTGCCAATATACTTCCACGTCAAATAGCTATCCGGTTCCTCCAAGAATTTCTGCCAGTGCGACCATATTGAGCGTTGCGATGTCAGCGATTCCACTGTCCGAACATGTGGCCAAAACTTCCACTGTTCATCAGGAACGCAGAATTCCAGGTAGACGATATTGCTCGAGTTCCTGCCGATTCGCAATTCAAAGGGCTTGTCTGCAGCCAGAAATCGATACGTGTTCGTGGTGCCACGAGGCGGGATGAGTTGGATCAGGTCTTCGAATGTTGTCGGTGCTGATGGATAGGTCATCAAAAGAAGATACGTGGATTGAAAAACAAGGAAAAGGATAAACGTCGATGCGCGATAATGACTCTTAGGTTACCTTATCTGCCTTACTCTATATGCGGCAAGAGCGAGAGCAGATTGGATTCATCCTCGTTCAAATATACCGAGTCTACGGTATTGCGCTTATCCCTGCATCAGCGTAATATCTTAACGTGCAAAGTGGAGTCATACAGGGATGCACCTCTAGACAAGGACGCCAGACCTATGAAGAAAACGAAAATCGACTGGAAGCAAAACCTCCGCAAAATACCCGATTGGATCTTAAGTAAGGCAAAAGGATTCAAAATGAGAGATGTTGTTGTCGCGTGTGTGAAGAAAATCCCAGTGAGTGCCATTGAAGCGGGGAAGTATGCGCATCTCTCCATTGCCATTAAGAATAGCAAGCCTATATATCCGTCTTCAATTATCCCGCCGGAATCTGTGGGCAAGTTTTCCAATAAAAACGTGAACGGTCTAGAGATCGTTAGGCGCGACCTCCCGATGACTACGATGACTGCCTCTTGGGAAGCACCTGACTATGGTGATTGGAGTCGAGGCTCACACGAAATCTCGATGGACCGAGATGTCTACCAGCGTGATTTCATATCTCCACGACTATTAGAAATCAGGATAGAGTTGATAGCAGAGGAACTTAAGCAAGAAAGGCTGTTCGTTTTTAAGTTTACCGTTAACGAGGTCCTCGACAGTTCCTCACGATCCTTGAAAGCAACATTGCTGGATGACTTGAACCTTCTACAAGAGAACGTTGGGGTTGTCGACATCTTCCAAAGTGATGCAACGTTGGATGACTATTTGAAAACAATCTATGTGCATTGGGAGATCCTGCCACCAGGAGAGAGGGATGAAACGATCAATCGGATCTTCTCGGGATTTCGGACAGATTCAGAGGAAGTTAGGCAAAAGCTGATCTCAAGATACGATCTGCTCTCGAAACTCAATCCTATTGCGTTCATAAGTGGAACCAGTGGATTCCGTCGCTATTTTGGAGCAAAGTTCGCAGACAACTTGGTGGTTTTTGAAAACCTTGAGTATGGAAATGCAGTTTATGTTATGTTTGAAGGTTGGGAAAAATTGAGCAAAATGAGCAGGATTGACTTGCTCAGTGGTGATCGAAAAGGATTTGTAAGAATCGTTCATCGGTCTGGGTGGCAAAACGAACTCAAGAAGATCGTTCTTCAGAAAAGATAGAATGCGACGATTACTACTCGGTCAAGTCTCGGGCACCACAAATCACCACGTCTTAGATACGAGCCAACAACATCGAGGAAGTTACTATGTCTGAGATCCAAACATCAAGGGACGGAATAGACTATCTCCCGAAAATTCTCCGAGATAGACCTACCGTCATCACGAAGGCGTTCTTCTGGAAAATCCCGCGGTCGTCAGGAACACCCGACATTGAACTCAAATTGGGCAGATATAAGAAAATCCGAGGCCCGCTACGGATCGCCTTTGAAATGGTGGAAACAAATGATCCAAAGAGTGAACTCACGCTTGACAATGAGGAGTTCCTGAATCTTGTTCAGTTCATCCAAGAGAACTATGAACCCTTCAAGAAGGGTATCAAACAGTATATTCCCATAGAAGGCAACTTCGACCAAGACGACATCAATCATCTTAAGGGGTTGTTCGAAACCCCCGAGAAGCAACAACTCATAGACTTCATCGTCTCAAATCAGATCATCCCAGAAGACCTCATTGTCGCCCTTCAAAGCATAAACC
>Ga0187850_10002849_pt1 | contig 15351 bp, 19 predicted proteins | sample June2016WEW_4_15_FD_132436 | JGI IMG/M metagenome (GOLD analysis project Ga0187850, IMG submission 132436) | Peatland microbial communities from SPRUCE experiment site at the Marcell Experimental Forest, Minnesota, USA - June2016WEW_4_150 | ecosystem: Environmental > Terrestrial > Soil >... | reverse complement strand
TTTCACGATCGCCTGCTTGACTGGCAGCGCGCTGTGGAAGCGGACGGTAACCGTGATGCCGGGCGCCGAGCCTCCGTCGGGCGAGCCCCTGCCCGAGTACCCGCCTCCGGAGGATCCCCACGAGCCGCCCCCGCCTCCGCCGCCCCCGCCGCCCCGGCCGCCTGGGCTGCCGGCCTCCGCGCCGAGGACGCCGCCGTCCGGCGCCTGGCCCCCGCCCCTGCCCCTGCCGCCCTGACGTTCGCCCGTCGGGCCTAGGGACAACTCGACCGGATGCGCCCAGGGAGAATTAAACAGCATCCGGTGGATTTCCTTCTCGTCCCACTCCGGGAACTTCTTTCTATGCCAGAAGTCCGCCGCGAACAGCACTGCGGCGCCGAGACCGAACACGAGCAGCATCGCCGGGATCGCTCTCTTCATATCGAGACCTCATCTGCCCGATATCGAAGCATAGGCTCGCGCGCTTGCCGGGCGCAAGCGGCCCACGCTACAATGGGTCTAGTCGCTGGGACTGGGATCCCACAATCCATCAGAGGAGGTTTACATGAGTGTCACCGATGAAGTGCTACAAGCCAACCAGAGCTATGCCGCGCGGTTCAACCTGGGGAGTCTGCCCATGCCGCCGGCGCGCAAGCTGGCGATTCTGGCCTGCATGGACGCACGGCTGACCGTCGAGCAGGCGCTGGGCCTGAAAACCGGAGAGGCCCACATCATCCGCAACGCCGGCGGCATTGCCACCGACGATGCCGTGCGCTCGCTGATCATCTCCCACTACCTGCTCGGCACCGCGGAGTTCATGATCGTCAACCACACCGACTGCGGGATGCTCACTTTCAAGGACGACGAGCTCCGGCAGAAACTGCACCAGTCCACCGGCGTGGCCGCCGCCGTTCCCTCCGCCTTCCACGCTTTCAGCAACGTGGAGGACAACGTGCGCGAGCAGATCCGGAAACTCAGGTCGCATCCCTGGGTGCCGCAGTGGATTCCCATTCGCGGTTTCATCTACGACGTGAAAACGGGTCGCTTGAACGAAGTCGCCGCCGGCCAGGTGAAGAAGTCTACCGCCTGACCGCCGGCCCGCACTCGCGCTCCAGCCGGGTCGCGTGCATAGGATACTGGGATACTCCATGCACGAGATCCTCCGCCATCTGCCGGCCGGCTCGCTGGTGTTGGATCTGGCCTGTTCGACGGGGAGCTTCGATGCCGCCGCATTTCCTTTTGTGACGGTTCGAATGGACCTCGAGCCGCTGGGCGCAAGCTCCCGCGGTTCCGGAGTCCAGGCGGACGCGGCCAGTCTGCCGTTCCGGGGCAGGGCATTCGATGCGGTCGTCTGCAACCACGGCCTGGAGCATTTCAAGCGGCTGAAGCCCGCGCTGCAAGAGATCGGGCGCGTGCTGAAGCGCGACGGCGCGCTGTTCGTCTCGGTGCCCGACGCAACCACGTTCCAGGACCGCCTCTACCGCTGGGCTCTGAAGGGAGGCGGTCACGTGAACCTGTTCGACAAGCCCGCCACGCTCGCCACCATGCTGGCCTGGAACACCGGCCTGCCTCACGTCGCGACCAAGATGCTGCACGCTTCCTTCTCATTCCTGAGCCGCGGGAATACGCCACGCCCCGGCCTGAGAAGGTGGGCGCTGTTCTGGTGGCGCTGGGACGGGGCGCTGGCCGTTCTGACCGTGATTCTGCGCTTCTTCGACCGCCACTTCGGCGCCCGGACCAGCGTCTATGGCTGGGCCCTGTACTTCGGGAACGTGCCGGGGCCGCTGGAACTGCGGCCCTGGACCAACGTGTGCGTGCGCTGCGGCCAGGCCCACTCTTCCGAGTGGCTGGCCGAGCTCGGGGCCGTTCGCCGCAGGTGGCTTTTCTTCTCTTCGTACGCCTGCCCGGCCTGCGGGACCTCCAACTTCTACACCCGCGACGAGCGGGTAGTGTCCTAATCCTGCGTTGATCCTTGGTGGCGGCCTCGGGAGCGCAGGCCGCCAGCGGATCACGCCTCATCCTCGTGTAGCGGAAGGAACAGCGTTTCCCCTTTTTTGGGGAATGCCCGCTGAACAAGATCATAGAACTGCTTCCACTTGGAAGAGGCGCGCATCATGCCGATCAGCGCATACAGGTGTTGGGCGAGGGCCGGATGCCCCACATCTTCAGTGAGCCACTGATGATGCTTTGCATCTCGTTGACCGCGCAAATTCTTGGGGTTTCTCTCTTGGAGCTCTTCAAGGATATTGGGGGCCAGCCGTTCGTACACCAAATCATTGGTGTAGTGCCCCACGACCTGTGGGCGGTTGATTTTCATCCCCTTCCATTCCCAGCCGCGCAGCCGGAACATTTGCTGGTAGAATTCGTCCGGGAAGCGCTTCGCCCAAGCTGCCAATTCCTTCCGTAAGAATCTGTCCAGGATCGCCTGCAAAGCCTGTCTGTCACGAATGACTTGATAGCCGGTGGCCTCATCCACCAGAGCGACGATTCCGGTGTGCGCCAGACCGCGCGTCAGGATGTCTGCTTTTATCGCAACTGGCAGTTGAGCCGCTTTCAGTGCTCCCGCGTCACGGGCCTTCAGCCAAACCTCACAGATCGTAGGCAGTGCGGTTGCTTCGATCCCATGTGCCACTCCACCGCCGCGCAGATTCCGGTAGAGGATGGGTTTTGATACCACCAGCGCCAACTCTTCAGAAATAAACGGCTTAAGGTTCTCTGCACCAAGGAATACCGGAAGTTCTCCACCGGCCCTGCGCCGCCAGTCCTGGCCTCCGTGTTTACGGCCGAGAGCACGGCCTACTCCACGCTGAGACAGGACGCGGGTTCCATCCGCGAGGACTGCGCACGGAATCTTCAATTCTCCGATCTCGATCTGTCCGACGTGGGTTGCCTCCAGAGGGTTCTTTGGTCTCCCGCCTGCCCGCACCTGTCGTTTCGCCTGAAGTTCTGCGAAGTATTCAGGTCCGCGCTTTGCGATCTCTCGTCCACCGCGGCGGCCCAATTCAACGGCGGCCGGGTTTTTGTCTTCTTCAACCATGAGACTATGATACTGTGGGCGCTAGTAGTTTGTCAAGTGGTAGATTTTTCTCTTAAAAACTACGAGTGGATGCTGTATGATTGAACCATGAAGCAAAAAGCCCCGACCAACGCGCTAACGCTGATCGGGGCCGAAATCCGTACAGCCGAAGCCGTACAGACCTTCCAAGTCCATTATTCGGCTTCTGGCTGTGGATCTCAAGGAGAAAGCAGCCATGACGTGCCACAACTGCCGGATCGAGTGCCGCCGCTTCGGAAAGCATAGGAACGGCCTTCAACGCTACCGCTGCGCTCAATGCAGCAAGACCTTCACCGAACCTCACGAGCGCCCGCTGGACGCCATGACGACTCCCTTGTAGCGGGCTACCCAGATTCTCGGGATGCTCGTTGAAGGTTGCTCAGTTCGCTCGACTGAGCGTATGACTGGCGTTCACCGGGACACCATCCTGCGGCTGCTGGTTCTGGCCGGCGAGAGATGCGAGAAGCTCATGGGCCGACTCCTGGTGAACGTCCCGGTACATGATGTTGAGTGCAATGAGATCTGGGGATCCGTTCAGAAGAAGCAAGCCCACAGGCACCCCTGGGAAGCGAATGACGGGAGCGTCGGGGACGCCTACTGCTTTGTGGCGATTGAACGGCACTCCAAGTTGGTGCTGAACTTCGCCCTTGGTCATCGTGACCAAGCCACCACGAACGCCTTCATTGAGGGCTTGCGGCTGGCGACGGCGCCGCAGTGGTTCCAGGTCACCACGGACGGCTTCGCCCCGTATATCCCGGCCATCGACGCCACATTGTCTGATCGGGTGGACTACGGGATGCTTATCAAGGTGTACGCCTCATCGCGTGAGGGCGAAGCCCGCTACTCGCCACCAGATGTCGTGGAGGCGATCCCGAGACCGATTCTGGGAACTCCCGACCGAAAGAGAATCTGCACCTCGCATGTGGAACGGCAGAACCTCACGATGCGGATGCAGATCCGCAGGCTCACTCGCTTGACGAACGCCTTCAGCAAGAAGTGGGAGAACCTGTGGGCTGCGCTCTGCTTGCACTTCGCGTGGTACAACTTCTGCCGTGTTCACAAGACTTTACGAGTAACGCCCGCGATGGAAGCGGGTATTGCGAATCGGGTATGGACTTTGGACGAACTCCTGGCGTAGGATAGGACGGAGCGCGAACGACTCCAATCGGCTGCTACCGCTCGGAATGGCTGGTACCCGTTCCGGGTGGCAAATGCGGCGTGATTGGAGTGTACCATGAATCGCGCCGTAGGTGATGAAGGATTTTGGGACTATCCGCTTGTGTGGCTCATTCTTGAGAAGATTGTTCTTGCTAGTGTCGTCCCAGCCCTGGTTCTCTTGGCGGTGAACCCGATGGCATTTGATTTGAAGCAGCGAATATCGGCAGCTATCGCGGTTGTGGCCATTGGCTGTTTTGTAGCGTTCACCATCGAGAAGCAATGGGGCAACAAGCCAATAACGAACCAGTTGTCATCTCAACCGAGTGTCCCCGCCATCACGATCGAGCAAAAAGCAACAGATAGCCCGTGCTCGAACGTAGTCGGCGGAAAAAACACCATACTGGATTGCTCTCCAGAGCGAGAGAAGCCGAATGCTCCAAAGCGTGCTCCAACGGGGCCCTAGAACCGCCTTCATCTTGGTTGCTGCGGGCATGTGTGGTTGGGCTCAAGCGCAGCCGAGTGTTAAACAGGAAGCCAAAGATAGCGCGTGCAGCAACATCGTGGCCCTCTCTGGAAACGTTAGCATCAACTGCTCCAGCCTGACAGCCGCGCAGCGTAAATTGATCGAAAGCATCCCCGCCGTCCTTAACAAAATCCTCTCCAATCAATTGGACCCTGATGCGGTGATGGAGAAGCTTGATGAAATCCTCAAAGCCGTGAACCCAAATGTACCGGCGAAAACTTATTTCTGTAATGGCCAGTGGCGAACCGCCGGCCCGGGCCCGAGCGCTGCTTTCCAGATAACCCTTGGGGGTGATGACAGAGCTTTCCAAGAGATGGCCCAGTTAAACAATTCACACGAATATGCGGAACTGCTCAAGTTTTGCCGGACTCAGATTGATTCCGCTCCAGAATGGTTAACCCCATACCTGTTCTGTAGCCTCGGCCATCTTGCCCTCGGAAATAGCCTAAAAGCGCGCGAGATGCTTTCGTACTATGATTCCAAGACCGGGCCGGCGTATGAGAGCCCTCCATGCCGCCAGATGTCAGACTACTTGCATCAAAGACTCCAGTGATCGGTTTGAGTGGTCTCAACGCACCTTAGGACACTACTGACGAGCGCTTCTGCCGCGGAACGGGTTAGAATCCATTCAAGATGAGATTCTCGACGGATTGCCGCCATGGAACGGCGCGCCGCGGCGCCGTTCCGGTCGTACTCATTGTGGTGTTGGCCGTGGCCGCCATCGGCGTCGGGGTGGCGCTGTATCTGAACTGGCGCGCGAGCCACCAGGAAACCAAGCCGCCCGCGCTGACCGAGGAGGCCCGTCTCTATGTCCGCAGCGGACACCTCCAGCTCAGCGAGGTCGAGATGAACGCGAAGGAGAACTTCGCCCAGCAGACCCTGGTTGAGGTTACCGGCAAGATCACCAACGCCGGAAACCGCGCCGTCAAGCTGGTGGAGATTAACTGCGTCTTCTTCGACCCCTACGGCCTGGTGGTGTTGCGGGAACGCCTGCCCATCGTGGGCGCGCGCAACGGCGGCCTCAAGCCGGGCGAGACCAAGGCCTTCCGGCTTCCCTTCGACACCATCCCGCAGAGCTGGAACCAGACCCTGCCCCAACTGGTCATCGCGCGAATCGTCTTCGGCTGATATCGTAGGGCGGACCTCTGGTCCGCGCGGGACTTCAGTCCCGCCTCCTACGACCCGGTCGCAAACCACCGGTACATCTGGAAGAACGAGAATGCCGTCAGAAGAATGCACAGGCACGCCGCCGCGCCCCAGATGCGTTCGCCCCAGGTCTGGACCAGCTTCGGCGTGCCCGCCAGGTAGGCGCAGCAGAATCCCGCGGCCAATCCGCCGATGTGCGCGGCGTTGTCGATGTGCAGGCCCGGCAGGAACCCCAGCACCAGGATATAGATCGTCCAGCGTATGTACATCCCGCGAATCGCCGCACCCATCGGCGACTGATGCCGCACCCCCAGCGCGATCATGGCGCCGATCAGTCCCATCAGGCCCGCCGAGGCCCCCACCGAGATCGAGTCGCTCCAGAACAGGCTGGCGAGAAAACCGAACACGGTCGCCAGGAAGTAGATCACGATCAGCCGCCGGGCGCCGTAGATCTCCTCCACCTGCGCCCCCACGTCGAACAGCACCCAGGAATTCATGGCCAGGTGGAGGACGCCGCCGTGCAGGAAGCCCGCCGTCACCAGACGCCACCATTCGCCGTACTGAAGAATCAATATACGAAACTTGGCGCCGAAATAGACCAGGGTGCGCCCGTCCAGCCCCCAGAACGCATCGCCGTTGCCGGCCCGCATGCTGTAGAGCACCGTCGCCGCGAACAGGCCGAAGTTGATGAGCAGGATCATCGTGGTGGTGAAATGCGCGTGCGGGATGAAGCCGCCGAGGATCTCCTTCGGCTGGCGCCGGTCCACCGCGCGCGGTCCCACCTGCGTCTCGCAGTATGGGCACACGCGATCGCTGGTCTTGATGAACGCCCGGCAGTGCGGGCACATACGGCGCGTTTCCATGTCCGTTCTCATTGTAGCCGAGTGCCGTCCGCCGCCCTCCGGTGCGTTTGGTACAATCGTCTGTTCGGATGCCCAAGACCGAGCGCGAGTATCGCCAGGACATCGTGGATGTCGGCCGGATGGTCTGGCAGAAGGGCTGGGTGGCCGCCAACGACGGCAACATCAGCATCCGCCTCGACCAGGACCGCGTATTGTGCACGCCGACTCAGGTGTGTAAGGGGATGATGCAGGCGGATGACATGATCGTCTGCGACATGCAGGGCAACAAGATCTCCGGCACGCGCGAGCGCACCTCGGAGATCCTGATGCACCTGACGGTCTACAACCTGCGGCCCGACATCCGCTCCGTGCTGCACGCCCACCCTCCGGTGGCCACCGGCTACGCCGCCGCCGGGCGCTCGCTCAATCTGGCGCTGCTCCCCGAGGTGGTGCTTGGACTGGGCTGTGTTCCGCTCGCCGGGTACGGTCTGCCCGGCACCCCCGAGCTGACCGGCCCGCTGCTCCCGCTGATCCCCAAGTACGAGGCGCTGCTGATGGGCAACCACGGCGCGGTCTGCTACGGCGAGGACGTCTACAAGGCCTTCTTCCGCATGGAGACCGTCGAGCACTTCGCGCGGATTTCCCTGGTGGCCGAGCTGCTCGGTGGCGCACAGGTGCTCCCCAAGCAGGAGGTCGACAAACTGCTCGAAGCGCGCGCGCGGTATGGCATCACGACGCGCGCGGGTCTGGAGTACGGCTGCCCGCTGGCCGCCGAGGAGCTGGGCCGGGAACGGTTCCAGGTGACTCGCGAGGAGCTCATCGCGCTGGTGGACGAGGCCATGCGCGCGCGGAAATAGGCGCTAGGAGGCAAGATGGGTGAAGCATTGGGAATGATCGAGACGCGCGGCCTGGTGGCCATGATCGAGGCCGCCGACGCCATGGTCAAGGCCGCGAACGTGACGCTAGTGGGTTGGGAAAAGGTCGGTTCGGGCTACGTCACGGCGCTCGTGCGCGGCGATGTGGCCTCCGTGCGCGCCGCCACCGACGCCGGCGCCGCCGCGGCCCGCCGGGTGGGCGAGTTGATCTCGGTGCACGTGATTCCGCGGCCCCACCCCAGCCTGGAAGATACGCTGCCGATCGGCCGCGCTGCGGCCGCCAAGTAAGGCGGAAGAAGGTCCTCATGATACTGGCCCGCGTCGTGGGCACGGTGGTTGCCACACGAAAAGATCCCCGGCTCGAAGGCAAGAAACTGCTGGTCCTCAAGCCGGTTTCGCCGGAGGGAAAGGACGAGTCCGGCTACGTCGTCGCCGTCGATACGGTGAGCGCCGGTTTTCGGGAAACGGTGCTGGCGGTTTCCGGCAGTTCGGCCCGCATGGCGGAGGGCTGCAAGGACAAGCCCATCGACACCGCCATCGTCGGCATCGTCGACACCGTCAGCCTGGACCAGAAAAGGTAGACGCCCATGTACCTCGGCCGCGTCGTTGGCCGCCTCTGGGCGACCATGAAGAACGAGAACCTCACCGGCCAGCGGCTGCTCGTCGTCCAGCCGGTCACGCCCGAGCTCGAGGACCGGGGGCGGTGCATCGTCTGCACCGACTGGACCGGCGCGGGCGCCGGCGAGGTCGTCTACTGGGCCCGCGCCCGCGAGGCCAGTTACGCGTTCTTCCCCGACGAGGTCGTGACCGACGCCACCATCGTGGGCATCGTCGATCACCTGCACGTGAAGAGGACCTGATCCATGCTCATCGCGCGCGTCATCGGCGAGCTGGTAGCCACCCGGAAGCACCCCAGCCACGAGGCCCTCAAGCTCCTGCTGGTGCAGCCCCTCAATCTGGATGGCAGCGACCGCGGCGATGCGGTGGTGTCGGTGGACGCGGTAGATGCCGGCGTGGGCGACCGTGTGCTGCTCACTATGGAGGGCTTTTGCGCCATGAGCAGCGTGGACCGCTGGCCTTCGACCCCCATCGAGTCGGCGGTGATCGGCGTGGTCGACTCCGTCGACCTCCTTCCAGACGTCCTTTGATTCTTGCGTAGGGCGGACCTCCGGTCCGCGGGCCGACGTCCACGTCGGCCCCAAGTCCGTGCCACTGGCAGCCTATGCGGTAAGTGAACAGTGTTGAAGCTCACCGCCAGCTTCAGCTTCTTCCAACAAGCCTCGAAGACATGCCATCCTGGACAATGTGAGAGCGCTCCGCCTGTCGGCTCTGGCCTGCCTCCTCGCGCTCGCGATGTCCGCGCAGCAGAGCCGCCCGCCCGATCCCCCGGGGGAATTCTCCGCCGACCGGCCGGGCTTCGGCGAGTCTACCGACACGGTCGCCCCGGGCTTCCTGCAACTGGAAGGGGGCTTGCTGGCGGACGTGCACGCGCTCGCCGGCGGGCCAGTGCGCAGCATTTCCGTGCCTCAGCCCCTCCTGCGCATCGGGCTCACCCGGCTTCTGGAGATGAGGTTGGAGGCCGATGGCTTCGAGCGCGAGTCGGATGCTTCGGGCGCTGCCCGGGAGCTGCATCACGGTGGCTCGGACATGAGCGTCGGCGCTAAAGTGCGGCTGCTCCGCGAGGGACCCCGGCGGCCGGTGGTTTCCCTCCTCGCCTCGGTGTCGCTGCCGGTGGGAAGCAACTACTTCTCCAGCGGCGGCATCGATCCCGAGGTCCATCTCATCTGGGCCAAGTCGCTTCCACGCGGCTTCGACGCCAGCGGCAACTTCAACCTGGCCTGGCAGACGGGCGGGCCCCAATGGACCTCCCAGCGCGCCGCCAGCTTCCAGGTCGGCCACGGGCTCCCCGGCGGACTCCATGGCTATGGCGAGATCTATCGCGTGTGGCCGATCCCGGGCGACGAGCCCGCGCATGTTTTCGCGAGTGCAGGCGTCTCCCGGCCTCTCGGCGGCGATGCCCAGCTCGACGTCGAGGCCGGCCACACCATGATGGCCCGCACGCCCAGTTGGTTCTTCGGGTTCGGTTTCGCCATCCGCCGGCCGCTGCCCGCGTTCTTCGGGCGCCGCCGCTGACGTACACTGGGAGTCTTGATCGAGGCCCTCATCTTCGACCTGGGCAAGGTCATCATTCCCTTCGACCTGGCGCGCGGCTACGCGGCCCTGAGCCCGTACTGCCCCTATCCCCCCGAGGAAATCCCGCAGCGGATCGCCTCCACCGACCTGGTACCGCGCTTCGAAGTGGGACAGCTTTCGCCCGAGGGCTTCGCCCAGCAGCTTTCGGCGCTGCTGGGCCTGGGGGTGGACTACGCGAGGTTCCGCGAGCTGTGGAGCAGCATCTTCCTGCCCCAGCCGCTGATCCCCGAGCAACTCCTCGAAGGACTGCGGCGCCGCTACCGGATGCTCGTGCTGTCCAACACCGACGCGATCCACTTCCCCATGGTCTGGGAGAGGTACCCGCTGCTTCGCCACTTCGACGACTACATCCTTTCCTACCAGGTCGGCGCCACCAAGCCGGCCGCGCGGATCTACGAGGCCGCGGTGGCCCGCGCCGGCTGTCCCGCCGGGGAATGCCTGTTCATCGACGATATCCCGCTATACGTCGAGGCAGCCAGGCAGGCGGGCATGCAGGCGCTGCGCTTCGAGTCCGCCGCCCAGCTCGAGCGGGAGTTGAAAGCCCGCGGCCTCGAGTGGTGACCGGTCGTAGGGCGGACCTCTGGTCCGCGGGCCGACGTCCACGTCGGCCGGATATTCGGACCGCTTGTACTCTTTGCCCCGGAGGTCTATAATCGACCCGGAACAGCCTGGTGTTTGCTGTAGCCGAATTCAACCCAGGAAAGGACGCTCATGCCGGAAGATACGCTGACCATTACCGACAATCGGACTGGGGTCTCCTACACAGTCCCCGTCAAGAACGGTGCAATCCGCGCCATGGATTTGCGCCAGATCAAGACCTCGCCCGAAGATTTCGGGATGATTACTTACGACCCCGCCTTCATGAACACGGCGAGCTGCGAAAGCCGCATCACCTTCATCGATGGTGACAGGGGTATCCTCCAATATCGCGGCTACCCCATCGATCAGTTGGCGGAGAACTGCACTTACCTCGAGGTCGCCTACCTCGTCCTTCACGGCGAATTGCCCACCGAGTCCCAACTCCAGACCTGGACCCAGGAGATCACCCAGAACACTGCGGTCCCCGAGGGCATCGAGCGGATCCTCCAGGGCTTCCGCCAGGACGCTCATCCCATGAGCGTGCTGGCGAGCCTGGTGGCGGCGCTGTCGACCCTGTATCCCGAAGCCAAGAACGTCCACGATGCGGCCGTGCGCCGTGTCCAGATTCTGCGCCTCCTCGGCCAGTTGCCCACCATCGCCGCTTACGCCTACCGGCACAGCCTGGGGCTGCCTCTGGTCCCCCCCGACACCAGCCTCACCTATCCCGAGAACTTCTTGAGCATGCTCTGGAAGAAGAGCGAGCCGAAGTTCCAGGCCAACCCGGTGCTGGCTCGGGCGCTGGATGTGCTGTTCATCCTCCACGCCGACCACGAGCAGAACTGCTCGGCCAACGCCATGCGCAGCGTCGGCAGTTCCCTGGCCGACCCGTATCTCACCATGGCGGGCGCCATCGCCGCCCTCTCCGGCCCCCTGCACGGCGGCGCCAACGAAGAGGTCCTGAAAATGCTCGACGTGATCGGCTCCACGGACCACATCCCCGCCTACATCCAGAAAGTCAAGTCCGGCGAGTGCAAGCTGATGGGCTTCGGCCACCGCGTCTACAAGAACTACGACCCGCGTGCCCGGATCATCAAGCGGATCGCGGAACAGGTCTTCGAGGTGACCGGCCGCAACCCCAAGCTGGACATCGCCATCGCACTCGAGAAAATCGCGCTCGAGGACGAGTACTTCGTCAAGCGCAAGCTCTACCCGAACGTCGATTTCTACTCCGGGATCATCTACCAGGCGATGGGATTCCAGCCCGACATCTTCACCGTGCTGTTCGCCATCGGCCGCAACGCCGGCTGGCTGGCGCAGTGGCAGGAGCTGCTGACGGACCCGGCGCAGAAGATCGCGCGCCCGCGCCAGGTATTCCTGGGCAGCCCGCGCCGCGAGTTCGTACCCATCGGCCAGCGCGGCTGAATACGCGCCATCCGAGTCTTCGTAGGGCGGACCTCCAGGTCCGCGGGCCGACGTCCACGTCGGCCCTGCTGCGAGGCGTATCATCATTTAAGGGAATTTGTGTCAACACCACGCACTCGACGTGATTTCATGAAGCTTTCCGCGGCCGGTGTGGCGCTCGTCGGCCTGCCCTCCGCTGAGATCCGCGTGTGGGTCACCGCCGGTTCGAAGCGCTGGGCGCAGGAAGCCCCGCTCCATTGGCAGCCCGCGGCGGCTCCATCCGGGGCGGGGATTGTCCTCGACCCGAGCCGGCAGTTCCAGGAGGTGCTGGGCTTCGGCGCCGCGTTCACCGATGCCGCCTGCTACGTGCTCAGCCGGCTCGCTCCGCAGGCCCGCGAGCCGCTGTTCCGTGAATTCTTCGACCCCTCCGGGCTCGGCCTGAGCGTCTTTCGCACCTGCATCGGCTCCAGCGACTATTCCACTAGCGCCTATAGTTACGACGAGGGCGAGCCCGATCCCCAGATGCGGCGCTTCTCGATCGATCACGATCGCCAGTACATCCTTCCCATGCTCCGCCAGGCGCGCGCGGTCAATCCCGGCCTGTTCCTGTTCAGTTCTCCCTGGAGCCCGCCCGGCTGGATGAAGGCCAACGCTTCGATGCTGGGCGGATCCATGCGCAAGCGGCACTTCGCGAGTTACGCGAAGTACTTCGTCAAGTTTCTGCAAGCCTATGCGGCGGAAGGCGTGCCGGTCCAGGCGGTCAGCACGCAAAACGAGGTGGATACCGATCAGGACGGCAATATGCCCGCGTGCCTGTGGGGCCAGGAGTACGAAATCGAGTTCGTGGCGCGGCACCTCGGCCCGCAGCTTGCCCTGAACAAGCTGGACACCCGCATCTGGATTCTGGACCACAACTACAACCTCTGGGGGCGCGCCATCTGCGAGCTGGACGAACCCGAGGTGAACCGCTACGTGGACGGCGTGGCGTGGCACGGCTACGCGGGCCAGCCGGAAGCCATGACGCGAGTGCACCAAGCCCATCCGAACAAGCACGCGTACTGGACCGAGGGCGGCCCGGAGTACACCGATCCCAACTATCAGACGGATTGGGCCAAGTGGTCCGCGACCTTCGCTGGGATTCTGACGAACTGGTCGCGCTGCATCATCGCCTGGAACCTGGCCCTGGATGAGCAGGGCAAGCCGAACATCGGCCCATTCCCCTGCGGAGGAGTAGTGACGGTGAACTCGAAGACCAGCGAGGTGACCCGCAGCGGCCAGTACTGGGCATTCGCGCACTACTCCCGGCTCATTCGCCGCGGCGCGAAGCGCTTCCATTCCGCCAGCCAGATGGAGAAGGTGTCGCACGTTGCCTTCTCGAACCCGGATGGCGCCAGCGTCCTGGTGCTCACCAACTCCGGTGCCGCAACCAACGCCCAACTCCTGCTCGCTGGTATGAAAGCCGACGTTCCACTGCCCGCCGATTCGGTGGTCACCCTGCTCTGGTAGGGCGGGCTTCAGCCCGCGCGGGACTTCAGTCCCGCCGATCGGCGCCTCTAGAACAGCGTCCGCGTGTAGTCCATCAGGTCCGCGGCCGGAGCGGTGCCCAGCGCGCGCAGACGTTCGAGCAGCCGGAACATAAAGAAGACCAGGGAATTGTCCGAGCCGCACAGCCGCACGGCGCCGCGAGGCGGCTTCTCGAACGCGCCTTGTTGAAGCGCGATCCCGAGGTCCAGCGTTTCCAGGCGCGTGAGCCGCGCCAGGGCGGGCGGGAGGCGGCGTTCGAATCGGTTGGGCCAGCCCGAGCGCAGCGCCAGGATGCCGGCCAGGATGCGAGGCAGATGAATGGCGGGGCGCCGGCGGCCGGCCGTGATTACCGGCACCGAGGTGCGGCGAAGCTGGCGGACCGAGGCGGCTTTCCGCCCGGCGTCGCGGATCAGGCGCTGATTCAGGTCCTGTTTCACTTCGAACACCGCATAGACGCTTTCGGCTGGAACGTGCAGCCCGCCCGCGCCCGAGGGGAAAATCAGCGGGGAGTAGAGCCGGTCGAAGATGGCAATGTCGATCTGGCGGCTGCGGTTGCCGTCGGCGTCCACGACGAAGGCGCTCGAGACCTGATAGCGCTGCGGCAGGTAGCGGATGAACAGGTCGATCCAGTGGCTTTCGGTGACCGCGCCGCAGGCGGTGGGTTGCTCGAACAGTTCGCTCGCCGCCAGGTGGGTCAGCATCTCTTTCTGGGTTTGGACGAACATGCGGCTCAGCTCGACGCGGCCGGAGTTGGGGGGACGTCCCATCAATACCAGCGTAGCCGCGAAACCGCCGTCCACCCCGCGACAAATATCGCAGTTCGTTGTATCCAAGGGAGTTATTCGACTCCGCAACCGAGGGACTGCCTCACACCGCAACCGAGGGACTGCCCAGGCCGTCCGCCTTGGGGACGGTCCGGGCTGTCCCCGGTTGCCCCCCGCGATAATAAGGGGTTGCCCCCGCGGAAATCAGGCATTTGCGTCCCCCCTCCCCGAAACTCTAGAATCTACCAATGCGACGCTGGACGACGGTTGCGTGCTGGGCGCTGCCGGCGGTGGTGTGCCTGGCGGTCTACTGGTACGGCCTGCGGAGCTGGTTTCTGGGGGACGATTTCGTCTGGCTCGGGATTCAGGACAGGCTCCAGGCCGGATCCAGTTTCTGGTACGAGGTCTTCAACCCAACCCGGCACGGCACCTTCAGGCCCTTGAGCGAGCGCCTGTTTTTCCTGGTGTTCCACTGGGCGTTCGGCCTGCACGCGCTCCCTTATCGCGTCTGCGCCTTCCTGACGTTCTTCGCCGACCTGGCGCTGCTGGCGTGGGTGCTGAAGAGGATCGCCGGGTCCTGGGCGGTGGGATTCTGGGCGGCGCTGCTGTGGGTGGTGAACCCCGCTATGGCCACGGAGATGACCTGGACCTCCGGGTACATGCAGATCCTGTGCGGGTTCTTTCTGCTCGTCGCGTTCCACTTCCTGCTGCGCCACATCGAGACCGGACGATGGCGCTACTACGCCGCGCAGGCGGCGGTGTTCGTTCTCGGGTTTCTGGTCATGGAGACCAACGCCGTCTATCCGCTCCTGGCTCTCGGCTACACGTTCTTCTTCGCGCGCAAGTACGTCGCGCGGACGCTTCCGCTGCTAGCGGTTTCGCTCGTGTATGTGGCCTTGCACATGGCGCTGGTGCCGAAGCAGGAGAGCGGCTACTACGCAATGCACATCGGCTGGCGGCTTCCGGCGGTATTTTGGGCCTACTGGCGCGACGCGGTATCTCCGCCGCAAGCCGCGGTGGTTCTGGGACTGTGGTGGCGGATCGTGCCGCTTGGCGTGCGCGTGATGACCCTGGCGCTCGGGGCGTTTCTGCTGTGGGAGACGGTGCGCAAGCGGTTCCTGGCGGCGGTTCTGTTCTCCTGGTTCGTGCTGCTGCTCGGGCCCGTGCTGCCGCTGGGCGGGCACTTGCAGTATTACTACCTCACGCTTCCGCTGATGGGACTGGCGGCCTTCGGCGCGTACGCGCTGTGGCGGGGCTGGAGCCGCGGCGGCCTGTTCCGGCTGGCCGCGGCGGCGCTGGCCGCCGAGTTCATCCT
>Ga0187850_10002842_pt1 | contig 15390 bp, 12 predicted proteins | sample June2016WEW_4_15_FD_132436 | JGI IMG/M metagenome (GOLD analysis project Ga0187850, IMG submission 132436) | Peatland microbial communities from SPRUCE experiment site at the Marcell Experimental Forest, Minnesota, USA - June2016WEW_4_150 | ecosystem: Environmental > Terrestrial > Soil >... | reverse complement strand
TTCTCATCGCGGTGCTGGGCATCGTCAACACGCTGACGGTTTCCATCACGGACCGGCGGCGCGAGCTGGGCGTCTTGCAGGCGGTGGGCGGCCTGCGGCGGCAGATCCGCCACACGGTTTGGATCGAGGCGCTGAGCATCGGGGTGGTGGGGCTGGTCCTGGGGCTGGCGTTCGGCGCGCTCAACCTGTATTACACGCTCGAAATGACGCGCCGCACCTTCGCCGGAATCGCGCTGGACTATAGTTACCCCGGCCCGCTGGTGGGGCTGCTGGCCCTGTTGGTCTTGGGCGCGGCGCTGGTGGCCGCGCTCGGCCCGGCGGAGCAGGCGGTGCGCGGATCGCTGGTCGAGGCTTTGGAATATGAGTAAGGTGATCCTCTGTCTGCTGGTGTCGGGTCTAGGCTGGGCGCAGGACGCGCGGCAAATCGTCGAGGAGGCGCAGCGGCGCTCGCGCTCGGGCTCGGAGCACTATGAGGGATCGCTCCAGGTAATCAACGCGCGCGGGAAAATCACCGCCAAGCGCTGGCTCTACGACCGGATCGGCTCGCACGGCAACAGCAAAGCGGTGCTGCGGTTCACCGCGCCGGCCGAGGTGAAGGGCGTCGCGCTGCTGATCGTCAACCATCCCGACCGCGCCTCCGACCAGTGGATGTGGACGCCGGCGCTGGAGCGCGACCGCCGCATCGCCCTGCAAGACCGCAGGACCCGCTTCTTCGGAACCGATTTCAGCTTCGAGGATCTGGAGGAACGCGACGTCGGCCAGTACGATTACACGATGCTGGGCGAGGAGACGGCAACCGGCGCGGCGTGCTGGAAGATCGAATCGCGGCCGAAACAAAGCAAGAGCTCCCAGTACGACCGCTCGATCCTGTGGATACGCAAGGACCGCTACGTCTTCTGGCGGATCGAGAACTACTCGAAAGACCGGCTGGTGCGCCGCGCCACATACGGCGATCTCCAGGAAGTGCAAGGCATCTGGACGGCGCGCACGGTTGAAATGGCCGACTTGCGCGAGAACAGCCGCACCATCCTCAAGCTGGAGAAACTCGAATACAACGTCCCCATGAAGGACGACAGCTTCACCTTGCAGGCTCTGCGGCGGGAGTCGCGATGAGGGCTCGCGCCCTTTTGTCGGCGTCGTTTTCCGTGGCGGCGTGCTTCGCGCAGAGCTTCTCCCAGCGGGGCTTCCTCGAGACCCAGCTCATCGGCTATCCGCAGACGGCTTCGAACGACGATGGGCGCACGATTGGCGAATCGCTGTTGCGGTACGAAGCGTTCTACAAGCTCTCTTCGGGGTGGCAATTCTCGGGCGGCATCGACGCGCGCGCCGACACGCACGGCCAGGATGCGCGCTCGCTGCACCTGTCGTGGCAAGACCGGGAGATACAACGGCCGGCGTTCGAAGTGCGGCGGTTGAGCGCGATCTACCATCGTGGGCCGCTGACCATCGAGCTGGGCAAGCAGTTCATCCGCTGGGGCAAGGCGGACATTCTGAATCCGACCGACCGGTTCGCGCCGCGCGACTTCCTGAGCGTGGTCGACAACGACTTCCTGGCGGTGACCGCGGCGCGCCTCACCTATGAGCGCGGCGGCGAGACGCTCGACGTGGTCTGGGCGCCGCTGTTCACACCCAGCCGCATTCCGCTCTTCAACCAGCGCTGGTTCGTGGCGCCCGTGGGTCTCCGGCTGATCGATGCGGGCGCGCGCTACCCCGGAGGATCGCAAGCCGGCGCACGCTGGAACCACCTGGGCGCGGGCTACGAATGTTCGCTCTCGTTTTACGAAGGCTTCAACAACCTCCCGCTGCTCAGCGTGGCCGGAACGTCTCTGCCTGCGGTCTGGCTCCAGCGGGTGTACCCGCAGATGCGGATGTACGGGGGCGACGCGGCGGTTCCGCTGAAGTTGCTCACGCTGAAAGGGGAAGCGGCGTACTTCACTTCGAGCACGCCACAGGCCGACGATTACGCGCTCTATGTGATCCAGCTCGAGCGCCAGCAGGGCGAGTGGATGTTCGTGGGCGGCTATGCCGGGCAGGTGGTGACGCGGAAGAGGCAAGCGCTCGATTTCGCGCCGGACCGCGGCCTGGCGCGCGCGTTTCTGGGACGCGCAACCTGGACCATCGACACCAACCGCAGCCTGGCGTTCGAGGCCGCCGCGCGCCAGAACGGCGACGGCGTGTGGCTGAAAACGGAATACTCGCACGCCCTGGGCCAGCACTGGCGCGCGAAAGCCGCCTTCACCCTGATTCGCGGCTCCCCCGGGGATTTCCTCGGCCAGTACCGGCGCAGCTCGCACGGAACGCTGACGGTGAGGTACAGCTTCTGAGCGCACGTGTATGATGGATGCAATATGACGCAAGTGGACTTTCGACTTCAGCGAGAGCGGCTGTTTCAGGCGCACGAGAGCCTCATCCGTCGCCGCAACGAGCCGCTGCCGGATTCGAACGGCTGGTTCCAACGCTACCGCTATCCGGTTCTGACCGCGGCGCACACGCCGCTCACCTGGCGCTACGACGTCGATCCCGCCACCAACCCGTTTCTGATGGAGCGCCTGGGCATCAACGCGGCGTTCAACGTCGGCGCCATGGAGTGGCACGGGAACGTGGTTCTGATGGCCCGGGTGGAAGGCGTGGATCGGAAGTCGTTCCTCGCGGTTGCCGAAAGCGCGACGGGCATCGATGGATTCCGCTTCTGGGACTATCCGGTGGTCATGCCCGAGGGCGCCGATCCGGAGACGAATGTCTACGACATGCGGCTGACGGCCCACCAGGACGGCTGGATCTACGGCCTGTTCTGCGCGGAGCGGAAAGATCCCGCGGCGCCTCCCGGCGACCTGTCGTCGGCGGTGGCGCAGTGCGGCATCGCGCGCACGCGGGATCTGAAGGCGTGGGAGCGCCTGGACGACTTGCGGACGCCGTCGGCGCAGCAGCGCAATTGCGTCCTGCACCCCGAGTTCGTCAACGGCCAGTACGCCTTCTATACCCGACCGCAAGACAGTTTCATCGAGGCGGGCCGCGGGGGCGGCATCGGCTGGGGGCTGGCGGCCAACATGGAGCACGCGGTGATCGAAGAGGAAACCATCCTCGACCGGCGCGAATACCACACCATCAATGAAGTGAAGAACGGGCTGGGCCCCGCCCCGATCAAGACGGAGAAGGGCTGGCTCCACCTGGCCCACGGAGTGCGCAACACGGCGGCCGGGCTGCGCTACGTCCTCTATTGCTTCCTCTGCGACCTCGAAGTTCCGTACCAGGTGATTGCCAAGCCCGGCGGCTACTTTCTGGCGCCCGAGGCAGAGGAGCGGGTCGGCGATGTGTCGAACGTGACTTTTTCCAATGGATGGGTGTGCCGCGGCGGCCAGGTTCTCATCTACTACGGCGCCTCCGATACCCGTACCAACGTGGTCTCGACGACCGTGGAGCGGCTGCTGGATTACGTTCTGCACACTCCGCCGGATGCCATGCGCAGCGCCGCCTGCGTGCGGCAGCGGATCGCACTGATCGCGAGGAACCTGGGCCTGCCCCGCGAATAAGGGGCTCGCCCCGGAGGAGACCAATCGTGATGGACAAGAAGCTTTGGGCGGCGCGGTTTGAGAAGGAGTTGGTGCAGAACATCCTGCCGTTCTGGATGCGCCACACGGTGGACCGCGAGAACGGCGGCTTCCACGGGGCCATTAGTTGCGATCTGACGGTGGACCGGAAGTCGCCGCGCGCTGCGGTCATCAACACCCGCATCCTGTGGACCTTTTCGGCGGCGGCGTTGAAGTTGGGGGACCCCCAGTACCGGGAGATGGCCGACTGGGCCTACCAGTACATCGTCGAGAAGTTCTGGGACCAGCAGTATGGGGGCATCTATTGGATGCTCGATTACGAAGGCAATCCCCTTTCCGACCGCAAGCAGATCTATGCCCAGGCATTTGCGGTTTACGCGATGGCCGAGTACTTCCGGGCCACCGGCAAAGAGGAAAGCCTGGAACGCGCCAGGCAGCTCTACCGGCTGATTGAAGAGAAGAGTCATGAGCCGCTCTACGGGGGCTACCTGGAGGCCTGCGGCCGCGATTGGGGTCCGCTAGAAGATCTACGGCTCAGCGAGAAGGACCTCAACAGCCCCAAGTCCATGAACACGCACCTGCACGTGATGGAAGCCTATACCAACCTGCTGCGCGCGTGGCCCGACCCGGAGTTGCAGGCGAAACAGAAAGAGCTGCTCGAAGTGACCATGGATCACATCATCGATGGCGCCACGGGCCACTTCAAGATGTTCTTCGACAATCGGTGGAATTCACTTTCCGACCACATTTCTTTCGGGCACGACATTGAAGGCAGTTGGCTGCTCTTTGAAGCGGCGCAGGTGTTGGGCGACGCGGCGCTGCTGGATCGTGCGCGCTCGCTGTCCCTCAGGATGGCCCGGGCGGTTTACGAGCAAGCCTTGGATAAGGATGGCAGTCTCTTCTATGAGGCCAACTCCAAGGGCGTGATGGTCGATCCCAATAAGCATTGGTGGGCCCAGGCAGAGGCGGTGGTGGGTTTCTACAACGCCTATCAGCTTTCCGGCGAGCAGCGCTTCCTCGATCAGGCATACCGGGTTTGGGAGTACATCGAAGAGAAGATCGTCGACAAGGTGCATGGCGAGTGGCACGCGAAACTCAGACCCAACGGCACGCCGTACACGGAACAGGAAGACGGGGATGCGTGCCTGGTCGGCCCCTGGAAATGCCCCTACCACAACAGCCGGGTTTGTCTGGAGATGATGGAGCGGCTGGAACTGTAAATCACGGCAACCCCCTCCGCTGGGACCCATCTCTTGCACCGCCACGACTCTCGCCGCTGAAGGCCTCAAGTCGCTATTGACTCCTGTACGGCAATGCCGTATAATGCACTCTGGGACATGAACGTCGTCGCGCTCCCCGAGTTTTTGACGCGTGCGCAGCGCCTGCTGTCCAAGGAAGAACGCTCCGAATTCGCCGATTACATCGGCGCCAACCCGGAGGCCGGCAAGGTGATCCCTGGCCTCAAAGGCGTTCGCAAGGTCAGGTGGGGACGCGCCAACGTCGGGAAACGACGTGGGGTGCGGATCATTTGCTTGTATGTCGTCGTCAAGAGCACCGTGTACTTTACGCTAAGGCAGAACAGCCGGATCTCACGCCCACGCAGAGAAGGACCATCCTCAGCAGTATCGCCGCGTTGAAGGGGGAAGAGCAGGCATGACCAGGAAGAGCGCCACCAACCGTCACAAATCCTCGAAGTCGGCCGCGCTTGGGCGCTCTCTCGCCCGAGGCTTGCGCCAGGCCATCGCGTACGAGCGCGGAGAACTCAAGGGCCGAGTCGAAGTGTACAACGTGCCGCCGGCCGTCGATGTGCGCAGCGTTCGCGAGAAGACCAGGCTCTCTCAGGCGGATTTCGCGAACCGCTACGGCTTCAATCGCCGATCGCTGCAAGATTGGGAACAGGGCCGGCGCACCCCCGACAGCGCGGCGCGGGCGTACTTGCTTGTGATCGCCGCGAATCCCCGAGCCGTCGACGAAGCGCTGTTTCGAAAAGCCTCATAGCACCCCGCGGCCCCGATCCCCCCTTATCGACGTGTTCCTCATCTCACCAGGGCGTCGGCCGCATTAGCGACCAGGATGAACGCGGTCGCGGCGCTTACCACGTATTCGCTCTCGAACCAGAGGAAGGGCCAGTCTTCCTTGAATTCGGGAAGGTCCGGCTTCACGATCACCATGCCCGGGACCAGCCCGCCCGGAATGAAGGTGAAGTCGGCGCGGTTGCTGCCATAGGCCATCAGCTTGGACCTGGTTCCCACGGCGGACACCCAGGAACTGCTCGAGACCGGATGCGTGCCCAGCAGGTAGTTGACGGCGCGCAGGGTGTACTCCGGGCCGACGATCTCCGGGAAGGTTTGATGCAGGAAAAACATGCGCACCCCGAATCCGGCAACCTGTCCCGCGCCGCCCCAACTCGCGGTCGTGATCGGAACGCCGAACGGGTTTTGCGCCAGTTCGGCGTCCAGGCGGGTCTTGTACTCCCGAACCGCGGCTGCGAGCTTGCCTCTGAAACCCGAATCCATCCACGGCAGCGCGCGTACCGCGATCCATCCCGAGCCGGCCATGCGCTCCGGCTTCTCCGGCAGCAGTTCCCGCAGCCGCTCGCGGTAGGCGGCGCCGCCCTGGGTGGAGGTGAGAAGCTCGACGGCGGCCCGCAGTTCTGCGTCGGCGAGGAATCCGCCAGTGGTGTTGAACGAGCGAGAGAGAGTTGGCGGGCGGCTGTGCTCCTCGATCCAGGCGCGTTCGGCGGTTTCGAGGCACTCCTTGGCGAGCGCGTCGTTGTAGCCGCGCAGCACGCGGCTGGCGGCGGCCAGTGCCGCGGCGGAGCGGTACTGCAAAGGTGTGGTGCGGGTGGTGAAAGCCCAGCGATCGTCGGGTACCCCGGAATGGATGCCGTCGCTTTCCAGCTTGCCCAGCTTGGCCGAGTAGATTCGGTTGTCGGTTTTCGAGGCGGCGTCGCCCAGGTGCGTGTACTGCTGCAAGGTGGGTTCGATAATGCCTGGAATGCTGTGGCCGAACACCCGGAACTGGCCGAGGACTTGCAGCACGCCGTGTTCGACCTGCTGCAAGGCGTCCGGAATGCCATCCGGTCTGCGGATCTCGACGGCGCGGGCTTTTTCGTCGATGGTCGTCTCGTCCCAGGTGACGTGGAACTGCTCGATCGCCAGAACCAGATCGGTGATGACCTCGTCCTGCGTCTGGGTGCGGATGTCGAAGTCGCCGGCATCGAACCAGCCGCCTTGATTCAGGCCCGGGATGTGCTCGCCGGGCTGAAAGGGAGAATCGGTCGCCGGTCCTTGAGCGTAGCCGTCGAAGTGGGTGTGGTTGAGGGGAGCCTGGCGGGCGTCGTCGAGATGCGATACCCCGTGCCAGATTCGGTAGCCTTCGCGGACCGAGACGTGGTCCATCTGCACCGCAAGGTAAGTGTCCAGGCTGGGCTGCCAGACACCATTGCGGTAGACGTCCGTGGCGATAGGAAAAGGATCGGTGCGCAGGCCGGCGTAGTCGATGACGTAGATGCCGGGCTCGCGAACGGAAGAGAAGTCGAACCGGGAGTAGCGATAGCGAAACCACTTTCCCCAGGGCGTCACCGGGCCGCGGAGTACTTCGTGGGTACCGCCATCGGCCGAGAGCTTTAGAACGCGAGCCTCCTTGGGCCCCGCGTAGCCGGGGTCCAGTTCGAGGACTGCGACCTTCTCGCGATCGGGATGATACCCGGCCTGGCTGTGTGCGATGACCGGCGGCCGGAGCCACCCGGGGATGACGTTGGGACGGACGTGCCAGACCACGGCGTCACCGGTCTTGCCAGCGGGGATGAGGGTGCGGAGGACGAACCAGCCGTTCTGGGCCAGGTTGCGCCCATCGAACAACATCAGGGGAGCGCTGTCGGAAGCGATGGCCACGCGGGTGAGCGGATCTTCCGGAGAGAGCACGATGTTCTTGCCGGAAGCGAGCGGCTGGGGCTGGAACTTGCCGCTGCGGTCCTTCGTCATCGGCCCGCTGGGATGGCGAGGGAACACGCCGAAGCCGTCATCGAGGATGTAGGTCTTGCCGAAGTAGGCGGAGGGGAGGAACTCCAGATTGAAGCCGGCCTGGCCCACCAGGGCGTCGGGCAGGGGCTTGTCGAGGTGAATGGCGACGCGCATGCCGCCGTCCTCCGCGGTCACCTCCAGGCGATAGCGGACGCCGTAATCGGGGAAGGAGCAGAAGGCGGTCAGGCGCCGCTCGGCTTTGTCTGCGACGCGCCGCTCGAAGGCAGGAACCGGGTCCCACTGCTCCGGGGTCGGCACGAGACGGACGTCGCCGTTGGTGGCGATGCGCTCGCCGTGGAGAACGATCTCCAGCGCGCTCAGCTTCTGGTCGATGAATACGGGGTGAAAGACGTTGTGGTACAGCAGCACGCTGAGCCCCTGCTGCTCGAGGTACTCCTGGTCGTTGACCTCGAGACCGCCGCTCGCGAGGCCCCACAGCGGCGAAACTGTCAGAAGCGCGATCAACAGGAGCACTGGCATGGCTGGAAACCCCAAAGATCCAGCGTATCCCAGAGCGCAGCGGCAAGGGTGAAGACTCCGCGCGCCACTCTCGAGCGCTACGAACGGGGCGGCGCGGAGCCGCAATCGCGGTAGCGCGGCAGCTTTGCCCCCCGGCTCCTGTGCGGCTATCATGGCTTGAGCGGCGGATCGATCCGCGCATGCCCGTATGGAACACAAAGCCGATTGGGACGAAGCGAAAAGGCTCTGCAAGCTATCGGACGAGGAAGTGAGGATGGCGCGCGAACTGGGTTTCCAACCCCGGAGCCTCATCAAGAACATCCCCAATCCGAACCAGCGCTGGAAGGCCCCGGTCCCCATCTGGATCCGCTCTCTGTACGAGGAGCGAATGGAGAAGTCCGGGCGCGCCATCCCCGCGCCGCCGCCCCCGTCCTTTGAGCCGGAGGAGCCGCCTTTCGATGAGCCGGACCTGGACTGGGAATTCGAGGACATCTTCGATGACGATTCGCCTCCCACGCCCCGTGAGATCGCCGGACAGAACCGGCTGCTGCTGCGCCAGCATCGGGACTACCGGCTGGCGGCGGAGTATGTCGCCGCCGCGTTCGCCGCGTTCCCCCCGGTCCGCAAAGTGGTCCTGTTCGGATCGGTGGCAGTGCCGTTGAAGAAGGAGATCCCCCGTTTCCGGAAATTCCGCCGCCACCGGCAGCCCGTGTGGCACGAATGCAAGGACGTGGACCTTGCGGTCTGGCTCGACGACCTGAGCATTCTCAAGTCGCTCCAGCGGGCCCGGGGGCAGGCGCTCAACCGGCTGCTCGCGGAGAAGGATGCCGGTGTGGCCCATCACCAGGTTGACGTCTTCCTGCTCGAACCGGACACGGATCGCTTCCTCGGCCATCTCTGTAACTTCGGTGTATGCCCGAAAGGGAAGCCGGAGTGCCGCGCTCGGAATTGCGGGGCCGTCCCGTTCCTGCAACGATTCGACAAGTTCGTTTTCCGTCGCGACGCCCTGGCTGCCGACCGCAGCATCGTCCTGTTGGACCGCTCTATCCCTGTTTCAACAGGCTCCCCAACAACTGCGCCGCCGCCGACTTCAGACGGTCGACCGTGATCGATTCCGGAAGTGGAATGGCGAGTACCGGCCGGTTGGTCTGCGGATCGGTCCGGACCACTCCGGAGATGGCCCGCGCGATCGCGTCGGCCGCTCCGTCTCCGGCGGGCTGCGCCGCCGCGCGGGAAGCCAGCGACTCGAAGAAGCGAACCCCGGCCTCGAGCAAACCTGCGGCCGCCTGGCCGATGCCCTCGAGCGGCGCGGCGGGCGCCGGTTTTGCGGCGGCTGGTTCTTGCACTGCCGGCGGACGCTGGCTGACGACGGGCTTTGGCGTGGCGGCCTGTTCGGCGAAGACCTCTTTGACCGCCTGCAACACGCTCTTGCGGCCCAGCGCGGCGAAGCTCACCTCGGCGGCAGGGGAATCGAACACTCCCGAAAACAGCGACTTCTTCAGAAGCAGCGTTTCCCAAACGCGCTCCTCGATGCTGCCGGTGGTGAGCAGGTGGATCACCTGAACCGGCGACGACTGCCCCAGCCGGTGCACCCGACCGATGCGCTGCTCCAGGCGCGCGGGATTCCAGGGCGGTTCGAAGTTCACCACCGCGGAGGCCGCCTGAAGATTGAGCCCCACGCCTCCGGCATCCGTCGAGAGAAACACACTACACTCCGGATCGCGCCGGAACTTCTCGATCAATGCTCCGCGTTTCGGGGCCGGGACTCCGCCGTGCAGTGAGACGAAGCCGATCCCCAGCTTGCGCAGCGTCTCGCCTGCCAGCCAGGTCATACGCTCGTATTCGCTGAAAACCACCACCTTGCGGCTCTCCTCCAGAACCAGCTCTCGCACGATCTCGCGGAACTCCTCCAGCTTGGGAGAGTGGTTGGTCTCTTTGTCGAACAGGAAAGTGGAGTTGCACAGCATCCGCATGTTCTGAATGCAGCAGGTGATCCGGCGCAGATCGATCTCCGACAGCCAGCCCTGCCTCTCCCACTTGTGCATCAAGCGCGCCAGGATCTCGCTTTGCTCCCAATACGGCCCGGCCTGCTCCTCGGTCAGGGGAACGCGAAAGATCTGGTCGGTGCGCGGCGGGAGTTCCGTGAGCACTTCCTTGCGCGTGCGACGCAGCAGGACCGGCTCGAGTTGCTGGTGGATGCGATCCAGTCCGCGATAGCCGATCAGGCGGCCCTTTTCATCCTCCATGCGGTGCTCCTGGAGGAACCGGAACGCAGGCCCGAGACGCCGCCCGTCGATGAACTCCACCACCGAGAACAGTTCCTCCAGCTTGTTCTCCAGCGGCGTGCCGGTCAGCACGAACGCGTAGCGGCTCTTGAGCTGTTTGACGGTGCGCGCCGTTGCCGTGGCCCAGTTCCGGATTCTCTGCGCCTCATCCAGAATGATGAGGTCGGGCCGCAACGCCTGCATGTGCTCCAGGTCGCGCAGCACCAGCTCGTAGCTGGTCAGGTTGAAGAAGGCGGGGGCGGCGTACAGACGCTTGCGCTGGAGAAGCGGGCCGTCGATGACCTGCGCCGGAAGGCCCGTGAACCTCTCGATCTCCGTCTTCCATTGGTACTTGACCGACGCCGGCGCAATCACCAGCACCCTCTCGATGCCTTTCCGGCGCCGCAGCAGTTCCGCTGCTGCCAGCGCCTGCACGGTCTTTCCCAACCCCATGTCGTCGGCCAGAACCACGCGGCCGCGGCAGGCCGCGAACAGAGCCCCGCGAACCTGGTAGTCCAGGAGCTTGGTCTTCAGGACACCCTGCAACGGATCGTCGCCCTTCTTCAGTTTCTGCAAAAGCCTCCGTTCGGTCTCCAGCCCTTCGGCGATCTCGTTTTCGCGGTCGATGTATTCGAGCGCATCGCTGTAAACGACCGCCCCGTCGTCCAGCCGGCGCAGCTCGTCGAGAACCTGGTCGAACTGGCGAATGCGATCCGGATGCAGGATCCCCTTCGAGTCGAAGTGCTTTTCCGCCAGCGATAGGAGGCCGGGAGACGGCGACGCCGGGAGTCGCAAGCGCACCCCCAGCGTTTCGCCATAATCGAGGGAGATCGACGCCCGGGTGCGGCTGTACCCCTTGCGCTCCAACGCCCCACCGTGCCGTTTCCGCAGGCGCTGAAGCAGGGATTCGATGTGCTTGCAGGTCCCCAGCGTATTGACGGCGAAATCGGGACACGAACAGAAATTCTCGAACGGGCCGGGGCCGCGCATCGCCACGCGATACGTCTTCCCGCTGGCCGACTTCACTCGATAATCGCCGAACGCCTGGCCGTCGGGCCGCTCCAGGATGCTGGCGATGGCCTCCTTCGCCCGCTCCCGCCGCTCCGCAATCTGCTGTTCGACTAACATCCGAAAGCTCTCCTTCTAAGTCAGTCCCGCCTATTGGAGGATGCCGGCCTCAACCCTTCCTCGACGTCGAAGCCGATCTCATCGCCATCTGGGCATTCTACCGCGCGATGGTCAGCCAGGCGTTGTCGGGCGTTCGATGGCCGTTGATATCGACCACCACCGGGCAATCGCCGTCGGCCAGGTCCGGCACCGTCACGGCAAACTGGTACATCCCGGCGTCGGTGGGAGTCATCACTGCGCTGCCGGGCAAGTACGTAGCCGCGACGCCGCCGATCAGGACGGCGGGCTCATTCGCGAAACGGGCGAGCGGATCCAGGGGGACCAGTTGTCCCGCCGGCACCGGCGGGTTGGTCGGGCCAAACCCCGTGCCCCAGAGAACAATGATCTGCCCCGGCTTGGCCGGAGTGAAGGTCACCCCCGGGTACAAGCCGGGCCGGCCGATCCGGTTGTAATCGGGATCGGTCGCCACCGCGTACTGGTTCTGCCACAGGAACAGCGCCGGAGAGTAAGTCTGGCCCTGCGCGGCATAGAGTTCGCTTCTTTGCCCGTTGTTGACCACCGCGACCATCACCGGCCCCTCCCCGACCTCCGGCGCCTGCGCGTTGATCTGGGTCGGACCGATCCAGGCGATGTAGGCCGGCTGGCCATTGATGGTCACCGAGACTCCGTCCAGTTGTGTGGGCAGATTGCTGTTCACGATGTCGTCGGCGCGCCAGTCGCGAGTCGTGTTGGCGAGGTTCTGGCCCCAAATCGTCACCCAGGAACCCGGAGCGAAGCCTGCGCGGAAGCTCGCGCTGTTGGTGACCCCGCCTGGGTCCACCGTCGGGACTGCGGTTGTCGCGCGCTGGTACACGCGCACGTAATCCACCACCATCTGCTGCGGGAACTGCGTGCTCGCATCCGGGTTGCCGGGCCAGCCGCCGCCCACGGCCACGTTCAGCAACACGTAGAACGGATGATCGAAGACCCAGTTCGTACCCGGAGGGATGCTGGCGCGCGTCAGCGTCTGATAAAGCTGGTCATCCACATACCATCGGACCACACCCGGCTCCCACTCGATGGCGTACACGTGGAAATCGTCGGCGAAGCGCTGGCCGGCAGGCAGGGAGTAGGCCGCGCCGATCCCGTTCACGGAATAGCCCGGACCGTGCATAGTGCCATGAACGATGTTGGGCTCCTTGCCGATGTTCTCCATGATGTCGATCTCGCCGCACGCCGGCCACCCCACCGTGTCGCTGTCGCTCCCCATCATCCAGAACGCCGGCCACATGCCCTGTCCAAAGGGGATCTTGATCCGCGCCTCGAAGCGGCCGTAGGCCTGGGAGAACTTGTTCTTCGTCAGGATGCGGCCGGAGGTGTACTGCGCTCCCTGATAAGACTCCTGGATGGCCTTGATAACCAGCTTGCCGCCCTCCAGATACACGTTCTCCGGGCGGCTGGTGTAGTATTCCAGCTCGTAGTTTCCCCAGCCGCTGGCGCCAAGGTCGTAGCCCCACTTGCTCGTATCCAGGCTCGCGCCGTCGAATTCATCGCTCCAGGCGAGCGTCCAGCCACTCTGGGCGGCGGCGCACCCGACCCCCGCCAAGGCCAGGGCAAGCGCAAGCCAGAGCCGTGTCAACATGAGTTCATGATAGCGCTGGAAGAGCCGATCCCTCAGTGCGCCGGTGCTCCCCCGCCGTAGTGCGCCGGCTTCTTCATGAACAGCAGCAGCAGCATCGCCGCCAGGAACAGGAGCGCGAGCACGTGGAAGGTCTCGTTGAACGCGAGCATCGCCGCTTGCCGCTGGACCGTGCCAAACGCCGCCGCGTAGGCCTGCTTCGTCGCGGTGGTGGCATCCACGCCGCGCGCCATCAGCGCCGCGCGGGTGCTCTCCAGCATCTGGCGCGCCGCCGGGCTATACGCATCCACGTGCGACCCGAGCACGTTGATGTGCACCTGCTGCCGGCGCTCCAGGAAGGTGGTGGCGGCCGCGATCCCCATGCTGCCCCCGATATTGCGCATCAGGTTGAAGATGCTGGTGGCGTTGCCCATCTCCTCCTTCGGGATCGGGTCCATCGAGGTGGTGGTCAGCGGAACGAACAGCAGCGCCATCGACATCCCCTGAAACAACTGCGGCCAGAAGATGTCCCAGTAACCGGCGTTCAGGTTGAGCCGGGAGAGCTGCAGCAGCGTGAGAGCCGCCCCGCCGAGCCCGACCACCAGCAGCTTGCGCGGGTCGAACCGCATGAGGATCATACCCACCAGCGGCATGGCGAAAAACGAACCCAGCCCGCGCGGCGCCATCGCGATTCCCGCCTCAATCGCCGGGTAGCCGAGCAGCGTTTGCAGGAAGATCGGCAGCAGCACCATGCTCCCGTAGAGCACGAATCCCACCACCGTCATCATCAGCACGCCGGCGGCGTAAGTCCGATCCTTGAGGACCCGCAGGTGTACGATGGGATGGAGGACGCGCAGCTCGTAGATCACGAAAACCAGCAGCGCCACGGTCGAGACCACCGCCAGCGCCGCGATCCAGTGCGCGGCGAACCAGTCCTCCTCCTGCCCCTTATCCAGCACCACCTGCAAGGCGCCGATGCCCACCGCCAGCATCCCGATGCCCCAGTAGTCCACCCCTCCGGAGGGCCTGCGGATGTACGGTGGATCGAAGAGGAACAGCTTGGTCATGACGATCGACGCCATCCCGACCGGAATGTTGATGTAGAAGATCCAGCGCCAACTGTAGTTGTCGGTGAGCCAGCCGCCCAGCACCGGCCCGAGCATCGGCGCCACCACGATGCCCAGCCCCCAGAAAGCCATCGCCTTGCCCCGGCCCGCCGGCGGGAAGGCCTCTAGCATAACCGCCTGCGACAGCGGCTGCAACGCCCCGCCGGTGGCGCCCTGGATGATGCGGCACACGATCAGCCAGGTCAGGCTGGGCGCCAGCCCGCAAAAGAACGATGCCACGGTGAACCCCGTCACCGCGGCCATCAGCAGCCGTTTCCGGCCAAAGAAGTTGGCCAGCCACCCGGTCATCGGCAGCACCACCGCATTCGCGACCAGGTAGGAAGTAAGCGCCCAGGTGGCCTCGTCGACGGTGGCCGAGAGGCTCCCCGCGATGTGCGGCAGCGAAACGTTCACCACCGTGGTGTCGAGCACCTCCATGAAGGTGCCGAACATCACCGCGGTCGCGATGATCCACGGGTTGACGACGGGCGGCTGGGGCAGTGCCTCGGCAGGCATCAGCGCCCAGCGCTCCCTCCAATCGCGGCTAGAATCACCGCGACTGCGGCCGCCTCGCCCCTGCTCGAGCACAGCATCAGGTTGTAGAGGTGGCGGTTGGTCCACTCCTGCCCGAAGTATCGCCGAATATACGCGCTCCGCCTATGGTCCACGGAGTCGATCTGGGCTCTGGGGTCGGCGCCCGGGTCCCCCTCCCGCCGCACGCGCTCGATCCGCTCGGCCAGCGGCGCATAGACGAACACATGGAAGACGTCCCCGCGCTCCTGGAGGATGCACTGGCCGCCCCGGCCCACGATGACGCAGTTGCCTTCCTTCGCGGCCGACTCGATGACACACCGCGATAGCTCCACCATCGTGTCGGCGTCGAACACATCGCTCTCCGTGGTGCTGGCGACGCCCTCGTACCCGCCCCGCCACAGCGCTTTGTGCATGCGGTGCAGGAAGGAGTCGATGCACTCGTCGTAACGCGCCGCGAGCGACGGGTCCACGTGCGCCGTGCTGGCGATCTGCTGGATCAGCGCGCTGTCCAGCAGTCTCCACCCCAGCTTCTCGGCCAGCCGGCGCGCGATTTCCGCCCGGCCGCTGCCGTACTCGCCCCCGATGGTGACCGTACGAATCATGGCGCTACTTGGTGAACACCGTCGCCTCCACCGACATGCCCGGCCGAAGCCGGTGCTGCGGGTCCTGGTCCCGCTCCAGGACGATCTTCACCGGCACGCGCTGCACCACCTTGACGTAGTTGCCGCT